>JAABUO010003711.1_pt1 | contig 18149 bp, 28 predicted proteins | sample 5559291 | NCBI WGS metagenome assembly JAABUO01 (sample SAMN10711878, study PRJNA513372) | rock metagenome | isolation source: Antarctica rocks | place: Antarctica: Victoria Land, Finger Mt sud | reverse complement strand
ATATCGTATCATAATACGGCTCATTTGTGTGAGCTGACAATTCATGCAGCTGTTGGGATTCTGTCTGCTTTTCCCTTCACACACGTGTGGGTTTTGTTGTCGCTGTAGTACTGCAGAAGCGAGCCTCGAAAGTAAGGCTGGTATCCTTTGGTTTTGAGACTCTGGAAATCCAGGCTCAGGCTGTGTCGCTCAGCTTGTTGCGATCTTGTGAGATCATCATCTAGTCTGAAACCTGCTTGCCTGAAGTCCTTGGTAAACTTCAGGAAGATATGCCTATGTATCAGGGAGCTGAATACCAACCGTACCGGTCTACATAGGTAGTCTACAAGGTAGTCTTCTTCCTGCGGGAACACCTTGGGAAACATCTTCTTCATTGGTAACTGGCAAGGATTTGAAGAGGTGTCGCTTCATGCAAAGCGTGCTATGCCATCTCGATACAAGCGGTTTGGCGATTGCACAGCTTAGCACCAACTCAGCGCTTGTTCTATGACCACACCAATCTCCAGTCCTAAAACTCCTCCACCTTTGAAGTTGGACAGAGTCTCAGGCGGAGTTTACCCGCGTTCACCTAATGTCTCTGTCAACAAGAACGTAGAGTGGATCAACTCAAGAGGTGCATGGACATTCTACATTGCCCTCATCTTGCTGAACTGGATGGTGCTGTCGACGGTGATGAATCCGGGTGAGAGCAAGTTGTTGCATCTGTTTCATCTGCGTTTCAGCATCTTGACGATCCGGGCCTGCAAGGGGCAGAACCACACGGTTGGCGGCCTCATGCAAGATTTGCGTTGTTGTGCCGGAACCCTCGTTTCCTGACGTGCCGTTGTATGCTACAGGCTTAGCATGGACATATGTTCACTTGATCCACGGCGTCTTGACCTATTATCTCCTGCACTGGCACAAGGGCTCCCCCATTGACATGGATCAGGGCAAGTATGACAAGCTGACGTTTTGGGAACAGCTAGATGATGGAGTTCAAAACACTACAAATAGGAAGTTCTTCACAGCAGTGCCAGTGGTGCTCTTCTTGCTTGCTACCCATGGCTCAGACTACAGGCGGCAGCCTTTGGGCGTAAACTTGGCAGTTGTGCTGGTCCTTGTCATTGCCAAGTTTTCTGGCATGCACAAAGTTCGATTGTTTGGTATTGGTGAAGTCAAATACAATGCATGACATGGTAGCTTGTATAGTAGCAGTGTCAAATTTGTTCAAGTCGCCACAGCTTGTATGCAGGATGACAGTCATGCACTGTGCTACTACTTCCTAGGTTGCTCTCATCAGTAGGCAGGTGAATGAAAACCCCTTTGACAACATTATGACTCCTGTGTGCTATATTTTGATTGTGTTGATGATTGATTGCAGATGTGTGTTCATGCTACTACGTTGCAGCATTGTATTCTTAAGCTTGCCCATAAACAGGGTTCAGGTCAAAGTCTGCTTAGCTAGTGTAACTCGGATACTCACAAATCCACAGTGACTTGGGAAATCAGGGCAGCCTGCGGGCTGCAGGGCAACAACTCAGTCTGCTGGTTGGCAAGGCGCCAACATCATGTTAAGTTCAATATGGACATGCAGCACCATGCGGTTGTGCTATGCCACGATGCGGACCAGTCTCTGTAATGTCAGCATCACATGCAAGCTCAGGTCGTAAACACACAAGTGAAACGTACAGAACTGCAAGGGGCAACTGGTAACATTGCCACAGTTTGGCCACCACCAAGCTCTTGGCACTTGTCAATCTTTCAAGTCTGCATTGACTGCAGAAATCCCTGAACAGCGCAGAAATGCAACTTGTGTACATTGATCTGCAAAATTGTGCTGACTCAGCCAGGTTGTGACAAATTGCTATCAATTACACATGGAATAGCAAGTCCACACCAGATAATGCAAAGATCATTGAACAGCTCAGCCAGCACACACCTTTTGGTAGCACCAGATAGCCCGCATGAAAGGATCAGGGCGACAGACCTTATTGTTCTTGAGATGCACTTAATGCTATTTGCCAACATAATCTACAGAAGATGCAGCTGAGAGTTCCAGACTGGGCTGCAAACAAAGTGCGTGACAGAACAAAGTATTGAGCTTGTGACACAGCATCTGCCATATACATTCCGGATCTGGATCTAGATAAACTTAAGTTTGGTCATTGCAGCAGCACAGCCAAGCTATGTCATTGACATGGCAGGAGTACATTGCTTCTGATCAACATCCTTGAGGTCCTTGAGCAGTGCAGCACCTGCTCTGTCTCCCATCATCTTTTCTTGATCATACCCAAACACAACCTCCCAGCCATCAGCACCATATCTACAGTTGGCAGTAAGCATGTGATGCTGGAGATCCTCAGCAACAGGTGTAGCAGGTTGACCCACCAGGCTGCTGCATGATTGTCTTCTGGCATTGCATGGTTTTGTTGTTGTGTCACATTGCTGGAAGGGGCCAATGCACAAAGCAACAGACATGCCAAGAGACTCAAATGTGTTTGCACTTGCCCAACACTAGATCTGTAGCAAGCTTGAAAGAAAACAGGAGACATCCAACCTGGATGTCAATAGGCAAACAGAACCAGCAACAACATGTAGCAGGTTCTGCCTGTCAAACAGCAACAACATGTAGCACTTTGACAGGCAAAGGGTTGAGTATCTTCTCTGCTCACCAATCTGAGTGGCGAAGATGTGTGTGTGTGCGTGCGTGTGCGTGTGTGTGAGGCAGCAACATGCATGCAGAAAGCTTACTGGTCAATGAGGGGCACAGCCACATCTTCTACCATTTGGCGGCCGTGTCTCTCATCCTCTTTGATGTGCAGCTCCCAGTAGCCAGAGGCGCTGTCACTCAGCCCCACTCTCTGTGCTGCTGCCAGGTACGACCTGTACACACTGGGACCGTTCACCTGCACCAGTCAGATGTCTGCTTACAACAGCCTGTGACAAACTTTAGACCTCCAGCTGCACAAAACTAGGACGACCATTCAGTCAGCTGGCATGTGTCATTGTGCTGTAGCTCAGCTTAAAAGAGGGGGCGGGGGAGGGGGGGCAAGGGCTGAAGGATGTGCAGCAGGACTTGTGTAGCAATGACAGGCTGACCACCTTTGAGTGAAGCACACAGCAGGTGCCACAAAGAGAGCAAGACAAAGTGGCATGGTGCTGCTGGCACCATCACTTGCCCCTCACATGCCAGCAGGATCTATTCTGGCAATGACATCAGGCAAACTGCATGGGGCTGCAAGCTGTTGTACCAGAAAATAGCTTCTGCAGTTTGCAGGCAGACAGTGCGACAAACACATGAAACATGCACCAGCTGTGCTGCAGCCGCACAGTGCAAAGAAAGTCCACAGCCGATGACACCAGCACTTGTCAAGCAAACAGCAACGAAGATTGCCCCTGCCATTACATCCGCACAGGGGTCAAGTGAAGAGACAGCACCTCAAAGAATGTGAGGCCGCCAGCATAGCGCAGGTAGTGGCGCCTGCGCTCGGTGAGCAGGAAGTTGTGGTTCATGCTGGCCAGGCTCTGCCACGGCACCAAGTCAAAGTAGAACTCTGGCTCCACATTCAGGTCCAGCTCACGCATCATGGTGGCAAAGAAGGTCGAGTGCTTCTTGTTGAATCGGCCAGTCCCGTACTCCTGCGCAGGATTTGGAAGCCCTTGGCAGCTGTTGCCTATGACTGCAAGTCGTTACAGGTATTTGTGCACAAGCAAGCCAGCTGTAACAGCTGCTTTGTCACTGACATGACCTTGTCTGCAGGCGTACCAATGCCTGACAGAGGGCAGCCAGCACAATAGCCAGTTGAACACAATTGGCACGAGTCAAGATGTGCAAGTGACATACACAGCATTGACAAAAGCAGCCATCGTGTGAGTTGCATGCATGCAAAAGGCGCGCACAACGGCATAGACCGCGGGTGAGGATGTGACAGACCTCCATGAGGACTCTGAATATGGCACACATGATCTCATTGGCTGCCCCACCACACACCCTGCTCTGCCTACTAGCCTCCACCAAACCATCTACTGAACCTGCAGTTGCCATTAAGCAGCTTTGCCAAAGCACCCATGCACTCACGAACCAGGCTCAGCATACCTGCCCGCCAGGATGTAATCAGCTACAGTCACAAACATCGTGTATGTGGTGTGACGCTACCATTGCAGGCTCATGCCAGACACCTTGATGCACCTTACAGGTGTCAGGTCAGGTTGAGATTGTGCATTGAGGGTGCAAAGTTGAGGGCTAGCTGACAGCTTGTTCACTGATGCCGGCACAGATGGACTGCTACCAAAAGCAAGGCAAATAGCTAACGAGAAAAGGCTGCTTGAAAGCCAGGCACTGATCACACGCAACAACACTGGTGACAGCACACACGACGCAACAGCGAAATCATCAGCGGCAAGTTGACAAGTCGTGAGCTCTCGATTTGCAGCCAGTGGTTTAGCTGTTGCGTGATGTGTCCTTTCAGCAGTGTTGTTGAAAGTGATCTATACAAGCTGCTCATGAAGGACGGCATCACATATAAGTGAATGAGGTTCCAACAGACAGTGCAAGCATAGACATGATTGAGTGTGGAGTTGCAGCAGGGCACGACAAGGTGATGTGTTGTGGTGGCAAACTCACCCACAGCCAGCAGGTGCCGGTAGCCCTCGCTTGTCATCTCATTCTTGATGTATGATGCAGTCTGACCCAGAGGAGGGTCCACATCATGTGCAGCCTGCTGCCTCACCATGTCTTTCAGCTGCACACAAACCACACTTCACCTGAGACTGGCTGTCAAATCAGGTAGCATGATCAAGTAGGAGGATGGCAATTGAATGTACCAGGTGGCATTAAGGCTGTCAACAAAAATGCAAGCACAGGCAATACAGGTCAACTGTCAAAGTCTGCGCTCCATACCTCTGTCACAGGACTGTTATGCAAAACAAATTGCAGTTGGCATTGTCCTTTGCCAACCTCAAGATACACAGATGCACTGCGGATGGCACAGCAGCGATGCTGCAATGCAAGTGTCTGACAACGTTCTTAGCCCATCTCTCTGACGCATATTATCACTGTACCAGTGGGTCTGCCACATGCAGTGCAAAACAACATGGCAGCGTGGTTTTGTTTGCCAGATCAATACCTCTTCAGTGCTTTTGGACTTGTAAGCATCCACATCAAAATGGGCAGTCTCCCACTGCTGCCAAGGCTGCTCAATGCTGTGCCGCAGCTGTGCCAAGTAAATGCTGCGCTCGTTGTTGTAGTTGCGCAGGTCATCATACCTGTGAAGCAGCCATAGCCATTCAGGCCAGACTACAGACTCACAGGTCTAGCCTCTCAACATCACATTCACAGCGGTTGCAGTACAGTTGTGAATCATAGCTGAGCTTTCTGTCCATTGTCCAATATTGAGAAGGCTGCAATGTGTTGCCAAGTCCAGTCAACCAGTACAAGCTGCATTGGCAGAGTCTGGCAGCAACTGCGCAGTACTTGTGTGAAGCCAATTAAACAGGGACCCAGGTGGTGAGTGTGCATGGAATGGGACAGAAGCAGCGGGCATACCAGAACAGCACAAGCCTGTTGATTCTGTAAAGTGTGCGCTGCAGGAACAGGTGTGCTGCCTCTGCTTCTGCATTACCACCTGCAGATGCTCGAATTTTGCATCAAGACATTCAGGATCATGACAATGTAATTGCTTTGTCTGCAGCGGCCAACACAGCGAATGAATGGCATGCATAACAGGTCTGATCAGGGTAATTGTGCAGGTAAACATCTCAAGCCTGTTGCTGCAAAGCAGATGTGCATTCAAGCAGCTATAGTGCAAGCCGAATGCAAGCTACAGCTTGTGCTGACTTGTAACGTGTCACTGACCTGCAGCATTGCTGAAGGCACGGCCTGTAGCCACCGCTACTGCCTCCTCTAGCACATGAGCGGCTTGCTGGAGATCTGCATCTGATCTGCAAACAGCACAACCACTATGCTCTGTGGACTGCCAGCAAAATACCTCAATAAGCAGACACCTGTATGAATTGAGCATGATAAATGTTGTCAGCAACACCTGAGCTGTGCATCAAGATCCTCTGCACCTAGCAGCCTTGTGAAACACCTTTCTGCCTCTGAGAAGTCTGTGCTGGTGCCTGAAAATGCTAATCAACCTTGTGGCAAGTTGTCCTGAATTCAGGGGTGCCTTTGAAGGGGTACCAAGACAAAGTGTGTCTTTAATTACCTATTGATGGCAACCCCTGGAAACGGGCAAAGTCATGCAGGACTGATGTGACTGGCTTTGGCACAAGCTCAGTAGAAGGGGCAGCTGTTACAGCAGCTGCTTTGATACTTGCATTTTGACTGGCTAGCGTTACGGTGCTTCGCGAGGATTTCGGCTGTCCGTGCTTATGGCAAAAATACAGGTCACGCTGTGCGTGAATGGAATGCGGCAGTCTTCTGCCGCTTGCCTTACACAATGGTCGAGCCTGCAACAATGCCAACTCAGTTGGTTGCCAGATCTGGAAACGAGAGTTTCAGCTACAAGTCACGCGTGCAGTACTTTGAAACTACAAAAGATACTCACGCTGTAAGATGTACAAGACGTCATCTGAAGTCTAAACTGCGGCGCGTGACTGTGCATTGAAAGTTGCGGCGACTTGGTCTGCGGATCTTGCAGTTGCAGGTGATCAGCTATGTTGAGCCAAAGCGGTGTGCGTGTCACCGTTGCTCGCACAAGGCCGTCGACTTCAGTGCATCGATACACAGAATGCCGACTTCGTCAGGTCCGAGAAAGCTGTAACACCGATACGTGGCACGGATGTCAGCCTGCAAGATGTGCTTTCCCAGTCGTGATCATGTCTGAAAATCGCGGCTCAAGAACCACGTGAACGCCACATGGCTGCTTTCAAGGATGATGATTGGCTGCAACTGTTTGATTGATTGATTGAGACACAGTCAGCTGTAGATACTTCCTGCACGTGTAGAGTTTGAACCTACTTTCCGAGGCACAGCACCTGTTGTACTTAGAGTTTTCTGAAGCGCCCATCCTGTCGCTGTGTAGTGTCTGCTTCGGTGTCGCTGGCACAATTTAGTGTACTCAACTAGGCGCTTCGTCCGCAACTTTAAGCGCGTCCGTTGACTTTGCAAGCTTTCTTGGTTCAGCCGAAGTACTGCGTGGTTGCTGCTCTGTTGCAGTGGCGTAGCACAGGTGAGACTCAGTTGTACCGTTTGCATTGCGCCGTCTGCCTGCCTGCTGTGCACTTGAGTTACTGCTGAGCACTGTAACGGCGTGTACCTTGTGTCTCCAGCTGGATCAGGTCGGTGCACTGCGTATGCAGAGACCAACAGCCAAACTTCCACACGCTGTTCGTTGCGTCGGCATCCAGATACGTGCCACTCCGAGTAGCTGCTCGACTGTAACTCGACGCCCCAAGATGTTACCAGACTCACGCGCCATTGCTTCGATTTCACCCGCTGGTGCCCGGGGCAGATCTGCAAGGTCACCGTTGCCAAAGTCACTATTCAAAACTCAGGCTGTTGGCACATTTATTCCGCAACAAAGCGCGACAGCGCATGAAAGCTACTCATAGCCGACTGCAGATCTGGAGCTTTGCAGATCTAGAATTGCTGCACCGCTCGGTCTTCCGCTGGCGCAACCCCCTCTGTGCACATTTACGACATTCACAATTTTGTTTCAGGCATACACGGAATGACATTTTCGTCTGCGATGAGGAGTCTCAGTTCTACAGCCAGTGCCTAGAGAAGCTCTTGGTCAAGAACAGCAGCAGCAACCAGACAGTTATCGAGTTTGGTTCAGGGGACGGGAGTCCTGTCATTGGCTGCCTGATTCAAAGCCAGTTTTCAGGAGTCATCCATGGCTTTGAGCTCAACAAGAAGGCAGCAGCATTGGCACACTCCAAGACAATTGAGACTCATGTCTCAAACCGATACAAGGCAGGTCTACACTTGCAAATTTGCGCAAAAATGCTGCATGCGGTGAACATTTGCCCCAAGGCTGAACACATGCATGATCATGAGTTGTTGGCTGATTCATGTTTACTGCCCACCTGCCTGAGCCCATGACAACAACAGGCATGTGATTGCACCACTATGATAGCTATAATAACATATGATAGCTACAGCACTCGATCTGCCAATGTTGATGCACTTCTGTGTTGGTGCAGATACATAACAGCTGCTTCTTCCAAGGAATGCATGACATACCAGCCGGCTGTCTCATTGCCAACCCACCTTATATTCCCGCCCCAGACAACAACATTCTGATGCCAGCTCTGCATGGAGGCGAGGATGGTGCCAACTTGACCAGGGTAAGCATCACAAACAAGCCTACAACTGCACGCTTATACACAGCAGCAGCTCCACACACTGCAGGCAGCAGGCCTTTGACCCACCTCACGCTGCATGCGCTTGGCACACACATCAACTGCATAGCATTGTAGAACTGAGTCCTGAAGACTCACACTTCTGCTGTCAGCAGCCCAAGACCGTGATCCACTGAGACATTGACTTAATTGACACACTCACTAATGCTGTCAGACTTGCAATTCAGCAGAGTCGTTGCTGCTGCAGGACCTGATGACACTTGGCTTTGACAGTGCCATTCTGCTGATCTCATCCTATGCCAACCCTGTGGACACCCTACAGCATGCCAGGAACCACGGCTATCAAGTAACTGACTTCATGGTCACTCCCATGCCATTTGGCTACTATAGCTCTGAACCCAAGGTATCCAAGCCATGTAATCAATTTTGGCTGCCAGTACGGTCGGCCGCTACAGAGCACGCATGTGCTCTGTTGCTGTATGAAGCTGCTGTGCTGTTGCAAGGTTGCCGAGTTTGACACGTTGACAGGCAATTCTTTCTGCATGACATGTCAGTTGTTCAATGGATCTGAAGCTGATCAGGTAGGTGCAGCGCATGGCATGCTGAGATTTTTGCGCATGTTGGCATACCTGCATGCAAAAAGGCATGCCTTGTCCATGGGCATGTGCCATGATCTTGCTATCATGGCCAGATTAGACTCCTAGCTGTACCACTGCAGGTCAAGAACTGGATATGGAAGATGAGAGATGAAGGGAAAGCGTTCTGCTCTGACAGCTGGTATCTGCTAGCTGGTGTCCTTTTCCAAAAGCGTCAGCATAACCTGCCTCAAAAGAGGAAGGCTTTTCGAGTCGGCACTGGCAATGGCAATGACCATGTCAGCAATGACAGTTTGTCAGTATTGGCAGGTGAAGAGCACAAGAATGGTGCACAGGGCGAGGCAGGCAATGGTGACTGCTCTGGCTTGCGACACAGATATGCAACAACTGCTGATGGAGACACCAATGCTGTTGAGGATCAGATGGATGAGCTGATGAAAGTAATGACAGCACTGCGCTGATGCACACTGCAGTCTCCTCCCTTGGACAGTGGTCTACATAACAGATGAAAAAAAGTTGTGTTGTATATATACATCGTGTAGCTAAAGCAGCAGCAGCCCATTTTCTTATGCTGCTGGTGCTTTGGTGAAACTTTTGTTGAGCCAATCATACTAAATTAGCCATACACAGATATGCTGGAAGTTGTGTACAATATTTCATGTGCTGCCTTATGTTGTGTGATCTGCTGTCCCGTCAGCATGCAAAGTGACAGAGCAATGCCGCTTGCAATTGGCATTTATTTGCCTCATCCAGAATGCCTGAGTGACAATGGTGCCAAGATTGTGTATCTGACAAACTTCTGCTTATGCAGCAGCACTGTTGACTGAGGTTTGGTATGTGTATTGCTAGGCTATTTTTGAGGGCAGGCACGACTTGTAGCTAGAAAAGAAAAGAAAAGTCTACACCTTTCGGCGTCAATTTAATGACAAGCCAAGTGTTATACCGGGCTGGACTTGCAACTACATCTACATGTGTTTGTAGATGGCTTCTTGTGTCAGTATCATTATGTAATGCTAGACATATGCTGTGCATAGGTTGGTAAAGAGGACAAAGAGGACACTCTGTCAAAGTGCACCCTGAATAGTCACTGTGTGACTTTTACAACATGTGATATACATTGAATGTCACGTTCATACATTTGCAGGGTGCATGATTTGCTGGAATGCTGACCAGGATTACATTGCAAGGTGCCACATTGATCAAGACAGGTGTGTGCAACATCTCACCTCCTTGGCGGATACCATCTGCAACTAAACATAATGAGTTGCTTGCATTTCCTGATGTTTCCAGGCATCTTTCTGGACGTTGTCGCCTGTTTGCTGACTACAACATTGCCCTTGGCATTTTATCCAAACTGAGCAAGCAGGAAGACAGATCACCAACTATTGCAGATATATATCTTTGTCTAATTGACTACTGACCATAGTTTATTTTTCAAGTTTTGTCAGATTCTGTCATCAAGAACGCCGGAAAACGGGTGAACGCGGATCACGTGCAAGGAGCACTAGAGGACGCCGGAAAACGTCCTCACGTTGGTCGCTGAACTATCTACTAGTGTCGACAATTTTCACCCCCAAGCTAGGCAACTTGTAAACTGTATCAGAGCCTGCGTGAGTGGTACTAGCTGCGGAATTGATTTTCAGCCTTGGCGGTGACGGAACGACTCAGAGGGCTCAACAAGCTTTCGCCCAGTCAGCTTCTGTCGGTCAGAGAGCTGCTTGATGTAGATCAGCTGGCGGCAGAGTTTGCAGATGATGCACAATTTGTGCGTCAAGTCGAGGAACAACTGCAATATCTGACAGGTTCGTTTGGTTCGAAGCTGACCCTGTCTGAGAAGCGCATCTGAGGACAGTCCACCTGCAGGACCGCTAGCACTGCCCAGAACGGTGTGGGATGACTTAGTGCAGCCTTTGCAAGACGAGCCATATCGTGCAGTGTCCTCGTCCAAACAGACCCGCCCCTTACGTGGTGGCAGAACTTGTGTCACAGTAGTAAAGTGGGACATTGAGGGTGAAAGCAAGTCATGGTTGGACAGTCAGCAGGGCAAGCTGAAAGAGGTAGTCAAACATATGTATGAATGCTTGTTTTCTGAGCCACTGCACCACCTTCCAACAAAACTTGCTTGCTGGTACAGGTGTTTTGCAGAAAGTTTCCAACGCACAAAACGCACCAGATAACCAGGGAGGAAGAGTTGTATACTCCCATGGTAACTTGTCTGTACGAACCGGTCAATCTGGCGGCAGAGGTTTTGGGATTACCTGCAATGTACAGCAGATCACTAGGCAAGTCGCATTGAGAAGCCAGCTTGAGGCTGCGCTCATTCATTTGAATGGAAAAGAATTGGCAGGTTAAACTGTGTGAGTTGCAGGCGGAGCATCTGTCACACTGTGCGACGGAAGGGGTTTATCTATTCCAGATCAAAACACCATCCTGGTGCACGAAATTAAGGACAACCGGCAGGAAAGGCATTATGGTGAACATTTTGCAGATTTGTTGACAAATGAAGACACAGAAGCGAGGAAGCGCATGGCAAGACCAGTCGCTCAAGTTTTGGGATATGCTGTAAGCCCACTTTGTCACAATCTCATTCTGCCAATTCACTCTCGTTTGACAGCTCTGACTTTACACTGATCCGGTGTGGCATGCTCAGCAGGCTTGCTCTGCAGTTGAGTGTACCATTTGTGCTTTTCAGGTTGAAGAAGGAGTACAATATGGCATTCTCAGCAGCAAGGCACACTTCATGTTCTTCAAGCGAGGTGTTCCTGTGGATGGCAAGTCCATACACGTGAGCAAAACGTTTGAGTGCACCACTGCTGACCCAACAATCCGACAGCTGTTCCTGTACATGCTGAAAGTTTCTGTCACAGCAGAGCGTTTGCCCTGTTGTCAGCACGCAGAAACCCCTGAGGACAATAAGCTGGTCCTCTCAAATGGATCTGTCGGCAGCTTTGTTCCGGCTTTACAAGGGAGCAGCATAGCGGCAGTTGTCCAGCAGGCATCATCCAAGCAATATTTTGAAGACAGAGACGATGAAGGAGGTGAGCTGGAGGTGCCTTGTCTGACATCGTATCTTTCACTGCACAAATTTGATTGCCCAACCCATATGTTGTTGCCAAACACCTTACCCGGTCCCGCTTGAGACCTTACCTTGGACCTGATTGCATTATTGGGCTCTTGCTCTGCTTACGCACATGTTTCATATTTTGTGCTAAAGGTGCCTCTCCACTAGGTTTTATCTCCTTGTCTCACAGGCAAAGAATATGGAAGACATGGATGCTGATCTTTGGCATGTTTTTGGCTTGAAGGTGATGACATTGGGGACTCCTCAGCTGCTGTTGGTCCCAGTCATAAGCATGTGAAGTATTCACTGCGCAGCAGAGTGGTATATGGTGACAACACAGCAAGTGATTCCATGTCAGACGGACCAAGCGCTCAGCTGGCCAGTTGCATCTCTGATGTCACCATCAAGGAGTCCATCAGCCATGGCAAACATTGTGTGGTACGACTCAGCAGCTTTTATGATCATGTGAACCTTGTTTTTTGATGTGATGCACAATCTGCATTGCAGCTTGACTCGTTGCATGATCTTGCAGGTGCGCCGAGGCAGCTTTGACTTTACACCAGCAGTGTACAAGGTTTGGGAGGTAGCCGATGCTTGTGAAGAAGACGTCGAGGATCCCTGCTGGTTGGAGATTAGAAGGGAGATGGCAGCATACAAGTGCTTAGAAAACAAGCAGGTGACGCTGCAACCGAACACCTGCGTCTCCTGGGCTAGCAAGTATGCTGCTGCCATTTTCTTATTGAGCACCCAGTCCTGATGCTATTCTGTGTCTTGCCACTATCTTGCTGAATGCCAGTGCTGTCAAATTGAGCAGACCGAGCTGTTGAGATCTCAAGGCCTTTTATTGCTGTTGCACAGGGTGTTGCTGCTTGCCTGTGCTGGGGTGCTCTGCATGACCACACCATGATCTTTGCAGCTCTTCCAGACTACGGCGACAATTTGGTCAAGGTGCATCTTACATGCCCATGGGTGGAAGGCATCAAAGCTGCCATCAAGGCAGTGCACTCAGCTGGTGTCCTTCACAATGACCTGCACCTCCGCAACTTTGTTGGCAACGCTCCAGACAATGTGAAGCTGGTAGACTTTGCGTGGTCTGCAACTTCTGAGCGCTCCTGCCAAGCAATGGAGCTTGAAGAGAAACAGTTTATGGAGACGTTGCCAGTGCAGGTCAGTCTTGCAAGTGACAGCCTCGCAATCTGTCTTTACAAGCCTAGCATTGTCAGTTTTAAGAGTATATATTGCTGTTGGACAGCTGATGTCAAAAATGAAATGTGTGTGCTGCAGCCGCCGCCAATCTTGTGCCATGTGTGTCATCTCTGTGCTAGAGCAATTGCTAGCTTGCACCATGTGTCCAATTTGTGCTGGAGCTACCCCCAAGCGCAACATTACTTGCTGCACAATGGACTGTGCTACAGGCATCAAGCCGCCACGCGAGTGTTATGTAGCAACAAGGCGTGCATGGTAGCCAGTGGAGCAGTTGGTGCTCAAGATCTTGCTGCGTGTGGGCAGCATTACAGCATTTGTAACATCACATGTAAAGTGTCATTTTCTGGCAACACATCTGATGTCAGCTTACAAATTGTACAGCTGCCAGGTAGTTGCCATTTGACAAAGCACACATTGCCGCCATTATACACCACCTATTGGCATTTGCTCTGCATTGTCATGCTTGCATTGATGATAATATGCCCCGCTGCTACACATCACATGTGTTGGCAATCTTGAGTGCAGTCAAGTGCCGTACAGCACATGTTATGCTTGCTTCTTGCTGCTGCTGACCTGCTTGTCTCTGCATAGTTGCATGCCTTGCCTGCACCTAGCCTTCAAGTTGATGTGTGATCTTGCCCAGGGCACTTGCGCTGGGGGCATGCCCCTTTGTGGTGTAATGTTCAATCAGCGGCGGCATCTGCTCGTTGTTTTCTGCAGCATTGCTTTAGGCGCAACAGCGGTGGCACAATATGACATCACAGATTGACACATCAGCAGCCAAGAGCTCTGCTTTGTACAACAGCCCTGCCGATACAAGATCCCTGTATGTGCATGCCTGCAATGGACCAGGCATGCTTGTGCCTCAGAAACACTGCTTTGCTTTGGCATGTACACCCATCCTTGCGACACTTATACCTGCTTCTGCAGGTCTGAACATTGGACCTCTACTGATACAGACCAGCAGACTGTGGCTGGCAGCCTGCATATTTCAGCACCAGCCTTAGACATGTGTACACAGGCCAACTTTCAGCAGCTTTACCAGCCAAATCTTTCAAAAACACAAGCCTGTGCTGAGCACTGCATTGCTTTGCCAACAGTGTATATCGTGGTAAGCACGAGTGTTTAGGGCATTCACAATGATGCTTGAGGGTGACTACAGCGTTCAGTATAATGCAATTTTTTTGGTGGTGTGTAGTCCATCTGTACCATGGGATATATATACTGTTGCCTCTCATGTAAGACAGAGATGGTTGTGGACATCACTATGTAACACATATGGCCCAAGCAAGTCAGCTTTGAGAGAACTAGCCCTGCAACACCATGTATATAAGAATTTTGGAAGTGGCATCAGTCCTGACACGCCTCAGGATCTGTGCAGAGCGCATGTCTGGTGGCTGTGAAAGCTGATGTTTGTCTCAGGGCATGATAACAATAGGCAGGTCCCGCTCGTTTGGATCCTATTGCAGAGCCTATGCGCAAGAACTAGCCAGGCAGTGTATATATAGCCCACAATTGCACGCTTATTCATAGCAGCAGCCCCACACACACTGCAGGCAGCAGGCCTTGGACCCATCTGACTCTGCATGCCCTTGGCACACACATCAACTGCACAGTACTTTAAAATTCATCCTGAAGACTTGCACTTCTGTTGTCAGCAGCCCAAGACTGTTGTCCACCAAGACAATTGCCTAATTGATAGACTCACTCATGCCGTCAGACTTGCAATTGAGCAGAGTCATTGGTGCTGCAGGACCTGTTGACACTTGGCTTTGACAGCGCCATCCTGCTGATCTCATCCTATGCCAACCCTGTGGACACCCTACAGCATGCCAGAAATCAAGGCTATCAAGTGACAGACTTCATGGTCCCTCCCATGCCCTTTGGCTACTATAACTCTGAACCCAAGGTACCCAAGCCTTGGCTGCCTTGTACAGTCTCAACTAGACATGTGTGCTGGACATTACAGAGCAAGCATGTGCTTTGTTGCTGTATGCAGCTGCTGTGCTGTTGCAAGTTGCTCAGTTCTGACACGTTGACAGGCAATTCTTTCTGCATAAGATGTCAGGTGCTCAATGGATCTGACGCTGATCAGGGAGGTGCAGCGCATGGCATGCTTAGGTATTTGTGCATGTTGGCATACCTGCATGCGAAAAGGTATGCCTTGTCTCATGGGCATGTGCCATGATCTTGCTGTCATGGCCAACTTACACTCCTAGCTGTAACTTTGTAGGTCAAGAACTGGATATGGAAGATGAGAGGTGAAGGGAAAGCCTTCTGCTCTGACAGCTGGTACCTGCTAGCTGGTGTCCTCCTCCAGAAGCGTCAGCATAACTTATTCAAAAGAGGAAGTCAGCACTGGGGATGGCACTGACCATGCCAGCAATGATAGCTTGTCAGCATTGGCAGGTGAGGGGCATGAGAATGGTGCACAGAGTGAGGCAGGCAATGGTGACTGCTCTGGCTTGCAACACAGATATGCAACAACTGCCCATGGAGACACCAATGTTGTCGAGGATCAAATGGATGAGCTGATGAAAGTAGTGACGGCACTGCGCTGATGCACACTGCAGTCTCCTCCCTAGGATAATGGTCTACAAAACAGATGAAAAATGTTGCGGTGTATATGTACATCCTGTAGCTAAAGCAGCAGCAGCCCATTTGCTTATGCTGTTGGTGCTTTGATGAGACTTGTATTGCGCCAATCATACTACATTAGCCAAATACAAATATGCCAGAAGTTATGTGCAATATTTCATTTCTGTCTTATGTTGTGTGATCTGCTGTCCTATCATCATGCAAAGTGACAGAGCAATGCCACTTGCAATTGGCATTTATTTGCCTCGTCCACAATGCCTGAGTGACAATTGTGCTCAGATTGTGTATCCGACAAACTTCTGCTTATGCAGCAGCACTGTTGATTGAGGTTTGTTATGTGCGGTATGTGTATGAATAGGCTTTTTTTTAGGGTTGGCACGAATTGCAACTAAATCCACATATGTTTTCTTATTGGTACATCTACATACGTTTGTAAAAGGGCTATTGCTTCTTGTGTTAGTATGATTTTGTAATGCTAGACGTATGCTGTGCACAGGTTGGGAAAACGGACACTCTGTCAAAGTGCACCCTGAATGGTCACTGTGTGACTTGTGCTATACATTGAATGTCGCATTCATACAACTGCAATGGGTGTGGCTTGCTGGAATGCTGACCAGGATCACATTGCAAGGTGCCGCATTGATCAAGACAGGTGTGTGCAAGTTTTCACCTCCCTGCCGGATCCCTGATTGCAACTGGACATGATTAATTGCTAGCATTTCCTGATGTCTCCAGGCATCTTTCTTCCTGTTTCCTTAGTGGTATGAATCTTTGTTCCTGTTTGCTGACTACAACATTGCCCTTGGCATTTTATCCAAACTGAGCAAACAGGATGACAGGTCACCAACTATCGCAGATATTTCCAGATTCCCGAGGCAGGTTTTGGTCTCTCAAGCTCAACGACCGAGAACAAATAAACCATTTCCGTCCAAACATCTATTATGCAATGAAGTACAACAGCCGTTCAAGCAGCAGTCTCACAAGAGAAGCGGACATTCACTCGCCGATACTTAGCGAAATTAGCGATCCCTACACATCGAAGTCCTTTGCAACTTCTTCAGCATCATGGCATTCACCATTCGCGGTATGCTGACTGCTATAAGCTGTGCAGTCGTACTGATGCACGGCATCAGCAACGCATCGATGCCTGTACTATTGCCTTGCAGGTTCTAGCGGACTTGTCAGAGCACCACAAATGGCTCAAAGTTTGCGTCAATGCAACTTGACTGCCCACAGTCGCAGTCATTTGAGAGCTCGCAAGCCACAAACACTGCTAGCTCCAGTGAGAGCCCTAAACGTCAGAGCAGACGCCAGCATTAATGCTGTTGCTGTTGATCAGCCACCTCAGGCCACATCTTCAAGTAGCAAGGAAAAGGTCAAAATCGGTATCAATGGTGAGCACAAAGCCGGTCGCTATACACAACTGCTTGCACCCGATCTGAGGCCCATACGCTGCGTAGGTTTCGGCAGAATCGGCCGCTTGGTGACGAGAGCAGCTATGGAAAGTGATGACATCGAGGTTGTTGCTATCAACGACCCTTTCATCGATGGCGAGTATATGGCCTACATGTTCAAGTACGACTCTGTTCACGGAAGATTCCCTGGAGAAATAACTGGAGACGAGGTGTGCTGCACCTCTGGCATCGCTGATGCATGTCTTGCATGGTGCCTTTGAGAACAGGCAAGGATCTGCTTGTGCAATCAAGTATCCACAGCAGTGACCTGTGGATGACTATGTGCAGAATGGCCTCCATATTGACGGCCACAGCATCAAGACCTTCAGCAACATGTAAGCCTTCTTCTACCGACTGCATGTCAGCACCAAGCAAAGCTGCAAACCTCATGCTTGTTGCTTCAGCAACTTATCATTGTGTCTGCAGGGATGCCTCACAAATACCATGGGGTGAGGCAGGAGCCGATGTCATCTGTGAGTCTACTGGTGTCTACACAACCATTGACAAGGTAGGCACAAGAGCACTTCATCACTGTTGCATGTTGCATCACTGCAACCCAACGCATGCATACCCACAGACGTGCGTTGCTTAGCAGCTGCTGACTACAGGCGTCAGCTCACTTGAAGGGAGGAGCCAAGAAGGTCGTCATCTCTGCCCCCTCAGCGGATGGTTAGTTTACACTTTTGCTACTGTTATGTACTATCTGCATGTGGGTGCGTGTGTGTGTCATCAGCAGCACAGCATGTACCTGATAGTTCTGAGGGACTGTGGCTTCTTGCCCCATGACTGCATTCCAGCGGCACAATATGCATCTGAAAGTTTGTCTTTATCTGGTAAGTATGGCTGCAAAGCATGGAACGGCTGTCACAGTTGTGCTGACACACAGTCTGCCTGCATGCAGCTCCCATGTTTGTGATGGGCGTGAATGAGGATAAGTACAACCCA
>JAABUO010003710.1_pt1 | contig 18150 bp, 23 predicted proteins | sample 5559291 | NCBI WGS metagenome assembly JAABUO01 (sample SAMN10711878, study PRJNA513372) | rock metagenome | isolation source: Antarctica rocks | place: Antarctica: Victoria Land, Finger Mt sud | reverse complement strand
TTCACACCCGCCACATGCACTTTCCCACCTTGATCTCAATGATGCATGGCTGCATTTCACTGATGTGCAAGCATTCATAAAAAGGGTGGGGGGGGGTGGGGAGGGGGGGTGTTGCCTGGTATTGAGTCCTTGTTGAAAGTTTGACTGGCTCCTCACGTCTTCACAGCTTGCATGCTTTGCTGGGAAGAAGATGACAATGCTGCCGGCCGGCTTGGGGTGGACAGTCTGTTGCAAAAGCCTGATTCGACTGTTATGCATCTGCAAGAACCTGCTGTCGATGTATGCTACCTGGGTGTGCTTGTCACCAAGCCATGTCTGCAAATACAAACGTTTGTATAGTCAGTGTGGGCCTGAGCAATTGCTTGCAGTCCACATCTGGCAGCCAGCTCCTCAGGGTGCAGATGCTCAGCACCTATCTAGGCGTCCACAAGTTGATACTCTATTTTATATCACCTGACTGTAGGTGTGGAAGCGCGAAGACATTGGCAAGAAGGAGGAGAAGTATGATCTGGTGGCCAGCTTCCCAGCAGAGCCTCAGGGCAAGCAGCTGAACGATGCCTTCAAGAACAGACCCGCTGAGGTGGACCCCAGCAAACCCTGGTGGGCCAATCTATGAGCCTTCAGCTGAATCAATGCAGGCATCAACGTGCTGATCATGAACAGTAAGTAATGTGTTTAGCTTTAAGGCAAATTGAACATTGTGCATTGCTGGTGGGAGAGAAAGCATTAATTTTGTGCACATGTGTTGATTGGTCTTTTTATGGGTCAAGGGAGCACTTTGTGACTCTTTCAAGCAATGCAGCTATTCGACATATTTGGATCTGACTCATGGTGTGATTCATTGACCGAAGACATACAGTATCTGTTCACAGTGACAGCAAGGTGTTCAAGAGCTATCTCAGACTGCTGTGTAGGCTGTTTTACACATCAGACTGAGGCATTGACAGTAGCTGGCTGCCCTTCTCTTCTTTTATGCTGTCCTGATTGAAACACTTGTTGCTGTAAAAGTGAACACTGCAGCAACAGAAGGATTCGCTTATGGCAATTGAGAGGTCGTCAATATCAAGTGTATACTGAGTGAAATAACACTGTTTAGCACTGTGTTTGCCCACAACCTCAGTCCTTGGGGCTTGTATGTAACGACTCATGCAGGGCCTCTAGAGCTACATCTATTATTCAATACAAAACAAGACCTGTGACCAGAATGTGAAGCTGCAAGACGGCTTGTCCTTGAGCATGCACACATGGCTTGGACTGTTGGTGGGAACCTTGTCTACAAAGCATGCTGATGCACACACACTGCAACAAGGTGCAATCATGCTGCGCTATCAGTACATTTCTTAATCTCCATATCTTCCTGTGCTGACAAGAGCATTCAAATTGATGTAGAGGCGCTATGTACAGATGTATTGTATATACACGATGTATATGTATATGAAAGATAGAGACAGTGCATGTGCACATTACTTTGCAAATTGTCTCAATCAACGCTGCGCATGTGCAGCTTACTTTGCAATTTGATCATGCTGCAATCCATTTACTTGTGAGCTGCGGTGCGTGAGCTTCGAGTATCCAGTTCAAAAGAATCAAGTGATTTGTCCAGTTGGAGTGGTATGGCACATCTAACCGTCACGCTACTCTAATTGAAAATCATATGTCTTGCTAAACATCCAGCTGTCCAAAGGACTACCTTTGTTAGCAGCTGAAATAGGTACTGCAATGACTGAATAATGGCGGGTGTCAGCAAAATAATGACTCCAGCCTCTGCATAATACAACGCCTATCTGGACACGATCGTCTCCCAGGGTGTCAAAACAGATGTGATTTAGGGATCTTGGTAAATGGTCAAAAGATGTGAAGGTGACAGTCAGCTTTGATGTTGGAGGTACATGAAGATGAATGCTGCATTGCAAATACTGCAGTGCAGTACATGCGGAATACTGCGTCAACAACACAACACAGTCAGCCGCTGGTCGTACAATCAGAGACAAGTGCGACAGACTTTGGGCAGTGCAATAAGGTATGGGTTCCCTTGTCAACAACCCCATTTTGAGCTGCACTTGGCACCCATGCGGAGCTTTGATTGCCGGAATGTCTTCTGCCTGTTGGTCTCCCGCCGTCCAGGATGATATGTACTGCAGGGTCTTCAGATGAGTCAACCGTTGAATATCATGTTGCAGAAAGTTCTCTGCCCAAGAAGCAACACGTTCCTCTAAACAAGGATTTGCTTCAAGACATAGGTGCTGGAGGCTTGAGAAGTTGGAGTTCTGCAGCTCAAGGGTTTGAGTCTGCTCCATAATGTGCAAAACCTCCAGGTTTGGCAAGCTTGGACAGGCTGAGAGATGATCGACGCCAAGGTCCCAGATAGCTCGCAGGTGCTCAAGACCCTGCGCCTTGATGCGACGCATGAGTGCCTCAGTGCTACAGACGCCTGGCAGTACCTTCATGACTCCAGAGGGTATGCCGACAGCTCTGGTAAGTCGGTTGACTTTATACCAAAGCATAATATGACTTTCAGGCCGGCACATCGCTTTCTCCCACTTCCAACATACAGCTCGCAAGCAAATTTTCTTTTTACTGAACGGCATATGAGCCAAGATGCGGCAAATCAGGTCTTCAGGAAGGCTCTCCATGGTCTGCTTGGCTTATGATGCGGCAAGCCCTCGTCTACAAATCGTCAACGAGCTGCTGCGAGCAGCAACCGCCTGATACGTCAGCCCGCTACGCAGTAAATTCAGCACCACGGCCGCCGTGGCATGGTGACTAATGTGCTCCGAAACCAAAGTTGCCAATTTGGCCTTGGCAACTTTTGTGGGTTTGGCCCATAAACCGATACAGATCCCATGGCGCACAGACCAACATGAGTGGTCCACAACTTGAAGCATCGAATCGGCGCCGCAAAAAAATACCAGGTTCGCAATCATCAACTTAGTGGTTTATGTTGGCCCTTGCGAAGCTGTTGGGTTGTCTCTTTGACATCAAGCCTGTTCAGCAAGCGTGGGCCTTGCCCGCATGGAAGTCAGACATGACGCCCAGGGCTGGTCAAGTTGTTTCAGCTGGCACGACCAAAGGGTGGCAATCAAGTTTTGTGTAGAGAGCTTACACCGTGAGACTTGCCACTACAGCAGAGAGTGCAGGGCATCATGTTTGCCAAAAACCTGCCATATTTGCAGACCAATGCGGCCTGAGTAAGTTTCGCGCAGTAAAAGGTCGTCTGAGTGGCCGTGCAAGCTTTGTGCTTGCCTGTGGTGCTGCTGAAGCTGTGACAAATGCATGTGAAGATGGGTGCTCTTTTGGCGCCTTGCCATCCCAGTTCAAGTACTTGCCTGTTTGCTTCTGTGTCAAAGCCATGATGACTTTTTGTTGGCCTGCATCATGCACTCCACTGTGAGTAGCCGCTGAGGACACAGAGCACAAAAGATTGAGGTACATCTCAAGAGCTCAGTGACAAAGAGGCATGTAAGTTAACTATCAACGTTGCAAATGATATTGGTGTCCCATCACTGAGTACTACAAAGATGGCACAACATGGTTGCTGTTGTAAAGGTTGTACCTTGGCCATGACCAAACAGTTGCTGTTGGATGTGAATATATGCAGAGCTAAATCACTGCTGAGTCCTGCGATATGTAGTTAATACTTTTCTGCAGGCGTATTCCCGAGCATGAATGCATATAACATTAAGTAACATGGAAGCACATTGCAGGCGCATTCCCCAGCATGAATGCATATGACATAAGGAACATGGTATAGCACATGGCGCTTTCACCAGGCCCAAGTATGTGGGCCCACATAGGCATACACACCCCAGGGCCGCTTGGGCATCTGCTCAACTCTGTGCACTCGGGTCTAAAGACCACTTGACTGCAAGTCTTGTGGGCAACAACAGCTCAACTCTTACCTGCAACGCTAGTGAGCACATCCAGGGGTGCACAGCCATGGCCCAGCTCCTCTGTGGTGTTGCCCATCTCAGTCCTGACCCACCCAGTGTCCAAGGAGATGACAATGAAGCCGTCTTGCTTCAGATCATTTGCTAGAACAGCGGACTCTGCAGCGCAATGCCACAACAGTTTGACAGCTGTTTCCAAAGTAACTCTCTGAGTGAAGACAAGATCGTGAGGAATTTGTCCAAGTAGGTGCAATGATGCAATGCAAACACTCACCTGCTCAGTGCTGAATTTTCATTTGCAATTGCACACAAACGCATGCAATCATGGCTGACTGAGACTTGCCAGCTGCATTGGTGATCGTCTGGTCAAACTGGACTCAAGCTTTGTTTTCATGGATGCAGGGCTTTGCATGTGGCTTGGACTGTAGGTCCTGTAAAATGGTCTACCATGTGCATGATGCTTCAGTGCAGTGATCTTGGCCATATGCATAGCGATGCAAGGAGTAACAGCCCAGGCAGAAGTTGCAAGGCTTACGCATGTTTACAGCTGCTTTGCTGGTGTTGGACGCCAACAGCACACTCCCAGTTGGACTGTGATGACCACTGCTGTCATTCAGGGTTGCATTGATGGAGTCGTACAGTGATGAGGTGTTGACAATGACCCTAGTTTTCTTCTTCATCAAGCTTGGAAGCAGATGCTTTGTTGTCAGATAGGGTCCAACGACATTTGTTGTCAAGACATGGACGTATTCGCTGCCAGCCCTGCATCATGCAGAACGCATATTCTGGCTAATGGAAGTTTTGAGCGTGCAGCACAACACGCATGATGACGCAGAAAACAGGTCAGCAGCAAGTTGATCCAGATTGCATACGGGGCATGTAGAAGCATACGTTTCCGAGGCTCGAGTAATGGGCTCTTGCATTCCAGCATTGTTCAGCAGCAGGTCAATGCCACTGGGATGTGCAAGATTGATTTGCTCTGCAGCTTCCTGCAGCAAGAGCTCGTAGTCAAGTTCGCTCATGTTTCGCCCATACATACACATGACTTACCTTGATGCTGGACTCGTCGCTCAAGTCAAGTGTGACTACTGTGAGTCGGTGAGATTTGCCCTGATCAGCAAGCAATCTCAGGTTGTTGGCTTCGGAAGGCGGGCTTTTTGTGGTGGTGGCAACGACATGTGCCTGCGTCTTTTCCAAAAACTGTCGAACGTGCTCCAACCCCAAACCTCTGTTACCACCTGTCACCACATAAACGGCATCTGCACCTGTGGGCAGCAGAGTGGGAAGTTTGCTGATGTGCGTCATATGAAACCAAATTGAATGGCTATGACGTATTCCCCATTTCTGATTTGGAGCCAACGCTGTGTTGCTTGTGCAAACTTTTCCTACAAAAGTGAACCCTTTGGTCAGCAAGTAGCTCTACGAGCAGTTGACCGAAGTTCTAATTTTTACGGCATGCCCAGACACGTGGGCTCCACACTACCGTGGTGGGTTGGACTGTAGTTCAACACACTGTGCAGCCAAAGCTGCGCAAACTGCAGGGGACGAGCAGTGGAGATAGAATGCCGCTGTGACGAAGCAACGGATATGCAGTCAAGCATGTATCAGACAGCATTTAGCTTAGGCTGTCATACTCACTTTGCCCGTTTGTGACCATAAGTAATGCACTTACTCATTACCCTTGTATTGACAACTTAGATTGGTAATTCAGCTGCTTTGCAGTGGCTAGATGCTTTATGGCTTCATAAAGTCTTGCATAAATAAAATTTGCTAGGCAACAACTCTCCGGACAAAAGCACTGCTGCTGCTGCTGCTGTCAACCACCTTGTAACTATTACTCAAGTGGACTCTCAAACCTGTACCCGGTCTGCTTGCATATTGGTCTGCGCAGCATGCAATTGTACAGGTCACACCTTCGCCAACTCATTGGAAGCAAAGTTGTGCGTAGTGTACACCTCCCAAAGTTGACCATGCAACCCTGCAGGCGGTGCACTTATCATGCAATGCACAGGGCGAGAGTTGGTGAATATGCATCACCTGAGGAATCTCGATGCCGCGGCCAACCTAGAGAAACCTGACACATGTCTGATGCATCAACAGGCATGGCTTAAAGATGCTATTTCAAGTGCAGCTGGTGGGGCTGAGTTTTTGTGTCAAAGCCCAAGCATTCAAGACTAACAAAACTTCTGGAATATCAGCTTCTGAACCAGATGTTAAGCACATAGCTTGGGCAGAGGTAGCCTGATGAGAATGTGTGCTGACCTCAACGCTGTATGAGAGCATACCGCTGTCGTTTAATCAAGCACTGCAGAAATAAGCTGTTGCCAGAATAGCAGGGACTCTTAATACAGTGTACCAACAGTAAATCTTGCCTTGTACTTGCACCTGGAAACTTGTAGCTAGCTTTCTGCATGTAGACTTGTGTTGTGACCAATGCTACTATTGACTTTTTCTGCCCTGCAAAATGCAGCGACATGCCGCAGTATGCAATATGCTACTCTCATGTCATAGTGAATTTCCATTCAAAACTAATTAGGCTTCAAAACCTATTCCCAACAACAGCTTCACAACAAGGTCATGTTTAGACAATGTACCGTCCTGACTATAATGACGTCTGGCACTTGCTCCTAGACACTTCTAGCTAGCTGTTTGCATGCAGACTTGTGTTGTGCTGCTGTTGACATTCTTTGCTGCAATATGCAGCCAGGCGACATCTTGAACATTTTGCAAGACCTGCCTTTTTGCCACAATGCATGCAAACAAAACGCTCCTTGTCTAGCATGCCCTTTTGCTGATTGGCTGCTTGCATCTGTTGTCGTATAATAAGGTCACAGCGCGGGTTCTGGCATATTGGTTTTGGATAGTCCATCACAAAAGTCTGAACGTCTGTGTTGCAAAGACCAGGTTGGCACACCAAGGTCTCTGCTTTCTTTCCGCAAGCCTGACACCTTTTTTTGGAGACCAGCATGACCTCTGACTGACACTGGTGGATAACTGTGCTGAGAAAAGCAAGCTTGTCTTCTTGAGAAGCTGACGAGCCCCGACAGTTGGCAGGGACTGGAACCATCGTCTTGTAATGGACTAGCTTGCCTGCTTCATTTTCAACTTCCGCGATGTACAACCACTCCGTCATGGCAACTAAAAGGATTCAATCAAGTTTCCACACCTGATGTAGCCCGTGTGCATTGAGGCTGTGATCCGTCTAATGCACGAATAACGGGGGCAGTCTAGGCCCTAGACTCTAGGGCAGTCATTGGGGATTCGGATCAAAGGCTTTTGCGTTCATTGCAATTGTCTAAATTTCCCATATACAGCTAAAGCGCTCCAAGCCCGCCCAAGCGAAAGCCAGCACGAGTCTGCTTTGCGCTCATCGCTGAGCTTTGTCATGCATGCTAGCGAAATTTCAGCGTCTGTGTGTTGTGTCGGCATGGCTGCCTTCTGGATGAGTCTGTTGTATGATGCTGAAATCGGTGCTTGTAGACTGACTATGCTCCTTATCACCTTTGTTTTGCATTCCATCAATGAGTGGAACCTTTTTCGCAGAAACATCGCCTGGCGGAGGCGCAAGTGCACTGAAGGCTTGTTGATACTCTACAACTTGTACTCCTCTGTGACCGTCCTCAAGAGACCTCGACCTGATATAAGTGCAAGTCATGGTACAGAGGATGCGCGTGCAAGCTTGATGCAGTTTTTGACCTGTGCAGCATCCGTTATCATAGTTGTTGTCTTCATTTTCACACCAAATTTCAGGAGCAGGATTGCCACAATAGCGAACATATGAGTATCATGCTAAAGTCAGAAAGCCTTCAGCCACATCAGAGCAGAATCTAAGAACTCGACATGCATGGAGCTTCCCAAGCATTGCCGCAACTCACTATAAACCATTACAAACTTGTTCAGCCTGTATAGCATAGACAGCATTTGTTTTGTGTACCGACTCATTTGTTCTTCATTGTCTGCTGTCCATGTAAGCATGTTCATTCAGCCTGTGCTGTCCTCGCTATAGAGGTTGGGGTCGCGTCTGAACAACGTATATGTTGGATCCTACTACAGCCCCCTCCACATCCTGGGGCGCCCCAAACTCCTCCTCCAGAATCACCGCAACCTTGCACAGCTGCTGTCCAACCTGCAGACAGATCATGCCAAGCTCAAGCAAGCATTGCATGGCAACTTTCTGCATGCCATGCAGGGCTGTGCTTGCAGAATCCGTCCGCAACAGCTACTTTGCCTTCGTCATGTCAAGCCCTTGGAATGCATGTGACATGGCCCAAGCATCAACATCGCATAGTGATAGCACGGCTCTCTGCTGCACAGCAGCACAGATTCAGCGCTGCAACAAGCTGCAAAGTGCAGATTTGCCACACATGTGTTAACGCCTGGATCTGGATCCAACAATCTGCAATCACCTCTGCCCTGGATCTTTAGCTTACAGCCAAGCGTGAAAACTGCACCTTAGGTGCCATGCAACAGACAAAAGCACACCTGATCTCTGGCTTCAGAGCTCAGAGACAACTCCTGCTTACTGTAGTCCAGGACAGCGTTGCTGCCACCTTTGCCTTTTGACTTGCTGGATTCGGCCCCTGTGCTGCGTAGGGCTGTGCCAAAGTTGGCAAAGGCCAGCACTTGTACCTTGCCTACAACACATCCCACATCTGTTGCTATGCTTCAATTCACACTAGCAGGCTAGATTGTGTCAAGTCATTGTCACACATGACAGCAGTAGACATTGCATTGTCCCACATTGCTCCACACAGATGCAAATGGTTTATATATGGCACGCCCAGACAGCACAATTGTGATATGTGCAGACTGTAATCTGTGGAATCTGACCAACTGATGCACAGTCCACTTTGGAGGCCTTCAGATGGCCAATATGCATACGTAATATCATGCTCATTACTAAACATGTGTCAACAACACACAACACAGACAGAACAATACAACTTTGACTTTCTTGCCAGCAAGAGCTGTGAGCCGGCAACTTACCAGTTGACTTGTTGACAGCCAGCCTCCAGGGTGAGCCTCGAGTACCAGAGGCTAGGGTTTCCCCAAGCCCTACCGCCAGCTCAGCATACATGGTGTCCTTGTCGCCGTCCAGGGGGCTGACTGTGTGCAGCACAAAGGAGAGATCCGGGCTGAGCTGCTGCTGAACCAGCACTGCCATTGCAGCATCTGCCTGTTTCACTCCTGCATAGCAAGCCACAGTGTGTCACATTTGCTGTGTGATGGTGTGCTCTGCAGATAGACACTGCCAGAGGCGGTGTTGCTCATCTCTTTGACGTTTTCTGCTTGTGCTTCTAGTTGTGATGCACACTGTCAGCTGCTTAGAGAAATTTTGCCAGCACTGTACAGGAGTGTTTCAACATCCTTTCTTTGTGGCTGCAGCTTGTAATGCAGAGGCAGCACACTACAATATGGTCCACACATCGGCATTGTCCCAATGTGCATTGTACGGCATATGAGGCTCAAATGAGCACGGTAGTACCTCAATTATTTAGGTGCCCTGCATAATTTGATGAAAAGGTAAATGATGTTAGGATGCTTGTGCTAAGTGCACACAGTCCAAGCAGATACTTGCGACAGAAGCAGACAATGCATGCATGCAGCCAGTTGAGTTGCTGACCTGCGGCCCTTCTGCTGAGGACTGCCCTTCTGGTGTAGAGTGAAGCCCACACACTGGCAAGGGCCTTCTCAAAGGCCCCTGAGGTACCAAGGGCAATGTTGGGGATGCTGTCATACAGCCCTGCCCCTGACATGCCGGCCAGGTCCTCCACATTGGCTGTGCTGCGCACTATCACTGTTGCATCATTGCCCAGTGCCTTGCCTGCATTACTCATCCACAAGCCTTGACCACAACAGCAGAACAAGGCTTTCATGTTGTGAATGACAGGTGCAATCAGTTGTAGCTGTCACCTGCTGCTGCTATACTGAGGTCATTGCCCAGTGCCTTGCCTGCATTGCCAGCACTGCACAAATGCGTACCCAAGAGGCTTGACCACAACAGCAGAGCAAGGCTTTCATGTTGCGAATGACAGCTGCAATCAGTTGTAGCTTTCACATGCTTATGCTACGTTGAGATCATTGCCGAGCGCCATGCTTGCATTCAAGGTATACATACCCAGATGGCTTGCTGCCACAACAGCAGAACAGGGCGCTCATATTGTGTATGATGGGTGCACTCAGCAGCAGCTGCTCCTGCTATGTCCAGTGCATTGAGGAGAGTAGTGCAACTTCATTCTTGATACGCAGATGAGTGGTGATATACAATGGTTCATATATTGCAAGACAAGTTCTTCCCAGGCATTCTAGACGTCTGTTGCTGGGCATGGGCTTTAGCCTTGGCTGTGCTATGCTTTGCATCAACACAACTGGTGCATCAAGTTGAAATAGGGAAACTCTGTCCAAGCTACTACCAGCAGCAGCAAAGAGTTGGAGTTGTTACGCCGTGCAATGCGACCTGACGCCACAGGGAACAAACGCACCAAAGCAAAGAACACCTGTATCAGTGCAGTGCTGACATGACCTGTGCAGACAGACAGGTCAAGCTACAGCACAAGCTTTGACAACAGCTGATCAGCCTATGTACATTGTCTGACTCACCAACTTCCTTGCTCAGCTGCTTGGGAGGCTTGAGTCCCGACACCAGGGCTTGCAGCTGGTTGCAGGCCTTGTCCAGTGCCCCGCCCTCCAAGCTTGCCCCCTCAATCTCTGCCAGCAGTGCTTCAAACTCCTTGCCTTTGCCAGCCTCCTACACACAGACATACACACATACAATTTGACCTGCCTTGTGGACCTCATGCACGCTTTGTCACTCGCTGTGTTCTGACAGCGTGCATAGCCGTCAGCTTGTCTGGCTGTGGACGTGGTGTGCATTGAACCACAAGGCAGCGTGACGAGAGTGAAGTTGGAGGGTTGTTGCTGTCCAGCTGTGTTGACCGCCTTTTGTATTTTAAACATCCTTGTGGGAGCAAGCAAGTCACTTGGTGGTGTCAACCTGACTGTGAAGTGCCGCTGATGAATTTGGTCAAGAGCAACCAGAAGAGATGCCAGGTGCTTTTGATAGATTTCAAGATGATTGAGAGGGTGCTCGGCCAAGGCTGTAGTGCAGTGCTATGGCCAAGCTGCCAACCCAGCAATGCAAGCATCACTATTGGGAAGGCCCCCGGAAAAATAGGTTAGATAACAAGGGGGACAATGTCCCCCATTAGAGTTATCAAACTCTAAAGAACAGATACTACACATGATCTTAGCCAAAAGGCCGAGAAAGGTATGACTGGATTGTGCTCACGGCAACATCATATGTATGGCAGCACCGAGCAACATGCTGGCAAGTATGGGATGGCACGACCCTATGGCAACCCTGGCAACACATAGCAAGACCAGTTGCTCCGGTCAGAGGTGGCCAGTTCAATTCCACAAATGAAATGTGACAACATGGTCTCGCGGCATCTGTGTGCAAACTGTGTTCAGCCATCCTGCTGCAACAAAGCAACATGGTTTCACACATGCAGAGGCAACTAAACAGGCGGGTGGAGAAAACATCAGTCGGTGCATCGCCATACAGCAACTTGACTGTGCCTGCAAGCATTCCATAAAAGGGGCTGCACAGACCAAATGTATGTAACGTTGCAAATACCCACCCGTCTGTCTGCCTGTTGCTCAGCTCAGAACAAGCAGCACACACAGCCCTTGTTGCAATCACAACTGTGGAGATACCTCTGTGAGGTAGAAGAGCAGTCAGGCGTACTCACAAAAGCACCCACGGGTGCACAGACAGATAGGCCACCTGGATGATGGCTTCCATGCAGCCGAATGGTAAGCACACGCCCGCAGCTGTACCGAAGCTGCCCTGCTCCTTGCTCATCTTGTCTGCAAGCTTGGCGAGGTCTGCACAGGCTGCAGCCTTGGCTCCACAGCTGGCAGTGGTGGCCTTGGCTAAGGGCATGACACTTGCCTTGCTCACCTGCAAAGGAATGCCGTCTGGTGTTCCTTCATTCCCTTGTTGAAGTTGAACCACCACATTTGTGATGCTCTGAAAGTAGGTTGGCTAAGCCTGTCTGGGAGGGAGCTGACGTGAATTGCACGCACCGATTGCCTGCTGGCTAAGCCCGTGATTTGTTTCTTGTTACTGTTACAGAAATGGAGATGGCCAATCAGTCATAGCCGCCAGAACAACGGCAGTCCCTCTGAGGAAACAGGGAAATCATGAGGGCACTTGCAGTCAGCCCTTGCGGTGGCGGCATGACACTGTCTGCATGCTAATCAGTGAGCAGTGTTGCTTTTGCACACTTACCTATGGAGCATACGCACGGTCCAGCCATGAGCTTGTCAATTTCTGCTGCAGCCTGTCTGACCATTTGAGGCTCTGTTTACTTCACAGCTGAGTGTCAATGTAGACACCAGGTCAAATGTTTGCTTGGACACGGCACACTTGATACTTAGGCATGAGCAAATGCAAGACCATATGTATGCTGTGGGCGTGGGCACACCAGCATGTGACTCACCTTGTCGATTTTGCCAGGCTGGGCAGCCTGAACAGCCTCCTGGGGTGACCCTTGACTGGAGGAAGAGGATGGGGCCGAGTCAGGGGCAGGGGCAAATGAGACACCCTCTAGACTGGCCTTCAGCTGAATGCGCTGCCCTGCAACAATGAACGGATGCCTGGTCTGATAGAGGACTTTTGCTAGAGCCAGGACAAGCAACATACGCCAGCAGGATGTTTTTTAAACCAGCAGAATGTCATTTTGCAAGGTCTGAGGGATAGACAACATACATGGGTTGCTCATGTGCTGCAGAGGGCTATTAAACTGTTTAATCAGTGACAATGTTCTCAGCGTAGGTCATAAATGTGTGTTATTTGTGCTTGATGCAGAACACTTGGCCTTCACACGTTCACAGATTGCACAAGTCACAGACAGCCTAATTTGATGCCTGTCTCTGAAAATCTAGCGAGTTGAGGAATGTGCCTGTCCAGACGACAGGAATCTGCAAGCCTTGCTGCAGACCGTTCACACTGTGTGTGATGTGACGAGATGCATACAAGAGCCAATGCCCCCTCATGGGGTAGGGGCTTAGCCTCAGCAGGGATGAAAGTTTGTGCTGGCAACCATTGGGGTATGCCATGCACAATAGGCCAATCACGACTACATCATGTGACAAGATGCGTCCATACCAATCAGTGGCTTGACAGTAGCACCCAGGGTGTCTTCGTCTTCACAGGTCACGAATACCACCTTCTCCTGCCGGGCCCTCACCCCCAGGTGACTCAGGTGGGGTAAAGAATGCGCCAGGATGACACCCTTCAGGGGAACTCCGGTGGCGCTTACTTCTTCGTCTCCGGAGGCTTCATGGACAAGCAGGACTACATCCTCACCCACTTCACTTTTGACTGCCCCTGGCTCGATGCGCTGCACCTCTATCAGCTTGCCGGTTGCAGTGCCTGCAAGAGCAGGCAATGACTTAAAGCTGGCATGGAAGTCTTGCAAAGTGTGGCAAGACAGTGGACAGATGTAGCCAAAAACCAGTGGACATACGCAGTCAACAAAACAGTGGAAAGATGTAGCCAACGAAACAGTGGACAAATGTAGCAAAAAAACAGTGGACAGATGTAGCCAACAAGGCAGTGGACAGATGTAGCCAACAAGACAGTGGACAGAGGTAGCCAAGAAACAGTGGACAGATGTAGCCCGGATATTCACATTAACATCATTCTGGAAAATGGGCTGAGGCAGGCCTTTGTCTGTAATCCTGTTTGTGGTGCGTACTTTGTTATGACCACCGCCTCTGACTCACGAGCTGGGCACAGCAGCATGCAAACACCCTGAATCCTGACCTCCACCAGAAGTTGTCAAAAATCTAAGCTGTCCACGCAACCAAGCCATATGCATGAAATGTGGCAGATGTCAAGCTCTTTTCAATCCCGAAACGGCTATTTTGATTCAGAAACGTCATCCCTACACTGGAATCTAAACTCAGAAACGTCTGGGGACAGTAAAAACGCGTTTCTACATTGTGGAGATGTTTTAGAGCCCCTAAACCTTAACTCCCAACCATAAGCCCAGCTTGTATGGGGTACAAGCAATGGGTGAACTGGCAGACCTGCAACAAGTGCGTCCCAGGCAGCTCCTCCAGTGGCGATGCGCGCTGCCTTGAGCATGAAGCTGCACAGCTTGCTGACTTGGAACACCAGGCTGGCCCTCACCTCTGCCTCTGTGAACACCTGAACCCCAATAACAATAATCATGATAATAATAACAATACTAATAACAATAATAAAAAACAACAATAATAACTAGAATAATGATAGCAAAAAAAACAACAACAGTAATAATAATAATCATACAGCTTGGAATGAGACAATCAAGACCATGCCAACAAAATTCTGGACAGACGCTGTGTTTGTGTCTGCCTGCAAGGCAATAAAACCCCAATTCGAAATCGAACAAGTATGTGCAATTTATTCAAGTTTTGAAGTATGTCTTGTTGTGAGTATGAGCATGGCTCATGGAAGAACCACAACTTTGTGAGATGCACAATTTGTGATATGCTCATGTACCTTGAGGCGCTCTTCATTCATGGCCAGGCCCTTGCCTAAGGCTTGCACCCTGTCTGGGAACACGGCCAGCAGCTGCTCTGTGTAGCCATGAGCCAGCCTCTGCACTCTCTCCAAGGTTGCTTTCAACCTGTAACACAATGTGTTTCAGCAAAAGAAAAGAAGAGAAAACAAAAGACTACACCTTTTGGCTTCAGTTTAACGAGAAGCCAAGTATTATACCGGGCTGCCCAGGGTGTTTCAGCAGTATGTATACCACCATTTGTGTTCTACCACACATGTTCTTAGACGTTTGTACAGTTTGCATATGTTGTACATGTATATCCCTGTACGGGTTTTTGCTCATGTAGAGGATCATACATGCAGGAATGGCAGTTGAATGCATACTGGTGTGTATGCATACAGTATTATTGTTTACTCATACATGTGTGGCTGCTTGCTGCAACTGGCCCATGCAGTGCTGTGCCCGGCTCACTGCCTTAGCAAGGAGGGTATATGCTGTCAGCTACTTCTTGCCACCTTTTACATGAAGCTCTTTTCAATCCTGAAACATGTACTTCAATTCAGAAACATCCATTCCACAGTGCAAATCTAAACTCAGAAATGCCTGCGGACAGTCAAAACGCGTTTCTACATTGGGGAGATGTTTTTGGATTCACAGTGAGTCATGCATTGCCCAAAGCCATGCATCACACACCCTGGCTTGCAAGCACAGGTGACAATAAATCAGCATGGGAAACAGGGTGAAGCACCTGAGGGCTATCTCAGTGGACTTGAAGTCTCCTTGTTGTTGCCAGGCAGTGAGCTCGTTCTCAAGGGCCATGCACTCAGGGCCCTGCCACCCGCTGAGGCCCATGTGACGCACTCCTAGCACAACAGCCCCCAGGGGCAAGTCCCAGGCATTGTCTGTCTGCCCTGCCAGCCCTTCAGCGCCGCCCTGCGCTGCCAAGCAATTAATCTAACATTTTCTTTTTCTTTCTTGAATTTTGTTTACAATTCAAGCCTACAAAAGTGAGAATGGTACTGGCTTGAGTGTGACAAGAGCATGTGGGAAAGCTGAGAAAAAACTGAGTCTTTTGGTGACCACAGTGACAGCTTAATAATAATAATAATAATAAAATCGCTTTCCAGCTCATGATGAGCTAGGTACGTGCGGGACAAGTCTTGTCTCTCCAAAGCAGTCTGTCTTGCGCATCTCTATAAGGTCTACTTGCATCATTCAAACTTGACATTCTCTTGTCTGTTGACTCCCCTGATGAGTCCCAAAGACAGGAAATGTAAAGTGATTGATTGATTGATTGATAGTGAGAGCCTCCTGAGGCAACATTTTGATTTATACCAATTTCACTATAGCTTCTGATAAGAAAAGGAGTGAGCAGCCCAAGTCATGCGCGTACCTAGCTCATCATGAGCTGGAAAGCACTAAATCATCATTATTATCGTTATTAGCCCATGGTAGCAAGCATGCACCTACTTTTTCTCACTAGACATGCGCTGCGACAATGCACGAGATGCAGGTGCATACATGGCTGGGACATGCTAGACTGAGCCTGCCTTGTTTGACACTATAGCCAGCAACCAATATCTTGTAAACCAACATCTTGTACGCTGCAACCAACTGCTTGCAAAATGCACAAGCTGGTCCAAAACCACGGCCATAGTTCAATGGGAGCATGCCTTGTCATTGAGCTGGTTTAGGAAGGAGCTGAAGAGGACGAATGCGTAGTCCTCAGCACGGATCTCTGCCAGCCTCCAGCGCTGCCTCATGGCCATGGAAGCATCTGGAGCATCATTCCTCAGCCCTACAGAGACACACACTTCATGGGTCTCCCCCCTCTAGAACATGAAGACTAGAACATGAACATCTGGGGACTCATTACTCAACCCTATGGGCACACACCCGAGGCATTGAAAGCCTGCAAAAACTCCATGCCATGTAGTGTTTTGCCCTCAGTTTTGCAAGTTTTGTGGGACAGTTACCCGTGGATTGTGATTATTGTTTCTGTGTAAGACCAAAACATGCACATCAGACATCACAACAAGCAGTCGCATAAGATAATGATGATAAGCGTGAGTGGCTCAGCAAGGCTGAGACAGCCCTGCCAAAACAGCTTGGAGCTGCTCCTTGAAACATCCAATGGCAGACTGCGAGATCATTTCAGCTGATGAGGCAAAGGTGCAGGCAAGCCCACCACGGCTTATGCCAGATGGAACATCCCAACATGCCATCTGCCACACATTGCCACATTTTCTGGAATGGAACAGCTGTTGCATGTGGACCAGCCACTGCAAATGGAAAGATTCCAGTTAATGCAAACTGGAGCAGCCAGGCTGATGCTCTCAGGTCTGAAGGACCCAGCGAAGGTTATGCGGTCAGTGCAGAAGCAAGGGCAGGGCATGCAGAAGCAAGGGCAGGGCATGCAGAAGCAAGGGCAGGGCATGCAGAAGCAAGGGCGGGGCATGCAGAAGAAAGGACAGGGCATGCTCACCACTGCTTAGGCCAGCGGCAAGGTTGGCCCTTACGGTGGTCAGGCTGTGCAGCGCCTCCATGACGTCATTCAGGGCAGGTGCAGCATTGCCGTCCAGCTTCCCCTTAGCCTGTAAGAACTTGTCCACCGCCTGCCGTAACAACACAAACAATGACGTCCTTTGTATCATGTCCTAATAACAAGGATGATGGTACCAATAAGAGTAACATGAACCAGATCAAGAACTACGACAATGGTGACAATAAACAGTGATAGTGACAAGTATCAATGACAGTGTTGATGGATGGTGATGATAACTTGCGCCAGCATTGGCTCTTTGCGGGTGCAACAACCCATTGTTGCTTCTCCAGAAAGTCCTGTCCTGCTAGAGAGAGAAGTGTTTTACATCCTTTGATACAAGCACAGCAGCAACTTAGTGCACAGTTCTGAATGTGATCAGCAGACTGCAACCCCAACGCATGTTTGAGGACAAGCCATCAGCTACAGATTGCAGAGCATGTCAGGTAATCAGCTTCACATATACCGTGACGCCTGCACTCACTGCTCTTGAACTAAAGACAGCAACAGGGGGTTATGATATTGATGTAAGGATAGTACTAAAGACTGACACAACAGACAAGCATGAAGTGTGGGAGACACAGATGGATGGGCAAACAGAGTGAGAAGCAAACAGACAGATGGATACACAGACACATACACTGGCCAGCAGAAAGATGAGTTGACGTCAGAGATGACAACACAGGCATAGTTACATAGGGGGTAAAAAAAGAAATTGGTGGGCTTAGTATACAGGGACAACAGACAACCCTGCAGGAGGCTGAGACAGGCACATGGTCAGAAGGGTACACAGACGCACAGACAATTGGACAGACGACACAGCCATATTGACCAAGCCTTGGTGATGACCCACCTGAGTGGCTGACTCATCCAGGGAGTTCCTGAGAGCGCCCAGCATGTCAGCAAAGGACCCAGCGTTGAAGAAGTCTCTCAGCTCAGCAGTGAAGACTTTGAACTCCTCCACAAATGCGTGTGAGTAGTCTGTGCCTGGCGCTGTGATACGCTTCAGAACTGCCTCAGTCGCCACCAAATCTTCTGGACCAGCGTTCCTGTGCAACTTGTTCTGCACAAACAGTCCATCACCCCATGAGTCACCCCATGAGTCACAGACTCACTTCCCCAAACACGGCGTCGTTTGGTGGAATGATTCCACTGGAATCATCGA
>JAABUO010003709.1_pt1 | contig 18150 bp, 15 predicted proteins | sample 5559291 | NCBI WGS metagenome assembly JAABUO01 (sample SAMN10711878, study PRJNA513372) | rock metagenome | isolation source: Antarctica rocks | place: Antarctica: Victoria Land, Finger Mt sud | reverse complement strand
CGCGCCGTGTCGGCGAGGGTCTTGGCCCACGAGTAGTAGTGGAACGGAAACGTACGCTAGCGCCCGCGCGGTGGTGGTCTACGGCGCCACGGCGTCCGGGGCGGTCGGATCGCGGAGCGGGCGCAACGCGCCCCGCGCCAGCGGCTCGGCGAGCGCGAACGTGTAGCGGCCGAGCAGGTTGCTGTGGTCATAGCTCAGCGGCGAGAGGCGCGCCACATCTTCTGGCTTGACCACTGCCCCCTCGGCACGGACCTAGCTCCAGCGCCACGCCCAGGGAGCGCGTGTTCCAGAGCACCAGCACGTTGACCACCAGCCCGAGCGCCCCCAGTTGGTCCTCCTGGCCCTCGCGGTAGCGCTGGCGGAGCTCCCCTTTCTGTCCGTGGAAGGTCGCCCGCGCCAGGCTGTGCCGACTCTCCCCACGGTTGAGCTGCACCAGAATGCGGCGGCGATAGGTCTCGTCGTCGATGTAGGCCAGCAAGTAGAGGGTCTTGGCGATACGCCCGACCTCGCCGAGCGCCCGGGCGAGGGTCGCGGGACGGCCGCCGGCCTGCAACGCGCGCATCAGCTCGGAGGCACTGACGGTGCCGAGCGCGAGCGACCCGGCCACCCGCAGGAGATCGTCCCAGTGCGCCGCGATCACGGCGGCGTTGATCCGGTGGCGCGCCACGGTGTCGAGCGGCCCGTAGCCCGCCGCCGGGTCGAGGCGCCAGAAGCGGGCGTCGCCGAGGTCGGCCAGCCGGGGGCTGAACTGGTAGCCGAGCAGCCAGAACAGGCCGAAGACGATATCGGAGTAGCCGGCCGTATCGGCCATCAGCTCGATCGGGCGCAGGATCGTCTGCTGCTCCAGCAGCCCGTCGAGGATGTAGAGCGAGTCGCGCAGCGTGCCGGGAATGACGATGCCATGGAAGCCGGTGAACTGGTCGGCGGTGAAGTTGTCGTAGGTGACGCCCCGCCCGATCCCGAAATACTTGGGGTTGGGGCCGGCGTTCAGCGTGCGCACCGGCACGACGAAGCGCAGCCCGTCAGCCGAGGCGACCTCCCCGCCACCCCAGGCCCGCGCCAGCGGGACCCGCGCCTGATAGGCAACCAGCCGGGCGTTCGCTGCGACGAGCGTTTCCCCACGGACATAGTTCTGCTGCACCCAGGCGAGGCGACCGCGCGTGAGTGCCGGCACATCCGCCCGCGCGAGCGGCTCCAGGCCGATGTTGCAGGCCTCGGCGAGCAGGACGGCGCAGACGCTCGTCGCCAGATCCGCCGCCCGCGCCGCCCCCTCGCTCAGATGGGTGAACTCCTCGGCAAAGCCAGTCCAGGCCTGCACCTCCAGCAGCACCTCGGGTAGATCGGCCCGAGGCAGCAGCGCGGCGACCCGCTCGCGCAGGGCAATGAGGCTCGCCGGCTCCGCCAGCCGATCCAGGCCCGTCAGCACTAGATGGTCGCGGTCGGCGCCGCGCTCGACGCGCACCGCGGCGTTGTCCGGGAGCCGGGCGGCGACCCGGCGATAGGCGGTGTCGAGCTGCTCGCCCAGCGCGGCCAGTTCCGCCTGCGCGTCCGGTGCCCGCCCCAACATCCGCAGGATCTGCGGGCGGGTGGCCACCCAGGCGGCACCGGCGAGGAGCTTCGCGCGGGGATCACCCCAGCGCGCGCTTGGGGCCACGAAGCGATCGCGACGGCGCAGGGCGGCGTGCGCCTGCTCGAGCACACAGAGCGTGTAGGATCGTCGGTCGATCGCGTGGCCCGGGCCGATGACGCGCCGCCGCCAGGCTGGCGTGACGACGCCGAGCGGCGCGGCGCTCAGGTCGGGTGCGCGCCGCTGTTCAATCTCGGCGAGGAAGCGCACCGCCTCCAATACCGGCTGGCCGGCGGGCGTGCCAGCGAAGGTGATGGTGCGGAACAGCGCTGGTAGGAAGCGGCGGACGGTGGGGTAGCGCGTCAGGAGTTCTTGCTGGCCGCCCTCGCCGGGCGGGCAGGCCAGCGCATCCACCGTGGCCACCGCTGCCGCCAGATCCTCCTGCGCGATGCGCGCGAACACCGCAGCGCGGACGTCGGGGTCGCGATGGCGTGGCTCGAGGAGGATCGCGCAGGCTTCGCGCAGTTGCAACGCCGCCGCATCCAGGTCGCGCAGCGTCCGCAGACGCGCCTGCCGCTCGCGGCGCGCCGCGCCGCGGAGCAGGTCGGCGAGGAGCAGATCGAGCAGGTCGAGCGCATCGTCTTGCGCGGTCGACTCCAGGAGCCGGGCGAAGGCGAGGAGGGTGGCGACCCGGCGCTCCGGCGGCATGCGCGCGATGGTCTGCGCCTTGGCGGCGATGGCATGGCGGGCGAGCGCCTGCATGCGGCCAGGTGGGATGGTGGTGAGATCGAGCGGGCCGACACCCAGGGCGCGCACCTCCGCCAGCCGTTTGAGGGCCGCGACCAACGCGGCGGCGCTGACGCGCGTCGGGGCCTGCCGCAACCGATCGAGGGGTGTCTGCCGCGCGCCGTCCGGCATGACCAGCAACGCTCCCAGCCGGGCGTGTTGCGCCGCATCGGGCATGTGGGCAAGCCGGTGCCAGAGCCGTGCGGCGGCGCGGTCGCGCACGGCGGCCACGAGGCGCGCCAGGGTCGTCACGCCCGGCAGGAGCACCTTGCGCTCGACCAGCCGGGCCGTGGTCAGGTCGAAGAGGACGCTGGGGCGCTCGGCACCGGCCCAGGCCCGCGCGTAGAGCCAGCGGACCAGCCGGAAGTGCTCGGGCTGGTCGGCGAAGTCGCGATAGCCATAGTGTTGGCAGATCGCGCCCGCGTGCTCCCGCCAGGTCGTCGGCCGCGCACCGTAGCGCGCCAGGCAGGTCGGGTCGGCGATGGCGAGCTGCGCGGCCACATGGGCGACCACACCGGGCGGCACGTCCGCCGGGTCGGTCAGGAACGTCCCGAGGAAGCGCACCGTCGCGAGTTGGAGGGCGCACCCCAACCGGTTGTGCTCGCCGCGCCGTGTGGTCAGCAGCAACTGATCGGCGTCGTCGAGATGGAAGTAGCGTGCGAGCTGGGCGGGTGCCGGTTCGCCGACGTAGCGGCCGTACCGCTGGGCCTGTTCGTCGGTCAGCAAGGCGACTGGCATCGCAGGCCTCCCCCCACCATGCGCCCGCTGCCCACCGCAGCACGGATCCGCGCCAGTATATCCGCTAAGTGATATTAGCAGACATGTATGGCCCCGAAACCCGCCTGATATGTCTGCTAATGTCGCGGCTATCCCCGGTATACCATGTCTGCTAATATAGTGGCGACGAGGAGGAGGGGCGGATGGCGAAGCGCGCGAGCAAGCCAACACTCTCGCCGGGCGGCCACGCAGCGGTCGTGGCCTATGGCGAGTCGCTGCAGCACGAGCAGGATCTCAGCGCCGACACGCGGCGCAACTACCTGAGCGACCTACAGCAGTTCGCGGCGTGGTGCGAAGGCGTGTGGGGCGCGGGGCAAGAGGCGGATGCCGGGTTCACGCCGACCGACGTGACGACCCCGACCCTCACCGCCTATCGCGCCTCCCTCCAGACCGTCGCCCGCCTCGCGCCCGCCACCATCAATCGCCACCTCGTCAGTCTCAAGCGCTACTGTCGCTGGGCCTGTGCGCACGGGCTGCTCGCCAGCGACCCGGCCCGGCCCGTCAAGTTGGTGCCGCGCGTGCCGCCGCTACCACGGCACCTCAGCGATCAGGAGGAGGCGGCGCTGCTCGCCGCCGTCACCGCCCATGGCACCCCGCGCGACCGCACGCTCCTGGTCACGGCGTTACACACCGGCTTGCGCGCCGCCGAGTTGTGCCGACTGCAACGGGCGGACGTGACCATCGCCACGCGTAGCGGCCAGCTGATGGTGTGGGGCAAGCGCCAGAAGTATCGTGAGGTGCCCCTCAATAGCACGGCGCGCGCAGCCCTCGCGCCGTGGCTCGCGACGCTGCCGCCGGAGGCGCGCTGCCTCTTCCCCTCCACGAAGGGCGGCGGGCCACTCACGGAACGGGCGCTCGGCTACCTCGTCGCCCGATATGCGGCCCTGGCGCAGGTCAAGGACGTCAGCCCGCACGATCTCCGGCACCGCTTCGGCTACCGCATGGCCAAGACCGTGCCGCTCCACCGGCTGGCCCAAATCATGGGCCACGATTCGCTCGACACGACCCTCATCTACGTCGGGGGGACGAAGCAGGATCTCCAGCGGGCGGTCGAAGAGATTGCCTGGGCCTGATCGCCACGAACCCCGCGCGTGCTAGCGTACGTTTCCGTTCCACTGCTACTCACGGGCCACAATCGCGCCGGGCTGCGTGCCTACGCGCGGGCGGGCTTCCGCGAATGCGGTCGCCGCCGCGAGGCGTACCGCCTGGCCGGGCGCCGGTGGGATATCGTGTACATGGAGTGCCTGGCGACCGACTTCACCAGCCCGGTGCTGGGGGCGCTCCTCGCGCCGGATGCGCCGCAGGCCGCGGCGGGCGGCGGGGCCGATGATCGCGGCTGAGGGGCCGGCCCGGCTGCCGGCTGCCGTCCACGGCGAGGCCGAGCGCCTCGCCGCCCTGGTGCCGTCGCCGGGCGACCCGGCGCACGCCTACCTGGCGAGCCTGTCGCCGAAGGGGCGGCAGACGATGACCGAGCGGCTGCGGGCGGTGGCCGCGCTCCTCGCCGCCGACGGGGGCGCGCCGGTCCCCTGGGAGGCGCTCCCCTGGCACGAGCTGCGCTTCGCCCACGTCGCGGCGGTCCGCACGCGCCTCCAGGAGCGCGGGGCGGCCCCGGCGACGGTCAACCTCACCCTCGCCGCGCCACATCTCGTCTCATGATGTGGCACGCCGACGTGTAGTCAGTGTGGCAGCAAAACCCCGCACCTGGGAAACGTAACATGGCCTGCGCGCGCCAAAATTGCTCCTCCTACTCGCTCGTTATCCTGCCAGTTCGCGTACACGCCCGCGTAGCCCATCATGAGGCGAGGCGTGTTTCTCTAGGCACCGAGAAGTCTGTCGGCACTGGATTGTGGAGTAATGGAATCGGCGATATTCTCCGACAGTAGGATGAGTGCGCACGCAAGTGTGGTATCGACCGACGCAGTGAAGGTGTCACTTGACGGGAGGGCGCTGTGGCGCAAGTCGAGTATGTGCCGGTGCCGAGGGCGGTCCTCTGGACAGCCAAGCAGGGTGACTGCCCACCGCTCGTCCTTTGCCACGGCGGCCCCGGCGACTGGGACTACCTCGGCCGGGTCGCGGGCATGATCGATGACCTGGCGACCGTCCATCGCTATGACCAGCGCGCCTGCGGGCGCTCGTCGGGCGGGCCTCCCCACGACGTCGCGACCGCCATCGCCGATCTCGACGCCCTGCGCGCCCACTGGGAGTATCCCGCGTGGATCGTGGCCGGGCACTCCTGGGGCGCGCACCTCGCCCTCTACTACGCTCTGGCCCACCCGCAGCGGACCCGTGCCGTCGTCTACATCGCGGGGGCGGGGCTCATCGCGGCCGACCCGGAGCGGTGGCGGGCCGAGTACCGGGCGCGCTGGCCGCAACTCGGCTCCGAGGAGCAGCACGAACTCGCGCGTCTCGATGAGCAGCGTCGGGGTGCGCGGGGGGCGGCCTACGCCGCGCTGGATCGCGCGCATACCGAACTCGCCTGGTCCGCCGACATCGTCGATCGGGCGCGGGCGCGGGAATCGATCCGCTCGCTCTTCATCGACGGGATCGGCATGAACCACGAGGTCAACCGCCTCCTCGGCGAGGACCTGCGCCGCCACATGGCCGACCCCGCGCTCGCCGAGCGGGTCGCGACGCTCGCTGTCCCCGTCCTGATGGTGCATGGCGCGGCCGATCCCCGCCCCCTCTGGGCGCTCCGGCACCTGGCCGAGCGCCTGCCCGATGCACGGCTCGACGTACTACCCGAAGCGGGCCACCTCCCGTGGCTCGACCAACCGGAACGCTTCGGCAGCACCCTGCGCCGATTTCTCTCGCCCTTTGCTGCTCATGGCGGTGAAGCCTGAGTACTCCATCGCGCGGGTGTCAGGAACGCGGATGGCCGGACCATCGTGGAGGGTGGCATGGGCGAGCGGTTGATCGAGGTCAATGGCACCACGCTTTGGGTCGCGGAGCAGGGCGACGGCGCGCCCATCGTCCTCTGTAGCGGCGGCCCCGGCTGCTGCGACTACCTCGGCCCCGTCGCCGTCATGCACTTCGCCAGGGGATGGTAGCCGCCGTTGGGCATTCGGAACGCACCGCGCACCGAATTGGTCGCTGACCGGCAGCGCCATCACGTGTGCGATCGCTACTTTGCGGCTGGTGACAGCTTCCGTAACTCACCCCCTGCTGGTGCGGAGCGGCAAGGACGCCCTCAGCGGGTTCGGCGTGGGCGTGGCGATCCTCGAGCGGCTGACCGGGGACGCGGCCGCCGCGCGGCGGCTCGCCGAGGAGGCGCGGCTGGCGGCCGGCCCGGCGTACACCGCCCGGGGGCTGCGCGGGACGCCCGGCGACGAGCGCGCCTGAGCCGTCCGGGCACGGCGCGCCGCGATCTACTTACGGACCGAAACCAGCGAGGAGGGGCGGGATGGACAGCCGACACCGGAATATCGCGGGGGAGATCGCCCGCCTGGAGGCCGCCCTGCGGCGGGAGCGCGACGCCCTGCTGAAGGCGCTCGACCGCGGGAGCCGCCAGGCGCTGCGGCTCAACCTCGCCGTCACCCACGAGGAGCTGGGAGCGCTCTATCGGCGGCTGCACGCCCTCGGCGCGGCGGACGACCTGGCTGTCGGCACGCCGCTCTACGTCGTCGAGCGCATGGCGGGCGACGAGGCCGGGGGCGGGGCGTGATGGGGCAGCCGCTGATCCTGCGCCACACCTATACGCGGAGCCGCAACACCGCGCGGGCGGGGCTGCGCTATTACCAAATGCGGCCGCGCGGCGAGGACGAGCCGCCCCGGTCGATCTTCGGCACGGACGGCACCATGACGCGCGACGAGGCGTACCGCCTCCTGGACGCGCACCAGGCGCGTGGCTATTTGGCGCACCGGCTGATGCTCAGCCCGCCTGCGGACGAGCGCCCCGACGACCTGCGCGACCTCGCGCGCCACGTCATGCGCGAGTTGGCGCGGGACAAGGGCCTGACCCTCCACTGGGTTGCCGTGGAGCACCGCAACACCGCCCACCCGCATGTGCACATCGTCCTCTGCGGGGGTGGGAAGCGTGCCGGCCAGATGCGGGAGGTGCGCCTCGATCGGGGGGATCACACGCGGATTAAGGAGGGTGGCCTCGACTATTGCCGCCTGGTCGCACGGGTGCGCGACGACTGGGACCGGGCGCTCGTGGCGGCGACGCGGGGGGTGGACGTCGGGCGAGAGACGATCGCATCGCCGACCCGTGGGCGGGACGATGGCCGGGAGCGGGGCTGAGGCCGGGATTGGGAGGGGTGGGCGATGCGGCGATGGGTGATGCTGGCGCTCCTGCTGGTCGTGGTGGCCCTGGTGGCCCTGGGCGGGTATCGGGCACGGGCGACACTCGCCCGTGCCCTGACCGAGCGGCGGGAGCGCGCCGAGACCCTGACCGCCTGGCCGGTCCTGCGCGAGTGGGCGAGTTTGCGCGGGGCGCGCGCGACGACGTCGGGGGGTGCCGATGGGGGGATCGCCGCCGCTGCGGGGGCGCGACGTGCCGACGTGCCGGGCCTGCCCGACGGCGTGCCATCCTTCACCGATTGGCGGGCGCGCCCCGCCGCCGAGCGGTGGGCGCTCTACGCGCGGCCCGACTGGGCGGGCGTGCGCCTGGCGACGCGGGGCGGCGGCGGGACCTTGGCGGCAGCGCTCGCCCTGCTCCTCGGGCGCCTCCTGGTGTGGCCACTCGTCCGGGGGCTCTGGTTCGTCGCGATGGCGGCGGCGCTGGTGCGCGGGCGGCGGCCGGGGACGAGCCACGGCAGCGCGCGCTGGGCGACGGCGGCCGAGGTGCGCGCGCTGCGGCCCCACACCGGGCGCGCCGATCTCATCGTGGGGGCGGTCGGGCGCTGGCGGCCGCGGCCGGTGGCGATCCCCGAGGGTCAGCTATACGAGCACACCCTGCTCGTCGCCCCGAACGGCACCGGCAAGACGGCGGGGCTGATCGTCCCCAACCTGCTGGCCGAGGCCGGGCGGCGCTCGCTGGTGATCGCCGACGCCAAGGGGGAGCTGGCGAAGCTGACGGGGGCGCACCTGCGCGATGTCCTCGGCGCGGAGCGGGTCCAGGTCCTCGACTTCCTCGACCCGGCCCGCTCGGTCGGCTACAACCCGCTGGCGTATGTGACCGACGCGGCGAGCGCGGCCCTCTTCGCGGAGGCCTGGGTGGCGAACACCGGGACCTCGAAGGAGGCGTTCTGGGACAACGCCGCCCGGACGCTGATCGGCGCGGCGGCGCTGCACCTCGTCGGGACGGCCGGGGGCGTCGCCCCGCCGCTCGCGGCGCTGGTGGACCTCCTCTGCGGCGACCCGGCACGGGCGATCCGGGGGCGGCTGGCGGCGAGCCCGGTGCCGGAGGTGCGCCGACTGGCGCGGGCCTTCCTGACGAACCTGGAGGAGAACGGCAAGCTGCTGGCCTCGGTATTCAGCGAACTCGCCCCCCGTTTCGCCTGCCTCGACTATCAGCAGGTGCGGCGGGTGACGGCGATCGACGAGTTGGATCTGGCGGGGCTGGCGGCGCGACCGGGGGCGCTCTACGTCGGGCTCGACCTGGCCTACGCCGACCTCCTGGCGCCGCTGACCGGCTGCCTCTACCTGCACCTCTTCAAGACCCTCGCCGACACGGCGCGGGCGCAACCGTCGGGTCAACTGCCCACCCCGGTGCTGGCCTACCTGGACGAGTTCGGGGTGCTGGGGCGCATCCCGCAGTTCCCGGCGCGGATGGCGACGATCCGGGCGTCGCGCTTCGGGGTGATCCTGGTGGTGCAGGCGCTGCACCAGCTCGCGGCGACCTACGGCCGGGAGGGGGCGGCGACGATCCTGACGAACGCGACGACGAAGCTCTGCCTGGCGCGGGTAAGCGGCGACGACGCGGCCTACTTCTCCGCGCTGGCCGGCACGGCGACGGTGCACAGCCGCAGCCGGGGGCGCAGCCGCGCGACCGTGGCCCCGCTGGCCGACCGGGGGAATGTGGGGACGGGCGAGGCGGCGCGGCCGCTGCTCACCCCGGACGAACTGCGGACCATGGGCGATGGGGTGCTGGTCGTGAGCGCCGACCGCCACCCGCTCCTGGCGCGGCAGCGGCGCTACTACCGGATCCCCGCGTTGGTCCGGCGGCTGCCGAACGGGCGCGTGCCCGGCCCCGGCGACCCCGACCCGCTCGCCCCGTTCCGCGCCCGCCGCGCCGCCGACCCCCTGCCCGACGCGGCGCTCGTGGTGCCCGAGGCGGCGGGCGACGATGCGCCGGTGGCCGACAGCCCGGTGGCCCATCTGGGGGTACGAGTGGCGGCGCTGCCCGGCCCCGCGATACCCGCCCAGCCGCAACACCCGTCCGAGGCCGTCGCACCGCGGCGCGCGGCGGGCGCACCGGCCGCGTTATCCTGCCGGGACGCACCCGGGCCGGTGGGGGCACCGCCGCTCCGCCCGGAGGGTACCCCAACGGCGGCACCGCACACCCCGGTACCGGGTCATGCCCCAGTCATCCCCGCCCCGATCCGCCTGAGCGTCACGCAGCGGGCGGTGCTGGAGGCGCTGGCGGAGTGCGGCCGGCCGACGGCAGAGGTCAGCAGCACGGAACTGGCCGCGCGCACCGGCATCAACCGCAGCACGGTGCGCGCGGCGCTGCGGGAACTGCGGGCCAAGCTGGGGATCGCGCAGGATGCTGACCTGGTGGCGGCGGCGCGCGCGACAGGGCTACTTACAACTGGCGAGAGCGATCGTGAGTAGGGGGGACGAGATCGAGAATCCCGTCGATGCGATCGGACGGGGACCCGGCCGCGCCACATCCGGCCGGTACTCGTAGCGATCGGACGGGGACCCGGCCGCGCCACATCCGGCCGGTACTCGTACTCCCTCCTGGCGCACTCGCGATGGGGCGGGTATCCCCGTCCGTGCAAGCGAGAGAACCCCACACCGCAGTTGGCGCGGCGGCTGGGCGTCGAGCGCACCTGGGTCGACCGGCGCGTCGATCGCGGACGCATCCCCGCCGAGCGGCACCCGCTGACCGGCAATGACCTCATCGCCGACGACCCCGTCCTGATCGAGCAACTGGCGGCGACGCTGCGCCGCACCCGTAACGTCTCGTCTTAGGAGGGCACGCTCACGACCAGGCTAAGACCCATCTCGCCCTGGCCTGGGTACTCAAAGCGTGCCTCGCGCGCAAGCGCGTCCTCTCCACCCACGCCCCGGCCCTCCTCGACGGCCTCGTCGCCGCGCAGGTCGCCAACACGCCCGGGCGGCAGCTGCAACGGCTGCGTGGCAGGAACGGCTCGTCATCGGCCGCTTGGCCGGTGCGTCCGGCGCTGATCGGCGCGGGCTCCTGGCCCCATTGGGGGATACCATCCCAAGCGCCCGTCCCCTACGCTGAGTCGGGTGATACGAGCCGGTTCGACAAGGGGGCGAGATGGGCACCGATCCGGCACACCACGACATCTTCACGGCGGCCTCGCTGGGCCACCAGGGCGAGCGGGGCGGCTGGGCGCCCATTGTCGCCCGGCGGGGCACCGGATCCTGCAGGGGCGGGCGGACGCGAGCCTCGACGGGTTGGAATTGCTGGCGATGCTCGCGGGGCTCGCCGCGGTGCCGCCGGCGCCCCCCGTCTGCCTGATCACCCGCAGCGATCACACCTCGCCTTATGATGTGGGCTCTCCCGATCATCTGATGATCGCGGGTCCAGGATAGGGAAAACACCCCGGAAAGTGGCCTGGAGAACGTCTCGAAGGGCCGAAGGAAACCAACTTCTGACCCACCGTCCCCACTTCCCGGGGGGAATTCTGCCCAGATCATCAAAAGATCGGGAGAGCCATGATGTGTGACACCGGCGTGTCATCGGCGTGGCAGGAAAATCATCCCTCGGGCGCGCGAAACGGCTTTCCAGGGCCAAACCAGCCGCTCGTACCTGCCAGTTATGCTGCCATCTCGGGTACACGCCGACGTCACCGATGATGTGGCGGGGCGTCTAAGTACGCTCACACAAAGATTGCAGGTTTGGGACGAGCGAGAGTAGGAAAGTTGCGCCACGCAAACCCGTGAAGACTGTGTGAATGTACTTAGTGTAGTCGTCACAGCCGAGTAGCGTGATTGAGATCGAACCGGCGCACCTCAGACAGCGACAAGGGCCGTACCCCCACCTGCGAAGCGCTACCCCCGGGATGACGGCTGAGCGGAACGGGGCGCGGCAAGGAACGCCTCGTCGTACGTCGGGGAGTCGCGCGACAACAGCACGAAGACGCCGATGGCAAACCGGTCGCGAGGCCGGGACGCAAAGCGAGGGGACTCTCCGAGTCAGCCCGGCTGCCGTGGGTGGGATTGTCGCACACCGGCCACATTCCCCGCGCGAGGCGCGGGGGAAGGTGCGCCGTCCGGTGTGCGACGCGCCGCCGCGAAAGGACTTCACGCCATGCTACTGCCCCGTTTCCGTTCCCTCGCGCTCATTTTCGTACTCACCTGCATGCTGCTCGCGCCAGGCGCGCATCCCGTTCGGGCGGTGGCGGACACCGCCGTCGCGCCGGTCGTCGCGGGCTTACCCGGCCAGGTGCTCGTCGGCTTCGAGCCGGGCACGAGCGGCGCGGCGCGCGACGCGATCGTCGCCGGGGTCGGCGGCCGCACGCTGCGCGAGGTGGATAGCCTGGGGGTGCGGCTCGTCGCACTGCCGCCGGGCTTGTCCGTCGCGGCGAGTGTGGGGGCGTTCGGGGCGCGGCGCGGTGTGCGCTACGCGGAGCCGAACGCCATCGTGCGCGCCAGCCTCGTCCCGAACGATCCCTACTATGGCCCGTACCAGTGGGGGTTGCACAACGCCGACCAGTCGATCAACGGCGTGACGGGGACGCCGGGTGCCGACATCGCCGCGCAGGCGGCCTGGGAGATCACGACCGGCAGCCCGGCGGTCGTCGTGGGGGTGCTGGACAGCGGGATCGATGCGGCCCATCCCGACCTCGCCCCGAACCTCTGGAGTGCGCCGGCGGGCTGGTCGCTGATGGGCTGTGGCGGCGGCACGCATGGCTATGACGCGCTCGAGAGTGATTGCGTCCCCCAGGACGAAAATGGCCACGGCACGCACGTCGCCGGGACGATCGGCGCGCGCGGCGGCAACGCCACCGGCGTGACCGGCGTGAACTGGGCGGTCGGCATCATGGCCCTGCGCTTCCTCGACTCGACGGGGAGCGGCTCGCTCTACGACGAGGTCGCGGCGATCGACTATGCCGTCCGGGCCAAGCAGCTGGGCGTGAACCTCCGCGTGCTCAACGGCAGCTACGGGTCGTCCACGTCCTCGCAGACGGAACGCGACGCGATCGGCTACGCCGCCGACAACGGCATCCTCTTCGTCGCGGCGGCGGGCAACGCCGGCGCGAACAACGACGCGACCCCGAGCTATCCGGCCAGTTACGATCTGCCGAACGTGATCAGCGTCGCGGCGACCACCAATCGCGATGAGCTGGCTGGTTTCTCGAACTATGGCGCGACGAGCGTCGACCTCGGCGCGCCGGGCAAGGACATCGCCTCCACGCTGCCGACCTATCCGGTGCCCTTGAACGGGAATAGCGCGACCGCACCCTACGGCTACCTGAGCGGCACCTCGATGGCGGCGCCACATGTCGCCGGCGCCGCCGCGCTCCTCCTCGCCGCGCCGGGGCTGGACGCGCTCACGGTCGCCGGTCTGCGGGCGCGCCTGCTCGACTGCGGCGACCCGCTCCCCGCGCTGGTTGGCAAGACCACCACGGGCAAGCGCCTGAACGTCCGCCGGGCGCTCGATGGGTGCAACGCGTCTTCCCCCGTCCCGACGCCGACGCCGACGCCGACGCCGCCCGTCATCGTCCCGACGCCGACACCGACGCCCGTCATCGTCCCGACGCCGACACCGACGCCGACGCCGACCCCACCGCCGCCCGCGCCGCCCGTGCAGACCTACACCGTGACCGCGACGCAGACCGGCGGCGGCACGGTCAGCCCGGCGGGCAGCACGCGCTACGTCGCGGGCGCTACGGCCAGCTATACCGCCGTCCCCGATGCCAACCAGGTCTTCCTCGGCTGGACGCTGGACGGCACGTATGTCGGCTCCACCGCGCCGCTGACCTTCGCCGTCAATAATGACCACACCCTGGTCGCCGCGTTCGTCACCAGCCCGACCTTCGCGGACGTGTCGGACGACTACTGGGCCTACGCCCCGATCGAGCGCTTCGCCGCCCGCGGCATCACCACCGGCTGTGGCACGAACGACCAGGGACGACGGGTCTACTGCCCCGACCGCAACGTGACCCGCGCCGAGATGGCCGTCTTCCTCGACCGCACCCTCGGCTATGGGACCCCGCCGACGCCGACGGGTCAGACCTTCGCCGACGTGCCACCGACGTACTGGGCCTACGCCTTCATCGAGCAGTTCGCCCAGCTGGGCATCACGACCGGGTGCGGCACGAATGACGCCGGCCAGCGGCTCTTCTGCCCCGACCGCAGCGTGACGCGCGCCGAGATGGCGGTGTTCATCGATCGTGCCAGGGGGTACGCCAACCCGCCCGCGCCCGCGTCGGCCACCTTCTTCGACGTGCCGCCGACGTACTGGGCCTATGCGTCCATCGAGCAGTTCTACCAGCTCGGCGTGACCACCGGCTGCGGCACCGACGGCCAGGGGCGGCGGCTCTACTGCCCGGACCGCAACGTCACCCGCGCCGAGATGGCCGTCTTCATCATCCGCGCCTACCCGTAGGCCATCCTTGGCCGACCGGCTGGCGTGCGTCTCACGCCCGGCCAAGACATAGGATCTCTTACGCAATCCCGCTGATCGTCGTCATAACCGAACGCCAAGTGGGGAAGATCGGCCAAAATAGCGTTCTCCCGAGGCTTGATGAGGCACGTGACGGTGCCGTTTGACGACCGTGTCCCTACTTTGCTTCTCGTGATCAGCGAGATTGCGTAAGAGCCGACATGGCTCTCCCGTAAAGTTGGTGCATCAGGTCCCGAAGTAGGGAAATCGCCCGCGAAAACGACGGCATGTCGGCCGCTCGGCACCGATCTCCCGCTGATCCCGACTGCGTCTCCCCACTTTCGGAGCGAAATCGACCCGAAGCACCAACTTTACGGGAGAGCCGACATCATGTGGCGAGGTCTGTACCAACTGTCGAATACGACGCACGCGGGGGCGAACCCGCGCGCCGCGGCCGTGGCCAGCATCGCCCGAAAATGGTCATTCTTGCTCAGCTTGTCGACGGCCTTCTCGTACAGGCGGTAGTCGCAGGGGATCAGCGCCTCCCCGTCGGTCCACAGGAGCGTCAGCAGGTTGATCCCCTGCACCACGCGGCGGTGCTTGCCCGACCAATGGCGCGTGAGCAAGCCGATCTTCCGCGCGTAGGGCTTATCCAGGGTGCTGTCGTCGTGGACCAGGACGCCCGCCTCGCGCCGCACCTGCGGGGCGGCCTCCGTCCAGAGCGTGTCCGGGTCGGGTTCCAGCCGGTGCAACAACCGGGTGAAAGCGTCGTGTGCGGGCGGATCGCCACGAACGGGCTGCACGCGGGCGGCTTCCGTGCCACTCACCGCGCGCGGGCTGGCGACCAGGTAGTCGATATCATCCTCGGGGCGGCATTTCGGTGCGTTCATCCCCTCAGTCTAGCTGCTCGACGGCCAACTGCGTAAGTCCTAACGGTATTGGCTCTAGGGTTGCGTCGATTTCGTGACGATCTGCTGGCCGGTGGCCCAGAAGTACCGCGCGCATCGGGACCGATCAGCAATGGGCGTCTGCCCAGCTGGGGTCCATAATTGACCCACGTGCTGCTGTCGTCACCGCCACGGTCCCTAGAGGCAATACCGTTTAGTTAGCGCGCTTGTACGGTCCGGCGGCACCGGGGTGGGGTGGCTAGACCCCCGTATCGCCGCCACCACGACGAGCTGGCAGCATTTAGATCGACAACCGGCAATCAGAGGTGCCTAACAGCCTCTAGGGACAATACCGTGTAGATAAGGGCACGACCGGCGCTACACCGTCGGTACGGACGCGGCCCAAGCGGGCGGACAGCACAAACCCTACTCGCCACACGCGCGCTAACTAAGCGGTATTGCCTCTAGGGTGCGTGCCCGCGCGGACACACTGTGAGGGCTGATGCTCTCTCTGACCGCCGCCCGGGCGGCGGTGTAATGCCCCAAGGTCGGGTCGCACGCGGTAGGCGGTGCCGGCGGCGAGAGGAGGCCGATGACAACGACCGGATATGGCGGGCACCCGGCGCTCAAAGGTGGCCTGGCGGGCACCCTGGGACTGCTCCTCGCCTCGCTCGGCGGGGTGCTCCTGACGGCCTTGACGAACCTCCTCCTGGTCAAGATGCTGCCGGCACCCGACTACGGGCGCTGGGGCCTCTTCATCCTGTATACGGGCTACGTCGGCGCGCTCCACTTCGGCCTCCCCGACGGGGCGCTCGTCGCCTGGGCCGGCGGTTCGTGGGAGGAGCACCGGGCCGAGATCGCCCCGGCGTTCGGCTTCTTCCTCGCCCAGCAACTCGCGGTGGTCGCGCCCCTGGCCCTCCTCGTCGCCGCACTGCCGGCGGGGTGGGTCGGCGATCGGGGGCTCTGGGGCGCGCTCCTCGCCTACGCGCTCCTGTTCAACGTGCTGACCTTCAGCCAGTTCGCCCTCCAGTCGTTCGGGCGGTTCACGCCGCTGGCCCTCTCGCTCTGCTTGCCGCAGGCGGCGCTCTTCGCGGCGACCCTCCCGCTCGCCGCGCGCGGTCGACTGACGGGCGGCAGCGCGCTGGTGGCGTTGCTCCTGGCCACCGGCCTCGCGGTCGTCGTCGCGACGCGCCCCGTCCTGGCCTGGTGCGACCGAACGACGTTCGCCCGCGCGCGCGCATGGGCGATCGGCCGACGTCTGACGCGCGCCGGCGCGCTCTATCTGGCCGGGAACTTCCTGCTGCTGCTCGTCTTCGGCCTCGACCGCCTCGCCGCCGCGCGCGCCTTCAGCCCCGCCGTGTTCGCCCCCTACGCGCTCGCGTCGCTGGTGACCGGGACCCTCTACGTGGGGCTCGGGGCCGCCACCGCGGTGCTCCTACCGCTGCTCGCGCGGCGCGACCGGGCGCACCTCGCGCGCGCCTACACGTCGCTGCGGTCGGTCATCATCCTCACCTGGGGACTGGCACTCGCGGCATACTTCCCCGCGGCGGCCCTGATCGGGGCGTTCCTCCCGCACTACGCCGCGAGCCTGCCCCCGCTCCGCCTCCTCCTCGTCTCGACCGGGGCGGGGGCGGTGATCCGCTCGGCCCACTACACCTACTATCGCATCGCCCGCCGCCAGGTCGCGTATCTCGTCACGGGCGCGGGTGCCGCCATCGCCACCCTCGGCCTCCTCGTCGCGGTACGCCTGACGGCGGGCGGGTTGACGGCGTACGCCGGGGTCGCGGTCGTGGCGACGGCGTTGTGGGCCGGCGTCAACGAGGCCGTGCTGCGCGGCTATATCGACCGGATCGCGTCGGGCCTCGTCCGCCCCGGCGGCGCATGGCTGGCCTTCGCGGCCACCTTCCTGGCCCTCTCTGGCCTCCCCCTGCCGCCGTGGCCCGCGCTGGCGGCCTACCTGTTGGCGGCGGTGGCGATCGCCACCGCCGCCTTCCAGCCGCTGCTGGGGGCGATGATCGGCGCGGTGCGCGAGCGTGCCGCCGGTCCGGCTTCGCCCGGCCTCGGCGCCGCGCGCGATCGCGGGCGGCGCGGCCTGCGCCGCCGGTGTCCCCTCGTCCCTGGCGCGGGCGGGCGGGCGGATGCCACCACCGTCCCCCCACGGCGCGACCCGCAGCGCGGGCGGCCGCATGTCGTCGCGGCAGCGCACGCGGCATCCATCGTGGCCAGCGCGCCCGTGCCCCGCGCCGCCGGGGGCGGCGCGGGGCGCGGGCGCCTGGGGGCACCGGTCGCGGCCCCACGCGGCCCGACGAAGCACGCGGCGCCCGGCCAGGGGCGGCCGCGGGTCGCGATGGTCATCCTGAACTGGAACGGCTGGGCGGACACCCGGCGCTGCCTCGACGCGCTGGGCCGCGACCGCGCCGACTGGTGGCGGGCCGTGGTCGTCGACAATGCGTCGACCGACGGGTCCTGGGCGGCACTACGCGCGTATGCCGACTCGCGACCGTGGATCACGCCGCTCGCCGCCGGGGGGAACCTGGGGTTCGCCGGCGGCCACAACGTGGGAATCCGCCGCGCGCTGGTGGAAGGCGTCGACATCGTCGTGCTCCTCAACAACGACGCGCTGTTCGTGCCGGGCGGCCTGGCGCGCCTCGTCGCGGCCTTCGCGGGGCGGCCGGAACTCGGCCAGGTGGGGCCAATCGTCACCTATCGCGACGCCCCCGACACCGTCTGGTGGGCCGGCGGGGTGTACCACGCCTGGGCCAACGTCACCCGCCACCCCGGCATGCGTCGCCCGGTCACCCCCCGCCGGTCGGGCCCGACCGGCTACGTGAGCGGCTGCGCGGTCGCCGTTTCCCGTGCCGCCCTCGAGACGGCCGGGCTGCTCGATGAGGGCTTCTTCCTGAACTTCGAGGACGTCGACTGGTCGCTCCGCATCCGCCGGGTCGGCTGGGCCGTCGAACTCCTGGCGGAGCCGCTCGTCCATCATGCGGTCTCGGCCTCGCAGGGGGAGGGCGGCGCGACCTCCGCGACGCAACTGTACTATTACTGCCGCAACCCCTTCCTGCTGACCCGGCGCCATGCCACCGGGCTGCGGCGCCTCGCCCACCGCTGCGGCTTCCTGGCGATCGATCTGCCGCACCAACTCATCCGTGTCGCCCGGGCACCCGGGTGGCGCCGGGCGCTGCTGGACGCCTGCTGGGCGGGCGTCCGCGACGGGTGCCGGGGCGTGGAGGGGCGGCGCCCGACCCCGTGAGCCGTCATGGCGCGGGTCACGGCGGGTCGAGGCAGCGGAACTCCCACAGCGCCGTGCCGCCGTTGTCATCCCGCAAGGCCAGGCACGGGTCACGCGCGAATGCCCGGGCGTCGTAGGGCGCGTCGACCAGCAGGTACCGCACCCCCAGGCCGCGCAACGACGCCGCCCGCTCCTCGCCGTCGGCGTCGGCGAGGCA
>JAABUO010003705.1_pt1 | contig 18173 bp, 36 predicted proteins | sample 5559291 | NCBI WGS metagenome assembly JAABUO01 (sample SAMN10711878, study PRJNA513372) | rock metagenome | isolation source: Antarctica rocks | place: Antarctica: Victoria Land, Finger Mt sud | reverse complement strand
GTCATGCTCGCCAACACACAGGCTCAGGGACACAACAACGAGATTCGGCTCGATAAGAATTGAGCTGTGCATGACTGCAGAACTTCACCGGCAAGGAAGCACACCTGGTCATCTTTTCCGGGGTGTCAACACCAGCTCCCACCATGGCAATGCCCTGGAACACCTTGGACAGATCCCTCATGTTGTAGGTGTAGTGGCTCTTGGCTGGAGTTGGCAGGAGGTCCCTTTTGATGGCTTGGTAGATGTCCACCGTGGCTGACACTATGGCAAGGCCCATATTTGCTACCTCCTCTGCCACACCTGCTTTCTGATGCCACCACCCAATGATGCTCTGCAAACAGGTGATGGTGTTATTCTCCCCACAGATGATGAAAGCCAACAATGGCTTAGCAAGAAAACAAGCGACACAGCAAGACTGTTAGATGAATAGCGCATACACAAAGTTTTCATATGCAGACTGAGGCCTAGCTGCTGCTGCTCACTGTTGTGCACATCATGAATCACAGCATGTTTCATCGCAAGCATGCAATGCAAACAAAAGCACTCACTGTGTAGATGTGAGAGTAGGTCTCATCATCAAAATCAGAGATGGCGATCAGGTTGAAGTGGCGCAGGTAGCGAGGTGTGACATTGTTGCGGCCCCCACCAGGTGGACCCATTGCAGCACAGAACAGCACATCCACAATGGACCTCCAGCTGTTGTCAGACCTACAAACAGCCACAGGCACTGCCTCGGCAATATACTTGTAGTTTACTGTTGGCACATTGCATGTCATCCAGGAAGATACCGTTTGCTTATGTGAACAAGCTTCATGTGACACCAGAGCAGTGAAACAGCCTGATTGGTTCAGTAGCTCACTTGCAGGTGTATGACCTGTCATGAATGCCTTGGACGGCACTGGGACAAACAGGTGTAGAGTGAACGAGACGCATGAAACAGCAAGGGTAGGTGTGGCTGATGTATGAGTGTCTCACAAACAAGCTGATAAACAAGCTGTTGTACAGATGTTATGGCTGCAAACACTCCTGAAGTAGCTTAGTACAATGTTTGTGAAGGCAGACTGACCTGTCGTACCAACCCTGGTGGTCCATCCATTGGCGCAGCAGCTCCACAGGAGGCTGCGCACCATATGTTTCCAAGGAGGGCATGTTCAGATCATCCACAAAAATCACACACTTTTGCCCAAATGGTGGACCATAGATACCCTGCAGAACAGCAGAATGATGATTTTGAGCATACTGAGTCTGGTTACTCAATCCATGCAAACAAGACACAGCAATTTGTCATCACGAAACTTGCTGTCAGCCCAGATCATCCCAAGCATACTGTGTGCTGGCAACCCATGATCTTGTTAATCCAGCGCAACAGGCCTGAAGTAACATGGCGGCATCTTGTACCTTGCGTCGCTTGTCCAGCTTCAAGTCAATGATGTCCTGAATCTGGTTGGCACTTGTCTGTGCTGAGAAAGCTGTTTGGATGTTCTGGTAGACACTGCTGTCCAATGCATTGATCTGAGACGTCATGTAGACTGTCTTGCCAGTACCAGTTGCACCTGCAATGACAGTATGCATCAGTGCTGGAGATCCTGAAGCCTCTGCATTTGGACCGACGGATGCACCACTGCTGCAGCGATGGTAACTGGTGTACATGTTTCTGGTAGCAATGGGGACTGATGCAGGTGTTGCATGAGTGCATGGGCAGCACACCTGTGAACAGTGTGTGATGACCGTGTGTGATTAGCAGCCGCATGAGGTAGCTGTAACGCACAGTGTCAATGGTCTGCACAATGATTTCATGGAAGGCCAGGGTGGGGGGTAGCTCCTGGGTGGGCACTGTCTTCATCCAGTGTACCCAGTCACAGCTCTCCTGGTCAAACATGTAGTCATGCACGCTGCCATCCTGCATGCAGCAGATTTACATCACCCATGCGCATCAGCAATGTGATGAATCAGCAATGTAATGAATCAGCAGCACATCAGAGCTACTGCATAATGGCTCGGTTTGGACTTGTGATCTTGCTCAAGTCATGCACGACTCAAGGCACATGCACCTTTTGGATTCAAATCACAGGGAGGCATGCATGCTCTAGCAGTTATTAAACAGACATGCATGCTGGGGCTTCTCACTAGCAGGGCTGGGACCACAGTTCTGCTTGCAGCAGGGCTGGGTTTTGCACTTACCACAGGCAGAACAGGTCTCAAGTCAAATTCGGGGGTGACAACGGTCACACCAGCACCCAGGTCGAACTCAGTCCGGTCAGGGCTCTCTTCCACGCCCTTCCTCAGCAACTTGCGCAGGAAGTGGTTGAAAAGGGTGCGCCCTGCTGTGTCTGTGGTGGCTCCAATGGACCAGATGAGGGAGAAGATGAAGAGGCCTTCCAGCAGCTTTGTGGGCTCAGCAGGCAGCACCTGAATCACACCAATGGACGTCTGCACGGACTGCTCAACGTTACATGCTGATGACAGTTACATGGCTAGAAATAGACATCCATATGGCAGCTTACATGCTGCTGTTCCAGGTATCAGCAAGGCATGTTGCGATGATGATCGTCACCCGGCTGAGCTGCTTGCATTGCAAAGCATGAGGGTATTACACAAGCTTGAGCCACAAGCTTAGGTGTTGAGAAAAGGCTGGCACACATTACTGTCATTCATGCTGATGGCCTCCTTGATGCACCTCAGCACACAGGCGTAATCTGTCATAAACTATAACCAATTTGCATCAAAACAATGCAAACAACGCATCAAAACAATGCACACATGCAACAAAACAATGAGTGATGGCAGGCGGCCTCACCGGGGGTTCTCCAGCAGCATTGGGCTTGAAGCGGTCCAGCAGGCTGCTGAAGAGGTTCATGAGGCTGACAGGCAGGTTGATGTCAGCCGTAGTCACCAGCTCTCGGCAGTTGCGCCGCTCAAAGGCAATGCAGGGGTCCACCAGCCACTCAAAGAGGGTATGGATCTGTGTGATACACATCAAAATTATTGCACTACAGCTCATTTGAGATGAGCGGATCACCACGACTGACTGAAAACTTCGAATACTGTGTTGCAAAGCAGCAAGTGTCCCTTGAGGTTGTGCAGACACTGTCTAGCTTGAAGCAGCCTTGAGGGTATCAAAGACAAGCAGGCATACAGCCAGGAATGGGAGGAACTCTTGACCATGAAAGGCCAGAGCTTGCATGTAGCAGATCATCCCTTGTCATCAATGTATGTATAGATAGTGTATATTTGAGTTGCGTAGACAGTCAAATTGCTTACATGATTGCGTTGGTCTTGAGTGAGGGCAGCAGGAAGGTCTGCCTGCATCCAGGAGTCTCTGAGAGGTCTCCACCCCATCTGGCTTGGCTCCACATACACCATGCCGCATCTGCTGACTGTGGCTGGAGATGCCACCACCAGGTCTTGTACCTCAAAGATCATGTTCTGCACTCACAGCAGTTGTACTGAAAAGTCATGGTGGTATGGGTAGACTGTTGCCTATAAGTGCAACCTCATTTCTTTTGATCTGCAGGCAATTCTTTTTGCAGTTAAGCGGCCCACAACTTCAATTCTGAGGTCAAGAGTAGCACTCTTACAACAACACAGCCGCCTTGGTTTTGTGCACACCCAGGAAGTCTGCTCAGAATGCAGTGCAAGGCTTGTAAAAAGTAGCATGATTGTCAAACGGCTTACCATAGATGCACTCATCTGCACAATCTCTCCGCTGTTCAGGCACAGCTTCTTGTTGTCATCCAGCACTGTGTTCATGTTCTCAATCCAGACAGCGTCCACCGGCCCGTCAAACAGGACCCACTTGCGGTCTGGTGAGGGGTCAGTGGCACACTCCCTGAAGAGCTTGGCCAGGACGCCGTCCTTCCATTCGTGACTGACTGGGTCAAACTGGCCATACAGCTGGCCCATGGTGATGCTCTTTGGGTTCATCACATGCAGCTGCACCCTGCATGGTATGCGTACCAACTTGAACAAGCCGTATCTGATCGATGCAGGAAGTGAATAACACTAGGGGCATTCAGCGCTAATGATACTGAGGTGAATGTGTTAGTGCTATTATTTGGCAGGCTGGTCAGATGGCTGCAAAACAGTTGGACAGACATTTGCAGGATGCTTGAGTTGAGTCCTGCTTGACCTTTGCAAACCCCCTGGGCATGCTGTGCTCAACCACGAGAGGACATGAGGCCAACAAGCATAGCTGCCAGCTTTGCAGGCTTAAGCACATGTGTAATTCATTGGTGGTGCCTGTAGAAGTGAGCTGTAAAGCACACTCACTTGTTTTCGTCCATCAGCTTCTTGTTGTGCAGATCTCCCAGAGCAGCAGCCAGCATGCGGTAGATGCTGGTCTTGGCAGCAAAGCTGTAGCCGACCACCATGAGACCGTGGCGCACCAGCACCATCTCGTACAGCTGGTGAGCCTTCTCCATGAAGACTGGCGTGGCTTGCAGGTTGGCTGCCTTACATGCTGCCCTCAAGCAATCATCCAGATCCTTGTAGTCCGGCTCGGGAAGCGTCACCTGATGCAGACTTGAGGGCTCAAACTGGCCCTTGCTTAAAACACTTTGCTTGAGGTGGTACAGCACAAGATGCAAGAGGTCAGAGAACCTAAAAGGACAATGCAGAACACCATAATTTGTATGCAGATGCTTTGCTTGTTCTGGATTTGGACACATAGCGCGTCATTGAATACCATCTGAAGGGGAGCATGGACAGCAGGCAATCTAAAAGCAACAAGCAATGCAACAGGCGCTACAGTGAGAAACGCCAGCAGCAGCAAAAGGACAGACTGACCCCAGGAAACAGGTCAGCCAGAATGCCCTCAAACAGAGGAATGTCAGGCGCCAGGAACTTGGGCTGGTTGACGTCCCTGATGGAGCGCAGCATGAGCAGCTCCTCGGCCATGTCTCCCCACTTCTGTTTGTTGGCGCCAGCAGCTCGCAGCACGCTGATGACAGCCCTCATGCCGTAGTCATAGTGGGACTGGCTGGACAGCTGCTCTGAGCACAGCCGGTAGGTGGCCACCAGCTTCCTGGCCAGCTCCCGAGCTTGCAAATACCTGGCCAATATTCACTCAGTATTCACGCAATCTGTATACCTTTTGGTCTTTTCTGATGCTTGGACAGCATGGGGTCAGAAAGATGCTCTACATTTAGGTGTGTATGCTGCGACTGTCAGTAAGACTGTGATTTGTGTTGCAAAAGGGCTTGCAAGAGTGGCTGGAGGCATCAGATATGTCTTATGACACTGCGGCAGGCAGGGGCTGCGTTTGTGTCTTGCACAGCAGAGGATATCATTTAGCAAGGGCCGGCACGCTGGACTATTACACAAGAACCGACATGTCTTGAGATGTGGGCTGGCTTAGAAAGTAGAACCGCCCGACCACTTGAATGCATAAAGCTCAAACAACATATAGTCCAAATACAGGTGTACACTTAAACGCATGAGTCTAACCAGCTCCACGGCATGCAGGAAAGGGAGGGGTGCCTCACCCGCTGGAGTACAGCATGATCTCAGAAATGAGGGCATAGTCAGGCACCATCATAGCTACAGTCCTGAAGAGGGCCTTGAGGTTGTCAGGCAGCTCTGACCTGCCGGCATAGCCTGGGTTCATGGTGATGAACACACTGCATGTGGTTCTGCACACAATGCGCCACTTTTGTCAGAGGCTGACTGGTGGCTGTGTTCCCTTGTTGAAGCAGCTTGACCGAGAGCTTACTCAGGAAGAGTCAGTGTTGGCTATGCAGATAGGGACTGACAAGAGACCTCTGGATGTGACAATGGTATGAGAGACAAGCTCGTGTGGTAATGTGCGCAACGCCAGTCACACATGAGTGGTGCCACTTTTTGATGATGCATTTGCGCCATTACTGGCATTCTGAGGTGAACAGCCGCAGTGAAGTAAGAGGACAATTGCAAAACCTACCTGAGGGACAGGCGCGTGCCTTCAAATTCAAACGTGGCCACCTTAGCAGCCTTCGCTCTCTGAATGGTCAAAATCTGCTGAGCAATGACAGACAACACTTCCAAGTCGATGCGGTTGAACTCATCAAAGCAAGCCCAGGCACCCGCTGAGGCAAGGCCTTTGAAGAATTTGCCCTGCAGGCAGTCAGTTGACTCATGATTTCTGTTCACAGCCCATCCCTAAAGCAATGCTTCTAGCCTGTACCTCCTTAGGCAACCAAAGCTGATGGTTTGTTAGACTTTGCATTCCACAGATGCAAGTTACATCACAAGAAAACAGATCTCACATAGTTTCTCAGATGTTTTGGTAGCATCTCATTAGGGCATGCCATTAGTGCATACCATGGCTAGGTAGTCTAGGCCATCACTGCAGTTGAACACCACACATTGCATAGCCATGGCCTTTGCCAAGTCCTTAGTGGTCTCAGTCTTGCCAGTGCCTGCTGGGCCCTCTGGGGCGCCACCCAGATTGAGATGCAGGGCACCCATCAAGGTACGATAGCACCTGCAATCATGCACCCCTCCATCAGAGCAAACCTAAAGTTGTCACACATCATTCGCACATGGCGACCATGGCACATGATTCCTTGACATAGCTGACATGGCTGCTTTGTTTTTTTACGGGAACGCAACCAAAAGCCAACATGCCTACAGACACATGAGCTTGTCAAAAGGTGCAAAAGGAGTGGCAGGCACAGCTCTGTTCCATTTTGTTACTGGGTGTGAAATTCTACCTGTCAGTCAATGGGGTGATGACCAGGCGAGAAGAGTTTCCCAAGTACTCATAGCCATAGCCAATGGCAGCATTGATCATCCTGACCATCACATCATCATTCTCCCAGTAGTACCTGAAGCACGGGTGCATCTGTTCAGCTGCTGCTGAAACAAAGGCGATGATCGTCAATGTTGTATGTGTCAAGAAAGCTTGTTACTTGAGCTACAGAAGATCATGTCTCCAGCTTTAAGATGCTGAGTGGAATAAATCAAGTACAATGACAATAGGCTGTCAGCATGTGTGGCTTGAAAGACAGTTGTGACAAGAGAAAAGCTGAGTAACCAAAGTCGTCACAGTGGCATGCCCCAATCAGGCCTAGGCCTATACTGTGCTGGGGAGCACAGACCAGCTGTTTGATGATGTATGAACGCTCAACCCACCTGAGCTGGCTCATCCACTCAAAGTCAGTCTCGCTGGAGACTCCCTGGGCTGCCAGCTCAGTAGCAACATCCCGAGCATGCACATCTACAACAATGAGCGCACTCAGAGTCTTACGCTCCAGCTTGCTCAGCTTGCCCCTCACCTTGTTGACAACCTGCACATGCACATGTGCTTCAGAAGTATTGACAACACTTGTGTTTTGAGACATGGTGACAGCAATATCAAATCCCAGCAAAAGCTGTGATATGTCTGGAGCAATGAATAAAGAATAAAGCACAAATACGGGGTGCATGAGATAGGGGGGTGCAGCTTACATCCAGTAGGTCATCTGTGCACTTTTTGCTGTAGGCTGGCAGGGCGTTGCTGCGGATGGACTCAGCCACCTCCTGAGTCCAGAACATGCTGCCGACACAAAGCACCACCTGTGGCAGCACAACTAGATGTGAGGCTTGCATTCACAACACCAGTGCAGATTGTGAAACTTATGAGCTCAAGCAAAAGTATTGCTGCAACATTGCCATGTTCAACATTGACCAGCAAGCAGCTGATCCAATCAAGCCTGAACGAGAGGCCTGGCCTCATGGCGAAGGTCATGACAGATGTGCGAGGGCATGCATAGCATTGCTGCTGCAAGTTGATGCAGTGAGATGTGAGCAAAGCAAAATGTTTGATGATTGGCATGAAAAGTACCAAATGATCACCGAAGGGTAAATGCAACTCATACAACAAGGGGGAAATCAGCACCTGGCATGAAACAGGTGTCAAATGATCACTGAAGGGTAAATGCAGTACACACATGAAGGGGGAATTCAGTACCTGGCCTGGCCACTGCAGCACCCAGTCAATGCGCTTGCTGACAGCATGAGCGTCAAAGGATTTGCGCGTGACATCCCTGACTGTCTCCCGCATGGCTGCTTCAGCCTCGATAAACCATTTCTCCACGTTGCCGCCTGCTGCCTTGGGGTTGAAGGTGGTCTTCAGACTCAGCTTCTCACCCTCCTCACTCAGCATCGCTGTCACCTGCAGTGTGGGTGCAACATCAGGACAGCAATGCTGCAGCCTTGAATTTTGACAGCTGTCTGCAGCTTCATTTGTTGACTTCCTTGCTCACCATCGATGTTAATTGCAGTGTGGATGCAACATTAGACAGGCATGCTGTAGCCTTGACTTTGACAGCAGAGCTCAAGCTTCAAATCTAAGGTGATAGCCCAAGCAAAAACCAAGCTAAGAAACCAGTCTTGAAAGGTTCATAATCTAAAGGCCAGGCTTAGCACGCCTGTCACCTGCATCACTGCGATGCACTCCAACTGTGTACAGCACATGCAGCCCGTGTTGAGACTTGGGTCAAAGCTGCATGAGGACTATATGATGCAAGCAAGGCTGCCTAACACTGCTGTAAGATGTGCTGCAAGTGGTGGTCATGCCAAGATGTCACAATATCATAACGAAGTAATGCACAAGGTGCATGTAAACTTGACTGAGATGCGTCGTGGTCATTGACAGGCCTCCATGGCAATCAATGCAGGAGCACAAACATGCTCTGTGGTGACATATGTTAGCATGCAGTCAGGCAGACACGCTGTTGGCGGCTGGGAAGCATGGTGAAGCAAGAAGACTAGGTGATGACATGCGCCAAGCAAGGCTGCCAGGCAGAGGGTGTGCACACCTCCAGGTCAGGTGCAAACTCCAGCTTGTCAATGCCCTCAAATATCTTGCGCAGGAAGGGCTGCACACGCAACGGGTCCTTGGTCTCGCTCAGAATCTCCAGGAGCTCGTCATTGGACAGGAAGTAGAAGCGCGGGAAGGCCAGCCGCTTGGTCTCCAGGTAGTCATTCAATCCCTTCTGGACCTGCAGTGGGGCAGAAACCCACACTCAGCGTAAAGTGTCACCATCAACAACATGCCAGCAGTGTTGGAGTATGCCCTGACGACAACTGTTACTTGCACAGACAGCGAGGAGAGACAGTTACATGCTCCCCCAAGGCATCAATGCTGCACCACAGCATGCAGTATGCTTGCCCACAGCCCTCAGCTGCATACATCAGCATCATCCACAGATCAGCAATGCCTTTGAGGTAAGCATCAATGCAACACCTATCAATACAAGCTGCTTGCAGTCAGCAAGCGATGACTGCGTAATCTGCCTGTAAGTTGTAGTCAAACATGGTGTCTATCACAGCACCTGCTCCAGGAACTTGTTGGCCTCGATGAGGTTCTTCAGCAGCTCATCGTCACTGCACATGAGCAGGACCTCTGGGGCTTTGCGCACTGCAGCCATGATGCGACGCCAGGTGGCATCCACAGCCCGGAACTTGCGCCCCTCATTAGGCATCTGCTGCAGAATGTCCTCGCTCCCAAAGATTGGCTCCAAGTACAGCCAGCCCTGCAGTACAAACAAGGTCAGTGTCAAAATCTGTGGTTGCTTGCATGTATGTCTTTCTATGTATCTTGGACTGCTTTGATTTTTTGCGCATTTAGGCTCTTTGTTGAGCCACGTGATCAGTCATGGGCTGGCACTGCACCTGGAGAATCTCCGTCTCTCTTTCTGTGCAGCCGACGTTGCAGATCATCTCATGGCTCTGATCAACGTTGGCTCACATGCAGCCAACCATGCAGATGCGCTGCATACTGGTACCAACGCTGTAAGATGGAACCAGGCAGATAGACAGGTTTGAGCCATGCATGCATGATCTGCTGTGTCTTGACTTCACGCTCCTCACAGACACAACAGCAATCAGCAGCTTCTTGTGTACAAGAACTGACCTGTTGGCATTTGAGCCACTCATCCATGATCTCCTGCGTGAGGTTGAGTTTGGCCTCCCACAAGCGCACCCTCTCCTCAAAGGGACCAATGTAGGGGGAGGCCCTCATGCCTTGAGTCTTCACAATCTGGTCATCCAGCAGTGTTTGGATGTCATCCAAGCCACGCAGGATGTATGTGCCAGTTGCACGCCATTCAAGAGTGTCAAACGCCACTCCTGTCCAGTCACCCTGAAATCAGCACAAGGTGTTGAGCTCCAAAGGCACAAAAAGGGACCAGCATCGTCATCGTGCACAAACAGCTTGGCAAGGGTCCATGGTGTGACAAGCTTGCAATGTGAACAGGAAGCAAGACGTGAAAGGTCCAGCTCGATCAGCTGTACAACAGCTTGCAGACTACATGAGCATGCAGTTGCATCCAGCAAGCACAAGGCATCATGCATGGTAGATGCTCAGCGTCACCAGACCTGCATTTTGTCCAGTGCACGCTCTAGGGAGTACTCCCTGCTAGCGTACTCACTGACTTCCTCCAGAATGGCTAGCTGCTTGGGCAGCTGCAGCTGCAGCGCCCTGCTGACACTGAAGCTGGCATCAGCCTTGACCGGCACTCCCACCTCTGCAGGCGTGTGATCATTGATGTGTTTATTTACATGCTTGGAGAATGATGAAATAGAGTCCTTGAAGGTGTAAGGACAAGTGACATGTGTGAGCGCTGTTGCAAGCAGGCATAGCATGCCAGGTATGAAACTTGCACGCAAAACACAGCGGCCTCTTCTTACTTCTGCCTCTCAATGACAAGCATGCATGCCAGGCTGTGGCGTAAATCTTCCAAAACGTTGCCATGCAAAAGGAGAACCAGCAGGCACACATAGGCCAGACAAGGATTCAACAAGTCTCACTCTGGCTGATCTTATCCCAGTGCCGGTCTCGCAAGCCAGGGTTGCGCAGAGCCTTGATGAGGGGCAGGTGCTCTTGGAAGCCTTCCAGTTTGCCCCTCAGGTTGGCCAGCACCTCAGCTGCAGGCCCAGCCATGGCCTTCCCAATCTTGGCTGTCTGCCTATACCTGCAACACCATATATAATGGTTACATTCAACACCAATGTTGCGCTGCAAGCTGGTCACAGCTTGGCAGGCATACCCAACCCGGAATGTGTACTTTACACCAGACTTTTGAGCCTTGCATGGTGGTGCAGTCAATCTGCAGTGTCCTGTCTCCCCTTGGGTCCAGAAACACTCTAGCAAGTCTAGGTGAATCATGATGACATTGAGCCTGTTGATTTGTTCAGCCTAGTGAAGTGCAACCGCAGTTCAGACTGTTTCTTGCAATGTGGTCCTGTGTTCCCAGCAATCAGGCTTGAGACTTCAAGCTAGCACTCAGAACGGATCCACAGCTGAGCTGTGAAGCCTGACTGTTTCTTGCACTTACCACTTCTCACAGTCTGTGGCCACCTGCTCAGCATTGATGGCCACGATGGGGCCATCCATCCAGTCCGGCAGGTGGTGGGTGAACTCGCTGCACATGTCCCAAAGGCTGGACAAGGGCTCCAGCATCTTTTGAATCTCTGCATGCAGGCACCAGCAGCATCTCAGACAAGACACCTTTGTAGCTGCTGCAATCCCATGCTGGACAGCATGACTCAGCAAACAGCATCTCATAGCTGCTTTGTATCTGCGGCTCAACAGCACCTTGATGCATGATCATTGAGTCTGGGGGCACAACAGCTTCAAGGGCTGCAAACAATGCTTACATTGGCAAGCTAAAGGACAGAGGTGTATCACTGCTGCTGCTGGTATATACAGCAGCAGCAGCAGCAGCAGCAGAAACAGCAGCAGGAACAGCAGGCTGCTTCTACTTACACCTGCGACCTGGAGACCAGTGAGAGACCAACAGACAATATCTCAGAGAGAAAACAGAAACACAATGAACAAAATGACATGATGGGATGGGATTATGATGTACCAGCCAGTGCAGGGAAAGGGGAGGGCGGCAGGTCGAAGATGCGCTCCCTGTTGGTGAACAGGTCTGCCATCTCCTGGCTTTGCTTCAGGCGAGCCTCCAGGTCTTGCACTGCTCCAAGGCGCTCATCCACCTGCATTGCATGCACAAGCTTTCGTCAGACATGCTCCAAGCTCCCAGCTTCAGGCAGTTGTAGCATCCAAACCAGAGCTAGCACCCTTTGAATGCTTTTTATGCAAGCAATCTCCTAGGCAGTGGGCAGGGTAGTCACTCATGCAGCGACAAGAGTGATTGTAAGGCATGCAGCAAGCTCTTGCAATTTAGAGAGTCAACAATTGTTGGTGGGTAAGGCAGGCGCCACGTACTTTACCTCAGATTGCACTTCTGATTGCCTTTTCACAGCCTGTCTACTCAGCGCAACACTATTGAACTGAGAAACAGTGAAACCTTGAAGGCCAAGTCAGGCAGTATATCACCAGCAGTGACTGTACCACTTTCTTTTCACAACGCATGCCATGGTGTCTCAGCAGCTTGGGCAAGTACCTGAGCAATGTCTCCCAGCTCTGAGAAAGCCTCAACATCAGAGCGCAAGACCTCAAGCTGGGCACGCAGCTTCTGCTGATCCACATGCAAGTCGCCCAGGAAGCGCTGCTTGTGGCGCTTCAGCATCTTGGCTGTCTCCTCAAGCACCTGTCACACCAGGCCAAGATCAGCTTGCAGCTGTTCCACATCTCCTGAAGCAGGTATCAGGCCAGGCCAGGATCAAATTGCAGCTGAAACATATCTCATAATGAGGCTTGAAAGTGGTCATGGGAAGGTATATGTTGAGTCAACACATGGAAGCATTCACCAAAAGCTAGGCGGCATCACCTAGACCTGGCATTGCCACCCTTGTGGATCTAGAACACAGCAGCATAATGTCATTGCAGCTTGATGATACTCACACAGCAAACAACTAAAAGATACTGCACACAAAAGCTGGGACTCACCTCGGCAAGCTTGTTGGGCCATCTGCGCATGCCCCAGAAGACATCACTCTCCTCTTCCTCAGTGATGTACTGGCTGCTTTGCAGCACCTCAAAGGTGTGCTGACTGGCAGCAATCTGCTGTGCCAGGCTGCTGAGCTCAGCTGATGTTGAGGCCATGAACTTCTCCTGCTCATCCATGGCTTCTGTGGTCTCAGGGGTCAGCTGGAGGCGTGTGCACAGGGCATTGTACCTGATACATGGCAGCCATGCTTGCCATTGACCTGAACCTGCCAGTCGTTTCTGTACAGCAAGAAGGCCTACAGCAGCCAGTCAAGGCCATGATCAACTGCAGCAAGGCCCTTGCCCAGAGCACTACACTTTTCATACCCTTCGTTGACGGATATTAGTCACTGTTCACATGAAAGAACCACTCAGCAGACGAAAGACTGATCAGGTGCACCCGATGCCATGCCGTATAGCATTGTAGATCTGTTTCTGTGCCTGCTGGGCACTTCTGCTTCAATTGCTGTTGCGCTACAAGTGCATAATCATGGATGGCTCCATGCGCATGGCAGAATAGACTTACAGTCAGTCAAATGATTGACACAATCAAACACAGCAACTTCAATGTCACAGCCCACCTGACGCTCACAGCTCGGTTGCCCTCAGTCCATGCAGCAGCAACTTGGCGCTGCAGGCCCTGCCTGAGGGTCAATGCCTGTTGCAGTATGCTGGCTTTGGCACTGCTGCAGTCCACCTACACAGGTTCAAGTTGACCAGTGCTCAGGCATACATCTGAACACTAGGCTGGTTGCTTGAGCAACGCTTGAAATGGGTACGTTTTGGGTACAAGCAGTGTTGGCAAGTGCTGCAGGTGGTACAGGCAAAGAGTTGCAAGACTTGACACGTGAATCAGGCAGCTGTCAATGGATGGCCAGTGGTTTGCTTGCCAGGAAGACACAGCCAAGGGTGCAAGTGCTGATGACAGCATCTTGTGTAGTGCTGGTGTCTGTGGTAAGTCAGTGAAGTTAAGAGCCAATGAGCCCCAGCTGTGTACCTGGATGAGTCGGAAGGTGACTTTGGGCTCTGCAATGTTGAGAACTGCATCTGTCAGACCCTGAAGACGGGCCATTTCAGCCTGAGTGTCCTCAAGGCTGTGATTGGCAGCCAGCCATGTCTGCAAGGAACAGGCTTCATGTCTGCTTGGCGGAAGACATCAATTCCAGTTAATGCAGCCAAGAATAAATGAGGTGTCACTGAACGTCCTTGTGCAAGCCCAGGGCACGCATTTTCTGGCAGACATTCAGACCATGGAGTTCGTGACAAAGGTCCTGGAATATTGCAAATTTAGCAGCCAGTTGCTCATGCGGTTGGTTGTGAGCTTGCACTACTGCTCATCAGAAAGCATGTGAGACATGAACAGTTCCACATACTTTTCTGCTTGCAAAAACGATAGTGTAACCCTCAATCAGATGCTGTTCTGCTGACGCGTAACATCTCGCTGAGTGCAGCTGCACCGAGAGTGTCAGCAGATGTACACTGGTCCACAGGCATGCATGATTGCTGTGCAAGGGTAGGGGCATCACTACAGTGAACTCCCCTGCCCCTTGGATTTGACAACATGAACAACTCACGTCAAGGAAGTCCTTGGTGTCTACGGCCAGTAAGGCACCAAAGGCATGCTTAAAGTTTGCGCACAGCTTGTTGGGGCTGTCCAGATTCATTTGGATGACGCGAGCAATGCGGGCCCTTGGGGTCTGGTTGCGGGGGTCTTGGGCGTCGATGGTGGCCATGCCTTTCTCCTGCCCAGAGTAGGTGATCTGTACAGCACCTTGTCTTAAGTACTCAGCTATAGCGGGCCACTCAATCCATATTTGCAGCGTAAACAGGCCTCAAAATTCGATTTGACATGACTGGTGCTCAGTGACTACTGCAGACACCAACTTGACTCCCCAAGTCTTGTAAACACGGTGTGCCCCAGTGCATTTGATCAGCATCCATCTGTTATGACTGCGTAGTATGAAAGCATTCTCAGGCTGAGCTGCCAACAGAGCCAGCAGCACCTGTGCTGGAGTGATGGTCCGTCTGAGCTTGACGTTTGTCACATAACAATCAACATGATGGAGAATGGCTGAGCTATTGATGTGAAACTTCAAACAGCAAATGGGTAAGCTCATGCGCACCACAGATGCTACAGACATGCATGCGTGTGCTGCCAAAGCAAGGGGGTACATGTAAGGCATGGTGTGTGGGCTGGTGCATCAGGCTTACTGCACATTCAGCTCCTAGACTGACCTTTGTTGTGATCTCATCAATGTTAGCAGAGCGAAGTACAATGGCATCAAAGGCCTCAAGCACGGCTTGCTCTATGGTGTCCAGTGGGGGGTCATACATGAGCTGACCGGCCACTATGACCAGTCTGATCAGGAACATAGGCCGAGGCACTGGGCTGTACAAGTCCTCACCCCATTTGCCCTGCAGAATACAAGCAGCACGTGTTTCACACATGAATGATGAATGCTTGACACACAGGCCTTTGGCATGTGCATCTCCAGACTGATTGTAGGCAATGGGACTCTGTGTGAATGAAGCCTTGTGCAGTGATACAGCTTGTGTGCTGCTTGATATGCTGTGACTTGAACAAGATTCTGCACCACTTCCTGCACTGCTTAGGTGGTACACAGCATAGATTTCTCTTGTTTGCCTCAAATTGGGATTATCTCCCTGAAGTTGTAATACGTATCATTGCCAGGGCTGAGTCAGCTGACCCAAATAAACTGTGTGGTAGGTGTTTGGACCTCGCAAACAGACAGACCATATAAGGCAGCAGTGGGACTTTCAAGCTGCATGTGAAGCACTTATTTGTGCCTCACTCCTCACGCCACTACTGCTTGAGACAGGCTCCAATCATGGTGATTGACCAGCATTGACCTCTTTTCTGTGATGTTCACACTCACCTTTAGAACCCCAACATACCTCACCCTGAGGCTTTCTTTACTCCGTTGCGGGTTTAAAATGGTTAAAACGGTGTAAACTCTGCAAGGCGTAATCTTTCCTTTTCTTTTCTTCACGCTCACCTCTACAGAGCCATCCTGCTTCTCCAGTGGGCAGCCGGCAGAGGCAGCATGGGGGTCAGCCACCAGGTCAAAGGCGTCCCAGAGGCGGCTGAAGGCATTGATGGAATTGAGCACCACTGTGCGCAGCTGGTCTGCCATCACCAGAGATATCATGCGCACAAAGTGAGGGATTTGGGCCTGAAAGGGACGCACGCAATTGCCTTGAGCAGGATGTTCAAAAGTATGCTGGCAAGCGTATGCTCAACTGCTTATGAATCAGCATACACGCGGTGCACGACAAATTCTTCTGACAGCATCCGGCTTCGACACTCTCCATTTCAGGGCTGATATTGTTGTCAAAGCATCTCTGAACAGTCTTTATGCTCTGCACTGTGCAACTCAGTGCTGTCTGGTTGGGGAAACCTGGCCACTCATGATGGCAGGCACGTCACCATACTTATGCCTTGCGCTGCTGCAAATACACCAGAATGTTTGCACACCGAAGTGTACAAGTGGACACATGCTAGCCTGCAAATAGCTTACCTGGGGATCTGCTGGGTCCACATCCTGGGCGTCCACAGGACTTGTCAGAGCCATCGCCAGCTGCTCTGAGGGCCAGATGCTCTCTATCATTGCCATTGTCTGCAACAGCCCCAGCAGGCATGATCAGCTTAGACCAGCCGACTGGCACGAAGTGCTCCTGATGCCCCCAATGTGGCAGAATCCTTGGCTTTAGGAAAGTGTCAGGGCTTAGCTTGCATGGTGAAGCAGTAGTGGTATGTCAAACACATCTTCTAAGTGAAGGGCAAAGGTCCCAGGAACTGCTGTGAGGACTTATGCCTGGCCTGGCATCCCGTTAGTACTGAGTCTCTAAGCACAAAAGCTCAAAAGCTGATGCCTGGCCGGGGCTTTAGCCATTGCTTAGCCCGTACCATGCGAGTGTCACAGAAGAAGATGTTGCAACACAGACACAGCAGGTGCGCAGCATCAGTAAGTGTGGCGCAACATCAAGAGGGGTGAGTCACCTTGAGCAGCCAGTCACTGCGCAGAGCGTCCACCACATCCCCCAGGTGGCCTTCCTGACACTGCAGGAAATCTGACAAGGCCGCTGGGCGGCGCAGCGTCTTCATCTGAGTGTCCACCAGCAGCATGCCTGCACATCTGCTCATCAGTGTATGGCAGCACTTGCAGGATGCCTGCACATGTGTTCATCAGTACGTGGCAACACACGCAGCATGCCTGCACATGTGTTCATTAGGTCATGGCAGCATGCGCGGCATGCCGGCACATCTGATTGTCCACCAACAGCATGCACATGTGTTCAGTAGTATACGGTAGCACGCGCAGCATGCCTGCATATGTGTAAGGTGGTGTATGGCAATACCCTGCAGTTTTTCTGTGACATACTAAAGCTGATGCTTGCAAGCTGCTCCTACAGAGCATAACTTGCATCCTTGCTTCAGCCGCAGAATCCGACACAGGGCTTGCTGTACAGCACATGTCAAATGTCCTGATGCGGCCAATCAGGGTTGTTGCAATCAAGCCAGGATGATTGAAAGGCAGAACAGCAACTTTATCAGCTAAGCCAGGGGATTGCATAGGTACTGATCTGAAAAATGAAGTCATGCCGTGAAATCAGCTCAGTAAAGCAGATGAACAGATGCACCCAAGGTTTTCAAGCAAAGCAGGCCCTACTCTGGACATCCAGCTCAGCAAAGTACAGCTGAACTCCTTTGAGCAGCTTGAGCTGGGCCAGGGGCAGGGTGTGCTGCACATCGCCCTTCAGGTCTGACCAGGACTCCCTTGCAACCTCCTGACTGTCTGCAGCTGCTCCCTGCAGTGCCATGTACGTGGTAACAACACCCTTGCATGCTGGCATCATGACTATAAATGGTATCATGACAATGTGCGTGACAATTTAGGTAGACGCTGGTGATCGAACGGGACACCAATAACAGGGCCTGGCGTTTCCCCAGCTTAGCTGATTGGTGGGTGATCTCTAGCAACAAACAGTGTCCAGCAATGCGCCTTGCCTGTGCTGCAAAGCACCAAGACACCTAGAGATGAAATCAAGCTTCACATGATCATGTTCCCGGTTTCACTCAGGCCCAAGGTAGCAATATGGAAGGATTGTCTGTGCGTGCGCATAAGCAAAGAGTGAAGGCAGTTGTGCTTGTTACCTGCATGCCAGATGCAACTCTGCCAGAATGCCCACATGCCTTGTCCAGGTTGATGCAACCCTGCTCTGGAATGGGGTGGACCACTTTGACCTGATCAATGTGGTGAGCAGTCAACTGAGCTGCTTTGGAGGGATTCTGAAA
>JAABUO010003703.1_pt1 | contig 18177 bp, 18 predicted proteins | sample 5559291 | NCBI WGS metagenome assembly JAABUO01 (sample SAMN10711878, study PRJNA513372) | rock metagenome | isolation source: Antarctica rocks | place: Antarctica: Victoria Land, Finger Mt sud | reverse complement strand
GCATGAGGCTGAGCTGGGTGTGATGCCCTGCTTTGCTTTGCACCTGTGCTGTTTGCCTAGCTGATGAAGTAGGCGAGAAACAAGCTGTCGAATTGGGGTTGTAGCCACCTGAAAACAAACAAAAGCTGCTGAAAATGACCAGATTGTTCTGCATGGGTCATGATTGATTGTTTTGCATGGGTCATGACTGATTGTTCTGCATGGGTCATGATTGCTTAGATGAAGCAGCCTGCACAACAGAAATGCCTCTAGCAAGAAATACAAATCAATGATGCGCAATTGAAACTCTATCATCACAATACACATGTCTACTTGCAAACGACTTGTCATCTCACATGAGACCTTTGAATGCGCAGCATTAGCAGCTGCAGCATTCAAGACAGAGGGTTGGTGTCTCACCAGACCATCTGAGTGGATATGTCATGATAGGTCGCAGCAGCATGATTCACTGAAACATTTGAACACATGACAACGCTTGCATGACTTGAGCACATAAAAACAACAATTATAGTTTTTGTGCTAAATACTTTTTATGCTAAAAATAACCATAACGATTTTTATGATTTCCAGCTCATGATGAGCTAGGTATGTGCAGGGCAAGTCTTGTCTCTCCAGAGCAATCTGTCTGGTGCATCCCTGTAAGGCCTACTAACAGGATGCACAAAAAAAAGTTGCTCTGGAGAGACAAGACTTAGCCTGCATGTACCTAGCTCATCATGAGCTGGAAATTGTTAAAAAAAATTCAAAAACAAATGGCAATACGTGTGTGACACTTGTCACGTAACATTAGCTCAGGTCACACCAACATGAGGTAATCTGACATGATCTTATCACTGGTGACCCCTTTCATCACTTTAAAAAAAGAAACAAAAAAACTTGACTGGACTGAGCTCACCAAGCCTAATATCAGGGTGATATGTGCATGAATAGCTTCTGAGGCAACTGCTATGCAGCTCAGAACGAGGCAGCGTATGCTTGATGCATGACTCGCTCCATGTAATAAGCTTACTTTGTATATTTTACCCTTTATTTGTAATATCCTGTGAATTGCGACAATATTTTGTGAGTTACTCAATCCCTGATAGTTCTGGTGGTCTCAATCCCTGATAGTTCTGGGGGTAAGCTCACCTGAGGCAGCTTCTCGGCAGCTCTGGTTGATGAGTAAGTCCCTGATCGTAGCGTTCCCTCCAGCCGAACCTGTCTTGCATGAAGCCCTGCCAGTGCTGCTCAGGCCCGATGCTGATGACAGGGGGCGCTCCAGAATGCCCTGGGGCTGCTGCCCTGCCAGGGCATTTGTCCACTGAGATGGCAAGGAGTTCCTACAGGCCAGTGATTGATGCTTCAGAAGGCAGAATGAAAGGGCCACTCTCTGGCAGTAATACAGAAGAAACAGAAGGTCACCAACAGAAGACCAGCTGATGAGTCAAAAAGCAGAGAGAAAGGCTATCAGTAAATGTGTCAGAGCGCTCTCTTGTGGGAAGATCTGTGAAATGACAGAGACAAAGCCCTGACGCTGAGCTTAGTCATAGCGCAAGCAATATTGCTTGTTGCTGATCAGAACTGAGCACTGTGTCATGGCGTGTAAGTGTCTCTCATAGGGAACATGAACAGAGCGCCTATCGGAAAGACCTGTTTCACAATGCCAGACAGTCTTCTGACTGCAGTCATGAACAACAGCAGACACTTCTAGCACAAAAGGACGTGTGCCTCTGGTACGTACGCTGAAACAGTACTGAGCATGTTTCTCTGATGAATACGCTGAAACAGCACTGAGCATGTTCCTCTAATCAGTGTGCTTAAACAGTACTGAGCAGTTCTGTATGTAAGTATGTGCGTGCTGTAACGCACTGTCAGAACAGATGTTTGCTGCGTCCACCTGGCAGTGAAATGCAGTGTCGTCAGGTACTTGTATGTCTGGAGATACAATACAATAATCTGGATGTGGAAAGCAATATATGGCTGAAACAGTGGCGGAAGAATGGCTGAAACAGTGGCGGAAGAATAGCTGAAATAGTGGCGAAAGAATGGCTGAAACAGTGGCAGAAGAATGGCTGAAAAGGTAGCTGAACCTGATTGACTGCCTCACACGGTCTCAGAACGGCAGCAGAACTCAGTAGCGTGTGTTGTTCACACACCACTTTTTGGGTTTGTAGGTGGTGCTCAGGACCGACAGTGCTCAATACGAACAAGAAGTGCCGTGAAATCAAATGTTTGAGCCTCAGAATTCCAGAAACATTCGAAACCAGAACAGATAGCCTTGTGCATCAGCTGTACAGTTGTGTATCATGATATCCTGCCTGATCGCACACAAGAAAGTCAGATTGATTGTCTGGGACTGCCGTGCTGATCCACATGCACTTCCACGGTCACATGCAAATTACCGTCATGACACCGTAATGACTTTTACCGTCATGACACGGTGTTGCAGACTTCGTACATGTGCAGATGTGTGTGTCACACGGCGCTGTCTGTCTGTCTGTCAGTCTGTCGGGCGCCCGTCCGTAGTCCTCCAAAAAGAGGAGAGCATCCGTCCGAGAGGTCAGATTGCAGAACTCAGAATCTGACAGTGATGCTTGGACTCACTGAAAAACAGCCTGTTGGCAAAAGCTGTGCTACAAGGTAGCTATGATTGGACTGCACATGCAAGACAGAACAAGACGCTTCACCAAGTGTGAGTGTATGTAAATCCAGCACCACAGCTTCAACAGCCACAGCGTGAGCATTGAAGTGCAGAGCACTGCAGCGTCTGACTAAAGACTCTGCCAATCACAGTATCAGTAAGACACACCAGAAGTGGCTGTAGGTATGGTAAGCTTTCAGTGTACTTGACAACTGAAATTATGTGATTGTGGCAGATCTGTGTACGTCTGCACAACATTCTGTTCAGTCTCCAGGTTCATCACGGTTTGGATGCTGTGGATGTTGTTGAACACACCTCAGTCTTGCATGAAAAGGTGCCATGTTACTCATTGCATGTACCTTGGTGTTGACAGCAAATGCGCCAGGTGCTGTGCGCATGTCATATGCATGCAGGTATGCCTGCCCAACACAAAGAATATGGCAACAAGCCCACAGTGTTCACGCTTTTCTTGCATAACATGACGCGCTAAGTGATATGGTGTACTGCCACTGCAGCATATGCATCACATGAACTCTTTAAGATGCGCAGCACAGCATGCACAGCACAGAGCAGAATCATGCCTGGATTGCATGAACCATACTTTGTGAACAGAGCAAAATTCATGATTGAGCAGCAGCTCACCTTGCAGTGAAAGAAGGAGTAAAGGATGATAGGCATGAAGGCTGCAGCACCTCATGTGAAAGGGCAGACTCTGCAGGGCTGTCCCTGCAATGGGGTCTTGTTGGGGACAAGAAGGGGGTTTGGCCAGAGAAGAGGGGTTGGTTGGGGGTCCTCTGCTTCTCAATCATCTGCAAGCTTGCCTGCATTACACAGCATTGTCTAACGACTCACATTTGCCACAACCACTTCAACTCCCTGCCAGATCCTGTTCTGTACACTTGACTGTTGTGCACACAAAAAGTCGAGGTATTGGCATACAGCTGGTCTCCACTAATTGCTGGGACACTGACAAAACAGTCCTGGCCAAAACCCATGACCAACCCATGACAAAACAGTCTTGGCTGCTCCCTTCAACAATCGGTGCAAAACGGTCATCTGCTGTACATTAATCTATGCAATCCAGTGCATATACAATTTAAGTGTGCATACTTTTCAACATATGTGTATACATCATCATATAATAATACTAGTACAAACACTGCAAATACTCTAAACAATCCAGTGCACATGGGTGTACCTCCAGAGAGCATCTCATGCTGTGAACTGAGGCCTGCAGGTGCTCGTAGTCAGCAGCAGCCTGGCTCCATTGGCTGTCAGCATGTTGCACCTTGCCTTGAAGCTCCTTGCGCTGCGCCCTTCTCTCCTGCAAATTCAGCTTGAGCTTCCTGTTGCGCTGCTTCAGCTCGCCCACCTGCCAAGCATAGCACACACCAAGGTCAGACTGCTGCTTGATGAAGTCCAATTCTGAGGTTTTGTCCTCTGATTATGTAGATCATTCAGGGCTATTCTTAGGGCTATATAAAAGCAGGGAGAGGCAAACAAAGCCCTGCGCTCATGCAGGGTTAGGTGCCAATCCGGGCAGAGCATGCAGGCATAGTGTATGTTGGAAGCCAAGGCAGCACAGTACAACACAGCATATGTTTTTATTGCAGTCCCTGATAGTACCAACATATGGTGTGAGGTGTCCAGTCACAGCATAATCCACTTCATGCCAGGCCTGCAAGATGACTCACCTTGTCTTGAGCGCTGTCGAGAGATTCCTGGCGCCGCTCACGCAGCCGCCGAGCAGCTTCTCTGTTCACAATCCTCCTTTTGATGCGACAGCGCTCAGATGTGGACAGGGCAGGGCTGTTGATATCGCCCTGGTAAGCCACAGGACGCCCTGCCTTCTTGGGTGCAGGCTTGTCGTTGTCAAAAGCCTGCTTGTCCTTTTCACAAGCCTGCCGCAGCAGTCAAAGCGTTCAGCAGCACTCGGCAAGCATGCTTTGACTTGTTGGGATGCAGTCCTGCAACAGTGGAGATCACATTATGGGGCGTGGATGGTCTACCTGAATCAAGGAGATGAGCTTGTCTTCAGTATCACCTTCCTGAAAGTGGATGCTTGCAGCCTTTGTAGTTGGTGCTGGTTGACTTTGGGTCGAGAAACAAGGCGAAGAATCCTGAAGCAACATGTTCATGCATGTTGTCACAGTCATTGTCAGTGTGCAGACCAAGGCACGCAAAGAGATACATATGCGGTGCTAGAGGTATAAGAGCTGAGGGATTTGACAGGAGCGCATTGATTGTGCTGTTGTACAGCACTTGAGGGTCATTGCTTGTGCTTTCGTACAGCAAGTGAGAGGTTGTACCTGATAATCAAGACTCCGCTGCGGACAGGATACCGTCTGGATCCTTCTGCCGGCCAGCTGGCAGCTTTGCCCTGACATGGGCATTAGTAGAGGCGCAGAGCAAGAGTGAAGGGATTGCAGCTCACAAGCAGCCCGAAACCTGAGTTTGCTAAACCTGTATAGTCAAGAAAGTACCTTTGAGTGACAAAGCAGCTGATGCAGAAGCTGAGGTGGCGGAAGTCTGAGTCTGAATGCTGCTTCATTGCATACCGGGCGTTCACAAAAGGTGCCATCAAGAGTGACCATGCCGTGGCTACGCTTTGGTCTAAATGAGGCACTAGGACGAACAGCAGGGCTGCCGCACGGACACACGAAAAATTTAACGCCGAGGGGTGTCACAGTGGAAAATGGCAAGTATAGCGGTACTTTTGCAGATTGCAACGCAAGGTGCTCATTTCGACTCAACCGGTCTCTACCCGGCTATTGAATAAGCCTAAAAACTGCAAAAGCTCCTACATCACAAGCAGCACATATGGGTCATGACGTGACCGCTGTTAGCACTGTTCGCATTGAGCCAATCTTGGCTATTGGAACCAATACCCACCTGTCATTGATAGGGGTCGTGTTACTACAAGTACTCCGGCGATGAGCCTCAAATAACAATCGAGAGTGATCTAGGTCAGGCAGCCTTGCATATCTGACTGTCTTCCCAACGTTTGCGTTTGATGAAGGGCTGTGCTGAGCTTGAAGTATTCGGGGAGACTCCTTTGGCTCATGTTCTGAGCAGTAGCTTTTGTTCACGAGAACAACGGGATGGTGCGAGGAGCTTCACGTGTAACAGGGAGTGCCTTCGGTGCAAGTCAGTTCGGGACGTGCGCGCATCTTGGCAGGATTGCCGCATCGATGAAGCAGTGTCACAGGCTCAAAGCGATACGTTGCGGCACGGCATGTGGTGACCCTGGGTCGGCACCGTCGATGGCAACTGGAAACATGACTCATGGCCTTCACGTGCGTCGTACAACTTCCAATTTTGACTTGCCTCTCAGCTTCAGCCGTTCCAAATCAAGATTTTTCGGTTTCCCGCTTTCACGATACGCGATGCAAGGGACCCGTGGATTAGTAACATGTCATTACAGGACAATGGCATGACCAAAGCTGCCCTGGGAGTTTTGTCAGAAGGATCCATCTCAGCTTCCGCTGTTTAAGCAAACTCTGACTAGATCTTGTTTTGCAGGCAATGCACGCACAGTTTGTCATTTAATGCGACATCAGGAGGCATGGGTCAAGCTTCAAGTGGGTGCACATCATTGGCCCAATGATGAGTCATTGTGCGCTTGCTTACATGAGTGTCCTTTTTCTTAGTGGTATGAGTGTCCTTTGGCTGATTTGCTCCATTGTCCAGCGTCACTACCAATCTGGCAATGGCTAGAAATCCATCCCAGCTCTTGAGTATCAGAATGCTGCTGGTTGTGCAGTACCTACCCCACAGGAGGCACCAATTTTGAGCCAGTAGCAAGATTTGCACACCAATCTTGAACAGTACACGTATCAAGCAAGTGACAGGAGTGCCTGATTGATTTGTGACGATGTCTTTTCTGAGTGGATTAATTCAGAGGGCGTTTTCAGAAAGGCCTCACATCTCATCTTACACAAATTATAGTAAGTGTGTGTTTGTAAGCAAAAGACATGAACATCGGGATCGAGATAGCCGGGGCTGTCGCCGCTTCGTCCTCGGCTGTCAGAATGCAGCCTTTCCGGCAGAGCTCCCTTGTGCAGCAACCAGACGGCGAAATTATCCGTGCTATCGTGGACCAAGGCAGCTTGTCAGATGCAGACTCTGGAATACAGTTTGACCTCGGCGCTTTAAGCCACAAGGTGGGTCAAGAAGAAATCTTCATTCAAGAGCCTGCAGACTTCGAAGCACCAGGTCAGCCCTAAGCCCACTGACCTCTTTTGGCTGCTTTGCTGGCTCAGTGTTGTGCAGCACTTAACAGCATGCTCAACATCTGTACTTTGACGGCAGCGCTCAAGTCAGGTGCGGATACACCCAGCAAAGTGCGCGGCCTGACAATCACTACCACTCGCAAAAATATCACGGGTGGCTCTACAACAGCCCAACTAACTAGCCCCAGCAGTGCATCTGCTCACCAGCCTGAGGGTCGCAAACAGCTCATTTTATCACAACCAGCACAGAGGAAGCAGCGAGTGCGCAAGGATCTGCCGACTGTCAGCAGCGTCAGTCCTGATGCCATTCCAGGACTGAGGCGGCAAGCTTCTGTAGTGGATCCTGAGCAAGCAAAGCAACAGGAGAAGGGGTGGGGCTTGGCTTTCAAAGATCCCAGTAAAGCTGTTCCTGTCCGCAAAGAGGTTGGCTACGCCTGTGCGGCAGCTGCATCAAATGTATCACAAATGTGTGGCTTTTTGATCAGCAATGCTAAAACCGTGGTCCTGATGCTGCAGACATGTCTCTTGCATTGTGTGGGATGCCGGCTGTCATGCGCAATTTCCCACATATGCCTTGCACATATTGCAATTTGCAGTTGGTGGAGCTGCATCTTGTTTTGTAGTTCATTGCACTACTTTCAGCTGGCAGCAAACAATCATTTCTGCCCTCATCTATACGCTGTGTAGCACACACAGGCAGGAGGTTTTCCATCACACAGACACATTCTGGACAATTTGTTGCAGCTGTACAACTCAAACAGGCCAGTCGCAGATCTGCTATTTGTGTTGAGATGAAACGCAAGGAAGCGCAGTACAATGAATGCAATGACATGAAGATATGAAAGGTTATGAGAGCATTCTTGTGTGTGCGTGTGTCAAGCAGGTGGAGGTCAGCTCTCCTCGTGAGGATGACTTGGACAGGGTTCGCCAAATCACACTGGAAAAGGAGGCCCTTGCACAGCAGAGGGCACAAGCAGAAAGGGCAAAGCAGGTTTCAACCTCTCCTTACTAACGAATGATGCATGCGGCAGTATGCTGCTGTCTGCCCATGTCAGCAGGATCACCGGACCTGCTGTTGAACACTGGGTCGATGAGCTGGCACTCTGCAGGATGCTGTGTATGCTCAGGCAGGAAGGGGTTGCATCTGTGATTTGGAAAGGATGTGCTGCAGCACGACTTCGCTTGCTTTGCACAAGCTGCGTTGCCACCCACCACCATTGAGAAAGCACAGAATGTAATTTTGGCATGAACCTTCCACAGCAGCATCTCACTGGCATACCTTGCCCTGCGTTTCTTCTGTGTTCACTCACTCACTCACATACTCAGTCACTCAGTCACTCACTCACTGATTCATTTATTGATTCATTCATTCACTCACTCACTCACTCATTCATTCACTCACTCATTCATTCATTCATTCATTCATGCATTCATTCATGCATGCATTCATTCATTCATTCATTCATTCATTCATTCATTCATTCATTCATTCATTCATTCATTCATTCATTCATTCATTCATTCAAAGTGTGTCTTCCCCTGTTAAGTGTTTCCTGCATGAGGTGCTGTTTTGGCAGTCTTCTGCTGTACCCTGCACCATCGTTCAGTTGTCAATTACCCACAGTCTGGTGGGATATGCAGCTGCTTCAGTGGGGTTGTTCTGTGTGAGGTGAGATGCCTGCCTGCAGCCTTGCTTGTTCCAGCAGCCTCCCATGCCTCTGGTGTTGAATAGATCGTGCAACTAAACTTTGCTCAAATGCGCCTTTTCCATGAAAACAAAAATGGTAAATTTCGAGAAATTATCTGTTTTTATCATGTTTTCTATCTATAATTAAATTTTCCAACAAAACTTTAGATCAAAAATAGTACAACAATAAAAAAAGACTGACAAATGGTCAAGCACAAAGGGCACCACATTTCAACGGGCAATCCTGACTGGTCTATTGACATGTACATAAGCTGTAGTGGCGGGCTTCAGACTTGCAACATTGCCTTCGCCATGGGCATGCATCCCCAAACGCTGAGCACTGCTTGGTTACGCATTTTTCACTCCTTTGTCTGGCCACAGGGGTCCGAAGCTACTGCACAACAATTATTCAAGTTTTTGGGATGCCACAAACATATCACTAAGCTGCAAACAAGCGCTGCTCTGCATGACTGGCATCGCACTCAAGGCAGAAGCAGAGCAAGTTCATCTTGCAAGTTTGCCACGGAAAGTCAACCACCAAACTGTTGAGGTGATTCCTGCATTGCACAGGAGGCAGAAGCAGAGCAACAGGAGGCAGCAAAGCAGGCCAAGGCTGCCGCCAGGAGAGTAGCAGTGGAGGCTGCTGCAGCACAGCGGGCAGAAGAAGTACGCAATAGGCAGGAGTTCATGCAGGAAACCAAGAAGGTAGAGGCAGTTTGATGCTGTTGTCATGCATCATGCTGTGTAAGCTAGGGCTGACTGCTGGGCAACAACATGAAATAGACAATCAAAGTTACATGTCAGCATACGACACTTGTTTAGATGCTATCGTGCTATGCTTGTTTACAGTTTGTCAACAGTGTGTCAATCAATTCAAATTGTCAGGGGATCATTGCACATAGTATGCCAGCATGATCAGTCACTGACCCATATGCCGGTTGGCTGCTGCCTGCTCATGTAATCACATAAGGCTCAGGCATGGCCATGCATAGCCACAGGCCAAGTTGTCTGCTGGGACGCACGAGCAGATATCAGGGCCTATGTTGACACCCATGTGTACTTTACCACCTGTAAAAGTGACTGTGTAAATGATCAGTTGCATGTTATCAAAGGCTGTCAAAGCAGCAAGATGTGCATCAGGCGCCTGACCGAAAATTGACGCACTGTGCCCTTCCCTCCTGCCTTTGTTTGTCTCTGCTTCCCCTTTTCATTGCCCTTTCCCTTTCCCTGTTTGTGCAAGCCTCCCACTACCATATATGCTGAGGCAATGGCAAGAGTGATGTTATGGGCAAAAGAAAGGGGAAGTTCATGCTTTTCAGCAATCACATCAGCTGCCTCCTCAGACAATGGCAGGAGTGGTGTCATGAGATGCAGATGTACAAGATGACTAAGCAGCAGGAGGAGCAGCACACACCTGCCTTTGTTCGCATGCAGCAGCAGGCAGCTGCCAAGGAAGCTGAGGAGGCAGCTGAGAAGAAGAGGATCTGGGAAGAAGAGGTCGCCTCCAAGAAGTTTTGGGTAAAAGCTGTCCACCTCACTGCCTACCTGATTGTGCAATTGAACTTTGCATGCAAACTGGGTGTCTACAGCATTGCTCACTGGCGTAACTGTTGCATTACATGCTAAGCCTGATGGTGTTTTAGCAAGGCAATCTCAGCCTGTCTTCAAATAACTGTGCCTTGTCACCAAGGCCAATCAAGATTGTAAAACTCACTATCTGTGGCATTAGACGCAGATACTGTTTGTGTCGACTAAGATTTGTCTCAACTGATCCATCTGCTTCATCAACTACAGTTGCAAATGCATCTTTCACATGCAAAGCTACCCAAGCACAAGCTTGGGGCAGGCACAGCTTGTTTGCATGGGGCTTTCCTTTATAACTTTTTATTGGTTTACCATTGTTTTCTAAATTCTTGGAGAATTGTCTGAAAATACATTTGCTGTTTGCCAACAGGAGCTCTTACGCTCCTGGACGCAACTCACAATGCTGAATTGCTGCAGTTCACAGACATCCAAGCTTCACTGGAAGGTGCCAATCACAGTGGGCCTTCAATAGGCACCCCTGAAGGGCAGAAATCATCAGGCTCCCCTTCGGAGCCAAAGGGGAGCGGCCCCCTTTCACCAGCTCTGTCCCCAGAAACCAGTGCGGGGCAACTTCAGGGCGAAATCAGCCAGGGCAGTTTGGGAATGGTTTCAGGTGATGAGCAGAAGAAGAAGGCAAAGAGGGAATGGCAGCAGAGCCTGAGAAACTCTGGCAAGTTCAAGAACAGTGATGCCCAGAAGAGCCCCTGGGGCTTGTCTGCACATGGCCCTAAGCTGGAACGCAGGTAATCCCAGTGACCATGCGTTACACTCATGCTCATGTCTGTAGGGAACAAATTCGCAAGTTCTGGCAATGAAACGCAGACAAGCTTGTGGTACATGTGGGATGCGTGGCTGTAAGCTTATTGCAGGTGCAAGATTAAGTCATGTGGCACATTAGTCATTCTGAACACATGTGCCGATGATCATCCCATGCTAATTGCTGTACAATCTGAGGTTGACATGTTTTGTACGCTCAGACCTGACTCTGACCCTAGGCGACAGGTACGCACATGCATCACGGCACAGACTCGGTTTCTGAATTACATGGCAAGTTGAAATGCAAGCTGGAAGACATGACCAGCAAAGACAGCAAGCAGCCCTTCATGAAGTGATCAGCTGCTGTTGCACAGCCTTGCAGCTGCAGGGCAGTCTGAAGGCCTCCATTTCACAAATGCTCATACAAACAGGGCGGGGGACGGTCAGAAGGTGTGCATGGTCAATCATAAGGTTGCAAGACACCTGTACATGCTATGTAGTCGCGCACACGATAGCGAGCTGCATCAAAGCATTGAGGCTAAATATTGCCACTCAGCATACAATGGCCATGTGTGTATGGGTACACTGTGGGGAACATGCACAGGGCAACATGGTGTATGATGAACAACATACTCTCTGTCTGTTGGAAGTGATGTCTACCTGCATATTTGGGAGTCAGTATCATCACCCAGCATCTGAACCTCAAAAACAATCAAATGAACAATGACATGTAATATGCACAATGGCAACTGTCCCAACTGCTTATGCAGGCTGAGGTTGGGGTCATCACACAGACTGCTCTGCTGAGACGAGACTTGCCCTGTATGTACCTAGCTCATCATGAGCCGCAAATTGTCAACATTATTGTTGTTATTATTATTGTTATTATTAGTATTTGTATTTGTATTATTGTAACCATTATTATATTGATGATTGATTGTTATTGTTATGCAGGCTGAGGTATCACCAGATGCAGGACAGGGGTTGCAGTCCCATGAGCCCTTCTGGCATGGATGACAATGAGCAAGATGGCCTGCTTGCATCAGGTGAACATACTCCCATGCCCTTCCAGAGCGCGTTTGCTGGTCATACACCATCTCAGGCAGCCAGTGCTGCTCCTGCTAGTGAAAACTTTCCAGAGGTTGCCGTATTTAGTGAGCTACCAAAGGCTGTCCAATTGTCTTGCAACAAACATATATCTTCAAGGGAGGCTGCAGAAGAACCTGTAGACAGGAATTTTCCATCTGGGCTGATTTGTGCTCATGCACAGCCCAGTCTGAGTGTGCATTTTGCAAGTGCTTCAGATCAGGCATGCATTTGGTGAAAAGCACTTGCAGGCATGCAATGATGCTGCAGAGGGTGCCTGTGACAAACACTTGTTTGTCTGTGCAAACAAGCATATACCTCAACAGTAAAACCATTGCCTAGCAGGTTCCAATCTTGTCTCCCATCTTGCTTCCCATCTTGTCTCCCATTCTGTTTCCAACCATCTTGTCTTCAATCTTTCCTCCCATCTTGTCTCCAAAGTTTCCTCCCATCTTGTTTCCCATCTTGTCTCCAGTCTTGCCTGCAGTCTTGCACCAGCAGTCCTTCTAAGCTCATGCAAAGGTTTGTGGCCCTGCAGGCAGCATAACCAACCAGGCTCTCGACCCACTAGACACCACCAACAGCCTTTCAGACCTGACTCGCAGCCTGTATAGCCCACCCCCATCACTACCCCAGTCATCAGCCCCTACTCAGTCCCCAGCAGCTGACAGCACCCAGCACGGCCCCTTAGTGCAGGTGATGCACAGCATAGTCAACAGATCTGGCAGCAACTCAGCTCAAGCTGCTGGCAAGGCTCAGGAGGGTGCTCAGAAGGGGTCTGATGGTTCAGATTGTGCCGTCAACAGCACAAGCAGCAGTGCATCTGCTGGACTTGGGGGTGGTGCATCAGATGTAGGGAGTGATGGTGCGGCTGTTGCCGAAGCTGCAGGTGCAGGTAGCCAAGCAGCTGATGCAGTGAGCCAGCAGGCGCCTGTTGATGACTACTTTCGTTTGTGGTTCACATGGAGCGATGCTCTAAAAGCTGAAAGCACCAGCCTTGGTACGGCAGAGAGAACGGTCCAAGAGTCAACAGCTGGTGCAGATACTGCAGATGCAACTAGACTGTCAGCTTCAGTTGGTGCAAACAGAAGTGAAGGAGTAGAGTCTGATGCGCCCATCAGCAGAAACAGCCTCGATGCCTTGAAACAGCAGCAGGAGCAACAGCTGAGCATGGTTGATGCCTCCAAACAGCAGCAGGATCAACAGCTGAGCGTAACCGATGCAAAGAAGCAGCAACTTCCTGTTGAAGACTACTATCGCCTGTGGTTCTCTTGGAACAATGCATCTGCTGAGACCTAGATTAAACCAGAACTGCATGTGTCCATCAGTGCCGTAGCCCAGATGCAGCAGTGCTTGCATTTCAGTACTAACGTCTGCACAACGTAATGTATGTACTGCTGCCTGCCGAGTCATGCAACGCTTACCTGTGCTGCTGAGCTGTCTACTGGGTGTAGCACAGAGCGTGATGAAACAATGCAACTGCATTCGATCAATCATCAGCATGTGCAGTTCAACTCGAGCTCTTCACTGCTGCTGCTGAAAGGCATCCCAAGCAAGTTGCATCCTTCTGCATGACTGTCGAAAATCGAGTGTCTGCAGCCAAGATCAATCTGGAGTATTGTACACAATGATCCTCATTGATCAATTGTCAGGCTTGCACAGCACTTTAGTCTAGTCATCAGATGGCTGCTACCGTAGCAACAGGCAGTGTAGTGGGCATGATTTGTGTGTGACCACTGGAAACTTGAACAGCATGTGTTCTGACACACTTTCATTTTGTGACGGTGTGGTGTTTCTGCATGCAAAATGTACGTCAAGCTGCAAATACTTATCCTCATACAGCTAGGGCTTGTACAATGATGGGCCTAAATTGAGCAAACAATATGAAAACCCCAGTTGCATATGCCCCTGTTGGAAGCCAGCCTCGCTCCAGCACACATACAGGCCAGGGCATTAATGGCAAGATGTTTGCAAGTGTGGGGAACATCAGCATCAAGCCGCTTTGCAACGGGTCTTGTGATGTTGGCTGTGCTGGCAATATATAAGTAAATGTTGTAGAGTAAACCTCACATTGCGCATTAGATTAGCTCATTGTACCCTGGTACTGTGACTACATAGCTGGGTGATTACATGTACTGACAGTCACTGGTTGTTTACCCGACACAAATTCCATTTTGTGACAATGACTAAAGCTGTGCTGAAATACATCATCGCTCACAGACACTCGGGGGGTGCAGTCCTCAGTTCAAACGGGCCCTATCATTATCAGCGCTGCATTGCACAATTCTTTCAGTGCAACTATGACATGTGTGCAAACCTTGCACACACAATATGCTTCGACGACCTAGCCAAAAACAATTTGTTCTACGTGAATTCATGACCTGGCAGAAGCACACAACACAGCTTCTGAAAGGCGATGCACAACAATGAAGGCAAACCATAAAAAGAGCTACCATGCCACTGAACATATTCCTGGCCAGACAATGAGCTACGCAAGTGCCTTCAAAACATTATCTAAATGACCAGACCAAGGAATGAGACAGACCCGTGCATGAATGAGTGTCATATGCATGGGAAACAAGCACAGCACATGATCTAACCAAAATCAAAATAACGGCAGCAGCAGCTGTATGATGACGGCTGATGTAGAGTGTAGCGACCGCCGCCGCCACTATTGCAGATATCTGATGTCAGAAGCAGCGCCTGGTCCCCGCATGTGATAATATTGCTCAGTCTGTGATCATTACCACGATCATCACATCTTTGCACTACAATTTCTCAATGCCTGTCATCTTCAGCACCAACAGCATGAACCATTACTTCTCAGAAACCAAAATTGCTGTGGCTTGGCTGGATTGTGGTCTTGTCATCGTCAGAGCCTCCACTGGAGGAATACTAGCGAGTGCTAATGCATCCCTGCAGCAAGACTGTCCAGTTGAAGAGTTCTTGTCCTTTAGACTATTTCTCCATTTGCATTGCAAAGTTAGTGGGTCCTGTAGCAGAAGAACAGTTTGCCAGCACTGCAAGCTGCTGCTTGGCACACCAGCCATGGTATCCCAACATGCAAACAGCAGCAAGACTTTGCTGTTTACTACATCATGCGCCTTTGACCCATGTGCAGCAGGCCTCAGCAGTGCGCCAAAAGGGATTGTGTGCTTGCCAAAAAACTGGTAGCTAACCTGATCATCACATCTTGTCTCAAAGAATTGACAACAACACCACCCAAATTTAGTATTGTCAAGGATACAGAAGAGAGAAAATACATGTACGTGATCCTCAGCATCCATGACATCATATGGCGACATCATCTTTGGGTCTGTGCATTGGGTCTGTCATTTCGTTTTCATTTAATACCTTACAGTCTGGGGTGTGGAGCCAGTTGTGACTCATCAGACATCCTGGCTTGAAAGCACAGGTGTATGTGGTGTGCGACAAAACCAAGCTGGTGGGAGTTCTGTTCGAAAAAGAGCCTAAGGTCCATTGGGTCTGTCTAGAAAGGGAACAAGGCTCACCTCAAGTCAGGCTCCTCCACCTGATTAACTGGCTCTGCCTCAAGAGCAGCAGCAGCAGCAGACTCAGCATGAGCAGGCATGCCTGCTGGCATGCGCACTTCTTCATCCAAAGCAAGTTGGGCAGCCAGCTGGGAGGACTCTGTCCCTGCAGGGTCACATGGCCCACTCAGATGCTGTGGCCACATGACACTTGTGATATCTTTGCAGTCTGACTTGTAGCAGTCTGGCTCGTATGGATTGCATGAGTGTCACTGTGATTTCATCCAATGCACTCTTGCAGTTATGTGGTACACTCATGCGGCACATTTGTGATTGTACAGTAGTAGCACTTCTAACAATGTTGACAAAAGTCATCTGAGGATGCTGACATCTACAGCTCGGATACCCGAGTTCCATCCAAAGTTTGTGGTTGTACAGCAGGGGGTTGTGTCGAGCAGCAACAGCGTGACACAAGTATGCTTGGCTGCCAGGCTTCAGGACTGTCTGAATGCTGCAGGCATGACTGCTGCAAAAATCAATCTGGTCATTGTGTATGCTTGCAATGCATGCAGTGTACTGAGCTATGCCCAAGCTGAGTGACACATGTCAGTCAGCACTGCAGCCGAAAAGAGTGTCATGCGGCTTGCAGAGACAGAAACAGCACAGCATGCTGCGTCCCTGAAACATCTCCACAATGTAGAAACGCGCTTTTACTGTCTCCAGACGTTTCTGAGTTTAGATTTCCAGTAGGGATGACGTTTCTGAATTGAAATAGACGTTTCGGGATTGAAAAGAGCTGAGAGAGAAACGACATGCTGCATACTGCACACATTTCTGCATACTGACCCTTGCCGCTCATGGCTATGTTTCATACACTCATCCCCAATGTACGACGCCACTGCACAAGAGGAATAGTCTGTTCTTTCCTGTTTTCTTGGCTACAGACCCTTGCGCAACACACAAGCTGCAGGGCAACACAGCCTGTACTTGATGTATGATCTGGCGCACATACTGCTGATGCTGTTGCACATTGACTGTGTGATGCCCACAGCAATGTGCCATAGCAGTCACATCTGCATGAAGGACCGTGTACCTGGGCAGCCCGGTGTAATACTTGGCTTCTCATTGAGTTGGCGCCGAAAGGTGTAGTCTTTTGTTTTCTTTTCCTTTTTCTAAGACCGTGTCCTCACCTGGGTTGAGCGCCTTGCGCAGCTCAAATATCTTCTTGTACAGCTTGACATTCTCCACACAGGTGGCACACCACTTCTCCTTGAGGGCCTTCAGCTGCTCCATGAGCTGTGCGCAGCAGTCCTCCACGTTGTGCATGTGACTCATCAGCCCTGCCTTGTGAGCCTCCAATTTAGTCACCTGCTGGTCAGCATAGCAGTGTCATGTCTGCATGCTAGCTGGTGGTGTAATGTCTCTGCAGCTGCTGCAGGAGGCATACATAGCAATGCCCCTCAAGGTGCATTTGGTTCCTGAGCCCTGCCTTGCATGCCTCTGAGTTAGTCACCTGGCAACCAGCATAACGACGCATCAATGGTGTTATGCTGTAGATACTTGTTGTGGTTGTATGTGTGGCTGTGAAGAGTGGTACAATCTTTGAGGTATATGCAGATGAGAAGCTGCTTCAGCTGTGTGCAGCAGCCTTCCCCATTTGTGCACGTCGCCCATCACCCCAGCCTAGTGCACCGCTGACTCCATTGATTGTAGACCAGCAGCATTACAGAGTGAGCAAAATAACAAAGGTGATCTGCATGCTAGCAGTTCTGTAAACACTTGACAGCCGCTTCACGGGCAGTGCTAAGTCACTCCGTCTGTCTGTCTATCTGCTTGCTGCCCAATCTTGAGTGTCCGTGTATTTTCCAATTCAGCACTGCAGCTAGGAGGCAGGGCACATCTGTGCACACTATTCTGCCGCCGGCTTGCAAGCTGCTTGACTCAGCTGAAGTGTGCACATAAGCAGAGGCAAAGAGGCAGGACACGTCACTACAGCTATGTTAGATTAGTTGAGCACAGGAGCAGGCGCACGTCGGGCAAGCCAGGTGTCCCAGACAGTTCCAGCAACCCTGCTGCTCAGATCAGACAGAAGCAGCGACTTCTGCACAGCTGCATTGTTACTTGTGAACTTGTCGATGCTGCTACTCAATGTGGCTTGGGTACAAGATGAGTGAACAGAAGACAAGCAAAGTGTACCTGTTCACTCATGAGAGTCATCTGCTCCTCCCTCTTGTCCCTGATGCGTTTGGCAGACTCCCGGTTGGTTGCCCTCCTGCATTCAACACCAAGAGCTGTCATGCAAACATTTCTACATCCGACAGTGAGACACAAGCAGGCCATCAGACCACGTCAGAGTGCCTAGTAAAGCTGTACAATACCATGAGGTTGAGTATGCGCTGACTGGACGCTGCAAAATCAGCTCTGTGCAGTGTCGCATGCAATTTCCGCAGCCAACTTCCCTGCAGCTCAGTTTTCTGGCTGCTTGGGAAGAGCACACGGGTGTAGCCTTCACACGCATGCTGCCAATTGTGCAGCGAGTGTCCTGACTGTAAGGCTCAGGTCATTGACTACTCTAACATGTATCAGTGGCAAATCACACCTGATTGTACAACGTACCACACAGCTGTATCACAACTCATGGGGATGCATCTGTGCATTGGTCAGCTGCGCACCAATGCACAGATGCACACAAGGCAGGATCCACAAATGCACAGATGCACA
>JAABUO010003702.1_pt1 | contig 18180 bp, 9 predicted proteins | sample 5559291 | NCBI WGS metagenome assembly JAABUO01 (sample SAMN10711878, study PRJNA513372) | rock metagenome | isolation source: Antarctica rocks | place: Antarctica: Victoria Land, Finger Mt sud | reverse complement strand
TCTTGTCTTTGACATGATTTGCCAATAGGATTCAAGGAAGTTTGCACGCATGATTTGGAAGCGGGAACAACTTACAGTCAGCTCTGTCCAGCAAAATCTGCTGATCTTTAGGGATTCGTATATCCCTGCTACAGACCCTTTTGAATGGCTAGCTGTTAATCAGTATTGAGACCAGATTCAGAAACATCTCAGGTACCTTGCGCGTTTGACCAATAGTCTTGTAATCTACTGGTTGTCTAGGACTATTCGAGTTATCATTCTTCCCCCCGGAGTGACTGTTAAGGACAGGGAGCGGTTCTCGTGCAGTAACCCCAGGAGATTTGATCTCCCTCATTAGCTGTGAAGCAGGAAATTGATTGGTACCAATTGCCAATTCTTGGCCTTTTTTTTGGACATCCCCTGAACTGTTGGTAGGGGTCCCAAAGCCAGTTCCACTATTGGCTGCTTCTAACGTCGATGAGGTTTTTACCTTATGGCTGATATCCCTAGATTTGTTGGCTGATTTGGGTGTTTTTACAATCTCAAGCATCTTAGTAGTGAGCTGATCAGATACTACGCGTGTTACAGTCTGCTTCGGAGCAATTAAACCTAGAAGGGCTTCTGTAGTATTAACGTTCCGCTTGATACCTGCCTTCGCTTTCGCGTCCACTGACAAATAACCCTTTTTCTGTGGCACATCCGGGGCAGCATTGTCCTTTCTTGTATCCTTTGGCTTAATGTTTCCAGACTTCGTGATATCTTCCCACTGCGCTCCCTCATTCGCTAAGAGCGAACGCTTGGAGAAGCGAGAAGGTACCTGCGTTGCAAACATGAGTTGACTGGTCTCGGGGGAATCAAAACCAGAACCTTCAACTTGAAACTGTGAATTAGCAGGCAATCCTTCTGTTAAGCTTCCAAGTCTCGACCGTGGCTGGGCCTCTTGAGTTTCTCGTGCGCGCATTGCTTTCAGCTGGTCCAGGAGTTCCACTATTTCGGGTAGGGATTCAAGAGGTCGAGGGCAACCGAATGCACCAGACCCTTCAGATCCAACACTTTCAAAGTCGTATATAAGAATTGTTGCTCTCTCTGATCTAGCTCCCAAGTGGGTGGCAACTATCTCAAAATCCAGGATCTGAATGAGACCTCCCAGCGTATCTTTAGTAACCCGCTTCTTTGTGGCGACTTCATATTTTGAAGCGGCTGACGATGCTATCGTAGCTCTCATATATGTGTACGAGTCTGATATTACCACTTTGATCGGACCATCAAAGGTGTAAAACTGAACCACACCTCAAATCAGAAACACTGTGACAGGGTTTTTCAGAAGAACGGCAAGCTCACCTTGGTGATTTGTACCATACCAGGTTTAGAGAACCTTGCCCTTAAATTGCTGCCATCGTCTGAATACGTTATTCCATTCGCTGGGCCACACCGGTCAGATGCGCCGTCTCCTAACTGCATCATTACGCCGATCTCGCGTATCATTGTAGGAGCCAGCCATTCTCTTAAGAGGTCCATTTCAGTATTTTGTCAAAGCACAAGCACTTGCGTTGAATCAAGACCACATGAATCTGCCCTGTTTAGGTGACATTTCCCAAGGATTGGTGTTGTCCCGGTGCGCGACGTAGGACCGTGTTCAACCCGAGCTATTTGCCCACCCAACATTTCCTCACTCGAGACCAACGCAGGCCGAACAAATCTTATACCGTATGTGACTGAAAGGGTTCCAAGAAAAGAGGCTGACGCGCTTGGTGAAGATTGACTGAGAACGTGATGAGTTGAAGATAATAATTTATCTACGCTGATCGATTACGATACCCGGCGGGGCGGGACTTGGCCGTTGTGCATGCCAAGCAATTGTGATGGCGGGATGAATGACAGGGTCGTAACTTCCTCGGATATTTCGACGAGTTTCGTTCAATTTTCTTTTGGAATCGCTAACCCCTTTACGTTGCTTATGAAGTAATGATTCAAGAGGCATCTAACTGTCTATGGCATTCCAGATGGCCTGGCAAGTTCACCACTAGACCTCCCACCCTTCACTACGACAGAAACAGATGAGTACGCAATGTATACATGGCTCAAGACTCTTTGAGGCTAATTATTACGTCTATAAGTCAATCAATGATCATGGGCAAATTATCTGGATACTGGAACAATGACTACCAAGCCAACGCCGGAGGGTGAAAGCCCCTCCGCCTCATCTTTATTCCTTCCTCCACGCCGACGGTCCCGGCGCGGGTCCCTTGCCTCCCTCTCCAGCACTTCCCAAGTTGATAAAGAAACACTTTCCCAAGCTCTGGATCAGATACACGATGCCGCCTGCCAAAGCGAGACCCTTACAACCTTCAATGAATACACCTCGGCACCATCATCATCTTCTGGAGTTGAGGGAAAGGGTATTGCAAGCGAGCTCCAGGGTGGTCTGAGCGGCCTTTATAATAGATTTAAAGCGTCTGTAGGAAACGTGAGGGACGCAGTGACGCTTAAAAATGACGAGGGAAGCATCGACGATGTGTCCGTCAAGAGCTCAAAATCAGGGCTTTTTAGTCCAGCGCCAACTCAAGGGAAATTTCCTGATGCAGCCAAACACACTAGTCCTTCAAATCCAGTGTTGAACCTCAAGGTCGAAGTAGGCCGCCAACCTCTGCCCGAAAGCGGAGCATTTGACCTTGTTGCTAAAGATTCTGGAAAACTCGCAAGCTTGCCAAAGGTCTCTTCAGGGAGTACGGCCACATCTCTTAGGTCTACTCTGACTCCAGATGCGATCCCAAAGTCGACTCTTGGCCCATTGAAGCAAGCGACGATATCCACGGCTGTCAGTCCCGCTGTAGCCGAAGTCAATGTGACCGCCGTCAAAGAGCGGGGCTTAGAATACGATACGCCTACCAAAGTCGCAAGAAGTAACGGAAAAGTGTCGCCAGAGCCGATCGCGAGTTTACGGGCAGAGGAGGACCCGGCTGGCAAAAATCGTACAGCTACACTTGGGTCAAATGATGGGCATGGTCATCGGTCAGATACAGACAACTTAGGGGAGCCAAAGCCACAAGTCTCTATGCTCGTGTCGGATCATATTACCACGGCTTCTAGGGGCTCCGGTGAACAGGTCTCAATCCAAAATTCGAGAGCCGCTCGTTCAAGCAGATCAACAACGGAAGAAGGTGGTTCTTCTCGACCGTCAGGAAATGAGACCGTCAGCAAAGGCGAACTTCCTTTGGTACAGCGCCTTCCTAGTGCCAGTAAAGCCGTAAACGAAGCAGCTGTCTTAGCCACATTCGTTGGAAGTCGGAACAACTCTCCCAGTGACCTTACAATGGGACTCAACAGTAATTCGAACTCAGAGCCTGTCAAGAACAGCAATAACCAACATCTAGAACTCCCTTCGCGGAAGCTCTTAGCACCATCACAGACCAGCAATTCTGCGGCCCCTAATCTAAGGTGGTCTCGTGCGTCATCCTCCGAGACTACAATAGGCAGTACATCACTTGCCAGCCCGATCCTGCAACCCTTCAACCATATCCAACCATTAGAGAGAGAAACAAGCCGTTTTGGGAGCAATCCACAACCTAGAACTGAACAGCCAACCAGTGACGCGAGAACCATGAATGTGTTTTCTCAGATTAAGAGTAAGATTCTGAATAAAGAATATTGGATGAAGGATGAGAACGCTAGAGATTGCTTCTACTGCGGTGACCCGTTCTCGACGTTCCGGAGAAAGCATCACTGTAGGACATGTGGCCAAATTTTTGACGCGAAGTGCACCTCGCTCCTTCCTGGTTCACATTTTGGCCAATCTGGATCTTTACGTGTCTGCAAACCCTGTGAAGGGATTATCAACGGATATGATGACTCGTCTGAATTCTCAGACGATGGTAACCTTTCAGTTGTGGGACGTAGACCAAGGCACGGATCGACAGGAGCAAGCGATGTCCTCGGGAGCCCTGTTCCGAAATTCAGTCCTACTTCTGCGGAAGAGTTTAGCCGAAGTCCAAAACATCCGGACCTTACGGTGCCAACCATGGCAATTCCTGCGATCAGAAAAGCTGGTGGAGAATCCAGTAAGATTACAGTAGAGACTGATGTGGAAAGACCTCTATTACGCCCGTCTTCATCCAGATCATTGAAATCTTCCTTGTCTACTAGGCCATACTCGTCTGGCCACAAACGACATAATTCCCGTCATCTGAATCAACGTGGCTTCAAAGCTCTTACCGAAGACAGTGCCCCCTTCCATCAAATCCCTGTTGAAAGCAAGGGACATAAAAGTCGATTGACAGCGTTCCATGACGACAATATCATTGATCCTGATCTCGCTCCCTATTTGTCTGGTGATGGTTCTAGTGGTGATGAGCAGATCAGTATATTGGCTGCTTTGAGTGGTGAGGGACTTTCCCGGAGCTTTGATAGCGAGAGAAGCGGCCTTGCTGGACTCCTTGCGTCTTCTAAGAAAGGACGTTCTAGAGTTGGTGAAAAGAGCATCAGTGGGGTCACTTTTGCTAGCCGCGACACTGATAACAACAGCCTGAGCAGCTTGAGAGCAGCAAACTATCCTCGGAACTCGAAAAGGCGAAACGTTGGCCTCGCCAACAGTATGCACTTACGGCCATCCCCGAGGAATCATAGAGCTAGTACGCTTTTACCGTCTTTCAGCTCGCATTTACACGAAAGCTCGAGTAATTCCGCTCTTTCTCAAGTAATATCGTCCAACAACACTGCGGCAGGGTCACGTATGATACGGTCTTCCTCTATGAGAGGGGCCTCTGCACCAGCGGTCGAGTTGAACAATGCAAGTCTTCATCATGTGCGCAAACTGCTCCGCCAGCTCCTAGATGATGCAAATATACCATCTGTTGCCAGCTGGGAGAAAGCTCTGATACCTATACTTCTCCAGGCTACTGATGACGTCAACCCTGATGTGCAGAATGGCGACGATATAGACGTTCGGCATTACGTCAAGCTGAAGAAAATCCCAGGAGGTCGCCCTGGGGATACTTCGTATGTTTCCGGACTTGTGTTTACGAAGAACTTAGCTCTGAAGTCTATGCCACGGTCCCTTTCTCACCCCAATATCCTGATTCTAACGTTTGCGCTTGAGTACGCACGGCACCAGCAACACTTCATGAGCCTTGAGCCTGTCATCCGGCAAGAGCGAGAATTCCTCCAGAACCTCGTGAATCGGATAATCGCCCTACGTCCTCAACTCTTGCTAGTGGAACGTAATGTTTCAGGACTCGCACTCCAATTCCTGGAGCAAGCGAACGTTGCCACGGCTTACAATGTAAAGCCTTCAGTCTTAGCTGCTGTTTCTCGTTGCGCCCGAACGAGAATCATCTCCTCCATTGACAAATTGGCCATCAAACCGGCCCAGGCAGGGACATGTTCCGATTTCTACTTGAAGACCTATGTGCATGGAGGGAGAAAGAAAACATATACGTTTTTATCTGGATGCGCCAAAGAGCTTGGTTGCACAATCATACTCCGTGGTGCCAGCAATGCAACGCTTGCAAAAGTGAAAAGGGTTACTGATTTCATGGTCTACGTTGTCTATAATCTCAAATTGGAGACATGCCTTATGCGGGATGAATTCGCTTTGATACCGTCTACCACTGGACCTGGATCGCTTTCTCCAGGCGGAGCGGATCAGGTGGAATCTCAAGCACCAGGCAACGGCTCAGTCTCTCCTGCTAACGCGGTGGCTAAGGCAAGCAACCGGCTACAACGAAATGGCGCCAGCTCTGATCGAGCTTCTTCTAATGTGCTGAAGTTAGCTGAATTAGAGAATCCTAGAACAAGCGCCAGGGAGTCCGCAGACTCGAAATCCAATGTTTCGGATGAAGTTTCTCTACCTGAAGATGTACCGATGCCGACGTTCTATGGAGACATGGTTGAAGCGCACAAAACAAAAATTCTCTCTGCTTCGCCGTTCGTTAAGTTCATGCAACCTTACCTGTTAATGAAAGCAAGAGAAGAAGAAAGACGTTTGACGTACCTTAAACGTCTTCGTGATCAAGATGTCTTAGAAGAGCAAAGACTGGACGAGACAATGGAGCCTCAGAAGTTTGATCTCATAAGGCCAGAGATGATACACGGAGAAGTACAACCTACATCGAAGAAGGTCCGTGAAGTACTACACGCACTTCACGACGCAGAGTATGATAGGGCCCTACACAACTATCAGACACAAAGCAAACAGTGGGAAACATATATCGCCGGCAATGCCAATTTATTCAATCCCTACGCTCATCAAAACATCGCCGTTTTGTACAGTGTTGTCTGTACGGTGACCACCGTACCATGCTCAGGTCCAGATCTTCTTGCTTTGGCCTTCTATAACGAACATGAAACAGATGAAGATTTCGAACCAGACTGTACATTGGGACAATATGTGGAAGATCTGTGTCTTGGGGCCAACACTGTGTGCACCGCTAATGGCTGTGAACGGAAAATGCTCGATCACCATCGGCAATACGTCCACGGTGAAGCCCAGCTCAGTGTTTTTGTTGAACGGTATCCGTGCAAGCTTCGGGGACTTCAGGACACGATCCTCATGTGGAGTTGTTGCAGAATATGTAGCAAAGAGACTCAGGTGTTGCCCATGTCCGAAAGCACGTGGAAGTACTCTTTTGGCAAGTACATGGAGCTCTCCTTCTGGAGTAGTGGTCTTCATGCCCGAGCTGGTGTTTGTCCCCACGACCTTCACCGAAATCATCTCCGGTATTTTGGATTCAAAGACCTAGCTCTTCGTTTACATTATGACCCAATCAATCTTCTTGAAATCATTGTGCCTAGAGTCAGGATTACTTGGAAGGTCGAAAATGATCTACGCTTCAAGAACGAGCTATTCACAAGGATCGAAGACCGGCTAAGCAAATATATGACATCTATCAAAGCTAGGATCAAGAGTATCAGAGTTGAAACTGTTATACCTGAAAAGACGGATGCCTGCAAGCAAGAAGTTGACAGTCTCCTCAAACGCGCTTCTGACGAGCATCGTTGTTTGATCCGAAAGCTGCAAGAATTGTACATGAATTCGAAGCATTACGAAGTTATATCTTTAAATCGAGCATTAAAAATTACACAAGAGAAGGTTGTTGAGTGGGACAACGCTTTTGCGGATTTCGATAATAATTTCTTCCCATCCGAGAAGGACATTCGTCGACTCGCGACACTGCAGTTGAAGAAGATATTTCTCGATCGTGACGACTCTACTACATCTCTCAACTCCACTGATGAAGGCAGTTGTACTTCAATCTCGGAGGACATTTTGAACGAAAAGACTCCTTCTGATATTACACCAGCGTTACCGCCATTAACGCGCAAACTGTCTCCAGAAAAGGCACACGATATATTGACCTCGGTTGTCGAAAAGAACGTTTCCAGTCCCCAGCGGACGGAAACGGTCCAAGAACACCACGAAGAAAATCATTTACCTAATTTAGTACCAGCAGAGGATCCCAAAGACATACAGACTTCCATTCAAAATCTGGAAAGAGAAGATGTCCGTCACCTAGATCTTGCTGTGTCGTCAGAATTCTCAGTTGGTGGACCTGGTACAATTAGCAGATCGACGGGAAAAGATGCAAAATCACATCTCCATATACGACCTGAGTCATCGTTCGCTCCAGCCGTCGACAAGCCCACCGTCAAGACTGAGGTTTTCATTGGCGAGCCAACTTCGAAAGATTTTGCCGTTATAGAACAGAATAGAAGTTCTGGCATTCCAAGACCTTCTGAGGTCAGCCTTCGCCGTACTGCTACCAATGTATCTCCTCCTCTTATTCGTACACAATCGCAGCCAGCTCATATCCGAAGGGAAAAGACCAGCAGCGGCAGTCACACTCCGTTACTGTTGTCGCAATTTTCAGATAACGACAAATCTAGCAAACGACTAGGGGACTCTATGACTACAGTGGTGCCACCTGGCTTGTCAAAAGGAGGGGAAAAGAAGCTATCCGACCGTGTCGGTCATGGCGTGCTCAAGCCTAGCAGCATTTCTACTCATTCAATGATACCACGGTCGATTGCCACCAGAAAAAAAGACTCACAAGTCTTTACATTAGCTAAGCACTTCGAGCAACTAAGTCGCGAATTCGAGAAGGAGCGGATTCGAGAGCGACGATTACGTGCGTCGAAAAGCAGGCAAGCACGAGCATATCCTCTAGCCGCATCGAAGCCGATTGTCGAAATCTACCGGAATGTGCGTGAAGCTGTTGAAGAGCGAGAGCCGTCCGATGAGGACGTTTCAGCCACAGAACCATCACAACAGGACATTGCAGAGAGCACTAGTACATTTGATATGAGTGGAAGTACCAACTCACATACCCGAGGTGAGAGGTCTCACCCTGAAGATACCACAGCAGAGACAACGGAGAATGACGACAACAATCATCCGGAGAGTTACACCGGGTCTGACGCAGAGGGTGAAGGAGGTTCCAGAGAAGGGGATCATTCGCTACTAGATGACATAAATTTTCCTGGTACCGCAAATGACCACCACGCGTTATCTCCAACAGAAGCACAATTGGATCTGAAACTTGATTTATCCAAGCATGAAAAAAGCTCATTGATGAAAATGCTAATCAACTTCTGGGCTGAAAGATCCGCGAGTGGCTGGAAACCGTTGGAATACCCTCTTACTGCGTCCGACCATGTGTTTGCAGACTCCGACATCATCGTCCGCGAAGACGAACCAAGCTCGTTGATCGCCTTCGCCTTAAGCTCTGAGGATTACTGTGCAAAATTGCGTAGCATCTCAGCGGAAGCAGAAGTTCTTGATCCCCATGATAAGAGGAGCGTTTCTCAAAATCCTAATCTGGACTCTGACGATCAAATTAAAGTAGAACGGGCTCTCCTAAGATCCGTAGGGACACATCTCAAGTACCAATTCCAAGAGGGGTCGGCCAAGATGCTGTGCAAGATCTTTTATGCAGAACAATTCGACGCTCTCCGCAGAAAGTGCGGCATTGCTGACAGATTTGTTGAATCAATCTCGCGTTGTTTGAAGTGGGACTCAAAAGGTGGTAAGACAAAGTCTGTCTTCTTGAAGACTCTTGACGACCGTTTCGTGCTGAAGTCCTTGTCACCAATCGAGACTCAAGCCTTCCTTCGATTCGCTCCAGCATACTTTCGCTTTGTTTCGGAATATTTCTTCCATGAGCTCCCCTCGTGCATCGCCAAAATGCTCGGCTTTTATCAAGTTATCATCAAGAACCCGGCCACGGGCGTTGAGTTTAACTGGTTTCTCGTCGTCATGGAAAACCTCTTCTACGACCGCTCTCCAACCCGCATCTTCGACCTCAAAGGTTCGATGCGCAACCGGCACATCCAGTCCACAGGCGAACAAAACGAGGTCTTGCTCGACGAGAACATGGTCGAGTTCATCTACGAGTCTCCGCTTTTTGCTCGGGAACATGCTAAGAGATTGCTGAGAGCAACGGTATTCAATGATACTCTATTCTTACAAAAGCAGAATGTTATGGACTACTCGCTTATGATTGCAATCGACGAGACCAGGAATGAGCTAGTGGTCGGTATCATCGACTGCATTCGCACGTATACTTGGGACAAGAAGTTGGAGTCATGGATTAAGGACCGTGGCAAGAACCGGCCAACGGTGACGAGTCCCAGGGATTATAAGCAGAGGTTTCGGGAGGCGATGGGCAGATATATACTTCAGGCGCCAAAGTAAGTCTTTGAACCCCCGCCCCCCACAGCTTCTCCGGAATCGACTTTTGTTCTTCGTCTCTGTAGAGGTTGCCACGTCTCCAGGAACAACACCATACTAACGCACATACAGCTGCTGGCACCAATTCCAGTCCTCGCAGGTCGAGTACGCGCGCTTGAAGATGCAGGACCAAGAACCAGTCCGAGACGGGGAAGGCGAGGAAACGGAGGGGGGCGCTTGACGCGCAGGTGACGTCGGCATGAAAGGGGTTTCGGGCCATTTGATGGCGTGGACAATTCTAGCATATTACATTTACATGATATTGAATTAGGTGCTTTTGGGAGATGTCCGCGATACTTATATACGTCGATTTCTAAGCATCGAGCAAGGAATTTTGGAGTTGGGTGGATGGGGTAAAGCCCACGGGTTTGCTCTCGGAATAGGCTGGGTGTGCTCTTTATGATGTGATGACCGGATGATGATGAGGCTTATGTGTTTTAGATCGTGAATAGCCGTTCTGCAGCCTGCGACTGGGGATCATCCCAAAAACGAAAGCAACCATTTCTTTTAAATCAGCTTGATCATCAACTCATTTTCCAACAAAAACTCTCACCACCTCAAAAGCAGGTCTTACAATTACCCAATACGCCAGTCCTCTCCATAGGCTGTTGGGGACTTGGCATGCTTGGAAGGGTTTGAATGTAGCGAAGAGATAAAACGCGGTGAAAAAAGCTGAGAACGACGGCAACGAGAACAGTGAAAGAAATCTCTTTCAAACTCCTGAGCCATGTAGGGGACGTAGACGATTTTGCTGATGGAATCTACTTTTTGGCAGAGGTGTCCTTGCTACCATTGCTGTAGTCGCTACCGAGTAGTCATGACCTTCCAGCTTCTTGTCAGTGAAGGAGTTTCGATGTTCTTCTTTGATGCTGATGGGAAAAATGTCATTTCCACATAATCTAGTCCAACCGGAGTATATTCTTCATAAACATCTATAAGGAACGCGATCCCAGGCTACCATGTGAAGGATCACAAAGCCCTAGGCCAGCAGGCTGCTGAATTAGAATTCACAATGACTTCCGAGGTTCGTCGTGTGTTGGCAGCCGGAGTTTGATGTTGCTGATAACATGATTGGTCATATCTATTTCTATACTGCATGCGCGGTGACATAGGAAAAGTCCGAAGCCAAGAGCTTCAGACACAGAAATTCCTCAAATGCATCCTCACTCAACAGAGCTTTCGCTCATCCAGTAGCAAATCAGTCTAGCAGCAGGCCCATCTTGCGAAGGCCAATGCAAGACCTGGCTTAGAGAGTTGGTCTTAACAAGCACCAAGGAATGGTAACCATTCCCGATGGACAACGATACCCATTTCCCTCTGTTTGGTCATCTTCACACCGAACTACGTCTTAAGATCTGGTCATTCGCGCTATCTGATGCACGCCGTGTGGTTAAGATAGGGAGTGAAAAAGGCATTTAGCTCGGCAATACGCGCATGCTTTGTGCAGGTGAGAACGCGCCTGGTTTGATATGGTCTTGACGCCGTTCTACGCGGTCTTCTCACATGTTATTTTTAGCATCTGAAATGTGGTCGATAACGGTATTAATCCATAGTTCTATCGGTGATTTTCGAAACACCCGCAATTGCCATACAACCATCAACTTTGATCATGGTTCTTTCTGACCCTCTGAATGATATGTTCTCCTTGACGCTGTCAATCTAGGACTGAACAATTGGGTCTCGATGATGAACACCGTCAGTCACCTTCACAACTCCGTAGATGCTAAACTCCATGCCCCAATTGAGGATTCCAATACTAATAGAGTGTGTCGATTCAGATATCCTATCCTCTACGACAAGAGTGAACATCAGACTCCATACCTTCACGCATTAACAGCCTCATCTCCTTGACGCATTATACACCAACCTGCGAGTCCACCGATAATATTTACGAGGATATCGAGTCTAATCCTTCAGCCGGTAAGGCTAGGGGAGATCAGTAGGACGAGTAGGAAGCCAAGGTGGACGATGAAGAAGAAGAGAAGCCTAACGGGCTTAACTACGAGAATAATTCGCTTAATTACAACACATCTTAACGCCTCGACTCACTTCTTCCCACTTAATCACTTTTGAGGGAGACGCGAGAAATTCTACTTTGGAGGTTGTAGACGACGACCAAATCAGCGCTCCACATCTCTGACGGCTGTCAGTTGCGAGCAATAGAGTTTGGAAGGGGCAAATCTTTGATGAGATGGGTGCGAAGCGAGGGCCCCGGGAAGCCCCACAAGCAGTATCTTGTCCAATGGAAACGGTCCGGGGTGAACTGCGTTCTGCTTTGCTGTGGTCCTTCGCTTCCGCTGCTTCATTTCGATATGCTGTACTACCTCCTTCATCTTTCTTTGCTGCTTCCGACTCCAGGTCATCCCCTAGCTGGGGTCGCACTTCGGCAGTGATCTGATGACCTGGCGCCAAGGGGTTGAGTGTCAAGCCAAAACACCAGCTGTGAACTGAAGCCAGCGAATGGAGTCCCAGGATTGTTGGCCTCGGCGCAATCGACAGTGGTTTTTACGTACCTGCCTGGCTGCGCCGACAAGTATGAACCAATGGCGTGGGTTGCCACGTGGTTTCGAGAAGTCGATCTCGCTTTTGAAGCTGGATCGAATACCAGGCCCCAATGGCCGAGAGCTGCGTCAGCACGTGCCGTCGCATGTGGAATGAGTGGTTGAGGTTCGTGCCTGCTCGGCGTACGGCGGTTCAGCAGCGACAGCTAGAGATCAGTGGTCGAGGGTATCGGAGGGGGAGGGAGTAGGTACAAGATAAATGAAAATGGCAATGCGGGTAGCCCTCAACGGTTCGCTCGTTGGAAGGAGACGGGCGCAGTCACGCCACTGGGGACTCTACTCGGAAATGTATAATATTCTGGTCTCGCCCCGCTCCGGTCACTTTGGACTTCCACCTCAGACCCCACACATAATTGTTCGTTTGTTTACCCCCATTGGCTGTTGCCATTGCGCCCGTGGGCTAGCCAGATACCAAATTCACGCCTCTGTGCCTAATCCACATGCCATAGGGCTAGCCCTATAATCAGGCAGGCCCATATGCCAGATCCAGCTTAGCGTTCAGCCTGAACTTAGCCCAGTTAGATACAAAGGCACTGACTGGTACGAGATAAAGAAATTGACTGAATAATTGGATGAGAACTGTTCCTAGTATCCTCCTCTCTGCTGAGGGAAGTCCGATCGTCTTCTACCTAGCGCTATGCAAAAATAGCCTGCGAGCCCAATTGGTCTGCTTTAAGGGTCTGGAAAGGGTATGTAGCGTTTCTTTGGTCGGTATATTTGTTGAAAGCGATCTCATTCCCCACGATGGCTTTTGCCACCAAGGCCGAGTCGAGATATGCTCTAACTTGTTCAATCTTGCCGTCGGTATTCCAACGCGTCACCCAGGCGTACCGGTTATCGAAAGCAAGCCCTACTTCTGATCAGCTCTGTGAAGGGATTGTTTGTAGCACGACAGATGCTACCGTCAATACAGGTTCCGAGAACCTGAAGCTCTTGCACCGAATATTGTTCGTTGCCACCACCGATGACACCGATGAGCGACATTACCAGTGGGCTGCCCTCGGCGCCGGTAGCGTCGATCCGAGCAAACGCGGCTTCCAGGATCGTCCGGTTGCGATATTGGCCGGCCAAGGGGTGTGTGTCCCCTCAATCGTCCAGTCAACGTTCTCGAGCACGTTGGCGAAAAAGGCCGAGGCATTGGCATTCACCCCAGTAAGGGATTCGAACACAGCGCAGATCTGAGCTTGGTTGGGATATACTGTATTGCGCGGGTTGGAGTAGTTTCCGCAATGAGTCATGGCTTCCGGGGATGACTGCGCAGAGACTGACCTGACCCCAACTACCGTCGAGAGGAAGAGGACGAGCACTGCTGCGGAGAGAGAGCAGCAGCTGACACGGATGGATGTCATCTCTGGAGATACTCGATTGGTTTCTTGAGAGTCCGAGAGTAGAAATATAATTGAGATCAAAGGGTGGAGCGATCAAAGATAGAGACCGGATATTCTTCGATCTGGACGCTGCAGGCCAAGCAATTCGGTTTGTGGATATAAATGAGATATCGTTGGATTTATATACCCGTTGTTGCGCAAATTCCATCCCGATTAGGCTAGCGCTATTTGCGTGCAATCTGCACCTCGCACTCCTATCCCAAACGAGGTTCTGACGAATACTGCGGCCTAGACTTTACCCATACTATTCTGATGCCTCGACGTGAAGCTAAGTAAAATGACAGTCAGCAAGATTTCACCACGCGTCAACCAGGGCCACACCAGGAAAACCAACTTGGTTTTATTTGCCAAACTCTTTAAGTTGCGTGGTAACGAAGCATTTGGTTAGGGAAATTGTTCTGGAGTTCGGCTCCATTAACCTGCAAATCGCGGCAGACGGTGAGCTCCTTATTTACACTTTCGTTTCTTGAGACAAACCTACCAAGCGTATCATGCAACCTCTGGGCTGGAGTTTCTTGCTTCTTGGCCAGGTCTATCTGGCGTCAGGTAGCCCTGCTGCAAGCTTGTGGCCGATAGTGTCAGCTCCGACACCCTACGCCAACATTCAGAATGCTACGAGCTTTGCGTTGGTGGTAAGGATCTCGGATGCCGGCATTGACGCTCGAGTAGAGGTGCGAAGGACTGACGTTGATGCAAGTATGGCTACCCACTTGGTCCCTTCACCAACTTCGTGGCACCTTTCCTGTCGAGCGTAGGAGCCAATGCACTATTCAACGAAAAGGGACTTGCCACAGCCAGTGAGGCAGCCGTTGTGCGGCCAAATGTGGATACCCTTTACTCAGGAGTAGTGGTTGACCTGTCCCACGTGGACCTTGCCGTGACGATCCCACCCGTCGGTGGCGGTCGATTCTACATCTTTCCGTTCTATGACGTGTCAGTTATCCTCCGTCCTCGCACACTCCAGTGCCTGTGTGCAGACCTCTAATTGAAATCCTGGCCAGATATGGCGACAACTTCGCCGACCTCGGGAGCGTCACGAACAGTACTCCTGGCACCTACCTTATGAGGCCCGCAGATGGAGTGCATACACAGCCAGGCCTGCAGCTTATAAGCGATGGTGCTTGCCAAGGCGAGCGAGCGAAATACGGTTCAAGATATCTGGGTTTCATCAACTTTCCCACGACCTATGGGTCTCTTCTCATCCGGATTTTACTCCGAAACAATATGACCGACGTGGCTATTGTCCAACATATACAGTCTCAGATAAAATTGTCTCCCGTCAATCGGACTGATGTTAAGGCTCGAGCTCCGAGTCTTTCGCTGGATCTATTGAACGGCAGTCTTTCCGGATCTCCTGATGAACAAGTCCTCCAGCGTACTGCGCGCATATATCCGTACAATCACCCAGAGCTCCGAGACAACGTCGCGAATGTCACCGCAATCTTGAAGCTAGCTGGTCTTCGGAATGGAATCTACTCTCAGCCACAGAGTGTGAACTTGACCGCCGCTGCGACCGCCGCCGGACTCGGTTTGGTAAAAAACCTCTACGATGCAAGCAATCGACAAGATCTTGGCAACAATTGGACTCAGTTTATTCCCTCTCTCAGTGGCAACTTTCCAACGGATTTCTTTGCACGAGCCTACATCGCATTCTCTGGTTATTTGCAGCTTGTGTCATCCGAGGCGCTTTACCCAGAATACATTGGCGAGAGCGAAACCGCTTCTCTATTGGTGAATTCTGGAGAGGCTGCCATCTTTACATTCACAGCTAAGCCTCCCGTCACTGGGTTCTGGAGTCTGACAGCATATGGCCCCAACCAGTATCTCATTCCTAACCCCTTGAATATTTACGCTCTGGGCGACCGAAGCCACTTGACATATTCAGATGGGTCGCTAGTCTACGGCAACTCAAGCAGCAATGCGCCGTTTCAGATCCTTGTCCAGCCAGCTGATGAGACACCACCAGCCAATTGGACTAGCAAGTAAGCCAATCGTCGACAGGTTCATTACCTTCCTGCCTACTAATATCGTAACGTGGCAGCTGGCTACCCGCTCCTGCTGGAGGTGGAAACTTCTCCGTCAATCGTTTGAGTTGGAAATTGGTAAGTCACATGGTTTGATTAGCAGTTCCCGCCTAATAGGGCTGACTATGACTCTTAACCAAATGACTCATAACAACCCCTATATAGAGGGAGTTTCCTCCCTAGATAGTTCTGCTTCCTTAAGCTTCAACATCATCATCAAATGACCCTTCCAGATCAATATTCCAAGTGTTTGTCTCTCATCCTCCAGACTATCAATCTTGTAGCTGACACAAGATTCATCGTTAATAGTTCGATTCTACGGGCCCACTCCCGCTTTCACGTTTTAACTGCGTAAGGTAACGGAGGATGTGATCTGGCCTTCCCCTTCTGATCTTTGCCTAAAGTCAGCATGGATTTCCAAAAGAGTTACTTCAACATAGTTTAGATATTCATTCATAATCGATGAGTCTAAAGACGGTCTTGTCTTTTACATAGGCGAACGCTTTCGCGTTAACCTGAACTATTTTGAGCTGAAAGCTAATATTCTTCTTTGCGTTGAAAGATCGATTCTTGACATTCACAAAAAGCAAGCTATTGTTCATTGTATTGGCTAGCAGAATAGAGACCAGTAGTATGTATTCCAGCTTACCTTACCCTAGCAGAAAGTCAAGCTCACTAGCGTAGCCCTACTGGGCGTACGACAAAGGTCGCTCCTACTACAATGTTGATAACAACAACTTCAACATCCCATCTTTCGAAAGCTTTTACGATACGTCCATTGCAGTAACTCCAGGAGAAATACTTTCCCCGGCAGGACCTTGCAAGGTGCTGCTTATGATGATGTATAAAGTGATGCAATATCCGTATGCTTATTCCTCCTTACTTTGGCTCAATACTTGAACGCGAAGATTAGCATTTGCACAAATTAGGGCCTTTTTAGTCCTCGAAACACTCGTCTTCGTCTTCCCTTTGCTCATTCAGTGTCAAACATATACAGTATAAGCGAGACACCAAAGAGCCAATCATTTACGATGCCGACTCAACGCCCCACTTTCTTCAGTCTACCTTCGGAGCTGCGACACCAGATCTACAGTACTTGTTTCGACAAAGGGCTCCCACATAATCCCCAATACTACCAAGCGGTCGCATCAGTTTGTCGTCGAATTCGTTCAGAAGCGCTGCCCATACTACTCCAACAAGCCCGCTATTTCCAAAGCTTGGAAGCATTCATCGGGTGGACGACGAAAGGGAACGCAGATCTTTTACGGCATATCAGCAATGTTTCTCTCCATTGCACCCAGTCTTCCTTGCATCCACTATTGACAACGAAAGCTTCGGACAACTCTTCGCCCAAGACCCAGCTGGAGCCCGACGACGTCTCTCCTGTTGTACCGCACGGAAGCAGACCACCTCAACGGGCGATCTTTCCAAGTATACCAAACCTCCAGCACCTTAGCCTCAACCTATCTTTGATCTCGCGAATTCACGGAAATGATGACTCACACAACTATCATGGACAGCATGAGGATCAAGAGACCCTCCTGCGCCTGATCGCAACAGCCTGCCCTAAACTCGAAAGCCTCTCACTGATTACAGACCTCATCCATCTAACCTGCCTCCAAGACTTCCAAAACCTTCGTTCACTAAAGTGGTCCGGCTACTCGCTATCAACCCCTCAAGAGACACTCTCCACACTTAACGCTCTGCCATCCCTCCACACGGTCCGCCTCGAGCGCTTCCCAGAGATCTATGATCACGAGCACCACTCGGTCCCAACAGCCGAATTGCGAAAATACTTCAGCTTCACCACTGATGTTCTCCGGGATCTCAAACCGTTGAAGTGTATCAATATTTCGCATTTGACATCGCGTGTACCCTCGGATGTTTTGACTGCTGGGATGCTGATAGCGCTGGAATCGCACACAGAGACTCTGACCGAGCTGGGGCTCGGGTCCGACCATTTTGTCGAGGGTGCCGTGTTGGACCAGATTTTGAATGTGGTCTCGTCTTTCTGTCTGAAGCGGGTGTCCGTGCGACTTTGGTCTGTACCGGGAGAGTACAAAAGTTTGAAGCTTAGGGACTATATTGCGCCGAGTGTGCAGTACTGCGATATTGTACTAAGAGTCCTAGGTGGGAGGCAAGATGTTATCTTGGAACATAAGTTTTAGTTGATCAACATCAACCGCCTGCATGAGATGTCGAGATTCTTGCACTGGTAGTAACATGCCTTGATATTCGTGGAATTTGATGAATGACTTTCGCAATGGAAGATAGAAACGTGGAGAGATAGCACCTCCTTGGCATCTTATGCGTGAATTTCGATAAATCAAGAGAGTATAATTTGACTGCGGGATTCCACTATCAACATGTTCAGCTCAAATGCACGCTTTCCTACGCTGCGCAACGGGGTGGGGGGGGGGAAGCTTCCTATCTACCTATTTAAGTCCCCTATTTGAACCCCATCCCTATCTCCCTCCTCTATCCCCGTTTCTCTAGAACCGGAA
>JAABUO010003698.1_pt1 | contig 18190 bp, 22 predicted proteins | sample 5559291 | NCBI WGS metagenome assembly JAABUO01 (sample SAMN10711878, study PRJNA513372) | rock metagenome | isolation source: Antarctica rocks | place: Antarctica: Victoria Land, Finger Mt sud | reverse complement strand
CACTTGACTGTATTGCAAGAGTGATCGTTTGCACCTGCAGCTCTGTAACTTCGACCGAAAAAGCCCAACCTTGACCGAGCGCATTGCTGTTGTGTTCGCCTTCCCAGGGCATCTGTCCGCCGATGCCCTGCGTTTGTCGTTGGCCACTCTTGTTGAGGTGAGTATGCTGCTGACGTGCTGGACATCAGGGCACAATCTTGTCCTATACAGTCAGTCACGATGCCTTGATGCAGAGGTATCCCGTCTGTTGTGGAAGGCTGCGATTTTCTGGAGGTGAAGGGTTCATTGTGTGCAATTCTATGGGTGAGCTGGTTACAACTGTGCTGGAACCCTTGCTACACATGAGACTGCAGGATGTGACGTTGCGCCAAATAACCAAGGCTTTCCCTACTGTCTGACTGCTTGTGGAATCTGCTGTACTGTATTGCTGACCAGGCCTGCCAGTGACCAAGTCGTGCCAAGACACAGAGGTGGATACCAAAGGGGACGCCTTTGCTCCCATGGCTGGACTATATACACAGGTCAGTCACTGTGGAAATTTTGTGCGTTTAGCTGAGGCTCTAGCAAAGGCTTAGAAAATGCTTTGTCTTGGGTGTGAATGCTGCATCCGAGCAAGCCGCAAGACTCAGTTCTTAAGTCCCAACCCACACCCAGAGCTCACTTAGTTGGAAAAGCACTTGAACACCAATTCAAAATGACCAGAACATCATTGCAGTTGTGGTCATGGCTTGAAGCTGCGTTGTGCATGCCAAATCCAGGACATTGACCCTCGAGGACTATTGCATGGCAGTGAAGCACTGATGAAGATCCAGGTCACATATTGTGATGAGGCTCAGACGCTGTTGGGCATTTCAATGGCGCATGTGCTGGCCGGTACGCTTTGCAAATGCTGCCAGCCCCTGTCATCTGCACTACTTAGACATTAATGCCTTTTATGTATTCAGTAACAAGAGTTCTGATTTGCCAAAACATGCACACTATTTTGCGCACATGGAAGCAAATAATTTCAAACAAGGTATGCATAAAGACAGTGTTTTCTTTCCAGTGTTGCAAACAGCTGAAACAACCCCAGATTCAGAACAGAAAGCAAGTGCACAGGCCTGGTGTGAACATGAAATCTTGCTGTTTATGTTACAGACAAGCTGAGCAACTGATTCTAGTGCAATACGTTGTAACTGAGTGTGTGTACATATCAAGCATTTAAGGTACTGTGGTAGATCAAGCAAGCCTTGATGCCCCTGTCAATGTTGGCAATGTTGAAAGGGTAGTTCACATCACTCGCATCGCAGGGCGCCTAAAGCTGGATTGCTGTATTGAATGGTAGGCGTCATATGCCACAAGGCTTACTGACACTCGTCTGTTTGTGCAGATGTTGGAGGCCTGGTGAACTTCCTGAAGGACTGGATGAGCGTGCATACAGAGCAAGCACTGGCAGCACCTGAACCCCTCTTTGCTCGAGATCATGTCTACCCTGTATGTCCCTGTCTGTCTGTCTGTCCGTCTGTCTGCCTGTCTGTCTGTCTGTCTGTCTGTCTGTCTGTCCCAACATCACTTTGGCTGTCTGTCTGTCCCCCTGCTTGTCCATCTGACTGACTGCCTGTCTGGCTGCCTGCCCTACCTACAGTACCTTTCTGCTGCTCTGATCAGCGCAGACCTCATCCTCAAGAGCTCATCATGTTCAAGCATTTTTTGACATTTTGATCTGCTCTGCCAGACTGCTTGTCCATGTGACTGCTTGCCTGGCTGTCTGCCTGCACCACCTGCCCTACCTGCCCTGCCCTGCTGTATTTGTTTTGCCCTGCCCCTGCCCTGCTTTGCCTATCCTGCCCTGCCCCGCCCTGCATTACCTGCCCTGCCCTGCCCTGCTTTACCTACCCTGCCCTGCCCCCTGCCAGGTCTTTAGCAGTACCAGACAGATTCAGACTAGTCAGTGGCAATGCTGCAGGTGAAGCAGCTGACTAGGCAGCAGTCCAGCATCAGTCAACAGGTCATCACAATACTGCAGTTCTGCAACCACCTGCTGACATACCTAGCCATGCTCATCCCCTTCCTGCTGCAAGGAGGCTTCTCCACATTTGCGCCAACCATTCTGGCCATCCCTCTGGCCACCTTGCAAGGGCTGAAGGTAATCAGTGGCCTTGCATGTGTATATGTCAGCAAGCCTCTGTTGCCCTGCCGTTGATGGGGTCACACTGAGTCATGCTGTTGGGTTTTGAGTCACACTGACAGACACCAGCCACACCTCATGCAGTCAGTCATTGCTCTGACTTGTCTGCAGCACCACTGACCACTTCACACACATGATGAACCATCATTCTAGGAAGATTGCTGCGGTACAGTGCATCACCCTCCATCACAGTCCTTAACAGGCACACTAATAATCTGTCAAGCTAAAAACATTGTCACGACCCACGTTTACCACCGTCACAACCCACGTTTACCACTGTCACGACCCACACTTACCATCGCCAGAACCCATGGTTCATCACCTCCACCATCAGCAAATCACTGCGCTTATGACTAGCCTGGCAGACGCACTCTGGATGAGCACCATCTTGTGTTTTTGTTGCATTGGTGTAGCCCCACTAGCAGCCAAGCAGCATGCAAGTGTGCATCTACTCATGTCATCAGAGCTGAAGCTTGGACGTGAGGCAGCTCAGAAGGCATTTCCTGCAAGCTATGGGCGCTCTGCTGCAGCTTATAAGGACTCATCACAAGGCTTTGCATTAGGCTGGATCTGATACAAGCGATAACCAGTCCTTTGCAGCGGACTAAGTGTTTCTGGCTGCTGGTGCAACCCCTTATTGCTGTTTGCATGCTGCTACAGGATCGGCTGAACAACACCACCATGGCAGGCCCACACGACATGTCTTCCAACGACTTGCTGTGCTCCATTCTGTGGCATGTGACGTGCATGGTGCGCCATAGGAGCGATTGTGATACCGGCACCTTCTACCTGCCTCTAGATTTGCGCCAGATGCATGCACCCGATGCCTATTTTGGCAACGCCCAATGTGTACAGACTGTGACTGGTAAGCATGCGTAAAACTTGTATGCTTGTATGAAAGCGTGTACGTGTGTGCGTGCATGCATGCGGGTGTTGTGCGCTTGCCATGTTGATCTGCTTCATGGCATTTGCATTCAACAGCATTCGGCATGATGAAACCAGGATTTTATAGCACAAAAGTTGACCTGTTGCAGTGTGCGGCATGCTGGAATCCAGCCGCTGCTTTGCTGCTGGCTGCTTTGCTGCTTGCTTGCCAGGCTGTGGCGTGTCAGTCAATAAAATTACGCTTGCAACAACATGGCCCTATGCACCTCAGCTCTCTACATCATGACAACAGCTTCCACATACGCTATCACCGACAGCTTGTTTCAATATTCATCCGCCAGAGGATGCTGTATTCTTGGAATGGTTTCTTGCGAGAAGACTCTGCTGCACCATGAGGTGTTGATACGAGTTTTGCATGTGCTGATACACTGCCTGTGCAGATCCACAGAGGCAGCGCATAAGCAAGAGGACGCGAAGTGAGGAGGACATCGAGACCTCTGTGGCATTGACAGCTCGGGTTATCAAGCAGACTATCATAGATGCAAGGTGCAGTGCTGTGCTACCTCCACTGACTGCCCTTTGCTGTCTTCATTTGTTTGCCCTTGGCTGCCCTTTGCTATCTCGACTGACTGCCCTTTGCTGCCCTTTGCTGTCTCTGTCTGTTTGCCCTTGGCTGCCCATTGCTATCTCCACTGACTGCCTTTTGCTGCTCTTTGCTGCCTCCATCTGTTTGCCATTTGCCGCCCTTTGCTGTCTCTGTCTGTTTGCCCTTTGCTGCCCTTCGCTGCCCTTTGCTGTCACCATCTGTTTGCCCTTGGCTGCCTTTTGCTGTCTCTGTCTGTTTGGCCTTTGGTGTCCCCATCTGTTTGCCCTTCACTGAGCTGAGCTGAGGCTGTATGATGATATGCGCATGCCTGTCTATTTTGCTCAGCTTGCATACCCAGCGTGATCACTTCATTTCAGGCCGTGCTAGTACACATGCAACAGTCAGAGTCAGCATGCAGTGTACCTGTGTCAGAATGAACATGATCAATTTTGGGTTTAGCTGTGAGAAGGTGCCAGGATAGCTATGAAAGGGCTGTCAAAGCTATGAGAACAGCAGTTTCAGCAACGCTGCAGCATGTATGCAGGGAGTCCAAGAAGTCCGCTCAGCAAATTCTGCACCAGCTGGAGCAGCTGTCCCTGCCTCTGCTAGAGGGCCTGGACAGCCAGCTGTGTAAGGCCATCACCTATGATGCCTCTCTGTCCTCCTGGCAAGAGCTTTACCGCCTCATATCCTGCCTGGACTTTGGAGCGGGCTTGGCCACGGGCTGCGCCACTCTTCAGCTGGTGGGTCACAATGTCTGTGCGTGTGGGTGTGGGTTGAGATTACTGTATGTTCGGATTTTGGAACAGGCTTGCCCACTGGCTGTGCCACTCTTCAGCTGGTGGGTCACCTTGTCTGTGCGTGTGGGTGTGGGTTGAGATCACTGTATGTTTGGACTTGGATCAGGCTTGCCCACTGGCTGCGCCACTCTTCAGCTGGTCGGTCACATTGTCTGTGCGTGTGTGGGTGTGGGTTGAACTTACTGTCTGCTTGGATTCTGCAAAAGGATGAACCACTGGCTGCGCCATTGTTCAGCTAGTAGGTGCAGGGTTGCATTGTCTGTGCGCCTGGTGGTGGTCACTATCTGCTTGCCTTGCTGGGCGTGTGAAGGCATAGCCTGGAAATGTCTGTAACGCTGGCAGCATTGATTGAACTGTAAATCAGGCAGGGCCACAGGCGGTGCAAGCCTTTGATCAGATAGCTCATCTTGAGATGTTGCTCTGACAGCAGCACAAGGCCAGCTGTATATGACTGACCTGATGTGTACATGTTGTGTGTTGAGTCAGGACATAAGGCTACGACTGCCACATGGGACAGCCCTGTATGGGCGGCCGGTTGTGCCTGAAACAGCAAGCATTGTGGCTGCATTGGTCTGCTTGCATAGTGCTGCCTCATCACAAGTTTCTTCAACTGTTGGATTAAGATGCAAGTCCCCAAGCATGCACTGATTTGCAGGCCTGATGATGCCTTCACCACATGTTTGAACACAGATGCATAATGACCTGCACGTCAGTAGTGAGCATGTACAGTACTGCTGTTCTGTTTTGTGAGACGTGCGCTATGGTATTGCAGGACAAGGACATTCTGCCATGGGCAGGGTGGTGGGGGCAGAATCCCCTGACAGGAGAGGCATTTCTGCATGTAAATGTTCCCCCTGGCAAACAGGCTTCTTTCAAGCGATGTCATCTGTGGCAGACACTGCTGCCAGGCGCTCACTTTGTCTGATGCTGCAAGGCAGCAGCCTATAGGATCAGGCACGAATGACGAATTTCCCAGACATCTTGGTCATGCATAGAACATAGAGCTGCCAGTGTAGAGCTGACAACGAATTGTGCATGTGCCGACATCATAACATCTTCTGTAGGACAATCATAGATCTAGCATTTCGTGTCTGCTACTTATGCATACAGTCAGGCTTTTCTGTCAAACATGAAGTGACCCATGTGTATCTTGCACACTTACCGCAGCTGCCTGTGGCAATGCTGTAGATTCATTACATATGGGACACAGCAGATAGTAAGGTACACTGGGTAGCTATCAATGTTTAGTGTACAGTATGTCCCCTAGGTATCGCATACACTCATGGTCTTCTCTCAAATACAATATGCACACATGATCTGTACATTGAGCTGGATCTGCATGTAGGAACACATCACAGCTAAGCCTTATGTACAGCGCCAATCTGGCTGATTAAGTATCAAAATGCTTTGAGTTATCCTCTGCAGTACTAAAACAGCACTCCACTGATAAACTTGTCTCTCTCGATCTGTCCGTGTCAGCGGGACGGAAACTGTGGTGCAACCTGCTCAAGGGTTGTGTGTACAACGCGTGCCCACTCAGCAACAACATGGGGCCGTTCAGTACGCCCTGTGACAGCTGTCAGCTCCATCTGAAGTCTGTCAATTGGGGTCCAGGCCCATCTTTTTTCCATGTAGCCTTTGACTATCAGGGACACAAAGCCTTGCCAGGACTCCAATGTGGGCTCTGACACTGGCTTTGCTGTAGACAATACATGTTGTTGCTGAACTGATGAACTTGCGGGAGGCAAGAAGTCACAAACATGCGCTGCAGAGACCTTTGCACAGTCTCCCTAATGCCAGCGCCAGATTTCAAGCTGGCACAAGAAAAAGGCGCCATGATCAGTCATTAAGCTGCACGCAGCAGTTCATGCAGGGCATAGGAGAGCAGTGAAGCAAACATGACAGAGCAGTACCTGTGGACCATCTACGAGTGCTTTTGGACATCACAAGAGTCATCCACACCATGCAGACACACAACAAGCAGTCCTTCTGATCAATAGCCTGCATTGCACATTGCTGCAGCTGGTGAGGGAATCAAGACAGGTATCCTCATGGTGGATACTGTAACCTGATACCAGATATACATGCACCTATGCAGGGTGGGTACTGCTACAGAAGTTAGGATGTATGTCTGTATAACAGTGAAACAAGGGGACACCTCCAAGGCATTGTTACCTTCACACTGTCTGGTGTGCTATGCTGTGCAGTTGCCTGCTCAAGCTCTTGACACAGTGTGTCTTCTGAGTATCCACACTCGTACGCAGTCACTGCAGTCCTTGCAAAGTTCTGCAGGACAGAGTGCATCATCAACACAATGACGGCCATCATGATCAATGGTGACTGCAAAAATTGGACCTGTGGTACCTCAAAAAGGGCATATCAAATGACGTAGGCACTGAGGCTGAGCAAATTACCTGAACTGCTTCTGAATAACGCATGTTCAACATGGCGGGGTTTTGAAGGGCATCTCTCCCTTGCAAGCCTGAGCAATTAATCAGGCATTCGTGCAGCTATGAGCTGGACAGATTGCAGCGTAGCAAGGGCAGTTGGCTTGGGAAAGTGTAAGGAGTCCCATTGCTGTGCCGCTATGCATGCAGGGTCGTGGACCAAAGACAAATGCATTCACACATTCCCTGGAGACAAACCATCACATGTTCATGAAGCTTGACAATGGCAAGGTGAGACTGACTCAGATCTGCTGTTTTCACTCAGCATTATGTATGTCTCTTATGATCTGGTTGTAGTGTTGCCTCTGTACAAGTGCAGTGCCAAAGCGCAGGTCTGCAGGTAGCCTTTGTATCACCGATTGTTGGCTGGATCTCCTGATGCATTGCCATTGAGTTTGTTTGCATTGATTGCTGACATGTATGCAAGTTGCTTGCTGCAAAGCAGTCAGCTGCCTTCAAAGCAAGCGTCATGAACAGTCACTTTTGGTCTGTCAAAGCTAGCTCAAGCGTGAACATTACCATTATACCACAGGTATACTGCTTGCCAGATGGGTACGAAGTAGAGGATCGGTCACTGGAGGTCATCAGATATGTGCTCAACCCAACATTCAAACACGAGGAGGTGAGCTGCAGCGTAAAAGTGTACTTCATTTGTTGGTTTGACGCCAATCATAAATGCTTGCATCACATGCTGATGAACGCGCAGATTTGTTGCTGTCATCAGCGGTATCTTTTGTCAGTTGTATGACGTTGCCCTGTTGGTCTTGAGCTGTGTCTCCAGCCAAGGAGCCAATGTCAGCTATCTTCCTGCAAGGCATACACAGACAGACTGACCACAAACAGGCCCTGGGTTATTCACGCCCAAAGCATCAATCAGCACTTCGCATTGCAGACTGTTTGTCCCAGTGGCAGCTGCCTTTTCCTAATCCCTAAACATGCATACACTAGCTCTTGTGGTCTTGCAAATGTTTGAGTACAATGACCTGCTGACCTACTGATCTGATAAACTAATCAACTCATCACCTGATAGTAAACTAATAACCTGACACATCATGATACCCCAATAATCTGATAGAATCCCCTTTTTTGGCGGCAGGATGAAACACCTGGTCTGTGTTTGCAGATAGCCAGCTTGGACCGAGAGGTCACATGGGCTCGGTCGCTGGAAGGGCAAGAGTACATGCCTGGCCTTGTGGGTCTGAACAACATGAAGAACAACGATTACGTCAACGTGGCTGTGCAAATCCTAGCAAGGGTCGTTCCCATACGGGATTACTTCCTTGATGCGTCAAACTACACTTCCTGCAAATCCGTCCTGGTTCAGCGCTTTGGTGAGCTCTTGAGGAAGATCTGGAATCCCAGAAACTTCAAGGGGCAGGTGTGTCAGCATTCTGCCAAAATTCTTCATTGATCTGTACAGCATGTGCCAAGAGCCATTACCACAGCATTCCTTGTCTGGATGTGCACTGGTGGGAGAGCACCAGCGTTCAAGCCAGCAATGCAGCTTGCCCATCACATACACACTTGGTGTCGGCTGTGGGCTGCCGTTTCTGAAGGCTGCCTTTTATTCATTGCTGGGAGGTGTAGATGCTTCTTTGCATCTCTTCTGGTTGTGCAGTCTGGTATGCAATCAGCAGCTACCATTAGTGACTGCAAGTCCATGGGAAGGCAATGGGCAGTGCCTGTATGCTGCAGCATGATTCCCCCATCAGCTGGCACGAATCAGGTCAAGCTGTAGTGAGCAACAGTTGACTGACCACACAGCAGCAGACCTAGGCTGTATCTTTTCCAAAAACTTATTTGCAAGCTTGTGTCTTTTAAAAGACTGATCTATAAAATGGACAGTCTTTTTAGATTAAATTTGCAAAAAAATCCGGAAAACTTCAAACATTATTCTAGCGCCAGCTTCAGCACACCCTCCCTGCCAAGCCTTGCAGCGCGTCGTGCAAGATGTGACAGGAGACTATGCTGAAGCTGAGGCCTGATCTGCTACTCTGTGCTCAGGCAGCTAATGCTCACTACGCCTGTTGCACGTAGTGTGTGGAGCTGCCTGCAAACTGTAGCGCGTTGGTTTTACTGAGAACAGTGTACAGCTGCAAGGTTGTCAGGCAGACTGGGCCCTCAACTCCCATCATCATATTTATAACATGATCACCCTAAATAAACATACGCCATGAGCAGAAACTATGACCATAAATCCTAACTCAGAATGCGTTCAAACCCTATCTTACTCTGTGGTGCTTAGGTCAGCCCTCACAAATTCATGCAAGTCCACGCCGTGATGAGCAGCAGCAGCAACCGCTTCATCATAACACCCTAAGCTTGATTGCATACGTACCCTAAACCATTCTGTGATGCATAGGTCAGTCCTCATGAGTTCATGCAAGCTGTGATGAGCAGCAGCAGCAAGCGCTTCACCATAGAGCAGCAGGGGGACGCCTTGGACTTCTGGGCCTGGTTCATCAACACGCTCCACCAGCACCTCTCTGGGACCAAGCGCAACAAACCCAGCATCATCTCCAAGTGTTTTCAGGTGAGCATCAAAACACCTCACTAGCGTCTCTGGGACCAAGCGCAACAAGCTCAGCATTATCTCCAAGTGTTTTCAGGTAAGCATCAAAAGACTCCCTGACCATCTCTCTGGTACTAAGCCCAACAAGCTTGGTATTATCTTCCAAGTATTTTCAGGTGAGCAATTCGGGCAATAGGTCACGCAATTTAATGTGCATGTCCTGTGTTGGGACTCATCAGGGGGATTAACAGACAACAAGTGGGAAGTTGTCTTCAAATGTTCAGAGGTGCTCGACAATGGATAAGACTGGGCTGCAGCATAGCACATGTGCACCCTGATGCATTACAAACAACATTGCACATCCTGATTATTCTTGCCAACATCTTGCTGGAAGTAGCCACATCCTGCTCAGTGTCATTGCCGATATACCCTTGTACATACATGCATCTGCCAATGTGCACAAAATTGTACCTTGCGTTTCACCCAGCACCAAATACTCCATCAATTGATGCCGGTTGTGCCATAAATAGCAGGCTAGAGTGCACCAGCCTTAATGTATGATCCTTGGATGATTCCGAGGTGAATCTGATGTGGCACAGCCCTACCTGTCTGTTGAGTGAGCTATCAACATATATGAAGGCTTGAGAACCACCAACCATATACGAAGGCTTGAGGACAGTGCGTTCTGACCAGACACAGCCTATCAGCCAAGATTGCCAACATATTTTGTGTTGTGTTATGTGTTTCCAATTCTTTTACATCGCTTTGTCACTTCCAATGAGACACACCAGCACCTGCAACACCAGCGGCAGCAGGCAAAGGCTATCAAAGCAAACTTGGCATTGTGCTTGGGCGTCACAAGAGGTTTGCGGTTTCACGACCACTGGCCAAGCTGCCTTTGCCAGCGCGCTGCATCACAATGCCAGACTGGAGATGCAGATCATGACAGCAGACAGCGTGCAAATGGCCAGGCACCCACACGCAGCAGGACAGAAGACATTGACAGAGTCTGCCAGTTACAACATCTCTGCTGGACAGAAGCAGTCAAGCGCATATGTGGGGTGCCTTGATCATCTTTGTGATCGTCTTTGTGATCATCTTTGTGATCATATTTGTGATCATCTCTGTGATCATCCCTGTGATCATCCCTGTGATCATCTTTGTGATCACCTTTGTGATCATCTTTGTGCAGGGCGAACTGGAGGTCACCACAGAAGCTGGGACAGGCAAAGCCAAGGAGCCAAATGCAGCAGGACAGGTCACCAATGTAGTAGACAGGGTGCCTTTCCTGTTTCTAGGGCTGGACCTACCTGCTGCGCCCCTGTATAAAGACGTCATGGAGACAAACATCATCCCACAGGTATGGGATGCCACTGCTGTTGACCTGTCGGCCTGCATCGTAATCTACTTGCATGTTCTTATACACCATCACTTGTTTTCTAACATTGTACATAAAGTGTGTACAAGAACCCTCTTATTTGTGCTGCAATCTCAGCTTGTCCACCTTGGCCCAAAACCAATTCATGCAGGCCAGTGTTGTTGCATAATGTGTACGCTTTGCATTTTGTCAAAGAATCAGGAGCATAAATTATCAGCGTGCAATACGATATACAGTGTAGCTCATCACCCGATGTTCAAGACTTGTGATGTTCACTGCATCAAGGTCTGCTGTAGTGTCACTACTCAGGATACGGCTTGCCAGATTGCCTGGCATAACGTTGAGATGCAATGCAGCATTTTCATCGCAAGCTACAAGTCACCAGATCTTGCGCTTTTGAATGTTAACTGAGTGTGCTGTTTGAAATCGTATTCTGACTGCGGCAAGCGCCTTTCTTGCATCCAATGTTGATAGTTGTTGATGTTGTGCGCGTCACGTAACAGTGAACTGCATGTTCAGGTACCCATCTTTGATTTGTTGAAAAAGTTTGACAACCAGCACACCAGCGACGACATAAAAGCTGGCAGGCGGCGTTTCAAGCTGACCAAGCTGCCAGCATACATGGTGTTGCACATCAAACGCTTCACCAAAAACAACTTCTTCGTTGAGAAGAATCCCACGATTGTCAACTTTCCGGTGAAGAACTTGGAGCTGCGGGACGTCGTTCCTGTGCCTTCAGGTGTGTATTACCCATCTCCTCAATGTGTACAAGGTTGGGGTTTAGGTGGGGGAGGGATGGGGGGGGGAGATGGCCAGGAATGAAAACACTATGTGCAATAGGCGATTCTGACAGGAGCCTCAGAAGTCAGCCAAAAATGTGTACGAGTGTGTGCAAAACTGTAGCGACAGGGCCCACATGTGGTCTGGTTGGCATTGCAGTGTAATTGCACATGTCTAAGTATGCAGACAGCTTCAGCTTGATTTGTGTTGCAGAAGAAGCTATGCATGTCTGTCCAGCAGTTGCTTGCCTGACTAAGATGGCCATGGGGCATTTAGGACCCTATCCTGTACAGTCAAAGTCACCTTTGCGTCAAGGCTTTTGGGATCAAACACATACAATGCAAGCTACTGTCGTTCAACTGGCAGTGGTACCTTCAACATAAAGGCATGCTGGCAGCGTCTCAGTTGCGTTCTCCTGACATCATCTCAGCACCCCATGATGCTTTGCATGCACATGTACAATATGAACATCATTGTGTGATAACTGGATGTGCAGTTGCTGTGCCTGTTGCCAAGGGTCACAGCTGTTCATGTTCTGCGTATGTTTGCAGGCAAAGGAGACAAGGTGCTACCATCAAAATACGACTTGATTGGCAACATGGTGCATGATGGCAAACCAGGGGCAGGTGGCACATATAGACTGCATGTGCACAGGAAAAGCGAAGATGCATGGTATGAGGTACAAGACCTGAGAGTGACTGACATCTTGCCACAAATGGTGGCTCTTAGCGAAACATACATGCAAGTGTATGAGTTGAAAGCGCAGTCCTGAGCCCCCTGCTTTGATTTATTTGATTGCCTTGACTTCCTGACAAGTCAAGGCAATCAAAGGCTCTATAATTCAATGCAATTTCTAAGCCTGAAGCCACTTAAGGTCAAGCCTTGAAATGGGGGCGACTCTACCGTTGAAAGCATTGTTTAGCTTGAACATATGCCCAAATTCGCCCTCACAGTCAGTAACAAACACCACGATTGTTGTCTCAGCAGCTTTTCAGTGAGCGGTTCTATTATTCATGACTGTAAATAACCTGGTTTAACTGCATATTGTATCTGATGCAATTTGTTCATGATCCAAGCATTTTACAATGCTCTGCACATAAGTGTATCCTTGGGAACGTGTGTCCTAGATCCAATCCATCAAGGATATGCCCAAATTGACATCAGCTCAGGTATTGTTCCAAAACTTCATCTTTCACAGTGGAAGGCATATCTTCAGTTTAATATCGGCATCCATGCATGGTAGCTATTCTGAAGACCCAGAATCACACTAGATTTGGCAGCAAGACAGCTGCCAAGATTGGTGGACAGAACTAAGTTGTGCCTTTGCTCTGACTGGCCTTATATTGCTGCAAAACAGCTCGTGCTGAGGCAATCTCTGCACGCACATCATCTACGCTTTCCTGCACGTTATGACAACAACACATGTAAGACTGGTACATGGACAAGTTGACTTTGACATGACATCACACATAAATCTCAGCGGCAACCTGAGCCAGAGTGTGTCACAAGGAACCAATGCCAGTCATGCAACATGTTCACAACAAGCAGGCAAGAAACAGGCAAAAGTTGAGCACCACACAGCATGCATGTCGTTGGCTAAGCCACTGACCTGCAGCAGCAGCTGTGATGCACTTGAGCTTTGTGGCTGAGATCTACTTCTAGCTACTGGTCCAGTGGGAGCACCTGTTGTAGTCCTAGGAACTGGTCCTATTGAGGCATTCGTTGTGGTCCTGGGCAGAGTAGCATTCTCGGGCAGCTGCTTTTGCCTGGGCAAGCTTGACTGGGTAGACTGGAGCAAGGCTGCTTTGGCTCTGTCTTGAACCTCACTTTCAAACTCCCTACACAAGAGGTATATGTCCTCCTGGATCATGTAAGAAAACTTGGTACAAACAGATAGACAAACTCACTTCCAGGCTTGACGTCTTTCGGCGTCAGCCTTGGCAATTTCGCTGAGGAGGTCTCCCAAAGCAGCTCCTAGCCTATCGTTTATAGTTTCTGCAAAAGCCCGACCGAGAAAGAAAGCTTCGAGTACTGATCTGTCAGAACCTGTGGTAGCACTGAGCGTATGAGGCGTTGAGAGTCTTGTCTTCTTTCGATTTGACCCAAGCAAACGCATAGGCACCGCTTGATCACCTTTGTTAGTGTCGAAACGCGCTCTCACAATAGTAGATTGTCGTTGGTGCCTGACTTTTCTCCGACAAGCAAATGCAGTAGTAACACTGGGACGAATCGCCAGCGGCGTTTTTTGTGTGAGCATATTGTTGCTGAGGCACTGCTGAGGCTCAGCTCCATGCATGCAGGATCGGGATAACCGGGTCCCGAGAAAGTATGCAAGCAGTCCCGATCAAGTGCCTTTGACGGAAGGTCCTCTCAGCGCAGTGGTTTGCTGTCAAGATCAGGCAGGGGTCACGAGCTCATGCATCACTGCTGGCGCGCTGTTCATAAACACTGGACGTTGCGCTTCATTTTGGATTTCTGCCAAGTGCTGATCATCTGTTTGCCACGGTGACGGCAGTTATGCTAGCGTGAGTTGCAAACAATCTTTTCTGCAACGCTACTGCGGAAGCTGAAGTCCTGATGCAGTAGCTCTCGAATCTGCATGACGGACCAGCATCCAGCGACTCTTAAGTCAGCTCACGGTCCCTTCTCTGTATATCGCTTGTCGCCTGCAGTCAAGGATTTCTTGGCAGGTATGGCATCAAGCGCGCCCGTCACATCATGTCACAGGCCGATGCTGCTCTGACTTTGTATGCTGAGCAGGGGCTGCTGGCGGTGTGGCTGGAATCATAGCAGGTCAGCCACTTGATGTTGTGCGAGTCAGGCTACAGCAAAAGTCATCATGTACAAAGAGCTTGGCCAGCATGTGGCAGCTCATTGTCCGGCAGGAGGGCGTGAGATCCCTGTTCAAGGGTGCAGGATACCCTATCACAACCATAGCCATGCAGGTCCCGGCACTGCATACTCTGTTTTAGATACTGCTAATTCCGGAAGCAAGTGTCTGCTGTGCACCTTCACACATAGCCTTTCACAGCGCTGCTGAAATAACATGTCATCTGCTTTGTCCTGCATGCAGAATGCAGTTGTGTTCTACACATAGTCTTTCACAGCGCTGCTGAAATAATGTGTCATTTGCTTTGTCCTTTGTGCAGAATGCAGTTGTGTTCTACTCATATGGGGTGGGCTGTAGATGGCTTGCCAGCAAGGATAGCACACGCACAACCTCAAAAGAGCCATTGAAGCTATGGCAGGTGTACACAGCAGGTGTTCATCACTCTGACATGTGCAGACCTGACTGTTGCAGCAAGCACTGCAGTTTTCTCCAACAGATCTTGGCTGCAAGGTGGCTCTTTTGTGATACTGCAATCACCTCGCCTCAGCCACAGGCAGTCATTGATTGTTGCGCTTTATGTTGATGCATCAAGGCAGCGAGATCTCAACAACCATGACGCCTTGATTGCAGACCCATGCTGCTGCATGCATTGCTGTACTGCCTTGTGGAGTGCAACAGAAACCAGCAAGATACCACATTCATGGAACATTACCCACTAGCGCACCAGCATCAAACTACACACAGGGGCATTCACAACAATGCCAGCTCAAGGTCACAACCAAGATAAGGCACTGTATGGGCTCCCCAGGGCCTTTGTCATCCTTTCAGCAGGCCCAGAAACAGAGCCATTTGGTGCACATCCTCACGTCGACACATTTTGCTGGTTACACTCGAGCCTATTGTGCTTGAACGGTGCCTATTCTTGGCATCCATTCACACACTGGCAACATGCCAAGCTGTTTTGCAGGCACATTTGCGGGGTTGATGCAGACCGCCATCACGACGCCCACTGAGCTGCTCAAAATTCGTCTACAGCTGCAGACACAGCTTCCCGGCAGCCCAGGGTATGTGGGTCCAATCAGACTGCTGAAGCAAGTTGCTATGCGCGAGGGCATCACCGGTAGGCTTGCCTTGCCCTTGCAACTGGTCTCTTGCTCTTGCCATTGCATCATCAGATCTAAGTACACCCCCAATCTGCACCTACAAGAGACATGACCCGCCCCAATGTTGGCCCAAAGAAGATTGTGAGTGCAGGACTGCAGCTGTGCAGTCCATTCTGCTGGCAAAGTGCATGGAACACCACACTATCTGGCTGTTGTGACAATGTTGAGGTGTGATGCCAGCACCAGAGACTTGCAAAACCAACAAATGTCACGTGCATCACTTGATTGTGGCACTTGATTGGCAAAACGACATTGCTGGCCAAGGGGCTGCCCTCTTGCCATGGCAGTGGCCATGTGATGGTGAGTTCCAGAGCTCATGGCCTCCTCTGCTGAGTCCCAAAGACAATAAACTCGCTGACTGACTGACTGACGGATTGATTGAATGACTGATAATGGCACTCCTAAGTAAGCGCAGCATGCAGGGCTGTGGAGAGGCACAGCTGTTACTCTGGTCAGAGACTGGCCCAGCTTTGGGGTGTATTTTGCCGTGTATGAAGGCATGCAGGAGGTGCTGCAGCCTGGCAGTAGGGCCTCAAAGGAGATCAGCCCACTGGCTTTGCTTACAGCAGGTGGGCATAACCAGTTGACATGAACACATTCAGGGCCCACGTGGTGGGCACACAAGCCCACATGCATGAACATTGCACATGAAACCATTCCGTTTCACACTCTGAGCACAAGCTTTCTGCTCAGCCAGAGCAAACATGGTCTGTCTCAACCTATTCAACAGGAATTGCTCAGCACAGCACAGACTGCGCTTTGTTCTCAATCCAATGCCTGAAGCAACATTGTCAGGGGAAACTGCAAGCAAGCATGCTCTGCAGCTGTTGCAGCCGAACTTGTGTGCTTTGCGTCAATATGCAGTGCAAATTTGCTACGCCATGCTATGCTATGTTATGCTATGCTGTGTTGCGCCAAGCTGGGCTGTGCTGTGCTGTGCTGCATTGAGCTGCGCTGTGTTGTGCCATGCTGTGCTGCATTATGCTGTGCTGTGCTGTGCTGTGCTGTGCTGTGCTGTGCTGTGCTGTGCTGTGCTGTGCTGTGCTGTGCTGTGCTGTGCTGTGCTTCATTATTCAAACTCTGCCCTCTGACAAAGGTGGACTTGCTGGGTCTATTGCTTGGTGGAGTGTCTACCCTCTGGACGTCATCAAATCAAGAATCCAGGCCAGCAGCAAAGCTGACTCCGAGTACAAAGGTACCAAGCGCATCATGCCATTTTGAACGGTCCGTTTTGTGCCTGGTGCAAGCTGCGACTGATGTTTAGCAGCATGGACTTTTAGGTTTTCTTCTTTCTTTGTTTGATGGTCTCAGTGTTTGTTGATGTTGTATCAATTCTCCTGTGCATGAGGCACACAGACTACATTGATGTTCACAGGCTGCAACAATGCCATCACCCTTTGCTCCACCATTCAATATGACCTGCGTTGAGGAACAGAGCTGCCGATGTACTACTGTTTGCTGACAGTGAGTTGTTGTCACGCAGGCTGGATAGATTGTGCAAAGGTCAGCTGGACAGAAGAGGGCCGAGGAGTCTTCTTCAACGGCATGACAGCCACTGTCACTCGTGCTTTCATTGTCAATGCAGCTGTGTTCTCAGTGTATGAGTTCCTTCTGAAGCTGATGGACACTGAAGAACAACCTTCCCTGTTGGTTGATCCTCAGGCTGTTGCGGAAGCAAGGCATTGAACCTGCTGTATGCTGCAACTCAAAGCAAGACATGGCATTCTTGGCTGTCAGCAAAGCAGTCTAACGCTGTTACTATATATAGCTGCTGGCAATATTTGCAGGTGTCATTAGCAGCGCTTCTGATTCTTTTGCTTGCATTTTGCTCGGCACCCACTGCCCTAAAACACAATGTAGTGTGTTTTCAGCATTGTGTACGTTAACCTTGAAACGTTTGTGGGTTTTTCTTTATGCTCTTTCAGCATGCAAGCTGTGTGCAATGGACTATAGTGAAGGCGTACTGCACAATGCAATTATCTTCTTGCAGCAGTGCAGGCACTGCCCCATGAAAACAGCTATGATCGACAGATTGGTACTAGACTTGTAAGTATTTACCGTGATGTGGCCATGCTTGCAAGCAATTATCAGTGCTAAACAAAGCTAGGGCTGCCAGCCAGGATAGTGAAAAAGTAATTGACTTCCAGCGGACCGTCCTCTTCCAAATCTGTACAATGCACTGCATTCTGGATTTTGTTCAGACCGAATTTGGCCCTGATGGAATTGGGCCTCAGCATGCGTGCAATTTCCGGGTCTGCTGGCCCTGCTATCTCCCTGACTGGGTCAACAGGGTTGGCGCCATCAGGATCTGCAAGCTCCATGGCAACAAATGGCCCTGTATTCAATCATTCAACAAATTAGGCAATTGGTCAATCATTCAGACATTGAATGTATTGCAGTCAGAGCTTATTCACACAGGGCAAGTTGCCATGACATAAGTCTGGCCAGGCTGTATGGCCTTGCTTGTATTACAGGCTTGTTTGCCTTTCGGTGCTGTCACATAACAATAATAATAAATAATTAAAACGCTTTCCAGCTCATGATGAGCTAGGTACGTGCAGGACAAGTCTTGTCTCTCCAGAGCAGCCTGTCTTGTGCATCCCTATAAGGCCTACTAATACGACAGTTTTGACAATCACGTA
>JAABUO010003697.1_pt1 | contig 18193 bp, 14 predicted proteins | sample 5559291 | NCBI WGS metagenome assembly JAABUO01 (sample SAMN10711878, study PRJNA513372) | rock metagenome | isolation source: Antarctica rocks | place: Antarctica: Victoria Land, Finger Mt sud | reverse complement strand
GTGTCCTTGATCCGTTGCCACTGTGCTTCGCTCAACTCATATCGACCCGGTGCCATCACCAAAGTCAAACAAAACAAACGAACCCTGCAAAGAGTATATGGGGATACCGCCTAGCGCTTCGCAGTTCGCCCATTGCAAGGCTGGCGCAGTAGGCGACAGCCCAAATTGATTGTTGCAGGAGTGAACCACTGCAAAAACGAGAAAATGTCCATCAGTCAATTCCACTCCGTAGCGATTCGCGCCGATCTTGAATGCATCCTCTTTCTTCTCAGAATGATTCTCTAATCGAATTGCAGATCGGTCTGGACATTGAACCCGTTTCCCTCATTCACACTATGTCTAAAAGTTCACATCCGTCACGCAAGAACCTCTTCCACCGTCGTAAAGGTGCCGAAGAACTCTAAACACTCCTTCTTCCTGTCGCAGTTCTCCTCGTCGCGATCCCAGATATGCCGATACCAGCCGGAACACCTATACCGCCGGCGATCGTGATATCGACCAGTTGTGCGGCTCGTCGCTACGCCTGCACATACCCCAACGAACCGTCACAATGATGACTGCCCCCATGTCGGTTTCCACGTTTATATTGAAGCGATGATCAAACCTCCCACCACTACTAAACTCATGGATCACGGCGAGCAGTGTGAGACGCATCGCCTCTCCATTGCACGTATCGTCGGAACATGCATGCAGGAACTCAACTTGGCACTCTCCGTAGGGTCAGAACAGAATAACCCAGAGAGGCTAACGGGTAGCGACCCGTATCCTCGGTGCGTCAGCTGTATGTTTACTTTTTGGATTTAGAGGGTGGGGAAGGTACTAACGAGCCCGCGCAATCGGCTTCTTCTGGCGCGGCATGACAGCAACCTGCGCCGGCTTCCTCACCCCGGACTTCTCATCCATCCACGAGTCCAGAAGGCTTTTCCGGAAGCGCCACCGGTTCCCCAGCTTGAACGCCGGCACAAAACCCTCGGACGCATAGCGATACAGGGTGTCCCCGCTAATGCCGAGGTACTCCGAAGCCTGGCGGATGTCCAAAACCTCCCGCAACACACCCTGCGCAGCGCCGGTCATGATCTCTCCTCAGGTAGGTGGACGAAGCCTGCGCCGCGTCCCCACCATCCTTTTACCCCGTTTCCGGAAAGGAAACAACAACAATCACACCAGTTGCCCTTGATGCAACGGCTGCAGCCCCTCGATCAGGGACAAGAGGTCCTCGCTCACGGTGCGCGTCTTCGCAATGGCATCAGCGATCGGGATGTCAGAAATTTCCGTCCCGCGCAGCACCACCAACCGCCCGAATCGCCCCGCATGCACCAGGTCGATCGCCGCCGAACCGTACCGCGTCGCCAGCATCCGGTCATACGCCGTCGGCGTCCCTCCGCGCTGCGTATGCCCCAGGTTCACACTCCGGGTTTCGTACCCGGTGCGGCTCTCGATCTCCTCCGCCAGCACCTGCCCAATGCCGCTCAGACGCACATGCCCGAACGAGTCGGTCGCCGTACCCACCGAGGTCTGCCCGGCGTCCAGCATCTTAGCCCCCTCCGCCACCACCACAATCGAAAACTTCTTCCCGTGCTCCCGCCGGTACGTGACCAACCGGCAAACCTCTTCAATGTCGATCGGCCGCTCGGGAACCAGAATCGCATCCGCACCGCCCGCAATCCCCGTCGTCAGCGCGATCCAACCCGCATCCCGGCCCATCACCTCAACCACAATCACCCGATTGTGCGCCTCCGCCGTCGAATGGAGCCTATCGACGGCCTCGGTTGCAATACTCACCGCTGTGTCAAACCCGAAGCAGGCATCCGTCCCACTCAGATCGTTGTCGATCGTCTTCGGCACACCTACACACCGCACGCCACGCTCCGACAACGCCAGGCTGATCGACTGCGTATCATCTCCACCCATCGCGATCAGAGCATCCAGCCGATGCTTCGCGATCACCTCCGCACAACGCTCCAAGCCTCCCTCGATTTTTTTCACGTTGGTCCGAGAAGACCGTAGGATCGTTCCGCCACGGTGCAGGATTCCCGAAGTGGTCTCAAGGTCAAGCGGCATCGTCGCGTCGTCAAGCACGCCCCTCCACCCCTCCGTAAAGCCCACGAACTCGTCCCCAAAGTGCAGGATGCCCTTGCGTACTGCCGCTCTGATAACCGCATTCAGTCCCGGGCAGTCTCCCCCACCCGTTAGCATTCCAACACGCATTTTCCAACTCCTCTTTTCAAGAGAATAATACGCTTTTGCGCGATGAACTTTTGCAACCGAAGATGCTCCTGCATCAGCACGGTGAAAGGCAGCCAGCGATTCTTCCAAGCAAAGTGGCGAGTCTGCCATTAAAGTTGATTTCAGGCCCGTGCACTAGCTTCATCGGCGTAAAAGCTGGCAATCTCCTGCGCATATTTGCTTTCGATTACGCGACGTTTTAGTTTCATGCTCGGTGTTAACTCTCCTTGCTCCACCGTCCAATCATCTGCAACCAGCCGAAAGCGCTTCAAACTCTCATATTTCGCGAGTTGGAGGTTTACTTGGTTGACGATCTCCTGATATTTCTCTACGACACGTGAGTTCTCGATTAGCGAATCTCGACCTGCTGAGACAATGTCGTGAGCCTTCGCCCACTGCTCCAGAACGGCGAAGTTTGGAGAAATTAGGACACACACGAACTTATGTTTATCCCCGACGATGGCGGCTTGTGCAACAAGGCTACTCGCCTTCAACCTATTCTCAATAGGCTGTGGCGCGATCAACTTCCCGCCGCTCGTCTTGAGAAGTTCCTTCTTCCGGTCAGTGATAAAAAGAAAGTTCTGGTCGTCGAATTTGCCAACATCTCCTGTCTTGAACCAAGCATCTTCGGTGAACGCCTCCGATGTCTCCTTCTCTTTTTTCCAGTAGCCATGAAAGACAGCCGGACCCCGCACCTCTAGCTCCCCATCCGCGGCGAAACGCACGTCTACATTCGGAAGCGGCTTCCCAACACTGCCGATTTTATGAGCATCCGGATAGTTGACAGCGATCACCGGAGAGGTCTCGGTAAGACCATAACCTTCGAAGATACGAATGCCGACATCAGCAAACCAACCTGCGGTATCCATGCCGAGCGGTGCACCGCCAGAGTTGAATATCTTTACGCGACCTCCGAAGGCCTCCCTAATTTTAGAAAAGACCAATTTATTCGCTACTCTCCACGCGATGGATGTGGGGATTCGTCCGGCAAGAACTGTATTGCGGTACTTGCGTCCTGTCGAAAGAGCACCGGCGAGCAGTTTACTTTTGAGAGTTGAATTGGAGGACCTCGCTTCGACGACTTGTCGAATCTTCTCGTATACGCGTGGAACGGCTACGAAGATTGTCGGTTGAACCGCTTTTATCGCGTCCGGCAAAAGGTCAAAGCGGGGACAGTATGCCAACTTGGCTCCATGGCACATCAAGGCGTAGTCGACGTGCCGCGCCGTGATGTGTGAGAGAGGCAAGAAAGAGATGCTGGTGTCTTGATCGGTGAAGCCCAACTTCCCCGTCGAAACGTTGATGTTGCTGGTGAGATTGCCATGTGTGAGCATGACACCTTTAGGCTCACCGGTTGTTCCCGAGGTGTAGATGATCGTTGCCAATTCATCGGGTGCCAGAGACCCGAGAAGAGCTTCAAAGTCTTGATCTGGCTGCTCCATACTTTTTGACATTGCCAGCAAGCTGGTCAAGTTTTCTACCCCCTCGAACTCGTGGTCGTCCATTAGCACGACGTGCTCAAGTGAAGGTATCTCTCCAGCGGCCAATAGCTTTTGGTACTGCTCTGCGGTTGAGAGAATTGCGACCTTCGCTCCGGAATCACGTAACATGTAACCCACCTGATCCGGAGTTAGAGTCGCATACAAGGGAACGTCTACTCCCCCGAAAGCAAGTATCGCAAAATCACAAACCGGCCATTCCCAGCGATTCTCAGAAAGAATCGCGACTCGATCCCCTTTTCGAAGCTCCCATCTTTGGAGCACAAAAGTAAGCGCTCTCACTTTCCCGTAGAGTTCTTTAGAGGTGATTGGCTGCCACACGCCGCCGTTCTGCCACAGCATAACCTCGTGAGATCCGCGCTTGGTTGCATACGCGAACACATCGCTCATTGTCTTCAGGTCAAACATTGCGCATCCCCGTCGTAATTCCATTTAAGAGCACATCAACCACTTGCGTCGCAGTCGTCCGCGCGTCATATATTCGCCCGGTAAAGACAGCGGAGCTAAGAAGCTCGTCGATGGCACCGAACATACAGTGTGCCACCACGCCATCTGAAACATCTCGCCGGAAGAGGCCCATTTGCTGTCCTCTTCGAATGACTTCCCTCACGAGCTGGATGTACCTGACGAGATGATGATGGGAGAACTCAGCGATAAAGCGAGCGCTCTGGCGCATCTCTGTTTGCATAATGATAGCCATACTGCGATTCACGGAGTTGCTCTCCAGATGAACGCGAGCGATGTATTCCAGCTGTTCTCGCGGATCAGACCGTGTCCGGAACTCTTCTTCCACCTGATGATGGAAGCGGTCGAATACTGAATCGATCGCGGTGCGAAGGACGTCATCCTTGCTCTTGAAATACAGATAGATTGTTCCATCAGCAACGCCCGCTCGTGCTGCGATTGCGCTGACCGGAGATCCAAAGTACCCATTTTCCGCAATTACTTCAACGGCTGCATCGAGAATGCGCTGGTATTTGTCTCCGCCGCCAGACGAGGGTGCCGATCCCGCGGGACGTCGTACACCTTCTCCGTCAGTGCCCCCTCTGCGCTTCAGTACAGCCTCTTGCCGGAAACGTCCATTGCCGACACTGTAAAGAATCTATCTTCATTTGCCAAGGCGTTTCGCTGATGAGCTGTTTGGCATCTTCCATGAGCGCGTTTCACCGAAGAGAGTTAGAGGTTCTGTCAGTTCTGTGACTTGGGGGTGAGGAACACGAAAGACTCTGCTGCGCTCGACCAACCCCGTAACAACTCATGCGCCAGGCTGCTCGATGTCTCTGTAGCGTGTGCTTCGATCATGCTCTTCAACGTTGTCTGCTCCTCTAGATCTACATCTCCGAACCGGGCGACTGTAACGAAATCAGGATGGAATCGACCATCCGTCACAAAAGAGCTTTCCTCGTCACGAACCCAGGCGCGACCTCCGGTCATTCCCGCGCCGAAGTTAGAACCTACGGTCCCGAGGATGATGACCGTTCCTCCGGTCATGTACTCACAGGCGTGGTCCCCGGCTCCTTCGATGACAGTCTGGGCACCCGAGTTTCGTACGGCGAATCGCTCGCCTGCGCGACCTGCGGCGTACAGGTATCCGGAAGTCGCACCATATAGAGCGACGTTGCCCAGGATCACGTGGCGGCTGCTCTCCCGCGCGGCCCTGCCAACAGCTCGAAGCACCAGCTTTCCACCCGAGAGCCCCTTTCCGACAAAATCGTTGGCGCAACCATCAAGGATCAGCCTCATACCTTCTACGGCGAACGCACCGAAGGATTGCCCAGCTGTTCCTCTCAGGTTGATCGTGATGTCGGATGGCGAGAAGCTCTGCGCACGCCTGACAGCCAGCTCTCCAGCGAGACGAGCACCGACAGCGCGATCCTTGTTCGCGATGCAAGACGTCACTTCGAAGGGAACACCTGCATCAACTGCGGCCAGTACAGGTGCTACCCAGGACTCATCCAAGGCCGGTTCAACCTGCGGCTGATTGTTCTTCCGACCCTGCCAGGAGGCAGGCCCGGTCTGTTCGCGATCAAGCATCGCCTCCAAATCCAGGCTCCCGTCGAAGCGAACCTGCTCCAGTAGATCCGTTCTTCCAATTGCCGCTTCAAGGGTGGCAAAGCCATACCGGGCCAGCAAGGTGCGAAGCTCGTTGGCCAGCTGTGTGAAGAAGGCTACTATGTGTTCGGGCCGGCCGCGGAACTTGGCCCGAAGTTCTGGCTTCTGAGTCGCGATTCCCGTGGGGCATGTATTGAGATGACACTGACGTGCCATATCACATCCGATCGCCACAAGCACGGCAGTCCCAAAGGCGTACTCATCCGCACCCAGGAGGGCTGCAATGAACACGTCGCGCGCCGTGGCGAGACCCCCGTCCGTGCGTAACCGCACCCTGCCCCGCATACCGTTCCTGCGAAGCACCTGCTGTGCTTCAGCCAAACCAAGCTCCCAGGGATTGCCCGCATACTTTATGCTCGAGAGCGCTGCGGCTCCCGTTCCGCCCGTGTTCCCGGCGATCACGATAAAGTCCGCATAGGCCTTTGCGACACCGGCCGCAACGGTGCCAACACCACAACTCGATACCAGCTTCACGCCAACTGCCGCCGCCGGATTGACCCGCTTCAAGTCGTAAATGAGTTGTGCAAGATCCTCGATGGAGTAGATGTCGTGGTGTGGTGGCGGAGAGATCAGAGTGACACCCGGCTGCGCATGGCGTAATCGGGCGATCAGGCCACTTACTTTGTATCCGGGAAGCTGACCACCCTCGCCCGGCTTCGCGCCTTGAGCGACCTTGATCTCGATCTCGTCTGCATGGGCAAGGTACTCCGCAGTTACGCCGAAGCGCCCGGAGGCAACCTGTTTAATCTTGTTGTTAAGTGAGGTCTGGACCTTTATGGTTTGTACCGGAGCTTCCGCAACGGTTGTCCCACCGCCGGAGCGATCCGACCGCATACCTTGCGGTGCTTTTACAAGGAGGTTAGTCCCTGATCGGTAGACGATGGAGTCCTCTCCGCCTTCGCCAGTGTTAGAGCGACCTCCGAGCAGGTTCATCGCCGCCGTGATTGTCTGATGAGCCTCTGGACTCAAAGAGCCAAGCGACATTGCACTCGCGACGAAACGGCTGCATAGGCACGATGCTGATTCAACCTCCTCAACCGGTATCTCGTCTGCTGTCGAACGAATTTCGAGGAGATCACGTAGGGTTGCGGCGTCACGCCGTTCCGAACCGTCCGTGTAGATGCGGAAACTCTCCGCCTGATTGATCGAGAGGGGGACACCTCGGGCACTGCCAACAACTGACTGGAGCGCCTTCACCGTCGACGGTTGCCACAGGTGCGGCTCTGCCAACTCGGTTTTGCGAAAGCGGACCCAGCCATAATCGGGGAGCTCTGCCGCATGATTGTCTGTGGAGGGGCCCCAACTCTGCCGCAGGTGCCTCTCCACCTCGGCAAAGCCAATACCGGACAAAGGCGCAGGTGTTCCAGGAAAGCATCGATCGACAATGCTTCTGTGCAGTCCAAGGCTATCTAACAGATGGGCTCCCCGATAGCTGTCAACGACGGAAATTCCCATTTTTGACATGACTTTTGCAAGCCCCGCATCCAGGGCTTTCAACATCTTTGCCTCGCTCAGGTCGGGATCCACTGGATTGGACAGCCTGGCGGTCTCAAGCGCCAACCACGGACACACGACACCGGCTCCGTAGCCAATTAGGACGGCAGCATGGTGGATGTCACGGCAGTCTCCCGCTTCCACAGCTAGTCCTGTAAGCGTCCGCAAGCTGGCGGCCACCAAGGCCTGGTGCACTGCTCCGGTGGCCATCGCCATCGGTACGGGTACCTGATCCGCACTCGCGAGCCGATCGGAAAGGAGAAGTATCTTCGCCCCAGTTCGTACGAACTCGATCGCCCGCGAGCACAGGCCGTCAAGAGCTCGCTCGAGCGATGTGCCTTCAGCAAAGGTGCAGTTAAGTTCAGCAAAGGCCAGATCTTCGGCGAGTGGGTAGACGCCCTTCCGCAGAGCCTCGACTTGGCCGAGTTGCAGGAACGGGGATGGAAGTGAAAGACCCGGAAGTGGCGCATCCTTGTCGAGAAGATGGGGCCACGGGCCGAGTCGGGTGTGCAGTGATACAACACATGCCTCCCGTAGTGGATCGATCGCAGGGTTTGTTACCTGCGCGAACCTTTGTCGGAAGTAGGCGTACACAGGCCTGGGTGCCCTCGCTAGAAAGGCTAGCGGTGTGTCGTCGCCCATGGACCACACAGAGTCTTTGCCGTCCTTCGCCATCGGTTGAAGGATCATGTTCACGTCTTCGCGGGTATAGCCAAAACCCTTCTGCTTGGAGAGGATTTCTTCCCGCGATGACTCCGTACGGTCTGGCACGGCAGGGAGAGGCGATTCCTCTAAGAAACGTGCGTACCCCGCATTTGCATCGAAGAGCTTCCATAGATCCGCATCTTCCGAGATCGCCTTCGACTCCAGATCGACCAGAAGCATCTGCCCAGGCCCAAGTCTGCCACTGTGAACAATCTCCTCTGGATCAATATCGACAAGGCCCGCTTCCGATCCTGCGACGACCAAACCGCCCGCCGTAATGACAAACCGGCAAGGACGTAGACCGTTGCGATCCAGCGCTGCACCAACCACGCTTCCATCGCTAAAGGAGATTGCGGCAGGTCCGTCCCACGGCTCAGCGCAATCCAGATGATACCGAAGAAAGGGAGAATCGGGTCTTTGTTCCAAAGGCGGCGGAAGCAGCATGCGTACAGCCTCTGGAAGTGTTCTTCCGTTTCTGGAAATGAGCTCAATGGTTTCGTCTAAGCTCGTCGAATCGGTTCCTCCCACCGTCAGTATCGGTTTGCACTCGACCGGCAACGTCGCTTCCCGTGCCGCCATACGAGCTCTGTTCCCCCAAACGGTGTTGATCTCTCCATTGTGCGCGAGCGATCGTCCTGGTTGCGCTCTGTGCCAGGCTGGAAGTGTATTAGTTGCATACCTCTGATGAAAGATCGCGAAGTTCGTCACATAGTCCGGTGAGTTGAGGTCGGGGTAGAAACTGGGCAACAACGACCCCGAGCACATCGCCTTGTAGACGAGGGTCTTGGTGGAAAGGGAACAGATGTATCCAGTCGTTTCCTGACGCTGGTGCATCTGTTCGAACTGCTTTCGCGCGAGGTAGAGTCGTCTCTCACGAGTAGTCGATTCGCTCTCGCGACGGTCGCTGATCAGCACCTGGAGGATTCTAGGCATGGTACTCAAGGCGATCTCACCCAGAACCTCGACTCGGACTGGCACATCTCTCCAGCACAAAGGCGCAAAATCGTGAGCCAAGAGGCACCGCTCCAAAGCGGCTTCGGCCCGCTGCTCCTGGGGAGGCAGGAATAGCATTCCAACGCCAAGCATCTGACCCGACGCGAGACGCTGACCGGTTATTTTCTCAAGCTCGACCGCGAAGAAGGAGCGAGGAATCCCGGTCATCACACCTACGCCGTCACTACTTTTGCCATCTGCCGCTATCGCGCCTCGATGGGCGAGTCTGCTCAACGCGACTAGGGTAGAGCGTAGTAGCTCATGCGAAGCTGCTTCTGACGAGACCGACGCGACAAAGCCTACGCCGCAGGAGTCGTGGTCGAACCGCTCGTCGACAAGCGTCTTCCGAGCCGCGGATATTCCGGGGTTCTCCCCGATTCCAAGCGATATCAAGCGTGAGTCCATAGGTCACTATACTGTTCAACCGGCCACTATTAACACGTCCTGCATTAGTTAGCAGTGAGTATTTATACGTTTGAATGTATACTTATACTAGCCACGGCGCGGGTTGTCGTCCGTAATCTTCTTTCCTTCGAAGGAACAGAATCTTGAAGCAGCAACGACATTTGGCGATTCGAGATCTGTTGGCAATAGCTCCCATTACCAGCCAGGAGGATCTCCGAAGAAAGCTTGGCACGCGCGGATTTCACGTCACCCAGGCCACACTATCGCGAGACATCCGTGAACTGCAACTTGTTAAGGGCTCCTCAGGGTATCTTCTGCCTGGATCCGGCGATGCGGAGGAAGACGAAGGTCCAGGTATTCGGCAGGTCTTGGAGGGCTTCGGCCTTGAGGTCCGACAGGCGTTAAATCTCCTGGTGCTTGTAACCGCCACGGGAAGCGCACAGCCTGTTGCTGCAAGTATTGACTATGAAGACTGGCCTGAGGTCGTCGGAACGATCGCGGGCGACGACACAGTTCTGATCATCTGTCCAGATGAGAAGCAGGGTGGAATCATCAAGTCCAGGATCGAGGGTTATCTTGGTTAGGATTCCGGACGAGAGCACGATGGCTCCTGGGCCAGTCATCTCCTCGTCACGCATCGAACCGCGGATCGCAGTGGCAGGCGTGGGCGGATACGCTGGAGGCGAGCTTGCACGGCTCTTGATGCGTCACCCTCGTGAAGCTGCACGGGAGGCGCTTTTTCTCGGACGCGGTGCCGAAGAGAGCGCTCCCGTTAGACTCTCCGAACTTCACCCTATGCTGACTGCGGATCCTTCGATCAAGGCCTTTCCATTTGACTGGAAGCTGTTGGAGCAAGAGCGTGTCAATGTGCTCTTGCTCGCGACGCCGCACGAGACATCTCGTGCCTGGGCTCCAAAGGCGCTCGAACGTGGTATGCGAGTGATTGACCTGAGCGGTGCCTGGAGGCTACGGGAGCCGGAAAATGCCTCGGTGTACAAACTTCACGATGAAGACCTCGTTAAGACCAAGGCGCTTCTGGAGGAAGCTGTATACGGTCTTCCCGAGCTGCATAGAGATGCGATTTTGAGTGCACGTTTGGTAGCCAACCCAGGTTGCTATGCGACATCGGTCATCTTGGCCCTGGCTCCACTCGTGCGTGCGGGTCTGCTTGATCTCGATCGCGGGATCGTCTGCGATGCAAAATCGGGTGTGAGCGGGGCAGGAAAGACTCCCACCGTCTCCACCCACTTCATGTACGCTGCCGACAACTTGTCCGCGTACTCCGTTTTCGGTCACCGGCACACCGGAGAGCTCCTGGAACAGCTCTGTCTTTCAGAGAAGCAGATTCAGTTCACGCCACACCTCTTACCCATTCCACGCGGAATCCTTTCCACAATCTATTTCTGGTTAAAGCAGCCTTCTGACGCGTCGGCTGTTGTAGACGATATGCGCAGTTTCTATCGTGGCTGCCCTTTCGTTCGTGTCAGGGAAGCGGGCACACTTCCGCAGATCCAGCATGTCGTACATACCAACTTTTGCGATCTTGGCCTTGTTGTAGACAACGACGGAGATCGTGTCGTGCTGGTCGCCTGTCTCGATAACCTTCTCAAGGGCGCCGCGGGTCAGGCAGTTCAGAACCTAAATCTTATGTGCGGATGGAACGAGCCGGAGGGTCTGCTTTGAAGTTTGTCGTCAAACTCGGCGGAGCGACCATCGAGAACAAGGCACTTCTTCACACGTGTGGACGAGCGATTGCTGAACTCGTTCGCGACGGCAATCTTGTGGCTGTGGTCCATGGAGGTGGCGCTCAACTCACACAAACTCTGGCGCAAATGGGGAAGACGAGTCAGTTCATCTCGGGGCTGCGCGTCACCGATGCGGAAACGCGTGATGCCGCGTTGATGGTTCTCGCAGGCCGCGTGAACAAATCGCTTGTCGCTGCCATCGGATCGCACGGTCAAGCCGCGGTAGGTCTGTCCGGGGGTGACGGGCATGTCTTTCGCGCTCGGAAGAAAAGAACTGTGCCCGACCTGGGGTTTGTAGGCGAGATCGCCGCGATGGACCCCCGCTGGCTAGAGGCAATCTGGACAATGAATGCTGTTCCGGTGATCTCCTCGATAGCTTTGGGATTTGACGGCGAGTATTACAACATCAACGCCGACGAGATGGCCGCGGCGTGCGCGATCGGTACCGGAGCGGAGAACCTGATTTTTCTCACAGACGTTCCGGGCGTCAAAGGAGCCGACGGAAATGTGATGCGGTGGCTTACTCTACCGCAGATCCCGGTTCTGGAGCAGCAACAAATCGTGTTCGGAGGTATGTTGCCGAAGCTTACCGCGTGCCGCGAAGCTCTCACACATGGTGTCAAACGCGTACGTATCTTACCTGCGGAATCGGTCGGATCTCTTTCAGACCTCTGCACATCAAGGGTTACTCAAGGAACTGAGGTGATGGTCGCATGAAGTTCGAGACGGTTGAGGCTGCGGAACGCAAACTTCTAGTCCAGACATACGACCGGATCCCAAAGCTATTCGTGGGAGGGCACGGTGTCTACCTGCAGGATGAGAACGGGCTCGAGTATCTCGACCTGCTCAGTGGCATCGGTGTCTCAGCGCTTGGCTACGGACATCCCGCGATCGAGTCGGCGATCGCCGACCAGAGTAAGAGACTTCTCCATACTTCCAATCTTTTCTACCACCCTGGAACCGCACATTTAGCGCTACAACTCTCGGTGATAAGCGGCTTGGATCGAGTCTTTCTCTGCAACAGCGGGACAGAGGCTTGGGAAGCTGCTCTCAAAATCGCACGGGCCCACGCAGGTCGCTTACGAGCGGCGGGTCAAACCATCGGCACTCGTTTCCTTGCGTTGGAACATAGCTTTCACGGACGCACGATGGGCTCAGTCGCTACGACGCACAAAGAGAAGTATCGCGAGCCCTTCGCGCCCGTCATGCCGGACGTCAGCTTCGTTCGCTTCAATGATGTTACTGATCTCGAACAGCAGTTTACTGATGAGGTCTGTGCTATTTGCATCGAGCCTGTCCAGGGGGAAGGCGGAATCCATCCCGTTTCCAGTGAGTTCTTCAAGGTGGCGAGAAAGCTCGCGAGTTCAACGGGTGCTCTGCTCATCGCCGATGAGATCCAGAGTGGCTTTGGCAGGACAGGAAAGTGGTTCGCTTACCAGCACTACGATGTCCTCCCGGATGTCACGACCGTCGCCAAACCGCTCGCTGGCGGACTACCCGCTGGAGCCATGCTGTGCACGGATGAGGTCGCACGCGCATTTACGCCGGGGATGCACGGCACCACGTTTGGCGGCGGACCTCTTGCGTGCGCGGTTGCGAGCGCGGTCATCAACTGCATTGAGCGAGATGGACTTCTTGAAAATGTCACACAGGTCGGCCAGTACTTCCGAGACTGCCTTGTGGCTCTGTCACGCCGACACAGGCACATCGTGGAGGTTCGAGGTCTGGGCCTCATGTTGGGCGTGGAACTCTCCTCCCCTGAGATTGCGCGAGAGGTCAGTTCCGCGATGATGGAGCATCAAATCATCCTGAACCGCACCAGTGAAACCGTATTGCGTTTTTTGCCGCCTTACATTTTAGAGAACAAGCACGTCGATCATGCGGTGGCGACCTTGGACGCAGTTCTACACGGGCTGTCTGTCGGTATTGCAACACCCGGTTTTCAAGGAGAGTTTCATGAGTAGTTCAACATCGAACTCGGAGGCAGCAGATCTCGTGGCTACTCGGCCCGTGTCGCAGCTAGGACTCCAGTCGGACATAGCCTTCAGTGAAGCCTGCAAGCGTCTTCACGGTCGTGACCTGTGCTCGATCGCAGATCTTTCCGTGCAGGAGATGGCGGCTCTGATGGAACTCACTCATGCCGTAAAAACACACCCGAAGGACTTTAGGGATGCGCTTGACGCGAAGCAGATGGTGCTTTTTTTCGAGAAGGCCTCGCTGCGTACCAGGCTAACGTTTGAGGCAGCCATCAATACCCTCGGTGGGAACGCGATCTTTGTGGATCAAACTCAATCGCCCCTGGGAGAGAGGGAGTCGATCCCCGACATGGCGCGCAATGTCGATCGCTGGATGAGCGTGATGGTGCTGCGGACCTACTCTCACAGCACCATCACAGAGATGGCGGCGTCCTCTCGCATCCCGGTAATCAATGCGCTCTCTGATCTCGAACATCCATGTCAGGCTATTGCCGACTTCTTCACCCTGGAAGAGCATTTTGGATCTGCTGACGGGCTCCGCTTCGCCTATGTTGGAGATGGCAACAACGTCTGCCACTCACTTATGCTCACCGCCGTACAACTTGGCTGCCACTGCAGCGTCGGTACACCGAAGGGATATGGCCCAAAGCTCGAGATCGTTCACAAAGCAATAGAAATTGGCGAGGCTACAGGCGGCAGTATCACCCTGCACCACGATCCGATGAAGGCTGTAGAAGGAGCGCACGCGATCTACACGGACGTTTGTACCAGCATGGGCTTCGAGCATGAGGCGACGAAGCGAGCACCGATCTTCAAGCCCTACCAGGTAAATCAAGACTTGATGAGCCGCGCCGAAGCGGATGCGGTCTTCATGCACTGCCTCCCCGCACACCGCAACGCGGAGGTCACGGACGCCGTTTTGGACGGGCCGCAGGCGGTCGTCTTCGATCAAGCAGAGAACCGGATGCACGCCCAAAAGGCGATTCTCCTGATGCTTCTGGGCGGAGCCCGTAGAGTCTTGAACAGCCGCAGCCGAACTCAGCAGCAGCGCAGATCCCTGTGAAACGAAACGCAAGCCTCAACGGAGATCAACTCATGGCAGAAAAGGTTGTCCTCGCATATTCGGGTGGTCTTGATACTTCGATCATTATTCCCTGGCTCAACGAAAATCATGGCTTGGACGTGATCGCCTTTATCGCGGACGTGGGGCAAGGAGATGACATCGATGCTGTCGTCAAAAAGGCGTATGCTACCGGTGCGAAGAAGGCGGTCGTCCGTGACCTCCGTCACGAATTTCTTACGGATTACGTGTTTCCCACGGTCCGCGCCGGGGCCGTGTACGAGCACAAATATCTGCTTGGGACGTCGATTGCTCGCCCCGTCATTGCGAAGCACCAGGTGGAGGTCGCTTTAGAAGAGGGTGCAACCTTTTTAGCTCACGGGTGCACCGGCAAAGGTAATGATCAGGTGCGGTTCGAGCACTGCTTTCAGGCACTCGCCCCTGACCTGAAGGTGATTGCACCGTGGAGAGAGTGGACCTTGAAGTCCCGCGAAGACTGTTTGGATTACGCTGAAGCGCACGGTATTCAGGTTGAGGCGAGCCGAACCAAAATACATTCGCGCGACCGCAACCTGTGGCACGTCTCTCACGAAGGTGGAGAGTTGGAGTCGACCGGAAATGCTCCTTTGCCGACTACGTGGACCATGACTCTGTCTCCTCAAGACGCGCCTGATTACGAGGAGTCCGTTGAGATTGGCTTCGAACGCGGAACTCCAGTATCGGTAAATGGGCAACGTCTCGAGCCGGTTCAACTCGTTGAACTGCTGAACACGATCGGAGCGCGAAACGCGATCGGTCGTATCGACCTGGTTGAGAATCGCTTTGTCGGAATGAAGAGCCGGGGTTGCTACGAGACCCCTGGAGGCACACTGATTCTTTCAGCACAGCGTGAACTCGAAGCCCTAACCCTTGATCGAGACCTGTCACACTTCAAGGAAGCTGTCGCGTTGAGATACGCTGAACTCGTGTACTTCGGCCTTTGGTTTACACCCCTGCGAGAGTCACTCGATGCCTTTGTCAACTCCACCCAGGCCAGTGTCACAGGGTCGATAAAGCTCTCTTTATATAAAGGGAACATAGCGGTGGTGAGCCGTCGCAGTGAGTTCTCTCTGTACTCGAGCGATCTTTCCTCGTTCACCATGGGCGAGACCTACGACCAAAAGGATGCTGCCGGCTTTATCAAGATACTTGGGTTGCCTGCTAGAACCCGAGCACGCCTGCTCCACAAGATCGAGGTTCCCCGGTGAAGATGTGGTCGGGCCGATTTCGTGAATCGCTGGATTCAACATTCGAGCAATGGCAGCGTTCCTTTCCATTTGACTGGAGGCTTTTGCCCCAAGAGGTCCTGGCGAGTTCAGCCCACGCTGAAAGGTTGCAAGCGGCTGGAATCCTGAGCATGGCGGAACTTCGGGAGATCGAACGAGGCTTGCAGGAGGTGCGGAAGGGGCTTGGGAATGGAGCAGCAATTGTCAGCGGACATCCAGAAGCGGAGGACATCCATCATTTCGTAGAGCTCGAGCTAACACGGGTCATCGGTAAGCTGGCCCTCAAGTTGCACACCGGGCGATCGCGAAACGAGCAGGTTGCCACTGACCTTCGGTTGTACGTCCGCGACGTGATCGAACGTTTGGTTGAACTGCTAGAGCACTGGGTTTCAGCGCTACTTGACAGAGCAGAGGCCGCAGGTGAAGCGGTGATGCCGTCTTACACACACCTGCAACGGGCGGAGCCGGTGCTTGTAGCGCACTGGATGCTCGCGTATGTAAGCATGGTGGAGCGTGACTTGTCACGATTGGCAGATTGCCGTATACGGATGAACCGGTGTCCGCTGGGTTCGGGCGCCGTCGCTGGAGCCACGCTGGCGCTCGACCGGACGATATCCGCCAGAGCGCTCGGGTTCGATGGACCGACGCCCAACAGCATGGACGCTACGAGTGATCGGGACTTCGTTTTGGAGTTCGTTCAGGTCGCGTCACAGGTTGGCTTACACCTGTCGCGCTTTGCCGAGGAAATCACTCTGTATTCGACAGCGGAGTTTGGATTTGTAGAATTACCGGAAAGCTTCTCGACAGGCTCAAGCGCTATGCCTCAGAAGAAGAACCCTGATCTGACAGAGTTGGTACGGGGTAAGTCGGGTCGGCTTCTTGGAGGAGCTATAACCTTAGGGGTGGTGCTTAAGGGTTTGCCTCTGGCATACAACAAAGATTTGCAGGAGACACAGGAGGCAGTGTTTGACGTTTCGGACACGCTGCTTGGGATGCTGCGGTTGATGACGCCCTTCACCTCAGCGCTGGAGTTTCGCTGGACACGGATGGAGGAGGCAGCATCCAGCGGATATTTGAATGCGATGGCGGCGGCGACTTACCTGGTGCACAGGGGTGTTCCGTTTCGGACTGCGCATGAGAAGATCGGCAACGCGGTACGGTTTGCGATGGACCGTGGTGTGGAACTGAATGGACTCACGCTCGAGGATCTACACCAGTTCGGGGAGGAGTTTGGCGAGGACTTTTTCGAGGCGATCTCGCTCGCGGCTACCATCGATTGCCATGATGTGGTGGGGGGGACGGCTCGGCACCGGGTGGCGGGGGCTTTGCGGGCGGCGCGGGAGCGGTTCCCGCGGCGGGCGGAGCAGGTGGATGGGGAGTAGGGCGATTGCCGGTACGGCGGCGGAGGTGCAGGGCGCCGAGCGGCAGCATCGGCCGGCGGTGCGGGTGCGCAAGGCCAAGCTGCAGGATGCGACGCGCATCTTCGAGCTGGTCAACTCACTGTCGCATGACGGGACGCTGCTGCGGAGAAACTACGCGGAGATTTGTGAGAATGTGCGGGACTTCGCGGTGGCGGAGGGGGTGGATGGGGAGTTCCTGGGGTGTGGGGCGCTTCACCTGTATGGACCGCATCTGTCGGAGGTGCGGTCGATTGTGGTGAGAGCGGAGGCTAAGGGGCGGGGGGCTGGGGGAGAGCTGCTGCGGGCGCTGCTGGCGGAAGCGGAGGAGCAGGGGGTGACGTGTGTGAGCCTGTTTACGCGGATCCCGGAGTTCTTTACGCACTTCGGGTTTCGGGTGGAGGACCGGACGCTGCTGCCGGACAAGATCTATAAGGACTGCCAGACGTGCCCTCGGCTGTATGCCTGCGACGAGGTGGCGATGGTGCTTGGCGAGCTGCCGCGGATCGCGGTTCTGGGGCCGTCCAGGATCGCGGCGCCGGAGCTGGTGAAGCTGCAGACGGGAACGGTGAGGCCGATGCGGTAGAGGGTACCCCTCCCCCCTACCTGATCTGTAAAGTCTTCGAAATAGAGCACTTGGTGTGGGGGGTACTGTGCAAAGTCTTCAAGGTGAAGAGTTTATAGGCAAAGTCTTCAAACCATTGAGGTTAGATACGGGCGGCCAGGAACGGGAGTCGAAGTTCCTGCCTGACCTGCTTGTACCAGGATATCGGATGGGAGGGGGTGATTGCGCCACGGATGCGCCGCTTTCCTCGTCCCCAGGGCGAGTTAGCCCTTGGTATGCAACGGTGGTGGTCGCAAGAGATCATGTCCGGGGGCTGAAGCCCCTTACTGCCGGTTGCGGGTGTCCGGGCTGAAGCCCGGACCTATCTCAGGAACAGGTGCCCGGGCGCTGGATGTCCGGGCTGAAGCCCGGACCTATCTCAGAAGCAGGTGCCCTGTACCCTTTGGGTCAATTGCGGCGGTGACGGGCGGGCGGGCGCCCGTTGGTCACCAGGCGTGGAAGAAGCCGTCGCGTTCGGTGAGGGTGATGTCGGTGCGGAAGAGGCTGGAGAGGGCCGGGGCGGTGAGGAGGTCGCGCTTGGGCCCGTCGGCGATGATGCGGCCGCTGCCCATGAGGAGGATGCGGTCGATCTCGGGGATGATGTCGGCGGTGTGGTGGGTGATGAGGAGGATGGTGGTTCCCTGCCGGGCAAGATCGCGGAGGAGGTTGCGGAGGTCGCGCTGGGCGGAGAGGTCGAGGGCGTTGGAGGGTT
>JAABUO010003694.1_pt1 | contig 18195 bp, 19 predicted proteins | sample 5559291 | NCBI WGS metagenome assembly JAABUO01 (sample SAMN10711878, study PRJNA513372) | rock metagenome | isolation source: Antarctica rocks | place: Antarctica: Victoria Land, Finger Mt sud | reverse complement strand
ACCTGGCCCTGGCGCGCCGCCGCGCTGCGGCGGTCCGCATCCAGGCGATCTGGCGCGGCGCGCTGGCGCAGCGCATCGTCATCAAGGACCAGCGCAGGCCGGGCCCGCCTCCATGGTCAGCCCTGATCCTATTGATGCAGACGCCGCAAGTGCCCATGAGCGGGAGAATGTGGCGGCCTGGAGGGTCGTGGCGGCGGAGCGGCGGCGCGACAGGGCCAGGACCTAGCGCGCAGCCGCGCCACTGCAGAGCGCCTGCAGGTTGCATGGCGCGGCGCGCGCGAGCGCAGGCAGGTGGCGCGCCGCCGCGCTGTGGCCGTCCTCAATCAGGCGACCTGGCGGAGCACGCTGGCGCGGCGCGCTTTTAAGGACTTGAACAGGCACAGACCCGGTGTGCGCCGCGCCAGGCAGCCTGAACGGCTGTGGCGGCGGAGTTGCGGCGAGCCAGGTCCATGTGCATGCGCGTGACGCACCAGATCGCCTGGATGTCGAATCCGCAGCGCGGCAGCGAGCCAGGGCCGGGCGCGCGAGCGCGCCATGCAAGGCGGCCTGGACGCGGCAGCAGTAGCACATTAGTAAGACTGCGAGCTGATGAAGGAGGAGCGAATGAGTCAGAGGGTGTTACCTACAGCCCGGGCGGCTGCTATGCAGCGGCGTGCAGCGCTGCCCCGACATAGCCGACCTGCGGCTCGCTGGCACGCCACCGCGCGCGCTCGCCATTGAGCCACTCAACGACCGCGCACAGCCGTCTGCCATCCTCGAGGTGCGCGTGTGGCCAGCTGGGTTCGCCTGCATGTCCCAGCTCCCTACCAATCGTGCAGGTTAGGCCAGCGCACGCTTCACGTGTAGTTGGGACACAGCGCTGGTCGCGTGCAAGTGCGCCCCCCACTTCTTACCTGCAGCCAGACTGCAATGATGTGGACAGCGCTGGGCACTGACAGTGCCGGCCCCTGCACAGGCCTTCAAGCTGCAGGACCAGGACCTCACAGTGGCGGTTGTGTTGCAACATGCAGGGAAATTCAGCTGACGTCCACATGCGCACCTCCGGGATGGCGGACGGCTGCGCGCGGTAGTCCAGTGGCTCAGCCGCGAGCGCGCGCGGCGGCGCGCCAGCGAGGCGCAGGCTTGCCGCGTCGGGGCGGCTCGGCATGAAGCTGCACAGCACCCGCCCCATGTTCGCCTGCGCATCAGGCAGCGAGCGTGGTCAGCAGCAGCGGCGCAGCGCTCCGTTCAGGCTCTGGCGAGCGGCGCTGCCCGCTTGCATAGCAGGCGTGCTCGGGCATGCGCTGGGCTGCCAAGGTGAGGCGCATGCGGCAGCTCGGTGCCCCGCTTGATGTCTGCACCCAACCGGTGTCAGGGGCAAGGGCCGCGCCAGCGGTGCGGGGCGACAGCGCAGACTGCGCCGCGCAATGCGCTACGCCTGACGCGGTGGACCCGCCTGGGGCTGCGCAGGCAAGCAGGACGACGCCGCCCAGTTCTTTGGCAGCGCGCTCGACCTGCTGCGCCGCTCGGGCGGCGGCGCGGCCGAGCTCGTGCGCGCCAGCTTCGAAGCGCGCCTCGAGGCCCCGTGCTGCTGCGGCGGCGCGGCCCCTCCGGCGGCCGTGGACGGCCCCATCACGGTCAACAGCCTGGCGGACATGGTGCGCCCGCTCCCCGCGCCACAGACCCTCGGTGCCCCGCTTGCAGCGAAGCAAAGCGGTGGCCCACATGCGTCTGTGGGATGCGGAGAGCGGATGCATCATGTCGGCAAGGCTGTTGATCATGATTAGGCCCTCCACGGCCGCCGGATGAGCCGCGCCGCCGCAGCAGCGCGGTCCCTCGAGGCGTGCGTTGAAGCTGGTGCGCATGTGCTCGGCCACCATTAGGTTGACCACGCTGCCGAAGAACTGCGCCGCATCATTCTGCTTGCCTGCACGGCGCCATGCTGGGTTAAAGCGTCAGGCGTTGCAAAACGCAGTCTGCGCTGTCGCCCCGCACCGCTGGCGCGGCCCTTGCCCCCCACAGGGGCTGGGTGCAGGCACATGTGCAATACTGGGCATGCACCCGCACGCCGCGCCCGCCAGGCGTGGTGCCGGGCGTAAGGGCGGCGCGCCAGGTCCAGGCGCGTTAGGTCCAGGCGCGCCAGGCGCCAGGCACCCCTGGCGCGCAGCCGCGATGCTGCCGCACACATCCAGGCAGCCTACCACGGCGCGCGCGCGCGCCTGGACCTGACGGGCCGCGCTGCTGCCACGGCTGTCCAGTGCGAACGGCAGTGGCACGCCACCCACATGTCATTCTCCAGGTCCTGGACCTTGAAGGCCTGTGCAGGGGCCGGCGCTCTCCAGTGCTCAGCGCTGTGTACATTGTTGCAGTCTGGCTGCAGGTAAAAAGCGCTCTACAGCACACTTGCATGTGGTCAACAGTGTATTCCAACTGTACGGCAAGCGCGCGCGTTGGCATGATCAGCAAATTTGATAGGGACACATTATGGGACATGCAGGCAAAACCAGCTGATAGCCACGTTCGCACTTTGCGAAAGGCCAATGGCTGCACGTGCTCATCCATTGGCTTGAAGAGGCGCAGCGGCGTGCCAGCAAGCTGCAGCGCTGCGTTGTCAAGGCAGCGCCGCTGCCCTTGCCCAGCAGCGGCGCCATGTCCTCCTGCGCATCTGGCAGTGAGCGCGGTTGGCGGTAGCGGCGGAGTGCTCAGGCTCTCCAGGCCAGCCCAGTTGCACAGCACGCATTGCATACTTGTTTTGCTCATGGATGCAAAGACCGGCTGCCCACGCCAGATCAGATGCGATACATTTGCTGCAGCAGAGCGAGCGGTCACCCACATGCGACTGCGCGCGCAGCGAGCGGCGCACCATGTCAGCGAGGCTGTCAGGAGGGTGATACGCTGCACGGCACACATCACAGCACAGCCGCACGTCTGTGCATGACAGCCTTGGCTGGCGCGCTCGGCTCCAGGCAGGCTGCATGCGCTAGCGGTGGAGACACGCAGCAGCGCGGGGAACGTCAATGCAGAGAAGAGCACAGTTGTCAAGGGCAAAATGCAGGCCAGGATGTCTGCTCGGAGCGCAAGCCAGCATCCTTGATGCACACAACCGCGCCTGCAGTAAAAGTCATGCATCGCATTCTTGCCAGGCTGTGCGTTAGCTAAACAATGTCATCGTGCCGCACACCTCGTGTCTCATGTTTGAGATGACCTGCATTTACTGAAGCGCATGTATGTGTACACAAGCTGCGCGCGCTTGAGTCATGGGTGCGTACATGTGCCTTCTGTCATGCTGCTCACTCCCCGCGCGCTCGCCCACCATGCTGCGCAAACATGGGTCTTGCTGTGCTGTCACTCGCATGCTCATGTCAACAGAGCTGCGGCCACCGCTATTCATCACAGGAGGACACGGCATCCTCAGACATGCACAGGCACAGGCGGTCCATGCTGCCCATGCAGGCAGGCGCGCACCGCGTGCGAGCAGCAGCGACAGCGGCGCCAAAGGCACCGCCTTGGGGTGCCTGGTGTCACCACGCCGCATCGGGCTGCAGGGCAGGGCGAGCAGGAGCGCCAGGCAACACCCTGCGCGTCACAGGAAAGCCGTCACCTCCTCGTATACTCACCCAGTGTGCGCAGGCCGACCAGCTGCAGCACTGCAGCTCCGGCACAGACAAGTGTAGGCGCGCTGGTTCCCACTTGTCAACAGTTTCCACAGGGAGCAGAGGAGGTCCAGCCTGTGAAGGGGCGCAGAAGCGTGGTATCGCGTGCAGTCTCACAGCGGTGGACCGTCCAAGGCAATCCAGGTGTGCTCGTCAGGTGCACAGAGCAGTGCACTACAGCAAGGCTGTGCTTATGTCTGCTGAGTGACAGCCAGTGAGGCAGAGCTGCGCTGTCTTGTCAGCGTAGCTGCACTGCAGCGCGCTTGACGCTCCGACTGTGTGAGATGAGCTGTGTTGCCAGCTTCCTCAAACCCTGCTCAACCAGCTTGAAAAGCAGGGTTTGAGGATGTCATGAGAAGGGCAGCCTGGATCTTCTTTGTGCCTCTGTGACCATCGAGATGGTAGTTACCAGCCAGATTACAATTGTGTATGACTCTGCAGGCAAGCGCTCTACTGCATACGGCTCTACATGCACTGCCACACAAACGCACGGGCTTTCAGGTCACAAGGCATGTCTGTAGGCAGACATGCTCTCTTCTGCATACAGCTCTGCACGCAACGCACACAAAGACACAGGCTCAAAAGTTACATGGCATGCCGCGCAGCATATGCCACAAGGCGCGGGGTGTATGCGCGCTCGCGCATGTCCGCCTGTACAGCGCCGACATGCGCGCCCACGCAGCGCACGTCTGCATCGTCCGCGCGGTAAAATATGCCCTGAACGCGCACGTAGGCTATGATGTGCTTTCGGGCGTGGCAGGCCACAGCCACCAGGTCATAGGCGAAATCGCCGCAGCCAGGCGCACAGAAGCCATGCTCCTTCAGATCGAAGCCCTGCGCGGGACGCCGGCGTGAGTGCTTAGCGCATGCGCACTGCACACTAGGCCGGCTGCAAGCAGGGCCCACTGGTGCCACGTCGGCCTTGCATTTGACACCTACGCCGCCCGGCCCGCAGCCTTGCAACATGGCGCCGGCTGCCGGCACTGCAATGGCGCTCAGAGCCTTTTGACCTGCGTGCAGCCCGGCTGACGGCCGCCTGCGCGCACCTCCGCGATGTCGCACGGGCGCGCGTCCCCGTATGACTCGAAGAGCAGGGCCGCGGGCGGCGCGCCAGCGAAGCGCAGCTCCGTGCGCTGGCCGCCCTCGCAGGAGCGGCAGGGCGGCATGTCGCCGCACAAGGCGCGCCCGACATCCACCTGCGCAGCAGGCAGTGCGGACGCTCAGCGGCAGCGGCGCCGCGCTTTGGGGAGCGGCCCTGCTCTGTGACGGGGTGCGAGCGCTCGGCCCGCTTGCGCTGGCCATGGCCAGCGCGCGCGCGCGCCCACAAGAACAACCGCCCCTGGCAGCAAAGCAACCGTTTGCGCGTGCCGAGTCCGGGCGCGGGGAGCGGGCGCACCAGGTCGGAGAGGCTCGTGACATAGACCTGCCCCTCCCAGGTCTGCTCGCCTGCCGCGCTGCCGCAGCAGGTCCGCGCGACGCGCGACTCGAACGTGCGGCGCGCGAGCTCGGCTGCGCCGCCGCCCGAGCGGCGCAGCAGGTCGACCACGCTCGCGAAGAACTGGGCCGGGTCTTCTTGCTCGCCTGCGCGGCCCCAGGCGGGTCCCAGGCGTCAGCCGCGGCGCAGCCCAGTCTGCGCCGTCGCCCCGCGCCGCTGGCGCGGCCGCGCGTCCCACAGCGGCGAGGCACATGCGCGGCGCTGGGCACGAAACCCGCACGCCGCAGCTGCCAGGCGCGGTGCGGGGCGCGCACAGGCCCTGCCGCTGGAACCGTCACCTCTGCGTCCGCTGCTGTAGTGACGCAGCTGCCGCACGGGCGCTCAAGTGTGCGGGCCAGCGCGCGGGGGCGCGCCGATCGCATATTTGCCATATCCGGCGCTCGCGACGGCCGCCCGGAACGCGCGCACGCTGAGCGGGCCGCGGGCCCCGCGGGCCGCGGCGGCGCGGTGCGCGGTGAGCACGTCGGCGAGCGCCAGCGCCGCGCGCAGCATGCCAGGCTCCTCGCCCGCCCCGCGCGCCACAGCCGCCTGCTCACCCGCAGCTCCAGTCAAGGGCCGCGCGGTCACCGCGCACTTGTGCAGGGGCGCAGTCGCCCCATAGCGCGCCGCGCAGCCCGGCGTGACCCACAAAGTCATGGGCACATGTTCACATGCAATGATGTTTGCCAAACACTCCCGGCTTGCACCACGCGGCCCTGTGGGGGGCGACAGCAGGCCCGAGGCGGCACAGGCCCGCGCCTGCAGCGCCGCCTGCAGCTCCCCGCGCAGCGCCTCCAGACCGCTGCCGAAGCCGGGCACGGCCGCCAGCAGCTGGACAGTTGAATTCACGAAGCAGTTGAAGTCGACGCCGGGGTTGTCAAACCCCGGCGGCAGCGTGGGCGGGCGGCGCGATGCCGCCTGCTCCGCCGGCTGGCCCCGCGCCCGGGGCCCCGGCTGCTGCTGCCGTGCCTGCGCCGTGCCCTGCGGCGCACCCGGCGCGGCCGCCTCGCGCCAGAGCGCCCGGCGCGACTTGTGCGTCGCCCAGGCGCCCTGCGGCTGCGCGGCGGGCGCCGGCGGCCCCGGGCGCCCGACGTCCTGCGGCGCCTGCGCGGCCGGCGCGCGCCTGCGCGGCGGCGAGGCCGGCTGCAGGACGCGCCGCGCGGCCTCCATGACGGCGTCGCCGGCCGCCTGCGCGGCCCCGGGTGGCCGCCTGTTCGCCCAGCGCGGCAGCGCGCGGCGCGTTGCCGGCCGGCCCTATGAGCGCGCTTGGCGGCCCAGCCGGTGCTCAGCCGCTCCGGCTACCAGGGCATCACGTTCATGGCATCACGGCGCATGGCGAGCAGTGCGGCGCCCGCTGACCCAGCCCCAGGTTGGAAGCATGCGCGCAGGCAGGCGGTCGGGCGCTTGACAGCAGGCAGCCTCAGAGAGACGTGACCCATGCCCCTGGCGCGGGCGGCTGCGCACCGCCAGGTAGCTGGCGCGCGGCTGGCCCTGCGGCGCCATGGGTCGCCCGGAGGCGGCCGGCACGGCGCGCGCGGCCGTGCCCAGCAGCGCAGCCGGCGGCTGCGCGCGCGCGGGCGGGGCGGGGACGTGCGCACGCGTCGGCACCATCGGGGCGGCGGCCGGCGCCGGCGGCGGGGGGCCCGGCTGGCGGGCAGCATCGGCGTACAGCAGCCGTGCCTGCAGAGCAGACATGCGCAAGGCCTGTGAGCGACGCGCTTGTAAACGATGCAATGCATGCTCAAGGTGAGCAGTTCGGCATGCACATCACTCACAACGCGCTCCTGAAGCAATCAGAACACACATGACCTTTCAAGTGTGTTTGGAGTGCACACCGCGCCGCTGCTGGTCTGCTTTGCGGCGGCGGCGGAGCTGCTCGCCGCAGAGCCGAGCGGGGCAGCGGGCTGCTGCAGCTCGGCGGCAGGCGCGTCCTCGCGCAGGCCCGGCAGCGCGGCCGGCGAGCAGGCGGCGCCGCGCGTGCCCTGCGCAGGGCTGCCAGGTAAAAGACGCGGTTGGCAGCAACCCAGGCGCTGCTGCTGAGCAGGCTGCTCTTGCGCGCCTCTCCTACAGCGCGGAGGCATGCTGCGACCTCCTTGGTGCCACAGGTGCCTGCAAGCCCGCCAGGCGGCCAGCTACAAGAGCCCGGGCGCACCATCCACCCGGCACCAATTGCCGTCTGCACACTCGATATGAGCGCCCAGTCTTGCAGGGCATGCCGCAAAGGCACCCAGCGAGCACGTCAGGGCGGGCAGCGGCGCCGGCGCACCTTCATCTGCTTCCGGCCGCGCTGCGCCGGGCGCTCGCCCGCCGGTGCGGGCTCGGCCGCCTTGTTGTCCTTGCGCTTCGCGCCCACGGACGGGTCGAGCGTCGTGACACCGCGTGCCTGTGACGGCGCGCGTGCCTGCGCGTGGCACGCCAGCCGTGCGTCCAGCCATCCCGCGCCGGATGTCAAACCTTGGCTGGAGCGCAAGTACGCGACCTCTGCCCCGGCCCCTTCGCTGCTCACAACTGACAGACGCGCTGTATGGAGCCCGCGCAGGGTGGGGAGGACCGGGCGCACACCATCTTGCTGACTGCCGGGCCGCAGTGTGACCCCTGCGTCCTCGCGCTCGCGCCCTGGCGCGGCTTGGTCGCGGCAGGCGCTTCTGTCCGCGCGGCGGCAGCGCAGGTCAGCGCAGGTCAGGCGCAATTGCAGGTGCCAGGGAGCGCGGGGAGGCTGGGAGCTGCGGTGCGTACCGCGGCGCGCAGCGGCATCAGCCAGCACCATGTCCGGGCGTGCACACCTGCGCGCGCCCCGCGCCCGCGCCGCTGACCAAACACGCTGCGTCTGTGCAGTGCTGCAGGCACTGGGCCTCCGGAGCCTTGCGGGGCAAGCCAGCAGGCCGCTTCAGCCCCCGCATGCTAGGACGCCCCCTCCAGCCCAGCCCCGGGCTCAGCCTCCCCGCTTGCCCGCTCAGACTGAAGCAGGCGAGCAGCATTGCACGCCTGCCTGCCCCTGAGGGCCCGGGACGGCCCGCTCATGGCGTCCGCAGGGACGCCCGGCAAGCATGACAGCACGATCCCCACAACGGGCACAAATGGGCCCGTGGGCTCCGCTCGCCCGGGCCAGCGCACCGCATCACGTTGCTCACAGCCGCTGCACACGAGCTCCGTGCGGCCTGGAGCCCCTCCGCTCAGGCCCACCACAAGCGTCCCACTCCGCGCAGCAGCAGCCCTCCAGAGCCTGCTGGTCCGGGTCAGCTTGTAGGCCGCCTACGCAACAGGTGCTGGTGGGCTGCTGTGGGCTGCTGGTGACCGTGAATTGCGCTCTGGACTTCCGCAGGCACTTCAAACAAGAGGTGCCCCCCAGGGTTTCAGCCCCACATGTGCCTGCGCACCTGGAGCACCTTTCCTCCCTCGTCTGGCCAGCATATGTGTGCAACAGGCACATATTATATGTGTGCAACAGGCACATATTATACTTCCGCGTGCGCCGCCAACAAAAGCCCTGTGGCTGCCTGGTGGCGCGCGCTGCGGCCCTTGCGTGCGCCCATGGGCTGCACGGCCTCGGCCGTGCTGCCTGCGCTGCGCTGCCCTCCCGCCTGGCCCTCCTCGGCATTTGCAGCGCGCGCCTGCGTTTACCAGAGCAAGGGATTTTGGGAGGCCAGCCTGCGGCGCAAAGCAGCGTTTCTGCGGCATGCCTGAAGCAGGACCAGGGCGCAGCAGCTGCACTCTGCAGGCAACGTCTTATGCGACGCCGTCAGCCACACGGCCAGGTGCCGAAGCCACCAGGCCGTTGGGCCTGTGCGTTCTTGCAGCCGCGTGACCCAGGGCACACAGAGTCCCAGAGCAGTGCTATTGTGCCATCCCGCGCTGGCAGAGCGCGCTTACTTTCAGACCGCTATCCTCCTTGGAGGTGTTGAAAAAGTGCTGCATCGCCAACAAGCTACGCATCTGGCTAGGCAAACCTGGATGCCCCACGCCAGAGGGGTGCGTCCCGCCAGGGCGCCGCACTTGCAACGGGAGCCGTGGTGCCTGCCTCCTGCTGAGTGAGTGGCTGTCAGCACACCTGTGCGGCGCCCTGACAGAGAGGCGCCAAGCGGACAGCGCACAGAGGCAACATGGTCACAGCTCAGCACCGCTGCAAATGTGTGACGAAGCAGAGCGCTGCGGGCAACAGCCCGCCTGTCACGCATCGCACAGCGCGGCATGCTTGCCCTCTGCGCCGGTCAGCTGAGCAGGTCACACAGAAAAGTGCAAGCTGGGTGCTGTTACAAGGCTGTAACTCCAGGTAGGGCTGCTCAGACGGTTCTCATCTGCCAACAAGGTCTCCAGGGACAGACCTACTGGCGGATGGGCCCATGGACCGCCACGAGGGCATAGCGCCTGCTGGACACAGGTGGGAGTGCACGACGCTGGCCTGCGCGCGGGAGCATGGAGGGCGCGTCGACCCGTGCTTTCCCGCGCCTGCTCAAGCTGTGCTGCGGCAGACCGCTGATGGGGACGCCTGCAGGCGCGGTGCCCAACCTGTTCTGGGGAGCGATCTCCTTCGAGGAGCTGCGCGGCATGAGCGCCTGCTTCGCGGCGCTGCCGCCCTGCCCGCAGCTCGCCGGCCCGCCCACGTACAGGCGAGGCCGGCCCGCAGTCCTCTGGCTCTACACGCCACCTCGCAGCCGCGCAGCCTCGAGCGCCCCTGTCGCGCGCAGGCTAGTGCGGCAGGACACAGCGCTCTGGGCCGCGCTGCACCGCGGCTGCCTGACGACCGGCCAGCTCAACGCCGCGCTGGGCTTCTACGAGCCGGCCGCCGCGCGCAAGCTGGACGTCCCGCCGTCCTTCGTGGGGCACCGGCGCCTGCTGGCCGCGCACGCCAACCTGCGGCTGCCGCTGCACCGCTGCGCCGGCGGCGCGGGGCAGGCGCCGCGCGGGGCGCGCGCTCCGGCCGCGGCGCCGCCCGCAGGCCAGCCGCTGCGCTCCGGCGCAGCGGCTGCGCGCGCGGGCGGCGGCGGCCATGCGGAAGAGGTGAGCGGTCGCGCCCGCTCTGCCTCTTGCCGAGAGACGCGCCTGGCCCGTTCTGCCTGTTGCCGTGACCCTGCCCTCCCTATCCTGATGTCGTGAGGCGCGCCTGTGTCAGGCATACCTTCCGCTTCTTCCAACACTTCCGCTTCTTCTGGCGCTCAACGGCCTGGACGATCCAACACCTTGTGTGCAGGACAGGAGGGCCCGGCCGGCGCCGGGCGCGAGCTCCGTCGCGGCGCCCGCCGCCGAGGCCGCCGCCCGCGCCGAGCGCCGCAAGCGGTGCACCATGGCTGCGGCTGACGGTGAGCCTCCGAGGCCTGGTCGGCACTGCTTCAGAACGCCACTTTGTGCCCCTTGGCTGCGTGCCGCCGTGTGTGCGCGCCCAGGGATGCACCTGTGTCGTCCTGTAGTGGCAAAGCTCAAGCAGATCTCAGAGAGCGCCACGTGCCGCGGCCAGGGCCGCAGCCTGCGCGGTCCCGAGAGGGCCAGCACAGGGAAAGCCTGTAGTGTTTGCGCGAGACCGCCGGCTGCGCGCGCGCGCAGGGCAGCAGCGCGTGAGCGGCGCGTGGGGGAAGACGCAGGAGGCGGCGGCGTTGTTCGCGCTGCACGCGGCCGCGGGGCCGGCCGCACCGCCGCTGGAGGAGGCCGGCCTGTTCTGGCTGGAGCCCGGCCCGCTGGAGGCCGCGTTCGGGCTGCCGCCCGGCAGCCTGCCGCCGATGGGCGCCTCGCCCGACGCGCTGCTGCGCCATGGCGGCGCCAACCGCGCGCCCGGCCGGCCGGCGCCGGCGGCCGCTGCCGCGCGCGCGCGCGCGGCGGGCGCGGCCGAGGGCGCGGCCGGCGCCGAGGTGGTCCCTGTGGCGGCGGCGCCCGGGCTGACAGCTGCGACGGGGCGCTGCGGCGGCGCAGACGCCGGCGGCGCTGCGACTGCCGGAGCTGGCCCGGCGCCGGCGGGGGCGGCCGGCGGGGCTGCGGCGGCCGACGCGGGCGGTGGCGTGCTGCTGCACGGCGCCGGCGAGGTGCTGGAGCCGGTGGAGGTCAAGTCGGTGTGCCCGTTTAGGCTCAGGACGCGGCGCAGCCGCAAGGGCCACCGCACGAGCGTGTACGGCGTCGCCGACCGCGGCCCGATGCAGCAGGCGCGCGCGCCTGCCCGCGCCGCGCCCATGAGCGTGTGCAAAACGCGAGCGTTGATGGGCTGTGCGTTGTCGAGGTGAGCAAGGGTTGCTGCTGCTGCTACCCTCGCGCGGCCCTGCTCCGCGCCCCAGCCCTGCTCCGCGCCCTGGCTCTCTGTGGCCGCCCTGGGCCCGCGGGGCCGCTCGCAAGGGGGCGTGGTCAGCCAGCGGCGGCAGTCCGCTCCGACTGGGCAGGGCAGGGGCTTGGGGAGCCAGGGCGCAGGGCTGACGCATGGCGCACACTGCGGACCCGTCTGGCGGGCGGGCGCTCGCCGCGCGGGAGCCACGGCGCGCGGCTCACGCCTGCCCGGTCACCGGCGCGTCCCTGCCCCGCAGGTGCCGGCGCGCTGCGTGCCGCAGCTGCAGCTGGAGTGCCTGGCCACGGGCGCGCCCAGCGTGCTGCTCTGCAGCCGCTCGGCCACAAAGGCGCGCGCGCCCGGCCGGGCGCACGCAGCGCGCGCGCCTGCACGCCCAGCGCAGCGGGGGCCTGATGACCTGGTCACCTGGTCCGTAGCAACGGCCGAGACGTCGCGGCGGCGCATCCCCGCCGCACACCCATGACGTCCTCAATAGGCGAGGCTCGTGCGTAGGGCGACGTGCGGCCCTACCCTAACCCTAAAAAATGGCAGCACCCCCGCGCTGAGACACGCGGCGGCGCGCGGCGCGCGGCGCAGGGCATGACCGTCTTCCGGCTGCAGCGCGACGAGGGCTACCTGGCGCGCATGCTCGCCTGCGTCGCGCGCCTGCACACGCAGCACGTGCGGCCCGGCGCGCCGCCGCCGCCGCTCAACGCTTGGTGGCAGCTGCCGGAGTACCACGCGTTCCTGGACGCGACGCGGGCGGTCGCCGCGGCGGCCGCCCTGGTCGCGGTCGTGGACGCGCCCGCGCTGCCGCCCGGCGCCGACCTGCGCCCGTTCCTGGACTGAGGCGCGCCCGGCCCGGGCGCCGGCGCCTGGGTGAACGTGCGGCTGGGCCGTTCCTGGACTGAGGCGTGCCCGGCCCGGGCATGAAGCCTGGGTGAATGTGCGGCTGGGCCGTTCCTGGACTGGGTGCGTGCGGACCGGGCGCCGGCGCCTGGGTGGATGCGCGGCTGGTGGCCTGGATGTGCAGGCCATCGCTCGGTGCTTGAGGCCGCTGTTGTGGGTTTGCTAGGTGTACCATGCAGAGCATGTGACTCTGAGCCAGTGACTAGAGCCGGGACGCTCACTCGCCACCGACCTGGTGATTGGCCAGCAATGCACATTTTGTAGGGCACTGTGCTGCTGCCTCTGTCCATCCGTCTGTTTGTCTTGCATGGTCTGTTCCAGACTGTGCGCGTGTTTGGTCTCAGAAACTTTCGTAGGAGTTGTGCAGTATCACTTGGCTTTCAAACTCGGGCTATCGCGCGCATGCCAAGGTTGCTACTGCGGCGTGTTTCGCGAACGCCCAAGTGGTGAGGCATGTGGTGGCCGCTTTGGGTCAGAACAAAATGAATGAGGCGTTTGCTTGGTAAAGGCTGATGCGCAGTGGACCGTGAGCTTGCTGCTCTTGCAGTCCACTGCTGTGCAGCATTTTCATGCAAGTCGTTGAGTCCATAGCACTTGTTACGTGAATACAGTGCACATGCTGCCCAAGTTAAATACGAATGTACACAGTGCTATCAGACTTAGACTGGCCTTCCTACATCAGCCATGCCACCCTGCCTAGGCCTGCCAGTCTTGCAAAATTCCATGCCTGAGCAGGGCTGGGTATCCTAACAAGCACCTGTAATGCAGCATACTAAAGCATACTTCTCTGTACCGGTGTGCGTGCATACTGGCAGGTAAGCCAAGGTCGACAGGACAGTCGGCTCATACCGGGGGCATACAACGATTTGACAGTTGCTGCAGCGACTCACATGCTGGCCAGCTCTGCTTGCAGGCTGCTCACAGCGAGGCTTCCTGATAAGCCCGTGTTATCGCAGCTCGCAAGAGCGCTGTGCACAGCGAGCGTCCAGGGCACGGACCAGGACCAGCGCAAGCCTTCCCCATGCGCCGCCGCGTTACAGCCGCAGCTGGTGAGGCCTTACAGCACAGGAGTGGTCGCCCACAGAGCCACTACGCTTCCCACCAGTGCTACCATGCTCCCTAACCGCTGCTGGACGTGTTGCTGCCTCGGACTGAGGACGTCATGGGCTGAGGACATCTTGTTTCCATCGCAGCTGCGCGACTTCCTGCACGACAGCCTGTACCATCCCAGCGAGGGCTACTTCAACGCGCGGGAGCCGCCGGTGGGCGTCGGCGTGCCGCTGGACCTGCCCGCGCTCGCAGGCGAGGACGCGTACCGCGCTGAAGTGCGGCGGCAGTATGACGACCTCGCGGCGCGCAGGCCCTGCCGCGCTACGCGGCGGTCCGCCCGTGCAAGTTGAAGGGCACGTAGGGCACGGGGCAGGCTTGTTTCTTTACTCAATCCTTTCATGTTGCCTTCCCGCTACCTGCATTCTTTCAAGCTCCCAGGTTGTCCTGAAGCGGAGCCGACCAGCACCTAGCCCATCAGTGCCGAGCCTTAGAGCGCTAGTCTCCAGCAGGGCAGGCGCAGCCAGGCAGCCGCCAGCCGCGGGGCAGCCAGGCGCCTTGCACTGTGGGTGAGTGTGCAGCCGGGCGATCGGGTCCCGGCGCCCGGCAGGTCGCCTGGCTAACGCCGAGCGAGCTCTTCACGCCGTTCTACGGCCGCGCCGTGGCGTCCTTCTTGCTGGCCGAGCATGCGCGCAGCGCCGCGGGCGGCGCGCCACTGCACGTGTTCGAGGTGCTCACGCCGGCGGGCGCCGGCGGGCGCTGCCGGACTCGCTCCCGCCGCATGCACCTGCATGACTGCATGACAGGATGATGCTGTGCATGCACGCCTGCACGTATATATGAATGTAGTAAAGCTGAGCTGCCTGGTGCACAGCAGAGCGCCGCCATGCAGCGGTGTTCGTACCAGTCTGATGCTCCTGGAGAGCAGACAGGCCTGCTGTGCATCCCTGTGCAAGCAAAGCACCATTGGCAGAGCGCGCCCGACTCCCGGTCCGCAGAACCTCACGCCCTCCGGGCCGCGCAGGTGGGCGGCGGCATGGGCCGCCTGGCGCGTGACGTGCTGGACCACGTGCGCGCGGCCGCGCCGGGCGTGCACGCGCGCATGCGCTACACGTGCGTGGAGATCAGCGCACGCCTGGCCGGCATGCAGGCCGCCACGCTTGGCGCCGGCGGCGCGCACGCGGGCCGCTTCAGCGTGCGCGCCGCCGCCGGCCCACGGGCAGGCCAGGGGCTGGTACCCATGCCAGGGCTGGTTGCAGCAGAGCGTGACATGCACGCGTGACTCCCTGTTAACGCCCGCGTGTCGGACGCCCGCCGGGCCGGCAGAGCGCCCGCTCCTGCTCCTGCCCCGGCTGCCGCTGCCGCTGCCGTGGGACAGCGTCCTGCGGGGAGGGCTGGTCTCTGGTCCGGAGGCTGTGGCGGGCGCGCAACGCGTTCCTTGGCCGATGACTCTTATCTTTGCTTATCCCGGCAGGAGGGATAACGCTCCTTTTGACAGATCGACATCGCGCGCGGGCAGGTGGAGTGCCGGGACGCTGCGGACGCGGCGGGCTGGGGGCCGCCGCGCGAGGAGCACGCGTTCGTGCTGGCCATGGAGGTGCTGGACAACCTGCCGCACGACCGCGTGGCCCGCGAGCCGCGCAGTGGCGCCTGGCTGCAGACGGTCGTGTCTCGCGCGGGCGGCGCCGGTGCGCGCCGGCGGCCCCCCGCATGCCCGCAGGCGCGTCCGCATGCGCGCGAGCGGCGGGCATGCGTTGCCTGGCCGGCCGCTGCGCGCCTGGCCGTGCTTGGACGTCTGGTGATCGCAGCTGACATGTGCATGTTAGGCGCATGCAGTTGCTGTTGCGCGGAGCTCATGCAAACGGGGCGGCGCCCTGTCTGGGCAGGAGCTGGGGCTGAAGCGCTGCGGGAGGCACTGGCGCCGCTGGAGGACGGCCTGATCAGGCGCTGCCTGGCCGCGGGCGACTGGGCGGCCGGCGGCAAGTCGCTCTGGCACCGCATGCTCGACTTTGCGGTCGGCGAGCCGGGCGCGCCGGCCCGCCCCTCTTGACGTGTTGGCGAGGGCTTGCGCAGGCAATGCCAGCAGGCCACGGTGTGGCTCAGCAGGCGCCAAAGCGATGGTCCAGCGCGCCCTGCTGCGGTGGGCAGGCCTCAGTTGCCTCACATACCTCCGTGACGATTGTTGGTAGCAAGCAGCACGCCTGGGAGAATATTCACACAAGGCACACTGGGTAAGGCCGCCTGTGTCGGCTGCGCTGCGGCCTCACGCGCGCACACGCCCCTGCTCTCCAGGCTCAGACCTGCGGGCCGCGCTGCAGGAGCGCGCGGCGGCGGCGACGAGGTGTTCCTGCCCACTCGGTCGCTCGCGCTGCTGGACGCTGTCGCCGGCGCGCTGCCCGCACACACGCTGCTCGCGGCCGATTTTGATGCGCTGCCGGAGACGCGGATCGCGGGCGCCAACGCGCCGCTGGTGGCCACCACCGTGCGGGCGGGGTGTAGGTATAGGCGGGCGGGGTGCAGGGGGCCGCCCCAACGTCCGCCCCCTCTTAGCGCCTGTGACGATGCCGTCTGGGCTGAGTCCTGCTGCCTGGCTGGGTTTCGCCGTGTTGAAGGCGTGTCCGACAGTTGTGCTGTTGTCCTTGGCTGCAGGGCCTTGTGAACGCGTGGCAGCAGATGGGCGAGGGCAATGGAGGATCACGTGTGCTGCGTGTTGCGAGATAGTCTGGGGCTGTCAGCGCGCGTGAGCGCACGTGTGGGCAAAAACCTAGTGGCACGCCGCCGGCTGCTGACTGTCAGCACTCTCGCAACGCGTCCCGGGGCTGTCACGCTCGCGACCTTGCCAGCTGCCTGCTGCCGGGCAGCGCTCTTGCAGACACGCCGCGAGGCTGTGAGAGCGCGCGGGCGCAGGTGGGCGGCGGCGCGCGGGACCACGCCACCTACCTGCTGCAGCGCGGCGCTGCGGACGTCTTCTTCCCTACCAACTTCCGCATGCTGGGCCGCCTGTACGAGGCGGCCGCGCGCGCCGCGCCGTCGCCCCTGAACGGTGCGTGGAAATACAGCTTACATAATGATGTAGTCACCCAGGCACACAAGGGGGTTGTGCTGCTGCCGACTTGCTTTGCTTGGATGGCATGGCAGCGCTGGCGCTGCGTGGCAGCGCTGTCCGAGGCAGCGCTGTCCGCGGGCGGAGCTGTCTGAGGCTGGGTGCCGGGACTCCCAGTAAGTCGCCCCTGACACTTCCTGGTGGCGCTTGCCTTGCCGACAAGCAAGTGTCTGGCCGCAGCTGCTAGACGCCTGCTGTGTCTGCTCACGGCGCGGCCCGCCGTGCAGGCGTCAGCACGCAGCACATGAAGACCCGGGAGTTCATGAAGCGCTTTGCGGACCTGCCGGCGAGCACCACGCAGAGCGGCTACAACCCCCTCCTGCGCGACTTCACCAATACCTCCTTCTTTGTGGGCCAGCGCGCGTAGGCGGCCCCGCGGCCCTCTGTATTCATGCCTTCCTATAGGGTGTTGTGCTGATGCAGCAATTAGAGCGTTTGCTGATGCAGCGAGCGTGCCCAGTATGCGCCTTGAAAGCAGCTGTCTGAATATTACAATGACGTACACCGATGCACCCTCGCAGCGGCTTCAAAACCTGATGGCATGCAGAAGTTCAGACATGTTGGCACCCCTGCCACAGTGCCACACAGCGTGCGGATGGACAGTAAGTGGCCTTCCGCCTGCGGTGAAGCTGCAAGCATGCCGCAGCCCGGGCGCCAGGGCGAGGCCGCCTGTGCAGCGCTGCCCGCACCCTCGTCACCGGCCCCTGCGCCAGCCGCGGCAGGTCAGTCAGTGGCGAGCCACACACAGAGCCGCAACAGTGGCGCAAACAGCGGCGGGCGCACGTGGTCTGCATCAACGTGATGTTATCGCCCTTTAGCAGTATCCGCCCTGGCCACACCAACGTTGGTGTGAGCGAGTGGCCAACGCTCCGCGTCGCTTGAAGACTTGAATACTGGAGCATCTTCACCAGACAACGCCTCTCAAGCTTTAAATGCGAAACAGTCTGCGCAGTGCGCACCCAAGGGCTTCCGCGTTTTCCTCTTCATGGAGACCTCCTCAGCCTCGTCCAGGACCAGGTTCATGTACTCGTCAAAGCCCTGCCGCGCAGCCAGGTTCAACAGCCGCGCCGGGCAGCGCAGGCTGTGCGTGTGACGCGAGGCGATCCCTGCGCACGGCCGTCAGCGGGGCGGGTGGGGGCGCACGATGATGCGGCCCTCGACGCGCAGGTCCGTCTGCTCGAACAGCCAGATCTGCACCTTCTGTCGGCTTTGCAAGAACCGGAAAATCAAGTTCTGCAGCGCCATGCCAGGCATTCAGTGCGCTCTGCCGCGTCGGCAGTGACAGGAGTACGCCCTAGGGCATACAGAATGCAGAGCAGCTGTGCAACCGGGAAGGCCGCGCACAATGGGCTGCGTCATGATGCGCTTCACGGTGCCTGGCGCGCGGAAGCGCAACACACAGCGCCGTCAGCCCCCGCAGCTCCACTGGTGCTGCGGTGCTGCGGGCAGGTTCTTGCGCACCTGGTCGCCCCGCCATCTTGGGCAAGGTTTGTGCGAGCCCGGCGCTCTGCCTGTGTCCGCCTGTCTTTGGACAATGCAGAGGCCTGTGCTGACGATGGGCAACCGGCGGGAGTCTGCCTCGTCTGAAGGTGGCAGTGAGAAGAAGCGCAGGCGGCAGCCAGCAGCACTGCAAGGGTGCGTGGAGGGTATGGCCGCTGCTCAAAGGCTGGAGGGACAGCCGCCCGCACCATACCCACCTAGCTCTCGGACGATGACCCGGGCGCCCGCGCGCGGCCCGCTGGTGTGCGAGGGCCAGGCAGCGTGCGCGGCAACGATGTGGCGGAGCCTG
>JAABUO010003693.1_pt1 | contig 18198 bp, 18 predicted proteins | sample 5559291 | NCBI WGS metagenome assembly JAABUO01 (sample SAMN10711878, study PRJNA513372) | rock metagenome | isolation source: Antarctica rocks | place: Antarctica: Victoria Land, Finger Mt sud | reverse complement strand
CGCCTAAATCTTCCGGCCGCATGGATGTGATCGGCTTTTCGTGCGTGACGATCGGCAGCCGCGCGTCCGAAGTGACCGCCAGGCTCTTTGAAGCTGGAGACTTCACACGCTACCTGTACGCGCATGGATTGTCCGTTGAAACCGCTGAGGCGCTGGCTGAGTACATGCACGTTCTGGTGCGGCGTGACCTGGGCATCGGGAACGAGGATGCGCCGGAGACGCGGGACCTTTTCCATCAGAAATATCGCGGTTCGCGCTACTCGTTTGGCTACCCGGCGTGCCCGAACCTTGAGGATCAGACGAAGATTTTTGCTCTGCTTAAGCCCGAGGAAAACATCGGCGTCCGGCTGACAGAAGGCTTCCACCTGGAGCCGGAACAAAGCACAAACGCGCTGGTTGTGCATCACCCACAGGCCAAGTACTTTGTGGTCTAGCTTGGATGCAGACAACGTGTTGCAAGCTGCCTAAAGTTCTGCGTAGACTTGCACTTACAGATCTGTCGCAAATCGCTGGAGCCTTTCGGGCCGATCGGGCCCGCCGCATCCGAGCGCAGGAGCGAAGACTTGAATTGAGTTCCACGGAAACGCCCAATGATGTCCGTAAGCGAAGTGCCAGAATCCAAAAAGAAGATTCTGCATATTTCCACACGCGATGCGCTACGACCGATTCGCGACGAAGTTCTCCGACTCTCCGGTTTCAAAATTGAATCTACTTCCAGTTACGAAGAAGGCCTGAAGCTGTTCAATCAATGCGCGTTTGACCTGGTGCTTGTGGACGTAGAAGGCGAAGAATCAGTCAGTTTAGCCGAACAGCTCTGTGCTGAAATCAAAACGCAGCACCATGGTCAGCGCGTGGCATTTGTTTGCAACTGGCGGGTTGCAATCCTGACCGATTGTCCGGATGAGATTCTCCGCACTGAGTTTGATCCGGCGGCGTTTGTTGCCGGGGTGCGCAAAACCCTGATGAATTCATAAGCGGCGTCGTCGCCGGTTGCGTTGGCTTTCGCGGCGTGATACAAACGAATCTATTCCAGTCAGCTTCGGCTGATTTGAATTTCATGCAGAGTGGTTGAGGGACGAGCCCTTTGACGCCACGACAACCGGACAGAACAAAGGCGTACCGGTGTCAACTCTCTCCTGGAAGGCTGTATTCCAGGGAACATGAGATTCGGAGCAGGCACTTTCTGTCCGTAACCGTTGCCCCACAGAAGGAAGCCACCCCGCACCTCCTTTCCCTTTCCATCTGAGAAGCGTCAATTTCGGCAATCTCCTTCAGGGCATGTCTGCGAGGGAGAGTTGAGCCGATGGAATATTCCTGTCCGACGTACCAGTTGAAGTGCAATGAGTGCGGCCGTATGTTCGGCAATCGCCCGCTTTCCGGCTGCCCCGAGTGCCTGGCTCCGCTTGAAATTCATTACGACTACCAGGCTATCCAGCAGCAACACGCGATTACCCGCGCATCGATTGCTGCCGGGCCCCACAACATCTGGCGCTACGCCGCGTTGCTGCCGATCCCACAAGGCTTCGAGCCTGATCTGCCCGTGGGATTTACCCCGTTGCTACGCGCGCGCCAGCTCGGACGGCGAGTCGGCGCGGACAACCTGTACATCAAGAATGACTCGGTTTGCTTTCCTACGCTCTCGTTTAAAGACCGGGTAGTTTCCGTCGCGCTGGCCAACGCGCAGGCCTTCGGGTTTGAAACCGTCGGCTGTTCGTCTACTGGCAATCTTGCCAACTCGGTTGCGGCCCAGGCGGCACGTCTCGGGTTGAAGTCGATGATCCTGATTCCGTCGGACCTGGAGCCGGCGAAGATTCTGAACACATTGGTGTATGGTGCGCGCCTGGTGCGCGTCGAAGGCAACTACGACCACGTGAATCGCCTGTGCACGCTAGTCGCCGACGAGTACAGCTTCGGTTTCGTGAACGTCAACCTGCGGCCTTACTATGCGGAAGGTTCCAAGACGCAGGGCTATGAGATTGCCGAGCAGCTTGGCTGGCGTTTGCCCGACAACGTGATTTGCCCGATGGCTGGCGGCTCGCTGATCCGCAAGATTCGCAAGGCGTTCAACGAACTGATTGCGCTCGGTCTGGTGGAGGACAAGCCGGTCAAGTTTTTTGGCGCGCAGGCGACTGGCTGCTCGCCGATCTCGCAGGCCGTACGCGAGGGTTGGGATTATATTGAGCCGCAGCGACCCAACACGATTGCACGTTCGCTCGCAATCGGGAACCCGGCGGATGGGCCAGCGGCTTCCAAGATGATCCGCTCGACGGGCGGCTGGGCCGAGGATGTGTCGGACGTCGAAATCATCTCCGGCATCCAGGAACTCGCCGAAACCGAAGGCATTTTTACCGAGACTGCTGGCGGAGTTACGACCGCAGTTGCGGCGCGGCTTTACCAGCAGGGTCGCATCGGCAAGGATGAGACCACCGTGGTTTGCATCACCGGCAACGGGCTGAAGACCACGGATGCACTGGCGCGGAGTTACGATCACGTGGATGCACGCGCGATCCGTCCGCGTCTGGCCGATTTCGCGAACTATTTGCAAGAGCTGGATGCTCTGCCCGAGCCAGCGCTGATCGCCGCGGATTGATTCGCTCCTTTACCACCTGACCAGGCTTTCGACCAACAAAGTTCAAGGAGTTCACCATGGCTATCAAAATCATCCTGCCCACCGCGTTTGTTCGCCACACTGATGGACAGAAACAGCTCACCAGTGAAGCATCGAATCTGCCTGCGCTGATTGACGACATCGGCCGCAACTTTCCTGCTCTCTCCACACAGATTAAAGATGACTCCGGAAAGCTGCGCCGATTTATCAACATTTACGTCAACGATGAAGACATACGTTTTCTGGGTGGAGACAGCTACGCCTTTGCCGAGGGGGATGAGGTGATGCTGATTCCATCGATTGCTGGCGGAGCGCTGTAACCGGCGATTTATACCGCGAGCGCACATGTGCTCGAAGCGCTGCCGCATAAAATTTATTGAGCAAATTTTCCGGCTGAGCAACGCAGAACTCTTTTTTCCTCTCTCATGGCATGACTGTGGCAGTTCTGTGCAGTTCCCGGGCTGAAAATCCAGGCTGAATACAGAAAGAATCCAAGAAAGAGGTTCTCAATGTTTCTTATTCTCGCTATCGTTCTCGTCCTTTTGTGGCTCGGCGGATTTTTTGTCTTCCACGTCTCTAGCTTCCTCATTCACATCCTGCTGATCTTCGCTGTCATTGCCATCATCATGCACTTTGTCGGTGGCCGCAGGGCGGTCTGACGACCCACGCGATTTACGCAAAGGGCTGCGCCATTGGCGCGGCCCTTTGTCGTTCATTCACGGAGTAAAGCTTGTTCATTGCTGGCGCTAAATTTTCCCGCAAGGCTCTCGGCGAAGGCGTCAAGCGACAGGTTGCGGAGCAGGTTGCGTCGCATGCCGCTGGTTACCTGATCCAGGCCCCGGCTGGCGTTCTCGATCCATGCGAAAGAGATAGCACCTGCAAGCCGCTCGAGCTCTGTCCGGATATCCACGTTGCGAACCAGCTCCGGCGTGCCTGCGGATAAGAGCAACAAATCTTCCAGCAGCAGGCCAAGTGTTCGCAGCAATGACGTTGTTTTTACCTGACCTTCGGCACCGGCCCGGTACGTCTCGGTCATGCGGAAGAGCGTGATGTGATCGGGGTCGGAGATGGCCGAACGCAACAGCAGCAAAGCGTCTGTGCGCGCCTGCATGTAGCTTTCCAGATCAAAGCCAAGCGCGCGTCCGGCAGCGCCCTGTGCAAGTTTAGCGACCAGCGTGCGCTGCTTTGGCTGCCACTCCGGGCGGCGGTCCTGCAGGAGCATTTCGATTTCTTCCGGAGGAAGCGCACCCAGACGAACGACGGCGCAGCGGGAGCGGATGGTAGGCAGCAACTCGCCGGGATTTTCCGCACAGAGAATGAGGTGCGCGTACTCCGGTGGCTCTTCCAGGATCTTCAGCAGCGAGTTCGCCGCTTCCTTCATAAAGCTTGCCGCCGTGATGATAAACACTTTGTGCGGCGCCTCAGAAGGGACGTACTGCGCGCGGCGAATGATTTCGCGAACCTGACCCAGCTTGATGAGCAACTGCGGCGGATCAGGTGGAACGATCAGCACATCGGGATGCTGCTGGATCAGCACGCGCGTCTCTTTCTTGTCGGTCTCGCGCAGGTCTTCCCGCGCCTCGACCGCTGCATCGACCAGCGCTTGCAGGTTGACGGTAGACGCTATACGGACGCAGTTCGAACACACGCCACAGAAGCTTGCCAGTGTCTGTCCTGTCGACCACATTTCACGCGGCTGGCGCTCACAGTTGAGCGACATGGCAAGCATCAGCGCCAGCGTGTACTTGCCCGCGCCCTGCGGTCCTGCCAAGATAATCGAGTGCGGCAGACGACCCGCTGCGATCGCGGTACGCAGGCTCTCAATCGCCTGAGAGTTACCCAGGAAGTCATGGAAGGTCGCGGGCAGGGAAGTAGGCTGCAAAGACATCCTCTGGCACCATGATAGCGGCGACGACTGGCTAACGGGCTTCAGCCACCATGCGGAGTTCGCCTTTAGGCCGCAGCGTGATCTTGGCCTGTACCTCTGGGGCGGCAGTTCCTGCGTATCGGAAACGCCAGCGATGGGCCAGCGTTGCAATCGACAGCACGCCTTCCATCCAGGCAAAGGCCTCGCCGATACACTGGCGCGAGCCGCCGCCGAAGGGGAAGTACGCAAACCTGGGCCGCGCGGCTTTGGCCTGCGGTGTAAAGCGCTCAGGGTCAAAGCGGAGCGGGTCCGGGTAGAACTCTTCCGTACGGCTCATGATGTATTGGCTGAAGAAAAAGTGTGCGCCTGGTGGAATACAGTAAGGCCCCAGCTCGACCACAGCCGTGCTCATGCGGCCCATGGCCCACGCTGGAGGGTAAAGTCGCATGGACTCGGCGAACACCATTTCGGTGTACTTCAGCTGGGCGTAGTCGGCCAGTGTAGCCGTCCGCCGCGCTTGGCTCGGGCCCAGCACTGCGTCGACTTCAGCGTGCAGGCGCGCTTCGACCTCGGGGTTCTGCGAAAGCAGATACCAGGTCCACGTAAGGCCGTTGGCCACTGTTTCGTAGCCTGCGAGAAAAATGGTCAGAACTTCATCGCGCACCTGCAGGTCGGACAAAGAAACGCGCTCGCCCGTGGGTTTGCCGGCTTCGTCGAGTAGATCGTCTGAGGAAGTCAAGAGCATCGACAGAAGGTCGCCGCGATCCTGTTCTTCGCCTCGCTGCTCGGCCTGCGCCATGGCGGTGCGATGCTCACGGATGAGCCGGTCGACCACCGCATCCAGCCGCGCTTTGGACCTGCGAAAGCGAACGATGCCGGGGATCGGCAGATGCAGGAACGACTCAATCCTTGGGAACGCTACGATGAAGTTATAGAGATCCATGATGGTGTTCACTTCGTCGTTGATGCGGCGAATGTCATCATCCACGTGGGTGTCGAACAGGGTGCGCGCAACGATTTCTAGGGACAAATCCATCTGTGCCGAAGCGATGTCGAACTCCTGCCCATCGCGCAGGCGTTCGCTTGCAGCCAGGGCTGACTCGACGATCTGGCCGGCATATGCCTGGATGCGCTGACGATGGAACGCCGGTGCGGCGATGCGGCGCTGGCGCATGTGGAAGGGCTCGTCCGAGGTGATCAGGCCCTCGCCAAGCAGAATCTTCATGCGATTGACGGTGCGCTCTTTTACGAAGCTGGCGGCCTGCGTTACCAGGATTTCGCGGATGTATTCGGGCTCGTTGATGAAGACGATAGGCGTACCCATGAAGCTGTAGCACGCGATGTTGCCATAGGTTCTGAGCAGATGCTCGAACAGCAGAATCGGGCTGCCGAGCTTGACCCATGGCTTGTGCGCGTAGAAGGGCAGACTCCGCTTTAATCCCGGCGGCATGCGCCAGGGACCCACCTGGCTCACAGAGATCCTCGCCTGTTCGCGCGCATCTCTTCCGGCACCAGCGCTTCGGGCGCGCTGGTCAGGTTCAGGTGCGCTGCGACAATGGTTTGTATGCGGCGTTCCACGGCAGCAATAGACGATTCATCCCGCACCACCGTGACCCGCTGCAGTTCACGATGTGCAATGCGTTCGTACGCAGCGTACACGCGTTGATAGAATGCGGTGTTTTCGCGTTCAAATCGATTCTCATCGGTGCCATGCTGCTGGAAGTGACGCAGGTTTCGCCCGCGCGCGCGGCGCAGCGAAGCCTCAAGGCCGGGCAGCAGCAGCAGCGTAAGATCAGGCCGCAAATTGCCGCAAACGGCCTCGTGCAGCGCAAGAATGCGGTCGCTGCCCAGTTCACGTCCTCCGCCCTGGTAGGCTTCGGATGAATCCGTGAATCGATCGCACAGCACGATGGCACCGGCGACCAACGCCGGTTCGATCACTTCCGCGACGGCCTGGGCGCGATCGGCGAACATCAGGGTCAGCTCAGCCATCGGCGCAATCGCGCCTAGCGAGGCTTCAGCACGTGAGTCGAGCAGCAGTTTGCGGATGCCGTCACCCAGTGCCGTGCCTCCAGGCTGTCGCAGCGAGACGACCGTGCGGCCCTGCTGCGTCAGCCAAGCTTCCAGGTGGCGTAACTGCGTCGACTTGCCGGACCCGTCGAGGCCCTCGAAGGTGATGAAAAATCCGCGCCCCATGGCTTCAGTCTAGACCAGCCGTGGAGCTCTACTTTGGCATCATCAAAGGTTTGGGGGAGGAGACGAGGGGCTCAAGCACGCGGTTGTTGAAGTGTGCCGTCCAGTCGACGCCTGCGGGTTGCACCGTGACCACGAACGTTCCTTCATCGCCTTCACGCAGTTCGGGTCCGGTCGCCTGCTGCTGCTGCGTCTGCGCGGGTCCTGTCCACAGCAACTTCGCCGGGCCGCTGCCGAGCACCTTGAAGCGGTAGTGGAAGTCTGCCCCTGGAGCAAGCGTCTGGGTTCCAAGGCTGGCGCTTGGATAATCGAGCTCCAGAAGGCTGAGCGGCTGCGGGGTGCGGTTGCGGACGTCGGCGTCCACAAAAGCAGAGTGGCAGCCGAGCGCGGTGAGCAACCCACAACTGAACGCGACCGCGGCAACCTTGCTCATGCTAGGAAGGATAGCAGTCATGTTCGCGCTGAGGATTTGACCATGCGCCACAACTCGGGTAGGCGATTGAAGATCGCCACAGAGCGCAGCCACTGACGATTGTCTACCGCAGGATAGCCGCTGACCAGCTTTCCCGCAGGCACGTCGTTGGGGATGCCGCTTTGCGCCGTGGCTATGACTCCGTCCCCAATGACGCAGTGTCCGGCAACTCCCACCTGCCCGGCAAGCACTACCTGGTTGCCCACAATTGAGGAGCCAGCCAGCCCTACCTGTGCGCACAACAGCGTGTGTTCGCCTACCGTGGAGCCATGGCCGACCTGCACCAGATTGTCGATCTTTGCTCCGCGCCGGATGCGCGTTTCGCCGATAGAGGCTCGGTCGATGCACGCGTTGGCCTGGACCTCGACAGCATCCTCAAGGACTGCCGGCCCGGACTGGAGGATTTTGCGCCAGCCTGCCGGAGTGCGCGCGAAACCGAAGCCATCGGCCCCGATCACTGCGCCGTTTTGGAGCACGACATCATCCCCCAATTGGCAATGCTCACGTACGACCGCATGGGCGTGGGCGAGAAAACGCGCGCCGATTTTTACGCCGGGGTAGAGAACCACATGAGCGTGGAGCACTGCATCTTCGCCAAGCTCTACAGCTTCGCCGATCACAACGTAGGGTCCAATGTGAGCGCGGGCGCCAATTCTTGCCGAGCCGTGAAGGACTGCCGTGGGGTGTATGCCCGGCGGATAGACTGGCGGCTCATAGAACAGCTCGATTGCTTGGGCGTAGGCTAGATAGGGGTCGCCGACGCGCAGGGTTGGCGTGGCGATTTCCTGAAATCCCGGCTCGACCAGAATGGCAGCGGCCCGGGTGGTGTGGGCCAGTGGAGCGTAGCGAATGTTGGAGACAAAGGTGATCTGATCGGGCTGGGCTTCTTGAATGCCTGCGATACCGTTGATCTCCACCTCGCCCGGCCCGGAGAGAACGGCGCCCAGGCGCTTCGCCACTTCGCTCAGCTTCATGGATGCATTTTAGCCCGTTCGCCGGCGAGGTCCGGCGTTCAGCCCTCCGGGAAGAGGTTGCCGGAACGCGATTGGACGCGCACGCCGGCAGCCTTTTTGGATGGCGTAGTGATCACGGCCAGCACCCCAAGCGAGCTCATCGCAGAGCGTGGAACGTACACGCGCTGGGTATTGGAACGAATATCAGGAGGCAGCAGAAAAATTCCGCGGTCGCGGTCCATGCCATCAAGAAGGCTCAGATCGAGCGGAGCAAGGCCCTCGAGCGTGTCGCCGTCCGTAAATCCGATTCTGACCCAGAGGCCTTCAGAGCGCGGACGCGCCAGAAACTGCTTGCGGGTGAGCCTCTCAGGGTTGATTTGATCGTTCAGATTCCAGTCCCGCACCCAGACGATCCACTTGAGCGGAGAGACAGGGACGACAACCACGCGCGCTTCCAGGTCGAGCAGGTCGAGCACATGGGTAGACGGTTTCGCCTCCTGCCTTACAAAGCTGTGGAGCGGCAGATGACCGGGTTGCACCTTCCCCGAAAGGTGGCGAAGCAGCACTTTTTTGCGGGAAGTCGCCATCGGTTTGTCTTCGCCCTCAGCCGGTAACTGGCAGATTGGGGGCGGTGCTCTCGCGGGATTCTCGCACACGCGCGTGTAATGGCTGCGAAAAAGGTGCAAAAAGGTAGTCAAGTTGTCAATGATTATGCTACATTTGCACTTTGCGCTGCCTTGCTCCTGGTTCGTAAGTGTAGTGTTTTGTAAAACTTATGGAACGAGGACGACGCGGCCCCGAAGGGTTTCCAGGACACTATGGCCGATTACATTTACCTACTTGAAAACCGTCTGTCGTCTGCCCAGCGCAATGCTCTCCGAATCGCCCGCGAGGTCGCCCACGCCCAGGGCTTGACAATCTTCCTGGTCGGCGGAGCAGTGCGGGACCTGACCAGCGGGTCGCCGGTGCGCGATCTCGACGTTGCGGTTCAGGGCAATGCGCTCAAGTCGAAGCGGGAATTCGAGAAGGCCGGCGCCGTGATTACCGGCGAAAATGACCCGATGCAGTCGCTCTACATGCGCCTTCCTGGCCACGTGCGAATGGAGTTTGGATCGACCCTGACGGTCTCCTTTCCCAAACCGGGCAAGCCTTCGGCAAAACCCGGGACGATTCTTGAAGACCTGCGGCGGCGCGACTTTACCGTCAACGCCATGGCGCTCTCGTTGAATGACGGCTCCTACGGGCTCCTGATGGATCCTTTGAACGGAACGGCCGATATCGAAGACCGCCATCTGCGCCTGGCTTCAAACTACGGTTTCATTGAAGATCCGGTGCGGATGATCCGCGCCGCGCGCCTGATGGCGCGGCTCGGGTGGATGATGGATGACAAAACCCAGCTTCGCTATGAGACCGGCAAGCAGGAGGGCTACCTTTCGGCCTTGAGCGAGTTCAATCGCGGGTATGAGCTGGAAGAGATTTTCCATGAAGAGGATCCGCTGCGCGTGATGCGAGGACTCGAAGCCGAAGGCTGGATGAAGCAGCTTTCGCCCTTCTGGAGCTCGGCAAAGATCAACACGGCAGAGGTAGAACGTCTGCGCGAGGCTCAGACGCAGCTGGAGATGCAGAACCTGCATCCGGACAACGGTGCGGCCAACTTCCCTCTGCTGACCGCGAAGCTTTCGGCGCAGGAAGTCGCGTCTCTCAAAGCTTCGTTCCCACGTCAGGGGTTTGTGCGCGAGATCGAGGCTTTGGAGGGCGAAGCCAAGCAGTTCGCTGCACAACTCTCGGCCAAAACAGCGGCTCTGCCCTCGCAGGCCTGGAAGGTGATAACGTCGGCTCCGCCTGAAGCTGTGCTGTGGGTAGCCTACTCGAACAGGAGTGCCGGAGTTCAGGGCAAGCTGAAGGCGTTCGCGAGCGAATGGCCGCAGGCGCGGCAAAAAATGCCGTACACGCAAATGCAGGAGATGCGCATCACGCCCGACCTTCCAGGGTACGAAGACTTGCTGGAGAAGCTCTTCTTTGAGCTGATGGATGGCAAGTTGCAGACGACCGAAGAGATGAAGGCGTTCCTGGAGCCTTATTCTCCACCCGCCCCGCCGCCGCCGGTCAACCTGCGGCGCATGCGTGCGGCCAAGAAGGAACCCAAGCCGCGAGCCTCGAAAGCGAAGGCCAAAGCTACCGGCGGCACTGCAATCGCAGATGTTACCGAAACCGTCGCGGATTCCGGTGCGGCCGCTCCAGTCGAAGAGGCAAGCGCTGCGGCTGAACCGGCCAAAACGACCAGGCCGTCACGCGCCGCAGCGTCATCCAAGAGCGCCATGTCTCTGGCGGAGGCGGAACCATCGTCAGGGCCTGCGAAGAAGTCTGCGAAGACAGCTCCGCCAGTCAGTGCCAAAGAGTCTGAAAAGCAGACAGTAGCTGTGAAGTCCTTGAAGTCTTCGGCCAGGGAAGTTGCGCCTGCGAAAAAGTCCGCACCGCAGAAATCGGCTCCGAACAAGGCCGCTCCCGTCAGCCCGGCGAAGAAGGTAGCCGACGCTACAAAGAAGGGTATTCAAGCAGCATCACCAGCAAAGAAGACCGTGGCGAAGAAAGCTGCGGTGAAGAAAGCTGTCGTCAAGAAAACGGCTGCGAAGAAGATGATCGCTGCCAAAGCCTCTGGCAAAGAGCTTGTGCCCGCGAAGAAGGCAGTGAAGAAGAACGCTCCGACTAAGCAGCCCGCCAAGAAGGCTGCTGCACCGACTCCTGCGAAGAAGATCGCCGGGAAGCAGGCTGCGGTGAAGAGTGCTAAAGGCAAGCCGCCCGCGAAGGGGTCGCGCCCGGTGAAGAAGAGTTCGCCGAAAGCTTCAGGATCTTCCAAGAAGGCTGCGACGAAAGCTCCTGTCAAGAGTAGTCGCCGCCGCTAAAGCTGATTTACAGATGGTGTAGAAAACCGGAAAGAGCAAAGACAAACGCAGATTCCCTTCGGGAATGACAACAAAAAAAGGAAGCCCTTTTTACATTCAGTTACTACCTTGCGTAAAACCGAACCCTTACACTCGTCACCCTCCTGTGGAACCGTCTCCTGAACGCAGTGAAGGACCCTGTATTCGCAGAATGTCGCAACGCTGCATACCATTGCAAGACCAGGTATAAACGCAGTGCGGCGGGCAGAGCTGTTCGACAATCTCAACTCACCGGAAGCGTCTGAAGACGATGAGTGCGGAGGTGAATACACCTCCGGCGGCCAAAACCAGCACGATGATCCCTCTGCGGTAGGCGGTCTGCGTTGCAGCTGGAGTCTGTCCAACCGCCTGTGTGCATTGGCTGCATCCTTGCGCGTGCAGAACTCGCGGAGGAAGAGTCAAGGTGAAAGCCAGAATTAGTGCGTAGCCGAAGATCCGGAGCAGGCACCCGGGCTTGCGAGACAGAACGGTGCGATGGCTGGACAGGGTGTGTGCGGCTGCCGCGCTCACTGGCAGAAGACCAGCAAGCCAAAAAGAATCATCCAAAGCAGTCCCATGGAGTGCCAGTACCATGCCGAAAGGTCGACCATGATCTGACGATTCTCCATCTGCCGGGAGAGAAGTAGCCCCAGCAAGGCCGTTCCCAGGGCGGCAACGCCCACCACGAGATGCAACGCGTGGACGCCCGTGATCAGGAAGAAGGAATGGCTGCTGGGACTTGTGTTGAAGTGCACCCGCTCACCCCAGAGCTGATTCCAGGCGATGTACTGGCCCACCAGAAAAGAAATTCCAAGAACAACAGTTGCTGCGAGCCACGGCATGGCACGGCGGGTTGTCGGCTTGCCAAGACCAAGCCACTCATCCATCACATCCACTTCGCGGAACATGTGGCGACGGGCAACTTCGATCGTGAAAGAGCTCAAAACCAGCACCGCCGTATTCAGCCAGAGAATCGGCGGAATCGCTGTCGGCAGCCACTCATTGATGAACCGTGCGTTGGCATCGAACTGGCCGCTTCCCTGGGAGACAAAGAAGACGCTGACGATAGCGACAAAGAACATAAAGACTGCGGAGAGTCCGAAAAAGAGGCCGAGCCGGTAACGGCCAAGGCGCTCGTGCGGTCCGCGCCGACCGAAGCGCCGTTCGTTCCAGTTATCGGAGTCCCCACCGCCGCCAGTACGCTTGTCGGTAGGGGGACGGCGCCCCCCGCCATGGTCGCCGTCTTCCAGGTGGCGACCTTTGCGGTCTGTGTCGGGAGGCGTAATGATGGCCGGCATAAGGAGACCTCTCGTTGACAGCTTACTCCGGTTCCGCGCCTTCTTCCCACTGGGGAAGAAAGTGTTCGTGTTCCAGATAGTGGCACGGTCCACGGAAACAGTGGATTTCTTCATTGGGCGGAAGAGACGGAGCCCATTCGAGCGTCGTTGCAGCCCAGTCGTTCTGGCCCGCAGGCTCCCCGTGGCGCCAGCTACGTGCAAGGTTGTAGAGGAAGATCAATTGCGAGCCCGCCAGCACGAAAGCCGACCAGGTAATGTGCTGCTGCATGGGCGTGGTGCGGGCCAGCAGTGCGGAGGCGGCATTCGGAAGCCCGTTCAGCTGCGCATAATGGCGCGGTTCACCCAGCAATCCGGAGAGGTGCATCGGAACAAACGTGGCGTAGGCGGCGGTGATGGAGAGCCAGAAGTGCCAACGGCCCAGGGGTTCGCTCATGTGCCGTCCGCACAGCAGCGGGAACCAGTAATACGTGGCGGCGAACAGGCCAAAGACTCCGGCCATGGACATGATCAGGTGGAAGTGCGCGACCACGAAAAACGTGTTGTTCAGGTACTGATCGAGGATCGGTTGAGCCAGGATAGGGCCGGTCAGACCGCCCGCGACGAACAGAGAAACGAACCCGAGAGAGAACAGCATGGCCGCCGTGTAGCGCGGGCGCGAACGCCATACCGTCGCCAGCCAGCTGAGGACTTTTGCCGCAGAAGGTAATGCGATTGCCATGGTGGAGACTGAGAAGGCGGTGCCAACAAACGGATTCAGACCGGCCACGAACATGTGATGGCCCCACACGAAGATGCCCAGAAACCCAATCAGCAGAGTGGTTGCGATCATGATCCGGTAGCCGAAGACGCGGCGACGGCTGAAGTTGGCGAGCAGCATTGAGGTAAGTCCCATGCCCGGCAGGATGGCGATATAGACCTCCGGGTGGCCGAAGAACCAGAACAGGTGCAGCCATAACAGCGGGCTCCCCGCACCGCCGTGGTGCAACGTTCCGTTGATAAGGTCGCCGGGCGGGATGAAGTAGCTGGTATGGGCGTGGCGGTCAGAAAACAGCAGCAGAAGTGCGACCAGCAGAACCGAGAACGCGATAATCGAGAGCAGCGCCGCCGTAAACCACGCCCAGACGGTGAGCGGAAGCCGCTGCCAGGACATACCGGGGCACCGGTACGCGACGACCGTCGCCATCAGGTTGATGGAGCTTAAGATCGAGCCGATCGAGAACAGGCCTATGGACGTGAGCCAAAGATCCATGCCGAGACCCTGGCCCGGCCCGGCAGACGCCACGGCGGAAAACGGCGGGTACGCTGTCCAGCCGGAGATTGCCGCGCCTCCAGGAACGAAGCTCGAGCCAAGCAGGACGGCAAGGGCGACGGCTGTCACCCAGAAGCCAACAGCGTTTAGAGCAGGGAACGCCATGCGGCGGGAGCCGATCTGCGCGGGCAGGATGAGGCTGCCGAAGCCGGCCTGCGGGGCCAGCGTCAGCACGAAAAAGAGCATCAACGTGCCGTGCAGCGTGACCAGAGCGAGGTAGTCCTCGGGCAGGATTGGTCCGAAGAAAGGCAGCACTCGGTCGGGCCACAGGAGGTGAATGCGCATGGCCAGCGACATCAGTGTTCCCGCCGCAACCGCAATCAGTGACAGGGCAAGGTAGCCCAGCCCCAGCGCCCGGTGATGCGTGGTGAAGATGGCTGGCCTCATCGGTTCGCCGCCTCGTGGGCAGCTTCCTTCTGGGCGAGCCAGGCAGCGTACTCGGCGGGCGAGACTACGCGAAGATTGGCGGTCATGCGGAAGTGGCCCAGCCCGCAAACCTGCGTGCAGAGGATTGCGTAAGTTCCAGGACGTGTGGGCGTGAAGTGGATGTGCAGGTTCTGTCCGGGCACGGCGTTCTGCTTGATGCGCATGGCCGGGACTGAAAATCCATGTATGACATCCTGCGCGTGCAGACGGAGATCGACTTCACGGCCCGCGGGGAGGACAAGTTCGGAGGAGACGAAGTCATCTTTGCCACTGGGGTCGGCGGGGTCGAGGCCAAGCGGATTGCCTTCGTCGGGCGCGATCAGCTCAGATCGCGTTCGCCCGAAGGCTGCGTCCTGACCGGGATAGCGGAAGTACCAGGCGAACTGGACTCCGACGACCTCCACCTGCAGGGCCGCGGCGTTGGGCCCGACGTAGCGCGATGCAGCCCAGAGGTGCTCCGCGCGCACCGTCAGGTACGTGAACAGGAGAGCCAGCGCGAGAATCGGCAGATACTCGACCAGCAGCCTGGCCTGGCTGCTGGTGCGTGGCTGCTTGCGCCGCTTGAACAGAAGAGCGATGAACAGCAGCAGGTGCAGGAGTGTGAATAGCGCAAGCGCGAGCCACAGGTTGAAGCCCATCAGGCGGTCCAGGGCCGGGCCGTGGGCCGAAGCATCCTGCGGCATCAACCACGTGGGGATCAGGGCGACCTGGAGGATGAGAGCCACTGCTCACCAGCATAGCTGTTGGGCTATGCCGTGCTGGTGATCGTCGGTGCTCAAAGCTACCTACCTCCCCTGGTACTTGAAGCCTAAAGTCTTCGAAGCAAGTGGCTTAGGGATGGACCTGGTACCCCGGAAGTCCGCCCAGGGTCCAGGGCCTTAATTCCATCTCCGGGGGCTCGTGGCGGAAGCTATGGCTCGGTTCGGTGTTCTTCCGGGACTTTGAGGTTTATAGCTGATTCCTACTGTGTACAGTGTTGCCGCGTTCAGGATGACGACCCTACAGGGATTCCGAATCAACTCTAATACCAGTTTACTAGGTCCGGTCAGGGGGTTGCGCCAATTTGTTCTGGGCATCTGGCGCGGGTTTCACGCTATCTGGCGCTTGACAACCCGAGACCTGGGGCATCCACATCCAGTCAAACGCAGATTCCCTTCGGGAGGGACAACCAGAGTGCGGAGAGGTTTCTTCCGGAATGGCAACCAGAACGCGGAAGAGGTTTCTATATCTACTTACTACCTTGTTTCAAACCCGATTCCGGGGCAGGCATCTTCTGTGCGCAGGCCAAGCCGGTAGGTGAACCAAAGCACCAGCATCAAGACAATCCATGTCAGCACAAAAGAGTAGTCGAGGCGAGTGAATACCTCCTGAAGTCGCTGCAGGTACCAGACATAGGCGATGAGTGCGAGCACTGCCTGCGCCTCTCTGCACGCGCGTAAACGGAGAGCGTAAGCAGCAGGAATAAGGAGAACTACACTGTCATAGTCGTGGTGCCGAAACAGGCAGACACTCATGATTGCCATGAGCGCAAGATGCCATTGCACGGTCCGATTCGCGCTGCGGAACATGGCTTTGTATAGGATCAGGCCGCAGAGCAGCGCTGCCACCGCGATGGTTACGACGTTGACTATGTTCATGCTGACATGGAACGTCAGCAATATGTCTTCGATAATATCCATTAGGTTGGGATTATGGCCGATAGGAAAGTAGCCTCCGCGGGTAGCAACCAGGACAGGCTCGAGCAGGATACGCGCAAAGATCCCGGGCCCATGTCCTCCAGTCAGCCATAGCCAAGCTACCAGCGTTGCTGCCAGTGAGGGCAGGGCGCTGATCAGGATGGCGCGTGGACCTGAACGGAAGAGAACATAAATAAAAGTGGGTGGCGCGAAATTAAATTTCAAATAAGAGATACCGGCTATTGCCGAACGCGTATCTGTCATTGCGGGCGCGAGGAGTGACATGCTCCACAGCAGCAGGATCAACAGGCTGGTCTGGCCATTGCCTATGGTGTTGCGTGTGGGTGTCGCTACCAGGAACAGGCAAAGCACCAACACGGAGAGCCTGCGCCTCAGCCCATAAAATTGCGTGATGAGAAGGGAACTGGAGACCGCGAACAGCAGGTTGCAGAGCAACCATGCGACCTTGGCGTGATCCAGCGTGAGGAGGCCAAGCGGAACGGTCAGCAAATAAAGAATGGGTAGGTAGTTGGGGTATTGTTCGAGGGCAAATATCCTGCGACGTCCCGCAAGGTATTCGGCCCAGGGGTCACGATGCTGTAGAAGCAGATGAACGCCACTCCACTGCATGTCCTGGCTGCCGGTCGAACGTAGCGCATTGTGTGCGCCGACCCCGGTGGAAGCTACGCCGAGAACGGCTGCGAACACGATAGCTAAGGTCGATATCCGGGGTATGCTCAGCTTGAACGGCGGATGTCTTTGAAGCATTTGCACACCATAGCATGCTAGGGCGTGTTCACGCTATGGGCTAGATTTCTGTTAATCTGTTTCTACCGATGGAACTGACCGAAGCGCAGTATGAGCGGATCAAGAGTGCGTTGCCGGTGCAACGTGGGAACGTTAGTCTGAGCAACCTGCAGGTGCTCAACGCGGTGCTGTATGTCGCCGAACAGGGCTGTAAGTGGCGTGGTCTTCCGAAGCGCTTTGGCGGTTGGCACACGGTGTACATGCGGATGAGCCGCTGGTCCAAGGCCGGAGTGTTAGATCGCGTGTTCGAAAAGCTACAGGTGGAGCAGATCGTTCGCATCAAGCTGGAGGCAGTGTCTTTGGACTCGACCTCGATCAAGGTGCATCCGGACGGGACTGGGGCTCTAAAAAAAACGGACCACAGTCCATCGGCAAGAGCCGCGGCGGATGGAACACCAAGATTCCTATGGTTGCCGCGGATGCTCGAACGGCCATAACGTTTGCGCTGTCGCCTGGCAACGCGCACGATGCGCCCCAAGGACGGGAGCTGCTGTGGCAACTGCCGCGCATGCCGGAAGGCCTGCCCATGCTGATGGATCGCGCTTACGAGGGCGACGAAACACGCCAACTGGTGCTTGATTTGGGCATGGTTCCAGTGGTTCCCCCCAAGTCCAACCGCCTGGAGCCGTGGGCCTACGATCGTGCGCTCTATAAAAAGCGCAATGAAATCGAGCGGCTCTTCCGAAGACTCAAAGGATTCCGCAGAATCTTCTCGCGATTCGAGAAACTCGACGTGCTCTTCCTTGGATTCCTCAACTTTGCCCTCATCGTCGAAGCACTCAGATAGCGTGAACACGCCCTAGTGTTCCCCCTTGGATCGAGAGTGGTTGAAGTTGTGAGCGACTTGCCCTTCGATACCTCCGAGGACACCGTCTGCTGAATCCGATCGAGAACGTGTGTCAGAGTGTTGGATGTTACCCCTGACGCGTAAGCTTGGTAGATCCCGCCGGTTGCATAGGTGTTCGTCAGCGTATTCACAACGTTGCCTGCGAAATCTGTTTGGGAGTGCGATGCGATCAGGTCGCCAACCCAATATGTCACCGTATTTGTGGAAGTCAGCGCAGGTGACACGTCGTTCAAGGTCGTTGTTACGCTACATGGCACCATAGGAGTTCCGTCGCTGGTCGGCCCTTGGTGATAGCACCCGACCTGGGTCGTGACCGTCCGCAGGAGATTGCCGCTGCCGTCGTACACCATGTCACTCGTTTCGAGTGGCGGGCGGTAGGCACCGTTTGTGGCTTGCGCAGGTCCAGCCAAAAGGTCGAACTGGTGAACTGACTTGCTACCATTCGGCTCGACGACCTCGAGTGTTCCCCAGTCGTATCTGGAGACGGGGTAGAAGGCATGGGCCCTCCGTTGTAGCATGTTGTTGCTTCACCACCGGACACCCCGGGCACGCAATTGTTTGGGGTTACGATCGGTGCTGCTGCAGAACATTGGCCATTGGCAAGCGAACATTCGTGTTTCGCAACTACAGAGTTCCAAGAGGTCTGGCAAACATAGTCTCCCTCGTTTTCCTGCGGGTTTGCGCCCACGGTTGCTGCAGTGCCCGATCTTTTGTACCAGTTGGATTGTTAGTGTAGCGCAGCTTTTGAAGTATCTTGACAGCTGCCGGATGGTGTGGGGAGAGTTGGGAAGCGCGTAGCGTTTCTCAACTCTCCACACACC
>JAABUO010003689.1_pt1 | contig 18208 bp, 18 predicted proteins | sample 5559291 | NCBI WGS metagenome assembly JAABUO01 (sample SAMN10711878, study PRJNA513372) | rock metagenome | isolation source: Antarctica rocks | place: Antarctica: Victoria Land, Finger Mt sud | reverse complement strand
GCGGGGAGCCGGTGGGTCGGGGGTGGGCTTGATGGGAGGCGGTGTGGAGCGGGTGACGGCGGAGGGGTCGGTGGAAGTGACGCAGCCGGGGCGGCGGGCGACAGGAGAGCGGCTGGTGTACACGGCGGCGGATGGGGTGTTTGTGATGACGGGGACGGCGGGGGCGGCGCCGACGGTGGTGGATGAGGTGCAGGGCTCGGTTACGGGGAGCGCTCTCCAGTTCCATGCGGGCGATAATAGCGTCATGGTTGTGGGGAACGCGAAGGGCGAGGCGGGGCGTCGGGTAAGGACGGAGACGCAGGTTCGCCGGCAGCCATGAAGACGCTTTCGACCGAGGAGATCGCGAAGAGCTACGGTGGGCGGCAGGTGGTTCGGGGGGTGAGCCTCGAGATCACGCAGGGCGAGGTGGTGGGGCTGCTGGGGCCGAACGGCGCGGGGAAGACGACGAGCTTCTACATGATTGTGGGGCTGGTGCGGCCGGATGCGGGGAGGGTGCTGGCGGATGGCCGCGACATCAGCCACCTGCCGATGTACCTGCGAGCGAGGAACCACGGGATCAGCTACCTGCCGCAGGAGCCGTCAGTGTTCCGGAAGCTGACGGTGGAGGACAACATCCTGGCGGTGCTGGAGGCGCAGGAGTTGAGCTGGGAGACGCGACGGACGCGCACGGAGCGGCTGATCGAGGACCTGAACCTGGCGCATGTGCGCAAGACGCGCGGATATGCGTTGAGCGGGGGGGAGCGGCGGCGGGTGGAGATTGCGCGATGCCTGGCGATCGAGCCGGCGTTTATTTTGCTGGACGAGCCGTTTTCGGGGATCGATCCGATCGCGGTGATCGATTTACAGGAGATTATTTTTGGGTTGAAGCGCAGCGGGATTGGCGTGTTGATTACGGATCACAATGTGCGGGAGACGCTGTCGGTGACGGACCGGGCGTACATCATCAACGAGGGGAAGATCTTTCGCGCCGGGACGCCGAGGGAGCTGGGCGGCGATCCGGAGGTGCGGAGGATCTACCTTGGCGACAACTTCCGGATGGACTGAACCGTATTGGGAAGCGGCTGCCGGAAGCGGTACAACTTGCGTGGTAAACCGCGTTTTTTCTGGATTTCTTCCAGGTTCCCTGGGCTTAGACTGAGACCAGTCGGAGCCCCAGCGATATAGACTGTGTGCACGACGACAGCGATAGGTCGCCGCACAGAATGCGATCCGACATTTGCCGATCGCAGCTTTGCGACACGGCGCACCACCTTCGACGGATCTGCCAGAGGACATCTTGCTACTTCAACCCAAACTCAATCTCAAGGTCTCACAACGACAGATACTGACGCCCGGCCTGGTGCAGATGGTCAGTGTGCTGGCCCTGAACAAGCTGGAGTTGAAGGAGATGATCAACACGGAGATTATCGAGAATCCGGTGCTTGAAGAGGTGGAAGAGACGGGCATCTCGTATGAGGAGATTGCGGGCCGGGAGGGGGACCGGGAGCGCTCGGCCGAGGAGGTTTCGGCGGAGAGCGAGCGGCCGGAGAAGGACCCGTTCGACGAGATCGATTTTGGGAGCTACTTCCAGGACTACCTGGATCCGGGATACAAGACGGCTTCGAATTTTGAGGAGTACGACAAGCCGTCGTTTGAGCATTTTTTATCGCAGCCGAGTACGTTGAGCGATCATCTGGGATGGCAGCTTGGGTCGTTGACGCTGCGGCCTGAGGTGCGTGCGGCGGCGGAGTTGGTGGTGGGCAATCTGGATGAGCGGGGATATCTTCTGGCGAGCGATGAGGAGCTGGCGGAGGCGCTCCTGGGGATGCAGGAGCCGCCGCGATCGGAGCCGATTCCATTTGAGCGGGGGACCCGGTCGAGGGTAGCGCCGGCGTGGCAGCATGCGGGGGAGACGGACGACGTTGCGGTGCGCGCGACGATCGATCTGGCGGCGGCGGCGGTGGAGGCGAACTCCGCGATGCTGATGGGGGCGGTGATGGAGGCGCGCAGGGTGGTGAATCACCTGGACCCGGTGGGTGTTGGAGCGCGGGATCTGAAGGAGTGCCTGCTAATCCAGATCGCGGCGCAGAGGGAAGAGGCGGAGCTGGCATTGCGACGCCGCAGCCGATGGAGTGGAGTGGAGGCGGTCGCGGACGAGACGCAGCAAGACGTGTTCACGATTGCGTGCCACGTGGTGATGAACTGTCTGCCGCTGCTGCAGAAGAAGGACATGCGGGAGTTGACGCGGAGCTGCGGGCGCACGGCCGAAGAGGTGCAGGCGGCGGTGGAGTACATCCGGACGCTGGATCCGCGGCCGGGACAGCGGTACAACGAGACGGCGACGCGGCTGATTGAGCCGGACGTTGCGTTTGTGAAGCGTGATGACAAGTTTGTGGTGCTGATGAATGAAGAGGACCTGCCGGCGCTGCGGTTGAACCAGGACTACCGGAAGATGCTGGCGCAAAAGCAGACGGAGAAGCAGGTGAAGGAGTACGTGAAGGAGCGCTACAAGTCGGCGATCCAGCTGCTGCGGAATATTGAGCAGCGCAAGAACACGATTGTGCGGACGTGCGATGTGATTGTGCGGCGGCAGGGGGACTTTCTGGAGCACGGGGTGGAGGCGCTCCATCCGATGATGATCAAGGAGGTAGCGGAGGAGATCGGGGTGCATCCATCGACGGTGAGCCGGGCGGTGGCGAACAAGTATGTCCATACGCCGCAGGGTGTGTTTGAACTGCGCTTCTTTTTCTCGGAGGGCGTGAACGGGCCGGAGGGCGGGGATCTGCCGCTGGTGCTGCTGAAGCGCAAGGTGAAGAAGCTGATCGAGGACGAGGACGAGCGCAAGCCACTGACGGACGACCAGCTGGCGGCCGAGCTGCAACGGCAGGGGATCCAGGTGACGCGGCGGACGGTTGCGAAGTATCGCGAGGACATGCAGATTCCGAGTACACATCAGCGACGGGTGCGGTAGGGTGGGGCTCGGTAGGGAGTGAGGCGGGCTTCGCCGCGGGCTGGGTCAACGTGGCATTCGATACGGGCACAGAATTCGACTAGTATGGCTAGCGAAGCGAGGTGCCTATGAATGTTGAGTACACGGGTCGGCAGACGACGATTACACCGAAGCACAAGCAGCAGGTGGAGGAGGGGATCTCGCGCATTGCGAAGATCTCGGGCGACAGTGGAAGCGTCCACGTGATTTTGACGGTGGACAAGTACCGGCAGATCGCCGAAGTGACGATGAAGGCGAAGTTTTACGACTTTGTGGCGACGGCCGAGGGTGTGGAGATGACGGCGGCGCTCCACGATGCGCTGGGGAAGCTGGAGCAGCAGGCGGTGAAGCATAAGCAGAAGCACACGACGACGCGGCACCATCCGAAGGAAGCGTTGAAGACGATGATGCCGGAGGTGGCGGACGGGACTGATCGTGGGCCGGCGGCTCCGGACGCGTAGGCGTTTGGGGTGGAGGCATGGCAGCTTCGGGGGATGCTAGGATGCCTCCATGCCGGGCGCTCGCAAGACAGCAAAGAAGGGGAAGAAGCAGGCCGACGCGAACAGTGGGGAACTGGTCATCGTCACGGGGATGTCGGGGTCGGGGAAGCTGTCGGCGCTGAAGGCCTTTGAAGATCTGGGGTATTACTCGGTCGACAACCTGCCGTTGGAGCTGATTCCGCAGTTTGCGGAGCTGGTGCGGCAGTCTGCGCAGATTGAGCGTGCGGCGCTGGTGATCGATGTTCGCGAGGGGATTCGGCTGGATGAGTTTCCGGCGATCCTGGAGGAGGTGCGGCGTGTTTTGCCGACGCGGCTGGTGTTTTTGGAGGCGTCGGAGGAGGCGTTGATCCGGCGGTTTTCGGAGACGCGGCGGCCGCATCCTTTGGGGCGCGAGGAGACGGTCGTGAAGTCGATCCGGGCGGAGCGGAAGCGGCTGGATCCGATCCGGAACGTGGCGGACATTCTGCTGGATACGACGAAGTTCAACGTCCATGAGCTGCGCGCGCACATCAATGCGCAGTTTGAGCGCAAGGATGAGAGCGGGCAGCCTAACCTGACGATCTCGTGCGTGAGTTTCGGCTTCAAGAACGGTGTGCCGACGGATGCGGATCTGGTGCTGGATGTGCGGTTTCTGCCCAATCCGCATTTTGTGCCGGAGTTCCGGAAGCTGACGGGGCGGCACCCGAAGGTGGCCCGGTATGTGCGGAACTTTCCACAAACGGCGGAGTTTCTGGACAAGACGACGGAGCTGCTGGAGTTTCTGCTGCCGCACTACATCCAGGAAGGCAAGAGCTACCTGACGGTGGCGTTCGGGTGCACGGGGGGGCAGCACCGGTCGGTGTTTATCGCGGAGGAGATGACGAAGCGGCTGGCGCGTGACGGGTACCGGGTGAAGGCGACGCACCGGGACATGCCGCGGTAGGTTCGTGGGGGCGTCTCGCGCGGATAGAATGGCGAGATGCAAGGGACGCCGAGGTTGAGTCGAAGAGGTCGGGTGTGAGGCAGCTGCTTCGACTGCTGGCGTATGCGCGGCCGTACCTGCTGTACTTCTTCGGGTCGGTGCTGCTGATGGCGACCGTGGGGGCGATGGCGGCATTCCGGATTTTGCTGGTGCGGCCGATCTTCGATAATGTGCTGTCGCCCGACTCGCCGACGCGGGATGTGCTGGTGTTTCCGGTTGCGCACCTGTCGCATCCGCTGAATTTGCATTTTCTGGTGCCGAGCCACTTCCACAATGCGTGGACGATGGTGGCGTATGCGCTGGTGATGTCGGCGGTGTTGAAGTCGAGCTGCGATTACCTGGGGACGTACCTGGTGAACTACGCGGGATTCGGGATGATCACGGACCTGCGGAACGACCTGTACGAGGCGGTGCTGCGGAGGTCGGTGGCGTTCTTCCAGAAGCATACGACGGGGACGCTGCTGTCGACGCTGATCAACGACATCGAGAAGGTGCAGGTTGCGATGTCGAGCGTGCTGGGGGAGTTTCTGCAGCAGATGTTCACGCTCCTGTTTATGTCGGTGGTGGTGATCTTGTATGGCGGTCGGATGGCGTGGGTGCTGCTGCTGTTTGTGCCGGTGGTGATCTCGTCGGCGCGGCGGATTGGGAGCCGGGTGCGGGTGACGACGCGCCGTGGGCAGGACAAGCTGGCGGAGATCCAGAACATCTTGCACGAGACGATTACGGGCAACCGGATCGTGAAGGCGTTTGGGATGGAGATGTGGGAGATGAACCGGTTTCGGCGGGCGGCGAGCCGGCTGTTTCGGGCGAATCTGCGGAGTGTGAGTGTGCAGGCGATCTCGTCGCCGCTGATGGATGCTCTGGGGTCGGTGGCGATTGCGCTGCTGCTGCTGATCGGGCGGGGGCGCATTTTGCACCACTCCATGACGACGGGATCGTTTATCGCGTTTCTGGTGGCGGTATTTACGTTGTACGACCCGGTGCGGAAGTTCGCGCTGTTCTACAACAGCTTTCAGCAGGCTCTGGGAGCGAGCGAGGAGATCTTCCGGTTCATGGATGCGCAGGATGAGGTTCGCGAGAAGAAGCGGGCGTTTGCGCTGAAGGGATTCGAGCAGGGGTTCCGGTTCGAGGATGTGGGTTTTGCGTATGCGGAGGAGGGCGAGAGCAAGCAGGTGCTGGAGGGGATCAACCTCCATGTGAGGCGGGGCGAGGTGATTGCGTTTGTGGGGCCGAGCGGGGCGGGGAAGTCGACGCTGGTGAACTTGATTCCGCGCTTCTTCGATGTGAACCGGGGGCGGATTTTGATCGATGGGCACGATGTTCGGGACGTGACGATCGAGTCGCTGCGGAGGCAGATCGGGAAGGTGACGCAGGAGACGGTGTTGTTCAACGACACGGTGCGAAACAACATTGCGTATGGGCGGCCGGATGTTCCGCTGGAGAGGGTGGAGGACGCGGCGCGGATGGCGCTGGCGCATGACTTTATCGAGCGGCTGCCGGAGGGGTATGACACGGTGATCGGGGAGCGGGGCGCGCGGCTGAGCGGAGGGGAGCGGCAGAGGATCGCGATTGCGCGGGCGATTCTGAAGAATGCGCCGATTCTGGTGCTGGACGAGGCGACGTCGTCGCTGGACGTGGAGAGCGAGCGGTTTGTGCAGGCGGCGCTGGCGAACCTGATGCAGGGCCGGACGGTGTTTGTGATTGCGCATCGGCTATCGACGGTGCGGCGGGCGACGAGGATTGCCGTGATTGAGCATGGGCGGATCACGGAGATTGGGACGCACGAGGAGCTGGTGCGGAGCTCGGGGACGTACCAGAGGCTGTACAACTTGCAGTTCGATGAGGTGGGTGCGGAGGGCAGCGTGCCGGAGATGGCGACGGTGGAGGGGATCTCGTGAAGCCGATCTGGTCGATGACGGGGTTTGCGACGGTGGCGGGCGAGGCTCCGGGTGGCGTGGCGTTTCGCCTGACGGCGAAGAGTGTGAATCATCGATTTCTGGATTTGCAGTTTCGGATGCCGGGTGGGCTGGATGCGCTGGAGGCGAAGCTGCGGCAGGTGCTGAAGGCGCGGCTGGTGCGGGGGCATGTGGATGTGACGCTGGTGCTCGAACGATCGGGCGAAGGGGAGCTGCGGGTGAACGACGATCTGCTGGGGTCGGCGATACGGGAGTTTCGCGCGGCGGCGTCGAGGCACGAGTTGCGTGGCGAGCCGGATTTGAATGTGCTGCTGCGGCTGCCGGGCGTGATGGGCGTGCAGCGTGCGAGTGTGGCCGATGCCGACGGTGAGCTGGAGGGGGCGGTGCTGGGGTGCGCGGAGGAGTTGGTGGAGGCGCTGCTGGAGGTGAGGGCGGCGGAGGGGGCGTCGCTGGCGGCGGAGCTACAGGCTTCGATGGAGCGGATTGGGGCGATGTCGGCGGAGATTGGGGGGCTTCGGGAGAGGGTACGGGATGCGCAGATGGAGCGGCTGCGCGGGCGGCTGCGAGAGCTGCTGGAGGGAGCGGACCTGAGCGAAGAGCGCGTGTTGACGGAGGCGGCGCTGCTGGTGGAGCGGAGCGATATCGACGAGGAGAACGTTCGGCTGATGACGCACGTGGGGCGGTTCGTGGCGATGCTGGAGGAGGGTGGGGAGGTGGGCAAGCGTATGGATTTCTTGTTGCAGGAGCTGAACCGGGAGGCGAATACGATGCTGTCGAAGACGGGCGGGGCGGTGGGCGAGCAGGGGTTGCGGATCACGGAGCTGGGGCTGGCGGTGAAGACGGAGATCGAGCGGGCTCGGGAGCAGGTGCAGAACCTGGAGTGACGGCGGGTGTGCCTGGAATGGTTTGCGCGCGGGATGCGGTGCGGACCGGTAGCGGCGACAGACTTTCTGAGGAGACGGACGAAGATCGCATGGCGGGAATACTGTTCATCATTTCGGCGCCTTCGGGCTCGGGCAAGTCGACGCTGGTGACGCAGCTGCGGACGCTGGTGGAGGGCCTGGATTTTTCGGTGTCGTATACGACGCGGGCGCCGCGGGGATCGGAGGAGGATGGGCGGGAGTACCACTTCACCACGCGCGCGGAGTTTGAGCGGATGATGGAGGCGGGCGAGTTTCTGGAGTGGGCGGAGGTCTTCGGCAACTACTACGGAACGGCGGTGGCGGCGCTGGCGCATGCGCGGGGGCTGGGCAAGGATCTGCTGCTGGACATCGATGTGCAAGGGGCGTTGCAGGTGATGGAGCGGCTGCCGGCGGCGGTGTCGATCTTTATTCTGCCGCCGAGTCCGGAGGTGCTGGAGATGCGGCTGCGCAACCGGAGCGAGGCGGAGAACATGACGATCGAGGCGGTGATTGAGCGGCGGCTGTCGCAGGCGCGCAAGGAGCTCGAGCGCATATGGGTGTACCGGTATGCGCTGATCAACGATGTGCTGGACCACGCGGTGGGGGAGATGCGGGCGATTGTGCTGAGCGAGCGGGGGGCGGGGGATGGGGTGGCGGAGGTGGCGCAGGGGTGCCGGACGGATCGGGCGTCGGGGCGGCTGCGGGAGGTGTTGGCGGCGTTTGGGCAGAGCTGACGGGGGTACGAGCTGACGGGGGTACGAGCTGACCGGGATATTGATTGGTGAAACGGCGCGGGCTGGGGTAGAGTCTTTGGGAAGGGGTGACCGGATGACGACGGAGAGTGTTTTGCACAACAAGTACAGTCTGGTGAAAGGTGCGGCCAGGCGAGCGCGGCAGCTGCAGGGTGGAGCCGCGCCGACGATCACAACGACGTCGATGAAGGCCTGCAGGGTGGCGCAGGATGAGATTCGGCAGGGGCAGGTGCGATACGAGCTGCCCCAGAAAAAGGTCGTCCCGGAAGAGCCGGTCGCGGAGTAGACGAGCGTTGGAGAGGGATGTCAGTCGACCCGGAGCAGATACGCGCGTACGTGGAGTACTTCCGAGATCTCGGGGTGCATGACTTTTACCGGCGGGGCGAGCCGATGGCGGCGCCCGCGGAAGAGATTGCCGTTGCCGGGGAGGTACCCGGCGGTTTGGATGTTGGGAGCGGGCCCGGTGCGGGCGCTGTCTATGCAGATGGCGTGGGTGCGGGGGGGAGTTCGGCGGGTGGAGTCTTTGCGGCGGGAGCGCTGGTGTCTCCTCCGGACACGCTTGGGGTTTCCAGGGTGGCTGGGCTCGTGGGCGAGGTGGCTGAGGGGAGTTGGGGTATCGCGAAGCTGACTTCGTTTGACGATCTGGGGCCCTTGCCAGAGGTGCGGGTGGGGGTCGCCGACCGGGCGGCGGCACTGGCGGCGATCCAGGCGGAGATCGGGGATTGCACGCGGTGTCCGCTGGCGTATGCGGGACGGCGAAGGATTGTGTACGGGGATGGGGATGGGGCGGCGCGCCTGATGTTTGTGGGCGAGGGGCCGGGAGCGGACGAGGATGCGTCGGGGGTTCCGTTTGTGGGCAAGGCGGGGCAGCTGCTGAACAATATGATTGGGGCGATGGGGCTGAAGCGGGAGCAGGTTTACATTGCGAATATTGTGAAGTGCCGGCCGCCGGCGAACCGGGTTCCGGAGGCGGTGGAGGCGAATACGTGCACGCAGTTTCTGCTGCGGCAGATGGATGTGGTGCAGCCGCAAGTGGTGGTGGCGCTGGGGTCGACGGCGGCGACGTACCTGCTGGGGGCGAAGCAGTCGCTGGGATCGCTGCGGGGGCGGTGGCACACGGTGAGGGGGGCGAAGCTGCTGGTGACCTACCATCCGGCGTTTCTGCTGCGGGATCCGCGGCAAAAGGGCGAGGCGTGGAAGGATCTGCAGATGGCGATGGCGGAGCTGGGGTTGAAGGCGCCGGCGAAGGCTTAGGGGCTGGGTGACGTCCCCATCGCGGGCGATGCCTGAGAGTTACGGGTTTGGTGGTGGGATTCGGACGGAGTTGGCGCGGCAGGAGCGGACCTGCCGACAGGAGGTGGGGTGGAGGTCTTTGCCGAGGCAGAGCTCGACGGCGGTGAGGTAATTGTTGCCGCAGCCGAGGGCGAGGCTGTCCGGGGGGAGGCCGGGGTTGGCGGCGTGGAAGAGGTCAAGGATGGCGGCGGGCGGCATGGACTCCTGGTGATCGAGGGTGGAGAGCTCCCGCGGGATGTGGAGGTCGTGGACGGCTCGGCGGGCGAGCGAGAAGAAGGCCTCCGGGGCGAGGCCGGAGCAGGCGCCGTGAGTCTGCCACTCGTGCTGGAGGAGGCCAGGGTCGGGGTAGAGGTCGCTGAAGGCGGTGGGGTTGGCCGGGCCCGGGACGTCGCTGCAGTGTTCGGGGTAGGTTCCGTCGATGTTTTGGGGCCACAGGCCGTGGAGGACGAATCCCAGGTGTTGGGCGCACTCGGGTTTTTGGGGGTGGGTGGCGCAGAACTCGGGGGACCAGGAGAGGTTGAGGAGGTAGAAGTCGAAGACACCGCTGGCGTTTGACTCGGCGCGGCGGTTGCGTTGCGCTTCGCGGTCTCTGCCGGAGGCGTGGGGGAGTTCGGGGGAGCGAGGTGGAGCAGCCTCCGGAGGGTGCTGGGAGGTGGAGGGGGGTTGGGAGTTGCAGGCGGTGAGTGCGAGGGCGCCGACGAGGGCGAGGGGGAGCCGCTTCATGGGTCAGCGGTGGTTAGCGATGTACGAGGGCTTGGTGGACCGTGTCGAGGAAGGTTTCGGGGCTGGAGAGGGACCAGACGGTGGCGTCGAAGGGGTGCCTGGAGGGCTCGGGCGACATTTGCCGGGTGAAACCGATGAGGACGGGCGCCGAGGGTCGGGCGCGGGCGGCATCCACGAGGGTATCTGCCTCGTCCTGACGAAGGGTATGGCAGGCGACGACCACGTCGAAGGGAGAGGAGTTGAGGCGATCGCTCATTTCTTTGGGATGGGCGATGGCGATGGTGAAGCCGTGCTTTTCGAGGATCACCTTGCGCGTGTAGAGCAAGACCTCGTCTGTTCCTACGAGGAGTGCGGAGCTGCCGGGCGAAATTGTGGGAGTAAGTGGATGATCCATGATCAAAACAGTTTCAGCGAGCCGGAAAACCTTAGTGTTTAAGCGTGAGTATGGCAGTCGGAACCGGGAGCGTCAATCCCTCCAATTGGGAATATTGAGCATCTCACCCGTTTTGGGAGTTACCGTGGACATGCACGACCACAAGGATTGCGAGGAGCGATTATTCAGGGCACAGGCTGCGCTGCTGCGAAGCGAGCAACTGGCTTTGGCGGGAAGCTTTGCCGGCGCGGTGATGCACGAGGTGAACAACCCGCTGGAGGCTTTGGGGAACTTGGTGTACCTGGCCAGCCAAGACGCAGCGGATCCGGAGATGGTGCGGCACTACCTGCGGATAGCCCAGGAACAGCTGTTGCATGTGCAGAGTATTGCGCGCAAGACACTGGCCTTCTACCGGCCGAACAGCGGACGAAGCGAGGTTGACCTGGTGCAGGTGCTGGATTCGGCGCTGCACCTCCAGCGGCCGCAGCTGATGGCGAAGAGCATCATGGTGCATCGCGAGCAACCGGGCGAGGCGCCGATCAAAGCTCACGCGGGTGAGCTCCTGCAAGTATTTACGAACCTGATCGCGAATGCGATCGAGGCGCTGCACACGGAGGGAGTGCTGCATGTCCGGGTGTCCAAGACCGATGGTCACATCCACATTCTGATCGCGGACAACGGCAGCGGGATCTCCCGGGAGCAGCAGGAACGGCTGTTCGAGGCGTTTGCGACGAGCGGTAAGGAGAAGGGGACGGGGATGGGGTTGTGGACGTCCAAGGCGCTGGTGGAGAAGCATCGAGGCAGGATCCGGCATCGGAGCAGCACGACGCCGGGGCGCAAGGGAACGGCGTTTCGGATCTCTTTGCCGCGGTAAGGGCGCGGTCGCCGGAACGAGGGCCCAGGCCGGGCGCATGAGGGAGCTGCGCGATAAGCTGGACGGATGCCCCAGTTCTGCGACGTTGCGCTGCCGGTTCCGCTGGACCGGACTTTTACGTACAGGGTTGGGGAGAGGGCTCCGGTGGTGGGAGCGCGGGTGCTGGTGCCGTTCAGCGGGCAGCGGCTGATGGGGGTGGTGGTGCGGCTGCATGACACTGCGTTGCCGGACGGTGTGGAGGCGAAGCCGGTGCAGGCGGTGCTGGACGAGGTTGCTCCGCTGCCGGAGGAGTTGATGCGGCTGGCGGGGTGGATTGCACAATACTATGTGGCTCCGCTAGGGGAGGTGCTGCGGGGAATGCTGCCGCTGAGCGCGGAGGTGCGGCGGCAGTTTGCTTACCGGATCGCGGAGGGGGGGCGAAAGGTGCTGTACGAGGGGGCGGAGAAGGGGTCGTCGCGGAGGTCGCGGCTGACGGCGGAGGAGCAGAACCGGGAGTATGCGGTGCTGAACTACCTGGAGGATGGGGAGGCGGCGAAGGCGACGGCGCTGCGGTCGGCGACGGGTGCGGGGAAGGCGCTGCTGGACGGGATGGTGCGGAAGCGGTGGCTGCTGCGGGAGGCCATGGCGGAGGAGCGGGATGGGCGGCGGATGGAGCGTTGGGCGGTAGCCGTGGGGCAACAGGGAGTAGGGAACAGGGAACAGGGAACAGGGAACGAGGCGGGGAGCGTTGAGGTTGGGGGGCGGGGCGCGGTGGAGGGAGGAGTGGGTGGCGTAGGGCGGCTGCCGCGGTTGAATGAGAACCAGCTGGCGGTGGTGGCGGAGCTGGCGGCGGTGGGAGGGCGGATGCGGCTGCGGGATCTGCGGGGAAGGATGCGGGGGTTGGGGGCGCCGGAGACGTCGGTGGGGACGCTGGTGCGGCGGGGTCTGGTGGCGCTTGAGGAGGTGGAAGAGGGCTTTCACCTGGGTGGGATCGGCGCGGGTGGGATCGGCGCGGGTGGGATCGGCGCGGGTGGGATCGGCGCGGGTGGGGTGGGGTCGGTTGCGGGGAAGAAGAGTGCGCATGAGCATGCGTTGAACGAGACGCAGATGGAGGCGCTGGGGACAATTGCGGCGTCGATGGCGAAGGGTGAATTTGCGCCGCATCTGCTGTATGGGGTGACAGGGTCGGGGAAGACGGCGGTGTATGTGGCGGCGATGCAGCGGGCGCTCCAAGCGGGAAAGAGCGCGTTGCTGCTGGTGCCGGAGATTGGGCTGACGCCGGCGATGGCGGGGCAGATGCATGCGGCGTTTGCGGGGGAGGTGGCGCTGCTCCATTCGGGGCTGACGGCGGGGGAGCGGGCGCAGCAGTGGCACAGGATCCGGCGGGGCGAGGCGCGGGTGGTGGTGGGGACGAGGTCGGCGGTGTTTGCGCCGCTGCCGCGGATGGGTCTGGTGATTGTGGATGAGGAGCATGACTCGAGCTACAAGCAGGAGGAGACGCCGCGGTACCACGGGCGGGATGTGGCGGTGATGCGGGCGAAGCTGCATGGGGCGGTGGTGGTGCTGGGGTCGGCGACGCCCTCGCTCGAGAGCTGGGCGAACGCGGAGCGGGGACGATACGGGCGCATTGAGATGCTGACGCGAGTGGCGGACCGGCCGCTGCCAGCGGTGGAGTTGGTGGACATGCGGGCGGAGTTCCGGGAGGTGGGCAAGGAGGAGATCTTTTCGCGGCGGCTGGTGGAGGCGACGCAGGCGACGCTGGATCGGGGGGAGCAGGCGATCATTCTGCTGAACCGTCGGGGGTACAGCTTTGTGGTGATGTGCCGGAGCTGCGGGGAAAAGATCGAGTGCGAGAACTGCGCGATCTCGATGACGTTCCACAAGCCGGCTGCGGGGCTGCCGGAGGGTGGGGAGGCTCGGGTGGGGCAGCGGCTGGAGTGCCACTACTGCGGGTTTCGGCGGACGGTTCCGACGCGGTGTCCCAAGTGCGAGAGCGAGCACATGTACTACCTGGGGGCGGGGTCGCAGCAGGGGGAGGAGCGGCTGGGGGAGCTGTTTCCGAATGCGCGGATTGGGCGGATGGACCGGGATACGGTGCGGGGGCGGGGGGATATGGAGCGGCTGCTGAGCCGGCTGCATGGGGGCGAGATCAACCTGCTGGTGGGGACGCAGATGATCGCAAAAGGGCACGACATCCACGGTGTGACGACGGTGGGTGTGGTGGGCGCGGACTTTGCGCTGGGGCTGCCGGATTTTCGGGCGGCGGAGCGGGTGTTTCAGCTGCTGACGCAGGTGTCGGGGCGGGCTGGGCGCGGGGAGCTGCCAGGGAGGGTGCTGGTGCAGACGTACTACCCGGATCACTATGCGATCCAGTTTGCGCAGAGGCACGACTACCGGGGGTTTGTGGCAAAGGAGATGCAGTACCGGCGGTGGATGCACTATCCGCCGGAGACGGTGCTGGCGAACGTGGTGGTGCAGAGCGAGGCGATGGAGGAGGCGGCGGGGTGGGCGGCGACGCTGGGGAGGTGGTTTGGAAGTACGGGGATGCCGGGGGTGCGGGTGCTGGGGCCGGCGGCGGCGCCGATCGTGCGGCTGAAGCGGATCTTCCGGTTCCACTTTGTGTTGAAGACGGAGCGGCGGCAGGTGCTGGGGGAGGCGCTGCGGAGGATGCTGGCGTTCGCGGAGGGAGAGGGGATTCCGCGGAGGAGCCTGATGGTGGATGTGGATGCGGTGCACCTGATGTGAGGTCGCGGCCGCGAACCGGCTTTGGATGTGGGGGTGTTGCGGGGCGTGAGGACCGGGCGCCGCTAGGTGAGGAGGTGGAGCTCTTTGCCGGGTTTGAAGCGGACGGCCTTTCCGGGAGCGATGGAGACCTCGGCGCCGGTGCGTGGGTTGCGGCCGATGCCGGTTTTGCGGGGTTTGACGGTGAAGACGCCGAAGCCGCGGAGTTCGATGCGATCTCCGGCGACGAGGGACTGTTTCATGCTTTCGAAGATGGCGTCGACGGCGGACTCGGCTTTGCTTCGGGGAAGTCCGGTTCGCTCTACCACCCGCTGAATGAGGTCCTGCTTAATCATCTGAGTCGATGTCCTTATGTGGAATTGTTTCCGGGGGAGGCGAACCTTGTTTCTGGTAGGGTGATGGTAAGAAGTCGGATGCTTCTTGTCAACGAAAGAACGCGACGTAAGGTCGTCAAAACTAAAGGGAAAAGCGGGGCAGGATACGCTGGGATGAGACGGATGCGACGTTGCCGGCTCCGTGGTTTCCCTGTGTGAGGAAGCGTACTGTGGCTATCAAGAGCGACCGGTGGATCCGGGAACAGGCGATCGAGCGGGGGATGATCGAGCCGTTCAGCGAGAAGCAGGTGCGCGAGGGTGTGATCTCGTACGGTCTGTCTTCGTACGGCTACGACCTGCGGGTTTCGGACGAGTTCAAGATCTTCACCAATGTGAACAGCGCCATTATCGATCCGAAGGCGTTTGACGAGCGATCGTTTGTGACGGTGGTGGCGGCGAGCGTGATCGTTCCGCCGAACTCGTTTGCGCTGGCGCGATCGATCGAGTACTTCCGGATACCGCGGGACGTGCTGACGATCTGTGTGGGTAAGTCGACGTATGCGCGCTGCGGGATTATTGTGAATGTCACGCCGTTTGAGCCGGAGTGGGAGGGTTTTGTGACGCTCGAGATTTCGAACACGACACCTCTGCCGGCGCGGATTTATGCCAATGAGGGTCTGTGCCAGATCCTATTTTTTCAGTCGGACGAGATGTGTGAGGTCAGCTATGCAGACCGAAAGGGCAAGTACCAGCACCAGCAGGGCATCGTTCTTCCGAAGTTGTAGGAGCGATGTGAGCTGAACATTTCGTTCCGGGTTTACGCGTGACAAGCAGAGCTGAGGAGTACGCGACGTGACCCCTGATGCAAGTGAACCGATCAAGCGATTTGGGATTGTGGCCGCGGACCCCCTGCGGATGCTGGGTCTGGCGACGATCTTCGAGGAGGCGGGCACGGTTCTGGTGCCGCTGACGGGGCAGGGCGCGGTGCATTCCGTGCCGCTCGACCTGATTTTTGTGGACGCGTCGTGCATGGATCACCTGTTTGAGCTGCTATCCAGCTTTCAGCGATCGCGGCCGCGGCTGAAGGTGATTGTGATTGGACTGGAGGTCGACCCGGCCTATGTGGAGCGGGTGATCGGCGCGGGCGCGAAGGGATACCTGACGCACGGCTCGACGGTGGCGGAGATGCGGATGGCGGTGGAGATTGTTCTGGACGGCTCGGTCTGGGCTCCGCGCAAGGTGATGGCGCGACTGCTGGAGGCGGGGCGGAGGGCGGATGCGGAGGCTGCGGCCGCGCCGCCGCGGTTTACGCCCCGGGAGGGCGATGTGCTGCGGCTGCTGGTGTCGGGGCGGTCGAACCGTGAGATTGCCGTGAAGCTCGATGTGGATGAGGCCACGATCAAGGCGCATGTGGGACGTCTGCTGCGCAAGATGGGGGTGAGAAACCGCACGGCGCTGACGGTGAAGGCAATGCAGCGGGGTCTGCTGGAGAAGGTCTAGGTGGGGTGTACGAAATGGTTAACCGGAAGGGGGCAAAGGTCTACATCCGTCCGTAATGTTGCTGTTCGGGACAGGCTGGTGCACTCTCAATTCAAGCAACACAGACCTGGGAGAGGGGTCGTGGAGTTGGTATCCCGAGTGGATACTCCTCCACGACCCCTATTTTTTCGCATGGCGGGTGCGACCTGGGCGGGGGGCAACTCTAGCAAGTAGATGTCCATCAGATAAGTTGTCGTGCAGGTTGCGGTACTGCGCCACTCTGAAATCGAAGATTGAGGGTTAACACAATGAATTGTATGAAGTCTGTGATTTGTGGAATTACGTTGGCTGCATTGGCTCTTCCCGCCTTTGGAGCTACGGACAAGGCCAAGCTGGATGAGAGACTTACCAGTTCGCAGGCGGTGGTGAATGAGATCATGTCCACTCCGGATAAGGGTATTCCTGAGAGCATCCTGGCGGGTGCCTCGTGCGTGGTAGTGATCCCGGGCTTTAAGAAGGGCGCCTTCCTGGTGGGTGCGCAGTATGGTCAAGGCGCGGCGACGTGCCGGACGTCCAAGGGCTGGAGTTCACCGGTGTTTGTGCAGTTGACAGGCGGAAGCTTCGGGTTTCAGGCAGGCGGGCAGTCGACGGATCTGGTGCTGGTAGCGATGAACCAGAATGGCCTGCAGGATATGTTGAAGAATAAGTTCAAGATCGGTGGAGACGCTGCAGCCTCTGCGGGTCCGGTTGGACGTAACGCGCAGGCTGGAACCGACTGGAAGCTGAATGCGGAGTTTCTGACCTATTCGCGCAGCAAGGGGCTTTTTGCCGGGATCGATCTCGACGGAACGGTGCTTTCGCAGAACCAGGAAGATACCCGTACGTTCTATGGGGCGGACCTGCCGTACGATCAGGTGCTGAAGGGCAACCAGTCGACTCCTGAGGATGCACGACCATTTGTGCGGACTGTTGCGAAGTACTTTGTGATGGCGAAGAATCAGTAACGCGATTCCGTAAAGTAAGGAAAGGGCGACCTAGCGGTCGTCCTTTTCTTGTTTAAGCCGATGGAGGATGTCATGCCGGGTTGCCGCTGGGATTGCGATGAAGATTTAGACTGGGAGCTTGGATAGTCGACCGAAGCTGCCGGTGTGTGGGGAGGGAGGTCGGCGCGGGATCCGTGCGCGGATAGAGTTCTGGGCGGTGTCGCTGGCGGTGCGGGCGCTGGGTATACTTCCGCGAGGGGCGGCGCGGTTTGCGGGTCGCGCTCTGGGATACGCTGCTTACTTTTCGCTGGGAAGGTTGCGGAGGGTGGGACAGCAGAACCTCAGGATGGCGTTGCCAGGGGTGGGGCGCGGGGAACGGGAGAGGATTCTGCGGGGAGAGTACAGGAGCCTAGGATGGCAGCTGGCGGAGTTTTGCCTGATGCCGGGCTACGGGGCGGAGCAAGCCCGACGGTTCATCCGGTATGACGGCCTGGAGAGCTACCTGGCGGCGAGGGACCGGGGTAAGGGTGTGCTGGTGCTGACGGGGCATTTGGGGGCCTGGGAGCTTTCGAGCTTCTTCCACTCGTTGATGGGGTACCCGATGGGGATGGTGATTCGGCGCCTGGATAATCCGCTGATCGACGCGATGGTGAACCGAATCCGGTGTTTGCATGGGAACCGGGTGATGCACAAGGATGATTTCGCGAGAGGGCTGATCGGGGAGATGCGGGCGGGGGGCACGGTGGGCATTCTGATGGACACGAATATGACGCCGCCGCAGGGGGTGTTTGTCCCGTTCTTTGGAGTTCCGGCGTGTACGGCCTCGGGGATGGCGCGGGTTGCGCGGAAGACGGGAGCGGCGGTGCTACCGGGGTTTCTGCTGTGGGAGGCGGCCGAGGGGAGGTATGTGCTGCACTTTGGCGAGGAGCTGGCGGTGGTTGCGACGGAGGATCAGGACGAGGATGCGCGGGTGAATACGGCGCGGTTTACGGCGGTGATCGAGGGGTATGTTCGGCGGTATCCGGATCAGTGGCTGTGGATGCACCGGAGGTGGAAGACGAGACCGCCGGGGGAGAGGGGGATCTACTGATGGCGACAGCGAGTGCGATCGCGGAGTGGGTGGGGGCGGATGCGCCCCGGGCGGCGAGGGTGGGCGAAGGGGAGCCGGGGGCGGAGCGTGCGCCGAGTGGGGCTGAGATGGTGCGGGTGTCGGGGATGGCGGATGCGGGGGAGGACAGCGTAGTGTTTGCGACGGACCACAAGGCTCTGGGAGCGGCTCTGCGGTCGGGGGCGGGGCTGATTCTGGCGAGCCGGGGCCTGGAGGCGGCGGGCGACGGACGACTGCTGTGGGTGCGGGATGCGAAGCTGGCGTTTGCGATGGTGGCGGCACGTTTGCAGGGGAGGCCGGGGGGAAGGCGGATCGATGCGCGGGCGTTTGTGGAGGACGCA
>JAABUO010003688.1_pt1 | contig 18212 bp, 28 predicted proteins | sample 5559291 | NCBI WGS metagenome assembly JAABUO01 (sample SAMN10711878, study PRJNA513372) | rock metagenome | isolation source: Antarctica rocks | place: Antarctica: Victoria Land, Finger Mt sud | reverse complement strand
TGGTGTCATTCTGCACATTCTTGTTTTGGTCATTGTGAGTGTCATCAGAGACATCAGCAGATCTTACACTCCTGATTCCTGCAGATCTGCTTGTGGAAAACCATTCAACCTGATGTCTTGACATGCAAACAAACTGGCTGCTGTTCATTACACTGTAGCGTCCTGCTTAAGCTTGTGTCTGTACTGTGCAGTTGGGTCTCCTGCATGTACACGCCATTGTATGACAGATCCTCTAGCGGAGAATACAACAAGAACAGAAAAGAAAATGTAAACATAATGTTGTTCAGGATTCATTGTAGCAAAGTGTGAGGGTGGGGCATGTAGGGCGTCCCTGTTCAGTACCCAAAACACAAATGTCTACATGGGCTTTCATGACACTGATCACTTGCAGTGCACGCATGTTAGCTTCAAGCTATGCCTGTGCAAATGTGCAGGGGCACTAAGGTCTATAGTAGACATCCTGCAGACGCTAGGGGGGGCGACCCTGGCAACCACCACTGTTGTCTTGGGAGCCTCCATGTTTCCACAAAATCGTAGTCAGCAAACTGCAGACCAACAAGTCACCTCAGGTAACTGTTTTTTGTCTCTCCCCTCCACAGCTTGCTGCAGTCACTAAAATGCCACTTTGAAGCTGTGCCCTACCTTCTCTGATAAGCTGAAATGGCTGTTTTCCTGTGATTTTCATGCTCTTTTCTGTATGAGGACTGGACATGTTCCCAGTGCTGCTTGTGTTGCTGATCACATTGAATGTGAAGAGCATGATCTGTATTCAAGTGCTTTTGGTCCAGGCAAGCCTCAAAGTATAGCAGATGCAAATGGGCGAAAGAAGTCACTGCAATGGCTGCGAGCTATATTGCCAAGAGACCCTATGGAGGCTAGGGTTCTGGGCACAGTTGGCTTGGTAAGACTGATCCTGATGCCCATGGTGTCAATGGCTTTAGTTGGAGGTCTAGCAGCCCTAGGGGCCTTGCCAGATGACCCCATCTGTCGCCTGGTGCTCATGGTCGAGGGCTCAATGCCAACAGCACAGAACTTAGTTTTGCTCATGAACTTAAATGAGAAAACAAGGCCTTTGGCTGCTAGGGCAGGGCAGCTGATGCTTAGGCTTTACCCGATTGCCATTTTGCCTGTGACTATCTGGATGACTCTGTTTGTACAGCGTCTGCCGGTACCATTAGCATCACTGTAGTTTGTGTGGTTGTGTGAGTACTATTTGTTGGCAAGTCTGGATGCCGTGACCATTCAAGGCACAATGAATTTGATCTGACCTAAATAGTGAATTGAAATGTTTGTGTACACAATGCGTGGACATGCATCGACATCATGTTGCCTTTGCGCTGAATATTGGCTGAACTCGCCTGTCTATACAAGTGAGTGGTCTGCTTTGAAAATGAACAACACCGTCAAAATCAAACTTATTCAAAATTTGACAGACTGTTATATCATGCACCTCAATCTTGTGCATGGGACATGCCGACGCCCTGGTCAAAGGCATGCTGCCAGACAGAACCAACCATAGGGTAGGGTGCTGACATGCTTGATGAGCTACTACCACGCAACTGCTGCTTAAGTTTGATTGCTGTGCAATGAAACTGCTATACTGCTACGCTGTACATTACGAGCTGTCAGCTAGACATGGCCCTTGAGAACAGTGGTGGCACAGCACAGACACATGATATTAGATGCTGCGGTTGCAAGGAAGCCAAAAGCACAAGATGCGCAGGTGGGAGTGCTGTCTGAGATGGCCTGGGAGATGTGGGGCCCGGAGTTCAGGGGAAGTGTAGCTGAGGAAGGTGTGTGGCTAGAGGGGTGTTGGCTACCTCCTTGGGCATGTACTTCTTCAGTTCGCCATCTTCTTTTTTGCAGAAGAGTACACTACCACGCCAGACTGGGTGCAGCTGCCTTTGCCTGAGCTGTCTGTGGATGTAAGACAGCTGCTGGCGCTTCTGCAGCTGTAGTGGGGTGAGGTCATCACCCAGGTAGATCCTCTCTGACCTGAGTCACTTGCTGGCTGTGTATGCTGGGTGCTTGTCATCAGTTGAGGAGAGCAGTATCTGGATGGATTTGGAGCCATCTGTTGGGTTGCCAAGGACTGTGACTGAGGTGATGCTGAACTGCTGGTTGCTGGCATGCTGTGCTAGAAGTTGATAAACTGAGGCTGGGGAGAAGCCTCCTACTATCATGCTAGTGGATTTGCGCTTGCACTCCCCTTGTTCAACAGTTGGTTGTAGGCTGTCCAGGCGCTGCTGAATTGGATCTGTGCTCTGAGTGATGAGGGCACTGGTAATTGAAGCTGCTGCCTGTAAGTCAGCTTGCACAGTCTTCAGGGTGCTTGCTGTCTGGACTTTTACATCACAATGTGCCTTGATGCTGTGCATTTGGGACATGGCGTCTTGGTAGTTCGTTGAAAGGGTGACTTTGAGCTCGGCTAACTCATCATCGAGTGTGTCTGCAGGACCATTTATGCCAGACTCAGCTTCGGTCGCTTTAGCTTTTGTGGCTATACGTGCGCTTTTTGGAGCCATGTATAATTGTAAGGGACTAGGTAGAGACATATCTTAGAGGAAAGTGGCAGACCCCCCCCAGGCCATTGGGCGCGCAGGTTGCTGTTATGCTGAGTGCTTTCCCTCCATCGGAGGGCAACAACGATCTGTTTGGTTCACGCCCTCTGCCTGGGACGCGCTAGGGTTGATTCTAGCGTGGTCTCCAGTAGCGGGACCAGTGTCCGGGACGTTGAGGGGCGCGCGGAGCTACACAGCTTGACGACAAACGAAATGGCAGGCTCCGAAACCAAATGCTGTCCAGCATATGGTCTCCATGATGGTCTTGATTTGTTTGAGCAGCGTGCTGTCCCGTTCTTTGTATGGACAACTTCATAGCAGGCAGTCCACACCAGCCTGACATTGCAGTTACCGATTTCCAAACACAAAAGCTGGCTGCATGAACTGAGCTGCAGTGTGGCGTCTGTACACGTATCTTGTGCACAGTTGGCTGAGATGCAAATAATTGAGTTCAGCAGGATCACAGTTGCAACGTGGGAAAAATGGTGCTTCAGCCATGCAGGATTGCACTGTGGCATTGCGCAGAGCATGTGCAGTCTCCACGAAGCCAACCCTGTTGCTGTTTACAACTCTGCCGAAGATTGCTCACTGACTTCAGATGCTGTCTCACTACTCGTTGCTTCAAGGTCTGAAACAACCTTTTCAGACAGTTCAATGGTGCACTGCTGCTCCTGGGCCTCTATCTGGTCGCCTGAGTCTGTTTGAGCACTTTGACCTTCCGGTGTTTCAGCAGAAGCCAGCAATTGCTGCTGCTGAGCCTCCTTCATCTGTCGAAGCTCTGCATGCTGCTGTTTTAGTTCTTTGATTTTGTTGCGCAGCCGCATGGTCTCCCGCCGAGTGGCCAGCAGCTTTGCAGCTACCTCATCACCTTCAGCCTGCAAATGCGCTGCATGCTTTTCATGCAACACAACAGAAGCACAGGATGTGCAAACGCATTTGTTATCAGATACAATGCACACCTGCTTCAACAAATTTCTCCTATGTCTTGCTGTCAGCTGCTGCCGCTGAGACTCTATTATCTTTGCGCGGGCCTGCGCCTGCCCTTGATTGTCACTAATGAGCTGTCTCAATGTGGAGGCTATCTCAACTTGCTTCTGGCTCATTTCCCGCAGTGAAGCAAGGTCCGGATCTCCTGACGCCTCCAACTCAGCTATCCTGGCCTCGAGGTTGGACAGGTGTGCGTGCCTGTTGTCTAGGCTGGTCTCTAGGGAGGAGATGGTTGCATACTGAGCTTGTTCGTTCAGCTGCAACGTGGCAATGCGCTCGTCAAGATGGTTGACTTCAATCTGTCTGCCGCTGGTATCGCATTCTCGCGCATCTGCAAAGCAAATCATGCTCAGTGTATGCAGATTGCAGCGCATGCAAAGTGGTTAATTGGGCTGTGGATACTAGGCAGTCCTTCAGCGGCAAAACTAAACATTTACAACTACTTTATGACCTTTGAGCGCGTTACCTGACGTCCGATCTGTTGAGCAACGAACACCTGCGCTCTCAATATTGCGTGCAGGAGAGCCCTTGAGATCGCTGGCTAGGCCAGCCTCTGATGCAACCAGTGAAGCTCCCATGTCCAGTCGCATCTGATGCAGCTATCTAAACGCGTAAGCACTTTTGCTCAGCTGGACATCGCCGTCTGTACTGTTGCCAGGTGTGTGTAGTCGAAACTAGGCAAACCGAAGAAGACCACAGGAAGGTGCATCAGCATACTGCCACGAACTGCAAGCGCCTGAGTCAGCATGCACAGGCAAGCAGGCAATGTTGTGGAAAGCAATCAGCAATTTGTACATGTGCCCCTTGCACAGACGCAGCAATGCAGCACTGCTGCATGATTTGTGTGTCTATCATACGTGTAGGTGTCTTTCCCTCACAGTGGCCAAGGAAGCAATGCTTGTTCAAGCTGATACTGTCTCTAATTATTTATATCTTACCCACACAGTAGGCAGCAGCCAGCTGGTAAACTACTTTACTGTCACGCTTGTGCTGCCACTACCGTATCTGAATACAACAAGTCTTCGTCATATTCTGCACCACAACAGCAACATAAAATGTTCCTTGAGAACAGTACCTGCAGGAAGTCACCTGCATGTTGACGCCTTGACATTTCAACAGCAACAACCATTGCTTTGCCATGCAGCAATTTGAAGTCTCCGCAGAATGCGGCAGACTACATATATATATGTAGCCGGCTGTGTCTAGTGTGCAAGTCATTGGATTGTGTGGAGGACGAGCAGCACTTTATTTTTGATTGCCCAGCGTACAGCCACATCAGGTCACAGCATCTGGACCTCCTGTAGCACTGTTGTACTATTGCAGACTTTATAACTTTGTGTGAACCAAATGCGTGTGGTGGTTTCCTTAGGGAATGCTTTGCAGGTAGGAAGCAAATCTTGTCTGTATGAATTCACTAAACTGAACTTCTTGTCTGTTGGGTCCCAGTTACCCCCCAGGACATTAAATATATTGATTGATTGATTGATTGATTTATTGATTGATTGATTGATTGATTGATTGATTGATTGATTGATTGATTGATTGATTGATTGATTGATTGATTGATTGATTGATTGATTGATTGATTGATTGATTGATTGTCACGGGCGTCATGACAAAGCGTATGTTTGCGAGCAAAGGGGGGTCAAGGTCAATGCACTAGTGACCTTCAACGGTGATGCCGATCGCTACTGTCATGCGTTGACGCATCATCAGGGTGACTAGTGCTCGAAGTCATTCGGCAACTGTCATACTATGTATGAAGACAGAACGCGTAGGGGTTCGCACAACCAAGTGAGCTCTGGCCTGGAAGCTGATCGATAACGACAAGTGCACGAGAGCGTCATGGCTGATGCATTGAGCGGAATTTCAGCTGTTAGCCGACATGCGCGATCCGTGTATTTCGCTTCGAGCACAAGCTCTACTGACTCTTCAGACGATCATCGTTTGCGAGGTTCACATCGTGACCCACGCTGGAGACAGGGTACTGACAATTCTCTCAAAAAAGCACCCAGCACGTCACAAAGGTCGGCATGCAGGTGCGGTTGAGCTTCCAGCGTATTGGTCGTAATGCATGCTCACGCCCTGTTCAAGTTGTGCTGTCACTGCGCACAGGCTTGCAAAGCTGCACATCTGCGCAAGCCGTGCTGGTTATGCTGAGCCACATATGAGTGTGGGTAGATCTCCAATGCCACCACCACAGGCACACCGGGCTCAGACAGGTGCTGTTTGGACAGCACTCATACTCATCTGTGCAACCTTGACAGCACTGGCAGGCGCCTTCGCTGCCTTCATAATGTACGTGCGCCCTGTCCTCAAGGTATGTTGCTTGTTACATCTGCATTGCAGTAGGTTTGTCTACAGGGAGCGTGAAAGATTGCCATGGCCGCATTGCATACAGCAGTGTGGTCATTGGCACCCTGCAGAAGAGCACTTTGCACACATGCAGCCTGACTGCCCACGTCAAGTGTATGCAATAACAAAGTACTGTTGCGCATTTGTGCTTGGCTGCTACACTTTACAGTGCTTTGATGACATACAAAAGCGGGTGCTGCAGCGAATGGAGCAAGCAGCCCTGGCAACAGAAGTCGCATCCAAAGCGATGGAGCAGAGCGCCAAAGAATTTGAGCAAACCAGCCTCATATTCCAAGCAGACACACCAACAATGATTGCTGAAATTGAGGCTGCAGCACACGAGTATCGCGAGCTTGGGCACACCTTGAATGTCATGACGGCAGGCTTCAGAGGGAAGAATCCTGTCAAGGACTGGTCTCAGCTCAGCATGAAGCGTGTTGCAAAGGACGTCTCTGCCCTTACTCACGTGAGCCACCATCAGCCCTGGACAGCACACAGCATGCTGCTTCCTGGGCAGTGAGCATGTATAGTTGGTACATGTGAAGCTGCCAAACAAGGGGGCATGCAGGTGGCACGGACACCATGCGCAACACTTTGTCTCAGCGCCGTCACGAGAACTTTGCTTGTGTCTGTTTTACCTTTGGTATTTACATCACAGTTTGCAATGCTGCATACTGCACTTTTGAATGTCGTTACTGCTCTGCCAATCTGTGTTGGGACTGTCTTTCATCTGTCTTTGTTGCAGGCTCTGAATCCAGCCATGGTTTGAGCACAGACTGCCTGGGACTGGCATCCCTGAGACTGGCATCCCTGGGACTGGCATCTCAACAGACACCTCTTGTTGGGTCTCAAGCAGATTCAGATTTCTTTTTGAGCAAGTGCTGCTGTGCTTTTGGATGCAGGCCCTGAGCCCAGCCATGGAGCAGTGGCGCAAGCGCATCAGCAAGATTGCCGCAAGCTTTGAAGCCAACAAGGCAGAGATCAGCACAGCTGAGAAGCAAACAAAATCTGCAAGCAAGTCTCTCAAACCAGAGGTGACTTGCGACTGCCCCCCAGCTCTGTGTCTTACAGGAAGAGTCCTACAGTCAGGACCCACAACTGTAAAGAAAGCAATCCATGTATTTCTAGAATCAGCATGCCTGACTCTGGCAGTCTTGTAAGTGCCCAGGTTGATCTTGCAAGTCATCTTTGTGTGTTTGATGCAAGAAAGCAGGCCTGTCTCAAAGATGATGGTGGTCTACATGAAAAAGTTTGCTGAGCACAGCATGTAAAAGCTGTCGAGTTGCAGGAAGCGTCGGGACAGCCGTTTCAGAGCAGTCCAGCTGATGGCAGCAGAGATACAAAGAAGTCTGAGCAAACACCAGCTGGCACGCTCCAGGGTCTTGAAGAAACTGGTAAGCGACCATTTGCATCAGCCCATTCTGAGTGCTGCATGATTGTGCTGCTGTGTGCGGCTGCGTGACATCATGACGCCTCCCAAGGAGCTATTGCATGCATTCCTTGCAGTTGCAGCTCAGCCCACCAAGGCCAGTGTCCACCCCCATCAGCAGAAGGCCCTGCAATCAGGGCTGTTTGACTCGTTTTGGCGCTTGATGTGTCTTCTGCTTCCTTGCTTGCATATCACAAGATGCATTTTTGTGCCGCATATTGACATGCAAGTATCAGCTGCCTGCTCTTTAACTCTGTAAGGTGCTGACATTGCTGAGGCAAATGCTTCAACTGACATTGCAGCAAAGAAGTGATCAGACTCTTCAGCAGTGGGCATTTTTCTACGACATGCTGTGCAGACAACATGGGGGACTTTTGCTGGTTGCTTTCTCTGCCCAAAACTGGTTACTAAGCATTGCACACAGTACCAGATCAGGACCTTGACCATGTTGTGTACATCACATTCTGATAGGTCCAACACTTATGACAGCTCAAAAATCTGCTCCTCCTCAACCCTGCGTGCCAGTCATTCCCCGATCACCCATCTCAAAGGTGGTGATAACAATTTGCAGGCCAACGGTTGGCAAATGCAGCAATCAGCATGCGGCCAGCAGGGGCCGACAGCAAGGCCAGGGGCAAGAAGCAGCCAAGAAGTGCTGATGCAAAAGGCTCTAGTGCAGCGTTGAATCTTTCTGATGCCAAGAGTGTGCAAGCAGGTGAGCATTGTCACGTCCGGTCTGCTATGCGTTCTGTATTACAGGGCAAAGTTGGTTACAGTGCTGTTTGCATCAGGCAGAGAAGTGATTGCAGCTATGTGCTTTCCTGAATAAGATATCAAGCTTACATCATGTACTTTCTTGGGTGCCACTGGCCGGTTGCAACACACAGTAAATGACTCACTAAGCTGTATCATTGATGTGATTGTTGATGTTTCACTGCAAGTACTGTTGCTCGCTTGGACTGCTCAACCTGTTAATTGCATTTTTTGTCTCTCGTTTATTCATATGTTAATTCATACATTCATTCGTGCAGTCATGCAACACGTATCTGTTCAGATGCGTACATTTCTGAATGGGCTCCCTGTATGAGGTCCTGTCTTGCCAGGCAGCATATCAGCCATATCACTTTTCGGATGTGGTGTAAACCAGACTGGAAAAGCCACAGCCGTCTGGCATGCTGTAGTGCTTGCAGTCTTCTTCTCACACACAGGACAGGCCAGTGTACTTTTGTTTGGGGGTACACTTGATTTTGGGGTAGATTTACAACAATGCCAAATGACATAATCTTCCTTTTCTGTCCATTTTGTATCTGCCCTTTGTCTTTCACAACATGAGTCATGGGCTTGCCCTGCAAGGCCAAAGCTTTGCTCAAAGTAAAGTTGCCAGAACGGGTCCAGCTTTCAGAGTTTTGTGACATCAGCAATGCAGCATGGCAGCTGCATTCAGCATGCGACATCACTCTTTGCCAAACATCATCTCTGTCTCCAGCTGTGTATTGGCTTTGCAATCGCCTGACATGTGACTTGTACAGGCGCAGACGAGATCCACCAAGCAGCCGATGCAGCTGAGAAGGTGACCAGTGACGTCAATCAGCTGGTTGCAGATCTTGCACAAGGCTCTCAGGATGGGGACGCTGTCGAAGATGCCTACGAGCAAAGGTCACACGCTTGCAACCCCCAAACCTTACATGCATCTGTTGGCAGCCACTGGCGTTGGTGCACAGTGTGCGCTGTACACCATGGGAAACCCCTGTGGCCCCACCAGCAGTCACTGGTGATGCATGTGGGCAGAATGATACCCGCCTGGGCAGAGTTTAATGATGCAAACCTGCTCTGTTCGTTCAAAACCCCACCAACCTGACCCTGAGGAAGGATGCTCAGCTTGGCTCAGATTGTCCAAAATCATTGCATACATGCCAGAAAGCAGGGCTTTTCCTTGCTTGGCGATGCTGTGCATGATGACGCTGAATGATTCGAGACACAAGACTTTGACAACTGTAGAGTCTGAGAGCTAGGTGTCTTTCGAGTGTCTCTAGTCACTGCACTATGCTGCACAGTCATGCATTACTTGTCTCTTAGAATGGGAGAGTCTGTGTTGGCGTGGTGAACACCTTTTGCAAAAGCTGTCTGTATAGCATGCTTTTACAAACTTGCACACTGCTATCGCTGGCAAGACTCAGCCACTCTAAGGCTGATCTGTAGCGTTGCTGATTCAATGTCAAGAGCATGTATTTTTCAATGCTTTCACTCATCATTTTTGACAGTTGTTGCTTGAATTTTTGCAGTGCGGCGAGTCAGGACCTGCCAGGCATGACTGAAGAAGAGCAAGCCCTGCTGGCTCAGCTGCGTGACCAGAAGCAGACAGCTGAGTTTGTCTACAAGGCTCTGCAGCGAGCCGAACATGCAGCAACAGCTGCTGCAACTGCCTCAGGTGCAGTGTAATTTCATCCACATGCCATGGTCTATTTCACTTCTACCTCACAGCTGTGTTGCCGTGATGCTGCATTACTGCAGCTTGCACACAAGCACTTCAATTACTACAGGGCTGAATACAAGCGCTACAGGGCTGCACTGTACTGTACTGTACAGTGCAGCAGGCAGAGATGACCTCCAGATTCTCCTCACAACACATGTTGCACAAGCTTGTGCCAGCTCTGCCCTAACCTGTCTCATCCAAATTTTGCTGTCCCATTGTGCCCTGCCCTAGCCCTGTCCTGTGAACCCTTCAATTTTGAGTACCCCTTTGCAACAAGCCTGACTCAACTCAGCTTACCTCATTGGTGTGAAGGGGCATTGCAGCAGGCTATGCAAGAGGCTGAGTCACAGGGTGTGCTGTCTTCTTCTGATGACACCTCAGGCGCTGCTTCCTCCAGGCGAGGCAATGGCCAAGAAAGCAAAACTAAGCTCAAAGCTCAAAGCAAGAGCAGGCAAGAGCACTCTTCTCAGGTGACTGAGGTTTGTTGATTGATTTGTCAGTGTGGTGTGACCCAGCGGTCAACACTGACACATACAGGTCAATGATGGTTGTAATGTAGCACGCAGATGCTTGACTTGCAGTGGATGCAAGACTGTTGGTTTGTATCAACTGCTTGCAGCACAAACTTTGCAACATTTTTGCCATTATGGTATCAGGCCTGTGCAAGGCCTTGCAGCGCCTTGCATACAATATGCGCCCAGTTGCTTCTGTATTACTGTATGAGGTTTTTTGGAAAGCAATGTGTGTGGCTGCAGGAGACACAAAGTATGGCGGACAGCATCAGTGCAGTTGAAATGGACAGCTCGGCTGATGGGTCACAAACTGGCACTCACCAAAACCAGAACAGCAATGCTGCTGAAGTAATCAGCTAGGCACGACCTTGGGAGTGACTGACATGAGTAATCCTAGGTCGGCTGTAATGTATGATAGCTCAAACATTGTAACAAAACAATGTTGTGGATGTGTATGGGGCATGCGCATGTGCTGCTGATGGCCACCGTCGTCAGCACAGTTTGAGGCTAGAGCGACTCCTTGATGACTTCGCATTGACGCACAAGCATATCAAGCTTGGTATGCCAGCACTATGCTGTTTTGGTTTTGATTGGTTGGACCATTTTGGATCTAAGCGTATACCACTGTAACAACTTATTGCAACTTGCACCGTAACAGTTTATCACCACAGTAACAACTTATTGCTGGAGCACTGTCTAGACACAATCTGCTTGTGCAGGCGGTGACTAGTGATCACTACCACTGCCAGGGTCTGTGGCGAGATCTTTGCAATGCAAAGTTTGCATATGTGCAGTGCCTCTGAAGCAAATGACAATATCAACAGCACTTTTGAGGATCAGTGAATTGTCCTTGTTGGGCAGCAGTTTGAGGATTGCAAACTCGCCAGGGCAGCGCCCGTGGTGAAATGAATGGCTGGGCTTTGCCCAAGTCTTTCAATTTACACAGTTTTGTACAGCCATCAATTTGTAATTCAGCAACAAAGTACCATCAGTGACAGTTTATTGGTGTCTAAATTTGTACAATGACTGTACAACATGCTACAATCATGCTGTAGTGATTATTCACGCACTGCACATAATGTACATGACCACAAGTACCAGAAGAAGACCTAGCCATCTAGCAAGCCTTTGTACTTTTGGCAACATTTGTGGTACAGTAGCATGACTGATTAACTCATTCTATACACATGTTGCGCTTGGCACAGTCTGAGCCTACTTGCTTTGGATAGGAAATCTAGGTTCATTACTCAGACTGCTGGGCTGTGGCATCAATAGCTCAGCGCGCCCAATTATTGGTCTGCGATTGATGTTGAAGAGCTTTCTTGCCAGGCAGGCAGAGAGACCATGCTTCCTCTGCAGTCCTCCACTTCTTTGGCTTGCTGACAGTCAATGGCTTGAAAAGCATCATCGTAGCATATGCGAATCTGCACACCACAGAACAGACTGCATTACAAAAGAATGCCAAATGCTGTCTTGCATGAAATGCTGTACATTTGTGCAGCATGAGTGTGCTTTGCACCAATGCACTCAGTGATGCACAATCTTAACAATGGACAGCACATAGAAAGAAAAGAAAAGACAAGACTACACCTTTCAACGTCAATTTAATGACAAGCCAAGTATTATACCGGGCTGCCCAGGTAACGGGCAGCACATACACTAGCGTGCTGACAGTGCATATAATGCATTGTACAACAATGCATAATGCATGTTTATTGCATGATGTATCATGTTTAATGCATGATGTATCATGTTTAATGCATGATGTCCATGAATCTAGAATCGGTCACCACTGTAAGGGCAGGAACGATTTGTAAACACGCAAGATGATATCAGGAGCAGGTTGCTCAGCTTTAAGTCGTTGAAACTAGAGCAAATCATGTGTAAGCAATCTGGAATCTCTACCTCTTCTGCATCGCTGCTGCCATAGTGGCAAGCTAGTTGAGGGGACACGCCACAGCCTTGTTTGATGGCAGCTATGAAGTCAGAAGCAGGAGCTTTGCCTCCAGGTGTAATGCCTGCTGCAGCCAGAGACTCCTGCACCGAATGGAAGCGTTGTGCTTCATAATACGTCGTCTACCAAGCTCAAGCATGCAACTATAGCTGGGTTGTGTGGCATGATTCCTTTGTGATCATGCATTCATTTGAACATGTGACAGCATTTTGTGCGACGCATCATGCAATACCTTTTTAACACTGCGAGAAGAAGTCAGTTCAAGAAGACTTATCTACACCACTCAAGTCACTGTACAAGCCCCCTCACTGTCAGAACAGCAGCAACTTTTGGCTACTATAGCTGACATGATGCGGCAGGATTGCAAATTTACAGTAGCCGAGAGTCGTAGAGTCTGTCAGCATGCCCAGCCACAATGGCATGTATAGCATAAGCAGTGTGCAAAGCATGCTGGCATCTGCCCGTGCAATACCAATACCAAACCTTTGCATGTCCATCGGGGTTTGACAGACAAAGTATGTTGCGGTCAAAGCGCTGGTGTGTCTCTGCAACACATGTTGCTCATGTGAAGTGATGTGCCTGTATGTACTGTGACAGGTGCATCTGGCTTGTAGCAGCTTACCAGCACATTGCATTGGTCACGCAGTTCCAGCGCTTTTGCAAAGTACTCATGCTCAGTAGTCACAGCACCCCCAATCTCTTCCTCATACGTGATGGCACATGAGCCTACATCAAGAAAGAACTCAACATCGCAATACGTCAAGCTCCTCATCCTTCTGACAATGTTCTTGCACACGACTTGCCAGCATGTCATCATGCAGGCCAAACCAACGCGAGGTGTTTAAAGCAGATAGGCTGGAGTGGTGAAAGAACCCTCATGAGACCATGTAATACCAAAAATACTTGCCATGTTTGTCCCATTCATGCTTCCAGAAGTCTGTATTAGTTTGTCCATAGCTGGGCCAGTTCTCAAGCATGTCACTGCTGAGATCAGACAAGATGCTGGCGTCAAACGGGCAGTCGCACTCTGGAGGCAGATCTGTTGAGGAGTCATCACAGTTCTGTGGCCAAGCGCCTTTCTTGCCAGGGCAGTGTCCCTTGTCATAGTTTGGCCAGAGCCCGTGAAGCGTGAAGTGTGAGCTGCAACAAGAAGCAGCGTTTGATAAACAGCATGAGATTGCTGACCCTGTGGGCAGCTGCTGCAGAGTTTAATAAACAACAGCAATTTTGTAATCTTCCAGGAAGCCACGAAGAGACACCCAGACAGGTATCGAGTCTGAATTCAAGCTGCAGAATGTGAACCTGACGGGCGCCTGGCGGCATGTCTGTCTGTCGTGCTTGCAGAAGGTTGGACCCCACTGCCTGCATAACGCTAGGGGCGACTGGGTGACAAGATCAACGCTAGACAAACGTATACAGCGGGCAATACGGTGACTCACTGCACGAGAAAAAAGAATTCATCGCATGGTGCCTGCGCACGCACCGGACCGCGTGTTGTCAAGGTCACGAAAGTGGCCACAGCAAAGCACAGATACCGCATGATCACAGAGCGCAGAACGCAGGTCACCCCGAGAACTTCTGTTTGCAGTTCATGCAGCTTTGCACAAGATGCTGTATTGGTGCTCCCTCAAGTAGATGCTGTCTTGTATGCCGAGCCACATTGACAAGATTCTGCAACACAACCTTGCTCAACTCAAGGTCTCGAGCAAAGCGAAACGCCAAGCGTAGGCTACGCAGAACGTGAAATAGGTCATCGCTACAAATGCAACTGTTACACGGAATGATTCTATGTCGACTCCTTCCTCTGAGTTCGTCGTTGACAGCTCAGAGATCACAATCAAGCAAGTAGTAGTAAATGGAACAGAGTCGACCATGTTAATAGCAGAGCGTATATGTCTAGATCAAGTTTGTTCCTTTTTGTCCAGGAACCAGTACTTCCTAGAGTTTCCGGGGGCGGTCTGTTGCGGCATATGCAGCAATGTGTTCAGCCTCTGCACAACTCGCAGCTGCTCTGCCAAAGACTATGCCCAAATCAGACATGACAAAAAATGACAAGTCAGTGGCTTCGCCGACGTAGCACCTTGCCATTGGCCTCGCATTTGGCACAAGCATTCACTCAAGTCCACGACGGCAGAGTCCAAGGTTGCTCCTTGGCATTTGTAGATGGTGAGGTGATAGGCAAGCATGAGGGGGAAGGTGCTCTTACTGTACAGCTTCCCTTGATGGTAACGACTGGACCAAAGACTGCGGGTGATGGACTTGACCTCAACTGTGTCATAGATTTGCACCATGATCTTGTGCAACTGGCCACTAGTGTCATACTTGATTTCAATGACAGTGGCTAAAGCAATGCATTAGCAATGTGGCCAAAGCAATATATAAGCAACGCCCTTTGCAACATCTATGTTCTCAAGGACAATGACTCGAGCACCAATGGCAACAAGTGAAAGCCCTCATCGTTGAACGGATTGCCGTAGACGACAGAGCCTTGCCAGACACTTGCTTACCACAAGCAAATCCCCGGTGTTCCTAAATCCCGACGCACCCGACACCTCATCTTCCTTGCCCCAACCAAGCAGACATGCGAGTCATAATAAGATGGAGCTCAGCTTGGACACGGTCGCTCAGCAAAGTTGCGACCTGGGCTAATTTGTCTGTCTGACACAGATACACCGAAACACAAATCAGAAGTCCAGTAATGATGTTTTTGACCAGGTGACTGACAACCCTGGGCACATCTGTACAACCTGATTGATTGGCTGAAGTTGTAAAATCCTCCGCCTCCTCCAGTACCCTTTTCACTAGAATCCGAAATTTAGGTGAGGCCCTACAGATATTCCGGTAAACTCAGTGCACTGAGCTTGTGTTGTGATCAGTGTCTAATTTGACGGCTCTGTCCTGTTCCATACGCTGCTAGAGGCAGGTAGGGCTCACTGTTATCCTTCATGCTGCTGTGGCATACATGTCAGGTTGCAGCCTTAGCATTACTGGGCAGGGCTGCTTTCAGCAACCAAGTCAGAATATTCTTAATACTCACAGCAAGCACCGCAACAGAGTATGCGCTTGACGCTGATGACCAAATGGTGAAAGCAGCCATAACTCATGCCACCTGGGCAGCTGAATGTATGATTTGGATGTTTGGTACTTCTGTCTGTGCAGACTGCAGCGCCAATGCATTAGCTACTCCCGTGCGTGCTGCAGGTTTGCCAGGTATCAGGTTCTAGATAGCAACGCATCTTTATGTGTCCCTATGCTGAAGACAGGGCCCTCACACTCATGTGCTTCCTGCAGGTATGTATGCTGCCTGCACCTCCCAGGCAACGCCCCTCCCAAGCTTCCCTGGCCCTGGCATCCTGCTCACCCACAGTTGGCAGAGCCTGGCCGTCCATGCCTACACCATCAATGGCCGCCACATTGTCAGCGCAGAAGGCATTGAGCAGCTTAATGCCATTGCTGTGTCAGCAGAAGGGCGCTTTGTGCTGACTGGAGGTGCAAAGGGCGTCATCAATTTGCGCTGGATCCACTCTTTGCAGGTGTGTTGTTTGAGGCTCATATAACACAATGCAACCACAGTGTCATGATAGTATGCATTGCAATGATTGTTGCAATACAACTGTAACAAAAACATGATAAAAACAACATGATGTTGCAAATAAAGTATAGTATATCGATTGCTCAGTGTACCAGCTCTGTGTACCAGGGTTGGTCTATCCAACTCAGCAAACATGTTGGCCTAGTAGTCAGTGACACAATGTCTGGTGCTCTGAAGAGCAATGCCTGCTCAACACAGCTGCAGTTCAAGATTGTGGCAAAAAGCAGTGTAGATCTGGTCACACAAAGCGCTCATTGCATGCATAATCAGAGATGTGAACGAGTCGGGCTCAACATAGCATGACATTGTCATGCAGGTGGCTCATCGTCATGAGACAAGCAAGCACGGAGCTGTTGAAGCAGTGGCTGTTACATCAATAATACTGCATGGTGGCTGGGTGCTGTTGAAAAGTGTGAGCGCCGACCGGACTTCAACAGGTGCAGTGACGGTTGCATGCTTGTGTATGCACCCCGTACAGCGTCTATTCAAGGAAGTTCAACTTGGGCGCGGCGCCAATGCAGAGCTTGCAGACTAGTGATCCTTCTACTTGATCAACTACTCACTTCCACTGCAGCAGATCATATGCACATGAACATCACCGACCGTAACAATGTACAACATATGAGTCCCGATACAAGAGCGCAATCCAGGATGACTTTCCTGATCGGACGGAAAGAAGTAATTGCTGGATGGTCGCTGTATTGATACCAAGTACTTTGCTCATGAGCATAGCTGCTAAGCTCAAGCAACAGGCACAACTTTCCACTAATTCCTTCCGCCTCAGGGGCTTCTTGCTTGCTGTGCACAAGCAAGAAGGCTGCCAAAAAGATATTCCTGCCATTTCACCAGCTGCAACAAAGGGTCCAGCGCCAAGTCTCAGACTGGCTTCCCTGTGATGATGTCCACATTTCCAAACATATCTAGCACATCATCAATATCTCTATGCTCCTGCTGCTGATCACTCTTGTCTCATCAGGTCAAACACTACCTAACCTGCTAAAAGCCTTCTTAGCCTTGGCAGTCTGCTTGACAGCATCAGCAACTATGGGATGCTACTGGTCAGATGGATGCGCGCTGTCTCCACTATCACTTTTTAGCGCACCAGGTGCTTGATTGCTTACAGCTCCTAACTTTGCACTGCTCCTGAGACCTTCTGCTAAGTCATTGCTAGTGCCTTCATTGATGCTGCTGCTACCATACCTACGCCTGTCAATACCAGCTGAGCCATTGTCACTGCGCTTTTGCACAACAGGTTGTAAAGGTGCATCTGCAGCTTGCTTCTGCTCAGCAAAAAGAGGCTGTACAGCCAATCTTTTGTTCAACATCGCCCAGCAAACACTGATGTGTTTTTGTGTGCCATTATACAACAATCCAGTTGCAACAGATGAGTCTGTCGGGCTCTTCTGCTTGGTGAAAATATGATGTTTGAATCTGATACAGCGTGCAAGCGCACATGGCAGAGGGCTGTTTACCAGCACATTGTCCATCTGACAGCAAGTGCGTGACCTTAAGCAGGCTGGTTTCAGCTAGTTCTCACTCGGAAATACAAGCTGCAGCTGGCGACTTCCTTCTGCCGTCATACTTGTCTTCTGGCATGCCAGCAGGTCAGCTCCCAAGTAGCATGCATTGTCAACCTGCTTAGTAATCTGCAGTGCAGTCAGAGATCTTACATGGTCATCATGACCAATGGTCTGGGGGTTGTGTTCAGACCAATTTACCTAAATGCAATAATTGTGAAAAACGCTGTATGCAAATCATCACACTGTACAAAAACATGAGAGTTGTTGTTCAGAATGGCAGTCATCCTAAGTGAAGTGAAATTCGTCTTTGAAAACCACACTCTCGTCCAAAGTGCAGCAATGAGCAAACAAACATCCAGAAGAAAAGCTGCAGGCATGACGGCTATGCAATATCTTTGCAATATCATACATCTATGATTTGCTGTTCAGGTGCTAGTGCTGTCTCACCTGAGACAGCAGCGCAGACTTTGTTGCAGTGCCATGACAATCCTGTGCACTGGTCATGCCAGGAGGCGCAGTAAAGCAGTAGCCAATCTGGAACCCGACATTGATCGCATGGCAAACCAATACAACAAGTCATCCAAATTCCACAGATTTAAGGTCGGCCAACATGTGGGCTTGCAGATAGTATCTGAGGTCAGAGAGAAGATGCACCCTAGATTTGTAGTCTGCATGGTCATTAGTAAACAGCGCCATGTGGCTGCAAAATACGCTGTGAGCATGGTTTGGTTCAAGGGGTCATCCGCACCGACCAGCTGGTGTCTTGGAAGAGTGAGCACAGGTTCCCTTTCACTGCAAGTGATGATGTGAGTCAGCTGAAGCAACTATC
>JAABUO010003687.1_pt1 | contig 18214 bp, 16 predicted proteins | sample 5559291 | NCBI WGS metagenome assembly JAABUO01 (sample SAMN10711878, study PRJNA513372) | rock metagenome | isolation source: Antarctica rocks | place: Antarctica: Victoria Land, Finger Mt sud | reverse complement strand
TCCCTTGTGTCTGTCGCCTTGAGCCAGGCTCAACGCGACATGAGATCTCTCAGCTCTCCTGACCACTGCTAGCAGTGACAGAAGGTTCGTAGCCAGCAGGACGTACACCTGAATCTCGTTGCTGGCCGACTCCCGATGATTGACAATATGTTTGAGAAGTTTCACGCGCTAGTCTTCATTAATGCGCTTTGTTGGAAATAGCGGTGGCAGGCGCGCAGTCATTAGGACTCGGTAGGATAGAGGTATAGGCAGATGCCGGCGGGACGGCCTAATTGAGTTCAGTGTCAGAGGCATTCAGTGTATAGCCACTGCCTAGTAGATAGATTTTACAACCATCCTTTTACTCGTTCAACTGGATCCACCACTGTTCACTCTACCCTTTTAATACGCTTAACTTTATGTTTGCCTAGGGCGCAGAAGAATAAAAGAAAATAAGGCCAGCCTATGACGTTTGAGATCAGCCAGAGATATTGCTTCCCAGCCTTGCTTGTTTTGCTTTCCTTGCGTTCTCCTTGGGCGGATCCTGCTTGCGTCAAAAATAACTTCAAACTGCCTAGATGGTCCTCATGCGCTTTAGTCAATCCTTGCTCATTGATTTGTTTGGCAGTTTCCTGAAGCTTCTGCTTATAATTTTCGAGTTTTCGATCCGTCCCAGGCTTGCGTCAATCAGTTAGCTCTGCCAGAAAGGCGGCCAATGCAACCCGGAGGCTGTCAACAGGTTTCTCGATTTCTTCTTCTTCGAGCACTTCGAAGCTGTCGGTGGGTCGACATTGCGCATTTGCGTTAACGTGGCTACTCGTCAGACCGCAGGATTAGTCTGAAAGTACGGCACGCTAGTTTTATGTAACTTCCATAAAAAAGCACTTCAACGCTATAAGGTTGACAATGATGAGCGTAAAATAACAGCGCGAAACGACAGATTACAATAACTACCCTACATGCTCACCACCCTGCTCACCACCCTACCTACTCACCTACATGCTCACCTACATACATGGCTTCCTACCAAGCTTCGAATTGCTTCATATCCAAGAATCAAATTTGGTCCCTACCGAGCACCAAATGTGGCCCCTACCAAACACCCTCCATGGCTCCCTTCATGGATTTCTAATGTAGAGTGGTAAGTAGGTAGGAAGCTATGTAGGAAGCATTGTTTGAAGCACTGTTTGCCGTGTGTTATGCGCTCGACCAACGTGTAAGTTGAAGCATGTAGGGAGTTTGATAGAGAGCCATGAAGAATGTTTGATAGGAAGTTTTGGTAGGGAGTTTGATATCGAGTCATGAAGGGTGCTTTCTATTGAGCTAATTAGCATGTGCTATGAAGCGAATGACGTGTATTTGCACACATCGCATGAAGCATGTTTTGAAGCGAGTAGGCTGGTGAGTAGGTGAATGAGTAGGTAGCGAGTTGGTAGCTGAACTTGTAGATAGGCGAGTAGGTAGGGTAGCAGGGTGGTGAGCATGTAGGGTGGTGGGTAGGGTGGTGTGTATGTAGAGTGGTGAGTAGGGTGGTGGGTAGGATGGTGAGCATGTAGAAACTGTGTAGACTGTGTGCAGATTGATCCAAACATTATACTACAATTGGAATTAAATAACTGCGATGAACATCGGGTTGAGGCTTGTAGATTAATCTTCGAATGTGTAAAGAGAATAAAAGTAGCCACTGAACCAGCGCCATTAGGAATCGAAAAGGTGATCCTATCGCTTTCTGTTCGACGGCTTCTTCTGAAAATACAAATCATCGACAAGTGCTTAACCAAGTTTAGATGTCTCGCAGTCTCTTCCCACTACTAGTGTGGACAAAAGATGTTGTCGATATATACAGATTGCATGCTGCTCTTCGTATATTAGGTATTAGGGGCAAAAATGCGACTCTAACTGGTATGAAGGCCACGCAGCTGATGGTAGGAGGTCTTGAGACGGGACCCTCGGGATTCGTATGGTATGCCCGCCATTTTGTCCATCACCCTCAACTTCTTGATTACAAGCGATGCTCCATTCATTGCAGCATATCGTTGGCGCTTTGGGCTTGGCGGCCGAGGTGCAACGGGTAGACGACGGCGTATGGCCAGGTCTCGGAAGTAATCTCTTTCCGTACGATAGTGGTCTATTTCCTCTTTCATCTCTCGTCTTTGAGCCTCCAAGTTAGCAATGTTCTCGGAGGTCTTCTGTTCTTTCTCTTTCCGACGCTGACGAAAATTGTGGGAGACGGTAGAATTTCTCCGTCGTTTCTCGCCAGCAACTTTCGACGCAGCTTGAACGCCAACAGATGCCTGAATGAGACCTCGCTCTGCTCTCGGCACCATCAATTGGTATTGACTTTGCACTGCCGTGATTGAAGGGGGCACCTCGAAGGCCTTTGTACTTGGTGCCATCTGCACCATTGTTGATGAGGGACCAGATGGCGGATTAGACGGGAAATTCAGAGGCTGACCAGTAGATACTATGGGTGATGCCAGACCAAACTGGCTGTAAGAGAGTAATGGGTACTGGGACCGTCCCATTGAGAAGACGGCTGCGGAGGCTCAGGATTGACAGTGAGTTGGTGTTCTCAATTCTCCACCTGGGAGTAAGAAGCCTCTTGATTCACTTGGTGATATGAAGATGATCTCGCCGCGGGCGATGACGGAACTAAAAGGCAAGTATTCAGTTCCGAGAGACTGGGAGAACCGAAGATACTGCTCTCAACCAAATGATTCTCGCCCTCTACAGCGTTGAGGAGGTTTTGGATACCAAACGAGCGCGATTTTTGTTGGTTTGACTGTTTCGAAGAAGAAGTTCGCGCATGATTTTTCGAGGCGGCCGGCACTCGCTGGAGGTCATCTCGCGATGCTAGGGTTGAGATTGGCATAGGGGGCATCCGAGCTTTGAGGGAAGTAAGATCTCTGTTGCTATCATCACGCGAGGCGCTTGTTGTGCTCTAATGGATCCGTTCGACATAGAAACCTCGTCCATGAAGTGATCCGACCTTTGGATCTTGAGGCATCGATTTGCGATGACAGGCCTTTGACGATTCCAGGTATTGTCGTCCCAGGTATGATGATGTGGACCGGTCAACCTCGCAGCAGTGTGGGGGCCCTTGACAAGTGTTGAGAGCTTGCTGGCGGAAGGGAAGTCTCATACGGTATACCTACCTCTATGGACAGATTGTGAAATTGGATGATATTTTCTGATGAGACGGGTACATTAGCGGCGTTTACTGTATGAGTCTCGGGGCCTGGCCCTGCGACCTGAATGTTTGATAAACCCTGCATGAACAATATGTTACTCGTCGATTCAGGATTTCCTAACCCCTTACAACGTCCTTTCTTCAATCCTTGTGCCTAGTCCCTTTTCCGCTGAGTCCGATAGGTGCTCATGGAGATCGAAAGGTGGCAGAATGATGATCCTCATCGAAGGGTGACAGCCTCACGGCTTTGGCAGCAGGAGAGAATGACGACAGCGAAGGAGACAATATTAAAGATAGAGCATTACAATGGCTCGGAGCCGAATAGGGGTCCCTCGCGAAGGCTCTTAGGCAGTTTGGGAGGATGGTTATTAGGCAGCCATAACGAAACGGAGCTCTCCAACCCCGGTAAAGTTCGGAGTCTAAAGTGAATGCAACTCCTCTTAAGCCAGGGAACGCTAAAGCCATTGCAAGCCATTAGCCATGGAGCAGGGACTTAACAATGGAGGCGTCGACGGACGTCCAAGACACGTTAAGGCCTCCTCGGATCTGCGACTCCACCAGCCCTGCAGTAGTCTTCGTAAGCATTTTCCGTTCCTGGGTTTCCCGCGTCCCGGGGAGTCGGCAGTGACGCGGGCCCATGGAAGCAGTGTGACTGTCGAGACAATGTCCACGCTGGCTCATCGGGGACGTGATCAACGTCCGAGTCAAGTTTCAGCTCACGCCTCACCGAAGTCTCCAGTTCGCCGGTTCCACCTTTCATGATCTTAACTATTACGCTGCTTTTCGCTACAACGTCCCTATCAATGGCGTTGTTCTCGCCGACGCCGAAGGCTCCTTCGAGCTAGACGATGGATACAAGTTGATTTGTTCTCTTAACAATCAACCGACACCCGATCTGAATGCTTTTATCAAAGTTGCTCAGGGAATCCTTGGTGAGTATCGATCGTTCGCCTGCGAGATGGCCGTGCTAACGCGATCAGACCGAACAATAACCGCTGTAGCGTATCGAAACCTCGACGATCCCTCTCATGCATTCTATGCCACCATCGTGGTGGACCGTCACTGGCTGAGGGCACACATGCTTCTTCGAGTACGCAACGAGAACATCGCCTCCTGGAGCATCAAGGACCTTGGACCTGCACCGCCTGTCGTCCCACCGGTGAATCAGGTGTTGCCATCAGGGCCGGCCACGGAGTGCCATCATGCTGTGCGGAAGATCGTACCAAACCTAGTGGAGGTGCAGACGAGGATCCCATAGAAGACTAACGGCGCGCCGCACGAGAAAAAGACGTTTCTGGGCCTTGTGATCAGCGCCACCGCAGGCTTTGTAGTCATTCCTCGAAGTTTCAATCCTTCGGATCTGTGTGACTTGTCCGTCAGAGACGTAATCGAGCTTCCGGCGAGGATGGTGTACGAGCACGCGTTGGGTTTCGCTGTGATTCAATACGATACCTCGCTTGTCCAATGCGCAATAGTATGTGTAACGTTCAGCAAAAGAAAACTCCAGGTTGGGGACAAGACAAACATCTACGGGCTCAACCGAGACGGTTCGGGTCCTTGTGCAGTCAACACGGCTGTGACAAGCATTGAGCCGCTGACAGGCGAGCCGGAGCTATCGTACCACCCACTCAACGTAGAGGTGTTGCACCTCCACAAAGACTTCATCTGCGATGCTGGCGTGCTGCTTGACGACGATGGAGATGTAGAGGCATTGTGGCTCCCGTTCCTCACAGTCCCGGTAGAAACGCATGTGGGCGTTCAGGTCTCCTTACTGATGCCAGCGTTGAAAAGCTTCAGCAAGGGATTCTCCCACCAGAATGTAGGATGCTGGAGGCTGAACTCGCAAAAGTTCGCAAGAGCGATGTGCAGATGTTTCGTGTGTCCAAAGGTATGATCCTCCTCCGAATCGTCAAGGGTTTTGGCTAATACATCTCGAAGATACGATAGAAAATTTCCCTCAAAGAAAGTTCATCCGGGTCGCGAAGGTATCTTGCAGCCAAGAATCAGGCCTCGCCGCAGATGATATCCTGTTGATGCTGGGGGACAACGCAGTAACGCAGATGTCAGACCTGCGTGACATGTTTACACTTGAAAATTTGAATATGTCGGTCGTTCGAAACCGAACCGAGATTGGGATGAATGTTTCGACCGTCGCGACGTCCAGGCGGAGCGATAGGGTAGTCTGGTTTTCCGAAGCTCAGCTGAAGCCGCCGCACTTTCCACTTTCCCTGCGCGCCCGGAAACTGTACAGTCAGATCTTTGTGACCAGCTGGCGCAGTGGAAGCCCGGCCGAGATGTACAACCTGTCAGTTCACCACTTTATCACTAACGTCAATGGCGTAGCCACCGAGGACCTTGACAGCTTCACAAACGAAATCAAGAAGTTAGCAGGGAACAGCTATTGCCAGATCAACCTCGTCAGTCTACAAGGCGTCACCAGAACTGGCGAGACTTCAAGACCATCGACGCTCGGAGGAAGGAGGAGCCTCAAACTTGGGAGTTCCAGGAGTTTTGACGGCATTCAAAGCATCGGAGTGAGGCCTCGCTCCTTCGGTTTTAGACGCTAGCCGGGTCAATAAGGTGCAGGAGTCTTCTTGCAGGTAGCTTCATATAAATCAAAGGATGTAATAAGCTAAATGAAAGAACTGGAATTGTAATATTTGCCACTGCCTGCTCGCAAAACACGTTTGTATGTCTAATGGACCAGAAGAATTGGGCGGTAGACGGTCTATTGTGTTGGAATACGAGGTCATATGAGGGCAGAGAGGCATGTAGATGTATTGACTATCTAGTAGGTGAACTATGGAGGAAGGAAGAAGTGGGCGAAGGGTAAATACCCATCCACTAGCGCCGGATCAATGCGGAGATTACTAACCACAGGGGTAACAGTACTGTTCCCTATTTTCAACACTCCCTCTTAGGAATTGAAGCTCTATACGAAGCTATTCAGACCCTTTACTGACTGTATATCCATGCTCTTTTACTCGCCGGCGCCATGCTCGGCGGGGGTAGCCTCATTCCTTGAAGCTAGTCCCATGACTGACCTGAACGTCAGGAATTTGCCTGACTCCAGGGGCTTAGTGAGGCCGTCGGCCACCATTTGATCGGTGGGTATGTATTCCAATCTTATTGCTCCCTCTTCTACCTTGTTCCGGACATAGTGATACGACGTATCAATGTGCTTGGCCCGGGGGTGGTTGACGGGATTGCTACCCATTTTTATAGCCGCTTGGTTATCAGCTAAAATGGTAGTTGGATTCGTATCCGAACCATATCCCACCTCTTTCAATGCTTGAATCAGGAAGGTCAATTCCTTGGTTGCATTACATTCGTCGACGTATTCAGCTTCAGCAGATGACGTGCTAACGCATTGCTGACGTTTGGAGCTCCAGCTAATTGGTCCATTCCATAGGAAAAACATATAGCCGAAGGTGGACCTTCGGGAATCCAAGCAATCCGCATGGGCTGAATCGGTATATCCAAAGAATTCAGCTCCCCCAACTCCCTCCATTTTGGAAGGTCCATATCGAAGCCCCAGCTCAGCAGTACCGGCCAGGTATCGAATGATTTGTTTGACAGCTAGGTCATGGTCGGAGGTAGGATTCGCCGAATATCTGCTGCATTTGCTCACTGCATAGGCTATGTCTGGTCGTGTTTGGCATGCTACCCACATCAGTGTTCCGATGATTGATTGGTAGCCCCCTAATTCTTCAGGGGTAGCTTGGTACTCGACCCACTCCTCGGACTTCCGATAGACGTCCTTCTTGAGCTGGCACCTATGGTGCATCGATGTTTTAGTTGGGCTGCAATTGCTCATGCCCAGGAGCTCGATGACTCGCTTGATATAGGTGCTTTGGTTGATCCAAAGAGTTCGCTCGGCCCTATCACGAGTTATGTGCATTCCTAGATACCACCCGATTGAGCCAAGATCTTTCATTTGAAAGCGCTCTGCGAATTGCAGCTTCAGGGCTTCTATATCGGATATATCCGGTCCTAGAATGAGTAAATCGTCCACATAGATAGCGATAATGATGTCATTGTCATGAATGAACACTGAATGATCAATTTCTACCCTTTAGTAGCCGATGAAGATGAGGTAAACCTTCAGGATTGCATACCATTCCCGAGGTGCCTCTAAAGTCTTGGCCATCTTCCGTCTGGGTAGACTTCCTTTTCAGCCCTACCCGCCCCTAATGTCATCCTACCCAGCATACCATTAGGGTTTGCCAGCCCTATCCCAAATGGGTATTGGTAGGCAGCCCTGACTACCATTGTTTTTGGTAGAAGGACTGCGGTGGGGTCATCAGTCCCAAATCGAGACGAGGAGATGACACAAGTAGGTATATCGGCTTCATCTATCGACGAAAACGACGTCGACTGCCTGCAGGTATGTCAGTATTTTTGTTGACAGCAGGGCGGTAATAGACTGTCGACCCAGATGCTCAACCCCCCACGGGAAGGAAGAAAAACCTCTCCTCCACGTGATAATGGCGCTGTGTCGTCAGACGGAGATCCCTCGGCCGCTAAGCCCGATGGAGACTGGTGGAACGAGAAAGAGGCGGAGGCGGGATAACGACGAAGATGTCGGTCTACCGCTTGCGAGAAGTCTTCTTGGAAGTATAGTATGAAACGTCGCCGCATTTATGAGACAGGCGAGGAGTCGGACTGCAGCAACCAGACATCTGCTAAAGCACAACATCTCAAAACTTCAACCCGCTTCTTCCCACTCGACCGGCCTGGAGGGAGATGCAAGCGATGATGGCAAGATTTTGCAGGCGGACGATCTCGGATGATTGTCTATGAGCAGCAGAGTTGGGAAGGAGAGATCATCGACGAGAGAGACATGAAGCAAGGGCGCGGAAGGCCCCGCAAGCAACACGTACGATGGAAACCTTCCTGGGTGGACGGCGGTCCACTAACCGCCCCGCAAAACTGGAGGAAGAAGGCGATGTTGACCGACCACCGCCCCGTTCTTCTGACCCATCAGATATACAAACGTATTTTACGAGCAGGTAGTGTTGGCAAATAGTACACTTCCAGTGCTTTCATTTAGCCTATTACATCCTTTGATTTATATGAAGCTAGCTGCGCGAACAATGACTATATAGTGGTCACAAGCAGCGGATAGCCGCGCTACTGGTAGAAGTGCTGGAGTATGGACATTGACCGTGGAGGTAGATTTGTATGGGATCAAGAACGGGATGTGTGAACACCTTGGTAGGACTTTCAACTATCGGCGGATGAGAAAGAGAGGCTCGGCTGTTCAAAGATAACCTGTTGTAGGCTTTCGAGAATCAGTGCATCTTGGGCGAGCGTACTGGAAATGGGGTGAAGGCTGTGCAGAAAATTGATTGTGCGGTCGAATAAGTGCTTGAGCTGTTCAGCTGGGACAAGGAAACGCAAGCTTGATTTGGATGTAGCAGCCAGAACCAGGATGTTGCCGAATTGCCTAACCACATGATCATGTCAATTACAAGACTAATATCACAGGTTTGAAAATAACTGGTTTGATTGCAGATGCTTCAAGGGGTAACAGGAGTGAGTACTTACGCATGAGCTGTGCCAAAAATGTTGGTCACAATCAGACGTTGATGGATCAAAATATTGTCAAACGCCACAGTACTTTGCATAGCGGCCTTAATGCAAATTTTAGCTGAATGAAGGATTTCTGAGTCAGCGCTCGTTGACCTTGACGAATTTATTGCGCTCCGACTGGAGTACACTAATGACTTGTTGAGAGCTTCTTTGAGAACATCTGATTTAGATGAGTCGATTCCTTGAGCGATTATCTCACTGTCAAGTAAGTGACGGAGGAACGGTCGGTGAATTAAATAAAGTGCTCCGTAATATTTTGCGCGTAGTCGGGCATCGTTGATATCCGAAGATGGCTCATCATCATCTTTCCACTGTAACCAAGGTGGAAGCACATTTCTCCAGTTCTGAAGAGATTCGTTGTGAATATTGCGCATGTTGAAGAAATCCGTCTTGCGCTCACTATTTTCTGGGGGATGAAGATCTTTCTGTATATTATTAAGGCTATTGCGAATGTGAATCTGAAACGAGTAGTAACTCATCATCTTTTTGACCGCTCCTGGAACGTTGACGCCTTGGTTATCAATATGTTCAAAGTTCGCCAACTCAGAAAAGCCTTTCGGATACTCGAGCTCCATGTCCTGAATCCCGCTTCGAGGTAGGTCAAGTTCCGCCAGAATATCGCTCTCTAATTGCGAACACGTCCAGAACGCAAACTTGATCAGGTCCTTTCGCGGCAGATCCCGCTCCCTTGCTAAAGTTGGATCTCGTACAAGGTATCGACACGCTCTACAAGCCGAATGTATCCAACTCCAGCTCTCGAAGGTTCGCGCTAGTTGACCGGCGTAAAGACCTGCCAACAGGTTGGCTTGCACGTTGGCTAACTCGTTGCTACCGTGCACGTTGCCCAAGATATCTGTAGCTTTGGCGTAGTAAGCCAAACCTGGTATGACGTCAATGTTTCTGGGAGCTGGTGAAGCAGAGCCTTCTTCGGTTGACGACCGAGGACTATAATTGGTAAGGCGGAGACCAGAAATCGTTGAAGAGGCTGGCATGCTCGTTGCGGGAGGCATTGACAACATTGGAGACTGCCTCAACGATAGAGGAGGTGGAGAATCGGTTGGCGCTCGTGAAGACGTATAAACTCTCGAGGGCACGGGCGTGTCTCCCGAATGTCCAGATACAGGCCCTGGCAGAGGATCCTTCCACTGGCATATCTTTCCCAATGCCATCACAAGGAGAACAATTGCATTAGCAGGCGACTTTTCAGGTGTGATATTCGGGCTTGGCGGATGTGGAATGGAGCCTGGCTCTTGGACAAAAGTGCGAGAATAACCATCCGAAAGCTTTCTCTTTGCAGCTCGATGCAAACCATCGAAACTTGTACCCGAGGTAGCAGGTCCAGAGAACAACATCTTTGTCAGGTTCTGCTCGGAGGGGTTATATCGCATTGAGAAACGTTCAACCATACGGGTCAACCGGCCTTTGTCGAGGAAAGGATGGAGAATGTGTATGTTATCTAAATAGCTTTGAAGTAGCTGGCGGAGGGTTTTTGGATCAAGCTTCAAGTGATTCTCAGGAGTAAGACCACCAATTGCACTCGTAATGCGCGGCTCGACGTTATTTGAATGATCAAGGTCAGTGCCCCACAGGCCTTCCGGTGGTGAAGCTGGACTACGTGCTTCTGCAGTCTCTTCGCTTCGGCCACTAGTAGAGCTGGTTGCGGGACTTGCTGCGCCTGGCTGACCTCCATCAAGATAATCTTTTCCTTCACCTCGACCATACACTCGTAGGACCCCCTTCAGCTCTTCATGCTCCATAACATAGTCTTCTCTCACCTGTCGCACGAGCTTCGATTGCTTGACCAGTGCGTTGATCGACGGCCAGCGAAGCAGCCTGTGAGCGGCGGTACTGTGCTCTATTGGGATAGGAATCTCTGGTATAACTCCTGGGCCACTGTCACGTAACAAACCAACATCTCCTTCGGTTGAATCGGTACTGGTGGTAATGTGAGATCCGCTTGGACTTGTGACAACCGTTCTCTGCCCCCGGTTTTTAGCTTGTTGAGACAACACATAAGGCGCGGTCTCTTGTTCTGTTGCAGGCCTTCTCTTTGGGCATTCCATACTATTCAAGTGTCTGGGTACGGATTTGATGTCTGGACTTTCGCATGTAGAGTCAGTGGCCGGCTTAGGGCTGCTCATGTTCGACAACATTTGTTCTATATGCTCAAGCCTACCCTCCACGGTTCGATTCAGCGTTTGCATGTCATCCTTTTGAGCGGCCAACTGCTTCAGTATTGCTTGGTTTGCACGATCGGCTCTGAATTGTATTAGCTGATCATGAGTAAATAAAAGACATGGAAAGTGTTACTTGGCTGGCACCACGGTTTGATAATTACAGCTCACCCGGTTTTCGCGACAAGTACCGCACTCAGGCCTCTGTTCGTCGCACTTTGCTTTCTTGGCACGACAGACGTCACACGCCTACGAGAATGCATTAGTCGTGATCGGTTTCGGCAGCTGAAGAAGCGTACTTGCTGAGCACGATTCCCTTTCTTGGGCCTCTGCATGCTTGAATGATAGTCAGGCGATGCACCGTAACCAGATGCACCGTAGGAATGGGGCCCGGCGTTGACGGGTGATTGACTATACTCTGGGGCGTGTCCTTGTGTAACGGTGTAGTTCTGTTCGTTGTAATTCGCCATTGGAAGACCATGGTGTGCGTTGCCATTCAACGGTCCATCTTGGGGTGGGTATCCCGACAAATGCACAGCATGTTCCAGATGTTGCGGTGGAAAATGCTGAGCTTCGCTAGAGGTGGAACTCAAGTTTCGCGCGGCAGCATATTGCGGATATTCGTCAAGAGATCGCGTAGCACCAGAAGCGCTGCCACGTCGAGAATAACCTGGATCAGAAGGGTAACCTCTCGAGTCTCGGATGGGAGTGTTGTGACCGGAGAGGGAGTGATTGTATTCGTGAGGGATCGGATCTGGCAAATTTCTATGCTCATGGGGAGGAGCTTCATGGTATGGGGACTGTGGGATCGGGGGCGGCTGTATGTAAGAATTTGGTGGTGGTAATGTGTGACCAGAGTGAAATGGAAGGCTGCTGCTGCGATACATTATAAGAATCCAGCCGTTGCCGTTCCGATGCCTCTGAACCTGAATCTTCCATCTATTTGTCTCACAATGATGGTCAAATCCATCTGCTCTACCAGTAATGAGCTCATGCGCGCTACAGGGTATTCTCCCTATGTGACATCAATCAAGAACCTCATCTGGGCTACCACGAATATAAGAGATATTTTGAATTGAAGCGTCGCTTGGCATTGCATCACATTATCGAGCCATCATGCCTGGGGGGGGGGATTACGTCCGAGACGTCCTGATCTTCACTGTGCTTAAGGAGGTGACATATTCCGTACGGAGTACAAACCTTAGTACGTACTTGCAACCCGGTTGACTTGCTCTTACCTTACTGTGGTCCTTCCTGCAGCGGGCTGTTCAGGTATACACTCGATACTGTCTAAAACTAACCTGTCTAGGTTAGAGTGCGCGGAAACCCCGTAAATACGAGTACAGTAGCTGGGTTACGCCCTCCTACAAATAATCCTTGTCAAGAGGCTTTTTGCTAATGCAATGTCCAGCCCATTAGGTACCTTCCAGGTTAGGTACATAAGGTACCTAGTAGTACAGGTCCTTCCTGCAGCGGGCTGGACATTGCATTAGCAGAAAGCCTCTTAACAAGGATGATCTGTATGAGGGCGTAAGTCAGCTATACCTGAACAAGCCTGGCAACGCTTACCAAGTAAGCAATGTCCAGCCCGCTGCAGGAAGGAAGGCTCAGCCACAACACCCGCTAGTATAGTAAGGTACCTACAGCCTACAGGTGCATACCGTACCTTAGCATGAACAGGAAAAGCTAAGGTAGGTATCCAATCATCCTGGTTTCGTCGCGTTTGGCGGCAGCTCGACTGCGGCAGCTCGACCGCGACACTAGCTTTAATGATCACTTCCCACTTGCACAGATTCTCGTCCCTCTTCGACATCTCCCACCCCTGTCGTATAACCTTCCTCCGATCATGCCTCATGTCTAGTCCGTTGCTATCCCTTGAACCGTCGTTATGGCTGCCATCCCAGGTATACGGCCACCTTACTCCGGACCTGTTAGGGTAGTTCTACTAGGGAGCCACGGGAGATGACTAACCACGCCAATACCTGGAGGACAATATTTAGATTTCCTAGTGCGAGGTAGAGGAACTGTGCAGCCATAACGACGGTTTACATTGGAAATGTCATATATTGAAGGTTTAGGCATTGCAAATGACCGAAATATACGAATCGGATATAGCTTCTGTAAACAAGGCAAACACTGCATGAGAAAAAAGGGCAAAGAACTCCCGCATGAGAAAGGCTGGAGACTTATCCCTTACATGTAACCACCATTCTTCTAAATACCCAGATTGTAGAACAGCAGAGAAATCGAATTATACTTCTATAGGTTCAAAAACGTCAGAAACGCTAACAACGCTAACGTGTCTACTGTCTACCTTAGGTTCATCAAAGATTCCTGTATCAAAACGCTGGCTCCTGGAAATGACTTCGCTGACTATGCTCTTGCGATTTCCCTGTATTACTCCTCAATCTAGCGTCTCGGCAACTTCGGGCTGTGATGCTATCGCCAATTTGCTGAACAGTGCGCCTAAAAATAAAACAAATCACGTGGGGTATTGCGAGATGAGCAGTCATAATGGACGTGGACTGCGGCTTATGGTTGATTCCGCGGGGCTTGCGCGTTCGGTGTCCCATGGGTCCTGGAGGAAGTTGGAGTGTGTCTGAAAGGGTAGTCTTCCTGGGTGTATCTCCTCCCACTTCTGGGCACAGTACTTGGCGGGCCACCGCTCGGAGGCCCCGAAGTCCAGCATCTGATCATAGACATGTTAGTGTACTCGGCTCGAAGGGTGAATGTAGTTCAGACGGAAAAGGTATACCTTTGCGGCGATAATGTCAAATTGGAATTTCTCCCAGTACTCGTAGGCTTGTTCGAGAGCTTGAGCCTTTCTCAGAATCAGAACACAGATGATTGGGAGTAACAAAAAAATCTCAAAACTCACATCAGTCTCACTCCAAGCCCTCATACGCTCACGTAATCTCTTGAGTCGCATTTGCAACGCTGGAACTTGGTACATTTTGCCAAGGTCCGTTTGAAAACGCACGGCGATATCTTTCCAAGGGAGGTTCTCTTCTTCCTTCAACCGAAGCAACAACTGCTCTTCTTCGTTGAGCTCTACCGGATCAGACTGAGATGGCGTTCGCTTCCGTTTCCTTTGGCCGTACTTCGAGTACTCTTCCTCCTCTCGCATACGCTTCTGAGCGTTCATCTGTCGAAGACTAACGGGGTCTGGTGCGATTGGAATCAGGCCTTGTCTACCAGTCATGACATGTCCTGGTAGTGGCGTGATCTCTATTGGCGGAGGGATTCTTGGGATAGGATAAGGCGTCTCATACACGTTCTGGTTGATCGGTATCTGCATACAAAACCAGTGTAAATACAAGGCAGAGGCAGGAACGTACGGGGTAGAACGGAGAGACATACAAGATGTGAAAGATCATATTCTGAGAAATGATGGTTGTTCATGATTGGTATCGGGGATATCAAGACCGGTTCCACCATAGAATCGATCTAAAGGCATGAAGAGTTGAGGGTTGCTTGCGGCCAATGGTGGAAGGGCCAGGGTGCACCAGCATATACAATTAGGAACGAATTGAGTATCGAGGACGGAATGTCATGTGGAAAGATGACAGCAAGGTAGTAAAGAACGCGCGGTCAGCGAAACGTCGTGAGTGCCTTGCAGTTCAACATGCAGATTTGAGGTCTAAAATGGAGGTTACACAGAGTAAATAGAAAGGAACAGACATGTAGAGATTAATACTTGGCCACCGCTGCGCAGCACGAACCTGCCTTGCAACGTCAGAACCAGAGGAACAATAGATCCCGACTAGGGTGCAATCGCAATCGAGGTCGACTTGGCTAGTAGCGTGCTCAGCTGTGCTGTTTCAGGGTTAGCTCGTTACACTGTGCCATTTGACATTGCATTAGCAAAAAGCCTCTTAGCAAGGATTATTTGTATAAGGGCTTACCTTACTTAAACAATGTCCAGCAGGAAGGACCCGTAGGAGTCGCCATGTGGGAGTTGAACCTTAGGGTACTGCAAGATCTGCCGCCGTTGCATGCTCGATCAGATCTCATTCTCAGAGGCAACGACCTGCGTACGAGTCACCGTTCACACGGTTATGATGAAAGGGATACTCAAGCAATAAATAATATCTATCTTTACGTCGCTCTGACGTCTGATGGGCCAGGTCCAATAGTAGGCATATGTTGCCCTGGCCTTTTAGAGTCCTGCTGAGGACTTACTGAAAAGGTGGCTTCGGGTCTTCAACATCGGATAAATCGTCCTCACTATCAGAACTAGAAGAGCTCTCTGAATCTGTCTCCGCACAAGCTGCTTTTGCTTTGCTCGCGGCGAGGGCAGACTTCGGATACATAAGTAGGTTATGCTCCTCACAAAAGACAAGCTCCGGACCTGTAACTTCGCGAATTGCCTCACCCGAATCCCTCATGATGAACCACAGCCACGGAATGCCTAAAATCAGGCTTAAGTAGCCTGTTTCCCCGGATAGAGTAACAAGTTCGGGCGTCACGAAGTATCGAATACTTCTCCAGACGCCCTCCACACCTATATTCAACCAGACCCAGTGTTCCAGAAGTGTCTCCCGATGGTCAGCAGTACGCATAGTTAGGCCTCGGAATCCTATCTCCGAAAGAGAGTGCATATCTAGGCCTATTTGACGTACCAAACCAGTAGAAATGACATTCATATCAGAACCTTGGTCCGCCTGTACATATGACTTTTCGAGGCGAATATTCGCCCCATCTGCCTTCTTGATAGTACAAGGGATTCGGAAAGCCTTGTCCTTACATATAATCGTACTTAGAAATCGCGTGTGCTTCTCAGCCTCTGTAGAAGCTACCATACTGGAGATGTTTGACAGATAAAGTCCCCCCTGAATCTTGGGGATTTTGCTGCACAGTTGGCTGAAATCCCGAAATAGGTGGGAGAGTGACGGGCTGAAATGATCCCTCAGGCCTAAAGGTAGGTATACCAGAGAATGGTTGCGTAGGTTGCGTAGGCATAAAAGGCAATTGCTGAGCCTGTTGCCCACACATAGATTGAACATGTTAGTGCTATCCCCAGAAAAAGGGGCTTGTTCTATACGTTTGGCCTTTAGGGCACGTTTCTTTGCCACACGTGTACAAAGACGTTGAGCTCTTTGCATACTGCAGGAGACCAGGCAATCAAATTCATAAAGGAGATGTCCACTTTATTGTGCCTCTCGAATGAATTCTGGAGAGTCATACCGTCCTAAGGCATCATTGAACATGCCTACCAGAGGTTGGGGTTCCGCCTTTTTACCTACACGTTTTTGACCCTTACGACGTGTACGATCCTCCGTAGCCTGAAATTGAAAAGGTAGTTGTTGTGCACCCTCCTGAGGGTTAAGAATAGGGGGTAGGGGGAGATTCACATGAGGCCCGGATCCTTCTCCATGACGTATTCTTCAGGTTAAGTAGGCCGCCAACGCCTAATCCTATAGAGTGACTGCTAGCAGAACGTGATGGCGTATAGATGCTCATCGTTGTATTAGAGCTCGCGGACCTAGGGGCAGTGCCGAAAGATTGCACAGTACCATCATAGAACCCGTACCCATAAGTAGCAAATGATACTGAAGAACATCACCAAACACCAGGCTTCGTAGGCCTGCTGCCAGGCAGGTAGAACATCCCCGGTGCATTCCTTGCTGGTGTGACCTACATACCCACACTTCACACATAATATCCCCTTTCTTGAACGGTTGTAATCCTTAGTGTCGTTGATATAGGGGTTCTTGGAGGAGGAACGATCGGGCATATCCTTAGGTTCGGATCGAAATTGAGATTGGTTCGCTCTATTGGGATTCGACGACAATGGCCTAATCGGGTATGTTCTGTTAGTAAAATCTTTAGCTCTCATGCCGAGTACAGTGCATTATATAGTCAAAGATGCAGAGAAGAAAGCTGAAGATAACAATCGAAAGCTTCTTGATCAACGCGATTTTGAAGACGTCTCGCGATCAGATAGGACGACAGCGTTGTTTCTGTCTCAGCGTCTAATCCGTTCAGAAAACAGAACCTCGAAGCCATAGTCATAGATCAAAGTCACGTTCTTCTCATCGATCGTATCGCTTCGGCGTTGCTCAAGACAGAGTGTCGATGAGAGGTAGAGAAGTTGCGGGGGCAGTCTATATACAGTAGTGTCAGAAGATGAAGGGAAGTAAAGAATTTTGATGAACCTACAAACAAACTGAAACCTCTGAGCCATGTGATCTGAATAGCTTCAAAGAACGCAGCGGAAATTTGTATGTGAGAGGTGCGGATTCGAGTTTGGAATTCAGTACCTAGGTAGTGATAACGAATTAACGAGTCATCCAGAGAGTCCCTAACCCAAAGGGGCTTAGGGGAGAAGGTTAACCCGAAGGGGCTTAGCCACGGAAACAGGTCTGAGAACTGAGGCAAACCCGCACAACAATATCTGCTGTTTTCAGAAAACAACAGACCCATAGCGTTCTCCTTCAGTCTTCTACTGTGCGTAAATGAGGCAGATACTGAGATTGCAACAATTAATCCATCCTTCTCTTGCTACCCACGTCAACGCGAGACGCGCTCTTGCGAGACTACGAACTGGTTGTGGCCGTGCCGTTGCAACTATGCAAGAAAAGAAGGATTATGACTTGATCCAAACAAAGTATGACGTAAGCAAACAAGCGAAAGAAAGTCTGTCAGTATCTTGCTGAATGACCCAGGAAGCCGTAAAATTTCTGAACGAGTTGCAAAAAGGGCATCGTCTAAAGAGCAAAGGTACAAGTATGAAAGCTTCTGGGAAGGAGCGGACAGAAAGATGGCTCGAGTTACTCGGCTGCGAGGTGAATGCGCCCCATCACCTTGAAAGCCGATACTCATTTACGCTTAGATCGTTAATTCGAGATCTAAAGTAATCCATGTGGCTGGAACGAAGGGAAAGGGCACAACCTGTCACTACTGCAACCTTCTTCTACAGGAATATCAAAGAACAAAGGAAATACCCCTATCCATTGGCTGTTACACCACACCCCACCTCGTAGAGGTTCGCGAAAGGATCCAGATTAACTCTGAACCGATCTCGAAGGAGCTATTTACGAAATACGTCAAGAAGCTCTGGAATGAGATGCAGTCGCTCCAAGATCGACCAGACTTGGAGACCCCTTCTGTTCCTGGATACCCGGGGTTTTTAACGCTGTTAGCGATTTACATCTTTAATCTGGAAAGCATCGACGTTGCAATCATCGAAACCGGCGTCGGCGGAGAGAGAGATTCTACCAATGTTTTCAGGAACCCTACCGTGACGGGAATCACAACAATTGATTTCGATCAC
>JAABUO010003684.1_pt1 | contig 18217 bp, 24 predicted proteins | sample 5559291 | NCBI WGS metagenome assembly JAABUO01 (sample SAMN10711878, study PRJNA513372) | rock metagenome | isolation source: Antarctica rocks | place: Antarctica: Victoria Land, Finger Mt sud | reverse complement strand
GCTGCCTCTTGAGTGACCCTGGAGCAATCTGGGAAGGGCAACTCAATCGGCAGACCCACTGCAGCAGGGCTGTTTAGATACAAGCTTTTTGCATGCAATTGAGCTGACATGTGACAGCTGACAAAACAGCCCGCTTACACTGCAACTATTTAGATTGAGCTAAATTCTCTTAAATAAATAATATGGACACATGTCATGGTTTCAAATATTGTAGGTGTCATCGATTTGTACAGAACCCTATGGCTCGAGCCACGCAATACAAGTTAGATCAAAACAAATCAAAATGAATTTGTAAAACACAAGATTGGAGAAAGAGAGGTGCCCAGCGCTCTGTAATACCCTCGCAATGGTAATTCTCTGACTTTGAATTCGCGATGTTTTTTTTCAGGAGACGATCTAGCAGCAGGTTCTGCTGATGTGCTGTATGTAAAAATAAAAACCACTTTTTGAAATTGTTTAGTCCGACACTTAAAGACTGACCCTCTTGGGGAGCGTCAAATTTGTCTTTTTGCAGAGTACATATGAGGAGACAGACTGAAGCTCACCCAACATGATGCAGCTAAGATGACAAGTTTCATCTTAGCTGACAGGGTGCAGCTGAGCTGACATGCTGCAGCTGAGCTGACAAGTGAGTTGACAAGTTACACCTGAGCTGAGACACTACAGCTCAGCCAACATGATGCAGCTGAGATGACAAATTTCGTCTGAGCTGACAGGGTGCAGCTGAGCTGACATGTTGCAGCTGACCTGACAGCTGAGTTGACGAGTTGCAACTGAGCCTTCAGATAGCAGCTGAGCTGAGCTGACACATTGCAGCACACCCACCGAGCAGGGATCCTCCAGCTAAGAAAAAAGTACATGCACCAGAGTGACGGCATTGTGCAGATGTGAAGATGCTTGTAAACCGTCATACATAGGCACACAAGCCAGCACTTATCAGGCACAATATGCAATTGTTGTGCTCCCTGGTAGCTGGTTGCATTATGTTCCGAGCTTGCTGCCAACTTGGTGTGAGCACATTGCAAATGTTTGTGTTGGCTTGAATCATCACTCTGGTCATCTAGCATTATGGCTGCATCAGTGTTCACATAGCTGCTTATGTATATTTCTGCTGCAGGAACTTGACTCCAGTGCAACATGCCTGAACATGCTGCAAGCACTAACACATATATTGCTTTGCAGGGTGTTGGTTCGCACTGCAGCCTTATTAGGTATCGAATCAGTCAGTAGCTACTGCAAGAGGATGCTCATGGCCACGTTACATCTTGTGTCCTAAAAAGGTTGCTTTTCTGTCTCATTACTGCAGTCGACTCGTTCCTGCGCAAAGAAGTCCTGTGAATTTCGGGGAAAACTTGGAACAAGTGCAGTTCTCAGACAAAGTATGGCAGTATTCGACTTGAGCCAGTGCAACCGTGACTTTGTATATGAATGGTAAAGCAAGTCTACAATGTGCAGCAAGGGGTTATGATACTGCTGTCTTTTACTGCAACTTTGACTCGCAGGGAGAGCTTGTCTGACGAAGAGCAGTTTCAAGAGTTGCAAAACGAGCTGGAGGATGTGCAAGTGAGGCTTGAAACACTGGAAAGGCAATTACGAGGGCCTCGAACCAACTTGTGTTACTGTCTGCAATCATGATATTCATGTTGTATTCTTGTGTTTTGGCGTAGGACTTGCTCACGTTTGCGGGAAGTTGCTGCTGATGTGAAACATCCCTTCTTTGCATTATGTTCATATGCACAAGCTCTTGAGCTTTATTCACTCAATCATGACATTGTGCGGCACAGTAGGTGCATATGATTGTCTATGCAACTAAGTGGCTCACAGTGACATAGATAGTCTTTTGGTGGAGAAGAAGAGGTCAAATAGCCTTGTTCTTCCAGCAAAACTTGGGACGTATCTTCTTGCTTTGTCTGTGTCACAACGTTTGAATTGTGGCTTTCAGCTATTTGGCTTCGACCGCTGCTGTGCCCACACATCAGTTGCAAGAAAATGACATAAGTTGTGCCAGACTTTTGACTTGTCAGGTGCTTCTGGCTGTTTTATTGCCTGTACGCATTCAACAAAGGGCATGAGAGGAAAAGCCACCAGCTACAACAGACAACGTATCAAGATTGCCACAGCCCACACAATGCTGGTAACTTTCTAAGACGAGCGCTGTAACTTTGTTTAGCGGAGGGGAGGTCAAAGGCAATAGAGACATGTCCCTCTGTGGCGGGCAGAGAGGGTAAGCCTTCAACGAAAAATTAAAGAAAGCAGAGTACGACGACTGAGTTTCACATCTTGAAGAGCTTGGCATTGGCCAACAGAAAGCTTGCTAAGATCGCATTGGGGTCTACGGCTTCATAAAGAAATAACCTGGCTGGTAGTTGACCCCAGCATGCCTAGACATGACAAAATAAGCAACCTAAGTCAGGGCAGCTCAGCACATCAAACTCTGCTGTAAATGACATCATATCATAGCTCGCGTCACGCCTGCAGGTTTAAATGGGCACCTGATTGTGCTCTGCTCTCATGCATATATGGTACATCAAGGCAGCTGTCTTGCCAGCTTCCAAGAAGTAGCATTGATTTTACCACATCAATGGCCAGAAGTTAAGCTTGCAGATTGAAAGTGGTGTGAGGTTGTTTGACACGACCAGGACCAACAGCCTGTTACAGATGTGGAACTTGACGTCAGGTGCACTGGATATGGACCGGCCCACACAGCTCATCTAGGGATTGAGTTATATTCAAGCCCATCCTAGGCAACAGGCGTTGCCAACATGACTTGGTATGTACAACATCACGTAGACGCATAGAGGGGTGCGTTTGTATTACGTAATACAAAGGCACCCTTGTTTGCGGATTGTGCAGATTAAGTATATAGCCGACAAAAAAAAGCCCAACAAAGGGAGACAAAAGATAGGTGATGGACATGTGCTTTGCTCAGCTCAGCTGTTGTTCAGTGTGGCGGGCAAGGGAACTCATTGTCAGGTCAATTTTTGTACATAGTGGGAAAACTTTCAATGTCTGAGCAATGCAAACAATACTACATCACAAGTATACCACAGATGCCTGCTACACCTCATAGGGTAGACCAACCTGGACCAAGTTGCCCTCTGGAATGTTGAATTTGCGGTACGCATCTGATTTGGTGTTCAGGACAAAGAGGTGATAAGGGAATTCCAGAAACATACGCCTCAGCCTGCACAACAGAGGGAAGCATTGGAGCCCAGCGAAATGCCTACCACTGGAACATAGGTGACGTTCAAGCTGACAGGAGACCTTTCCTATGCATACACAGTCATGGACAGTGTGAGGTAGCCTCCAGCACCAGCAGATGCATTTAGATTGCCAACCTGGCTGTCTGGGCAAGTCGTGCCAAAGATGCAATGACTTCTGAAACACCGCGGTGGTGTTTGATACAGCCATGAAGCTGCAAACTGTCAACGACCTATGGCAAGTGGCACTGACACTGAGTGGACAACAGACACATCTCCTGACTGGCGGTGGGTTCCGACAAACCTTGCTGCTCTCCTAAGACACAACGTTCAACAGGTGTCAAAACACACACGTAAGCCCTTCCTGCCAGCAGTCTGTGACACACCTTCAGTAGCCGCTGGGCTAAACCCACTTAGCATGCTGGCAATCCTGCTACTCAGGTTTAGGCCCAGGCAATCCTGCTGCCCAACTCAGGTCGCTTGAAAAGCACTGGGCTGAGTTAGTAAGTGCTTGCAAACTTACCATGCTAGCAGCCCTGGAGTACTGCTGAAGCTCATGTGTGCGCGACCCATCACATATGTCACGCCTGTGTTCAAACTCAACTCCCGTTTCAGGATGCTGATTTCTTTGGCGACCAGGTTGGCCCTCAGCAAAGCCGGGTTCCTGCTGCGGAGGCATTGTAACTGCACCAGGCAAGGAAGTCAGCTCAGAAACAGGATGCTCATGACAAAATTGGTGTCAAGCCTGACTGTAAATCATTTGTTTGAACCTATCTTCTTCGGGACATCTCTGCCTCCATCATAGCTAGGATTTTAACAGTTGAGGCACAGTAGGTGCAGTATGCAGGCAACCACACCTGCAAGACTTTGTGTGTCCAGTTTTAGCACAACTGCAACTACTCGCAATCACTGCAGTCTTCCTGCAAGCATACAGCTCGTGCCACACGCACCTGGCCATTGTTAATGTGGTCAACCAGGTTGGACACTGCCTCTGCTTGCAGGGGGTCCATGGACTTGTGGGACAGGTTGCCAATGGCGTTGAAGTTGCCAGCTGCATTTCTCTGCACCTGAGTTGCTACTGCAGCGGCACCAGAAAACAGAGTGGACCATTAGCAAATCCACCCCCCACAAAGGCACAACCTCAATTCACTCCATGGACATGAGCCACAGCACAGATTCCTGCTCTGTCCCAGATATTCAACCCCAGAAGTACAATTTTAGAAGCCCAACCCTAAAAGTACAATCCTGCGTATGCCGAGATGTTATGCACAGTGCCAGTGAACACATGACTGATTATTTGCCAGCAACAGCTCCTGCCTGTGCACACATGTTCTCCCATGCAGCCAGCGCTCACCCTGCACTACGGTGCCAGCAAAGGGTGACAGCAGCTTATTGCTGCTGGCCCTGGCTCTGAAAGCTGGTGGTGCGCCAAGGCCTGGGCTAGGGTCTGGCAATTTACGGCTGTTCGCTTCTCTCAAAGTCACCCCAGCACTCTTGCTACTCACGTGGGCCAATTTGGGCGACTCCATGAGGTCAATTGCTGACTCTGGATCGACACCTGCGGCGGTCCAAGGTACACGAAGAGGTTATAACATTGCCAGAATATAAAGACAGTCGGTGTTTTGTGGCCGGATGCTTTCCTCAAAGGCACGCCTGCGCTCTTAGTACTCAGTGGCCCATATTGGGTGAATTTCTGCAGCTGACAGTTGACCTTGCATTTACACCTGCAGTGGTCAGGCTCAGGGTTTAAGAGGGACATTTAGGGTTTACAACATAAGTGCCAGCCAACAAGGCTGATATGGCGTCTTGAAGCCTTATTGGCACAGGATACTGAGTAAAATTGATACAGATACATGTAGTCACGCCTCAACAGCACGCATGCCTGACGACCATAAGAACACATGCTGGGAGCATAGCCTAGGTGCAACACCCACTGCATCAGTGCACCATCATACAGGTGATAGGCAGCTGTTCGGGTCAGACGGTACCAGTCCGACCTCAGCTTGATTTGGCCACACAAATCAGCCACTGTCAGTGCCTGCAATTAAGCTGACCTGAGGCCATGACACATGCATCAATCTGAGCACTCTCATCCTTCAGCTCCGGAAACTGGTCTACCACTCGTTCCAGGTTCTGGTACAGCAGGTTTAGCACATGGTGGATGACTGCTTTCACAAAGTCTGTGCCTTGCGAGACATTTTCTGTGTAACCATACCTGCAAGAAATGCCAAAAATTCAGGTAGGTGTGTCTGTGCTTTGCCACATGACATCCCGGCACTAAAGATTGGATGCCCTGCGTCACACAGGCAAGATGGGCCTCAACAACCTTAAATATGTTGTCACTGTACCAACATGCATGGAGCTGGAGCTGGTACCATGAAGGGGCTCAACTGCTGCTGTACCAGACATGCAGTGGTAGAAGCCTATGCTGCCCGCCTGCTCCAGCAAGAAGCTGGAGCAGGCTCATATGCATGGACCTCCAGCAGGGCAGGGCGCCTTCAGATGTAACACCCACAACGCAGAGCAGCGACCAGGGGCTCACCTGACAATGCAGTGGTAAAAGCCTGTGATGCCCAGCTGCTCAATCAGGAAGCGCTCATGCTGATGCACCTCTGGAACAGCCACGTTCCTGTTGGTGATAATGATGTTGATCTCATGCAGCATCGGAAACATGCTCAGGTGCTGCACCAGTACTGGCGGTACACCATAGACGGTCTCGCTGTAGTACAGGCATATTCCCTTTTGAATCTCCACCTGCAAACCAACAAGGCCTGCTTACACCACAGCAAGTAGGGAGGACTGCTTTGGGTGCACCAGCTCAGTAGTCCCTTGATAGATGGTCTCGGTACAGTACATAATGAAGCCCTGCTGGACCTCCATCCGCAAACCCACAAGACCCAACTGTGGAAGAGCACAAAGCAATGCCCAGCAGACACAACAGACACTCAGCCTACCGCCACCACCACCACCATTGCAAAACATGGTGCAAGTCCAAATTGGTCCAGCTCTGCTGCAATAGTATATGTTTCCTGCCCACTTGCCAGAGATTCACAGCTCCAGACTGTTGCACTTGCATGAAACTGATCATGGTTCTGTTTTTCAAGTACATACAGAGCACATACTGTTGATTGCTGGTCACAACCACCAGCTGCTCTTGGCTGCTTGGCTGCCAACACTACACACTTTCACACAAGATACAAAAGAATGCCCTGACAGGTGCATATTAGGCTCAACACATGCATTGAGATCTAAAGGGAGTCCAGGGCGACCTTGGCCCGTGCTATCATGTTACAATGCTAGTCCCATAAGACAACAAGCAAGAATGCCAATGCACACCGGTTTATTGTCATCCACAAGGACAAGTCGCTCTTGGTTGCTGGGCTGCTTGGTGCCAGCAATATCAAGATCTGCATGTGATCCTCCAGAGGCCTTGGCAGGCAAGCTGACAAGCATAGTCTCCAGTGTGCGGAAGCGCAAGAAGTATCTCCTCAGAAAGAAGTTGTTCTTGTTGGTCATGCCCCAGAACCACAGCCCCATGATGAAGGCATAGATGCATGCCAACACGACTGTGAACCAAGCACCTGCGCTGCCACCATGCACCCTCATGCAGTTGCAGTGCAGTAGCTTGGCAAGCAGCAGATAGGTACACGCCAACATTGGCTGTGAAACAATGGCTTGCAGTGAGTAAAAGCACATGCAGTGCCACAATGGGTATGGCCCACTTGTATTACCAGGTCAGACATGCTGCTGAGCACCAACTGCAGCAGCCACACGCATAGCTGGCTCGCATGGGAGTTGCAACACGTTGAATCCCCATAAGGTATTCAGAAGGCATTCAGCAAGCATGAATTGACATTGGCTGTAGAATGCAAAGCAGTGCAAATGAGTGGCAGAATGACCCAAGTGTTGCAGCCTGCACGCATTTCTGCACCTGTGGGGATCTTCACTACTGCTGATGACAGGTAAGTGGCCTCCACGGTGGCAAAGATGAGGAAGTAACCCAGTGCAAAGATCACAGGGAGTCGCCACACCGTAATGATCACCAGGGTAACAAAGTGGGATGTCAGCAGCATGTCCCAAATGACCGCAAGCCCTGAAACCAAGCCAGATATTGCAGTACAGCCGACTGCGGGAGTCAAGCACTTTGAAAGAGACGTTACTTGCCGGGACAATGTTGGTGTCCCAGAGCTTGACAGATCCTATGCCAGATGGGTGTGAAGGATGAATAGCTACAAAGGCATTGCTGTCCTAAACCTAGAAACACACTACATCCTAATCTTAAATTTCAACCCTGCTGTGGACAAAACAGCATTGAGGTGCAGGAGGCTAAGCCAGCAGCACATGGGCTTCCAGCAGCAGAAAGTGACAGATGGCTTCCCCTTTTCTCCCAACAGGTTGGCTAACAAACCTTATTCATGCATTCAAGTGACTAGCTCATACTTAATACAGAACAACAACAGAATACCTAAGTCCAGACCCTATTACCCTGACATCACCACAGCTGTGTGGACATACAAGCTGGCTGACAGGAAGAATCTCACCATATGCTTGTCCCAAACTGGCAGAAGTTTTGAAGGTGCCCACCACAATCAAAGTCAGCACCATGAGCATGTAGTTGATGAAGGGGATGTACACTTGGCCAAACACGTGGTCAGAGGTGTGGTAGACATGGAAACGAGGAAAGAAGCCCTGAGCAATGGCCTGGAACACAATGCTGCCAACTGCAGCAATCAGTGCCTGCACGCAACCACAGCAGTAATCATAAGTGAAGCTACAAAACTCTGTATTTTTGCCTTGAGGCCTGCTTCACACAACAATGCACACTGAAGCAGAGCAAGATGGACACATGAAGGTGGCTTTGTACAGGCATTCAGCATCAATTGGGTTTGACCTAGACCTGGAACTGCAGATAGTGTCATGCTAGCCAGCAAAGTTACAATGTGCTTGAACCTACTCAACCACACTTTGCACGCACACCAAAGAGAAGGCGTTCACAGTCCAACAGCATGCATAGGACTGCCAATAACACTGCATGACATGTGCCTACTGGCTGGCAATGATGACAGTGACGCTTCAAAAGGGCAAGTCTCAGGAACATGATACTATTTTATTTACAATTTACATGCATGGGGCCAAGGGAAGGCCAACGGACAGAAGCTTCAATAAAAACTTTTTTACAGTATCAATTGGCACATTAAAGCATTCAACATGAATTGCACAGTAGAGTAGGAGTCATTGGATGGCATACAGCACTTTAGCGCCAAGCGCTAATCTAACCTATAACAATAATAATTTACAGGTGTTTCCGGCAATGTTCTAGGTACCTACTAGGTGTGCCTAATCCTAACTCCGCGCTCCGCATGAACTCACAGGAGGCACTAACTTGCACCCTAAGGTGTGCGCTGACGTGGCGAGCGCCATAGACACATTGGCAAGGCTAAATCTACTTAGCCCAACATGCAAGTCCCAAAACTCTACCAGTGTTACCACCGAGATCTGGAAACCAGGCCCTGCTGTGTCACAACCTGACAGCTTAGCAGCTTAGACCAGAGGCTAGGTAAACCTCTGGGGGGCCCTAGTCTAAGCTGTGGCAGGGCTCCTACACGTAAGCATTAAACACCGCCCTGTTCAGGAAGGGCAGCCCGCTGCAACACAGGAAAGCAGCGGGATTAAAGCATATGTGCACATGATGCTGGCTGGTATTATCTCACCTGGCTGGCAATGATGCTGGCAGCAATGGCAATGATCCACATAGGCCAGTAAAGGGAATGGGGCACAGATCTGAAGTAGGCCTCAGTGTAATCCTGCATGTAACCACAGATGCTATAATGAATCAGTGGTAAAAGCCCATCATTACAGCAAACCACAAAGCTGCCAGGCGACTGCCAAGTGGCTGGTCAGCAGGCTACTCAGGCTGTCACCGCATTCATCATCAAATGCAATGGCCATCTGTCCCGTCGAGTATGCCTCAGCCTACCGTGCCCTGCTTAGTGCTTAGTGACTGAGTTCACAGCAGTGGCTCAGTTGTTAGCACAAGGCTCTGTCAGTGGGCAGGTACTTTGTTCAAGACCTGGTGAGAAACACAGGTCTTTAACGCGCTGATCTCCCGGGCCAGGGGCTTCAGCACCTTTGCATAATGACGCCTAGCGGCGTAGGACTTTGTAGTGCTTGGTGAGAGCCACAGCAACATCATCTTGGCTCAAATTAAACTTGATAACTACGCCATCCATATTGCTATCCAGACTAGACCAGGGGGCACTTTTCGCTGCTTTTTCAGCCCCACTGGTCAGTGCCAGCACTGGATTGCATTGGTAAATCACTACAAGGCCCGGACATGGGCTGCCATGAAGACAATGACTGCATGCCCACCTCAGTGCGCTTGGGCAGATAGGCGGCCTCTCCAGCATATTACAGCAGCAGGCTGGGCCACAGCGGACTTCTACAGACGTGCGAGGGTTTTGTCCATGACATCCCAACATCAACAATTGCTACAAGCCAGGGTTTGCATGCCCCACCTCAGGATGCTTAGTGAGGTAGGCAGCCTCTCCAGCATAGGTCAGCAGCAGGCTGGGCCACACCAAGGTGAAGGTGCTCAGCTGGATAGACTGCCTGGAGAAGTGGCCCATGTCAGCAAACAGCGCCTCACACCCTGCAGGTCAGCCATGCTTGTACTGTAACCATGCTTATATTGTAACCTTTTAGGGCTGAGGGTTTAGGTTTTAGGGTTTACCCTGCTTATACTGTCACCTGCGACACAGGCAAAGAAAAACAAACAGTCCTATGCCGCTAGGCGTCATGACGGAGAGGTGCTGAAGCCTGTTGCCTGGGAGATTATAGCGTGCAAGAATCGTGTATTCAGTGGGTCTTGGAAACAAGGACCTGTCAATGGGCTGTATGCTAACGACTGAGCCACTGCCGGCAACACTCAGAACTGGCAAAACAAATGCTAGGCAAGCTCATGCAAACCTGCGCATGCTGTGAACAGCACCCTACAAGTTGTGCTGCAGCAAAATTGCCAGAGTGTCGCTCTCTGTGAGGAGTGACTGCTTGTATGTACAAGCAATGACTGTCACACACAGATCCATCTTCAAGCCGCCAACAGGGGCCAAAGAATGGGCCCACAGCAAGCAGCATGCAGTGTGCACAACTGTGCACGTGTCTTCACATCATGCCCACAAGAACGACCACATGTGCAATGTGTAAGCATGCGCCATGGAGCGAGAATGAACCGCCGCAGTAGCCCTGCTGGCCTGCTGTCCAACCTGTCACGCACAGCAGCACACCACCCAACGACCGCCAGCCAGTTGTTCCGTTTCTCAAGAAGTACGTAAACCAATAGTTGGGAGCGAATGCTCGCAGCACTGCTGGGTTGTACTTGGCCAGGTTGTAAATGCCAATAATGCCATTGAAAATGAGCCAGCAGGTGACTATGGGAGAGAACAGCAGCCCAAGCAACTTGGTTCCGTAGCGCTGGATGTTAAACAGAATGAAGAGAATGCCTAGGGAGGCTCCCACAATCCAGTCTGCAACACAAGCACCAAGTACGCATCAGCCCAGGGAATCGGTGCCTCTACTGCTGGGTGTTGAGCAGCAAGAAATGTTTTGCTAGCTGAAGTCACGTGACCACTGGTATTGCACCCACGGATAGGGCAGCAAAGGACGCAAAGACATTGTCTGAAAGATCCAGCTTGAAGCACAAGAGCGTTGGATGTTGGAACAAACAAGTGCCAAAAGGCTCTGATAACCCTGTCTGCAACACATCGCAGGCAAAAGTCAAAGAGGTGATACAAAGCGCTGGGTTGATCACAGCCGTACAGTCTCACAGATACTGTCAATATGACTGACAGCTGCTTGTACCTTAACCGACCATGCAGTGACAAAAGCACCACCGACACATGCACATTAGAAGGCAAGCATTCGGCAGCAGCAATTGCTGCGGAACAGGCTGCAGCTTTGAGAGCATACTCCTGCTGACGCCTGGGAAGCTGACATTTATACCCTCCATGGAGGAGATGACAGAAATGGCTGGAGTCAGCACGCCATCTGCCATGATAGCCCCCACCCCTAGGATGACCAATACACGGATGATCTGCAGTCAGCAAACACTGTTCACCCAAGCATACACGCACTTGCTCACACACATCCGCAGCATGATGAACATTTGCAAATGAATGGATGCCGTAAACAAAGATGTACTGTGTGTGTGTGCAAGCCAGTTGGCAAACACAAACAGGCATTTGCCAACCGCAATGAAAGTGACATATATACGACACGTCAACTTTACGCAGGCTTGCTAGGATTGTGAAGGCAACATGTGCAAGAGCAGTGGGGTGAAAGATGAGGCACCATTGCTGATATGGGCTCTGTAACAAGGCTGGCAGAGGCCATCCAAAGGGGGCTGCAAGGACACGTATGGCTGCTCACCTGCTTGTAGCGCTTGTTTTTAGCCAGCTTGGTTCGCCAGTCAACGACATCAGTAGTGGTTGGGGCACCCTGCTTTGCCATGCCCACGGGATGCAGTTCACTGTACTCCAGCTGCTGGCTTTGTTCTGTCTCTTCCACGGCCGGTTGCTTGCTATACAAGCCCATGTGGCGTCTGTCTCCAGCTCGCTTCAGCAGCGAGTACAGAGCGAAGGTGCCACCTGCAGGCGACAACTCAGCTTGCCTAAAATGAACATTCTCCTGCACAGCTGGGTGTGCAATGCTGGGGAGCTACATGCAACAAATGGCAACAAGCTCGCTTGAGCAGGGAGTGCAGACATACCACCTGCAGTGATGCTTAAAACTTGCTTGGCAAGACCTGAGAAAGGAGGCCAGGAGAGACAAGCTTGTGAGACTGCCTACTGCGCAAGACTGCTGCATGTGCACACTGATAGGGCTAGCCTGGACAATTCTCTACAAAAACACACAGTAGAGCCGGCCTGTGGCCATACACATTCATTTGATGATGATGCATGCATCATGAAGCACCAGACAAGCCTGAATGCAAGCTGCTGTTACTAATGCACCAGGTCCACCTGGCACCCGATAATGCTGACAGCTAACACAGACAAGATGAACACTCTTAAAATACCCCCACCTTGGCCATTGTCATCGGCTCGCAGCACAATCAGGGCATATTTGATGGGCACAAGGGCAGTCAATGTCCAGATGATGAGAGACAGTGCCCCCACTATGTCATCCTCAGAGGGCACATTGTTGAAAACGGACCCCCACACGTAAATGGGGGATGTAGAAATGTCACCATACACGACTCCAATTGCCTGGAAGGCCAGGGCCACCAGGGCAAAGGCTCCTTTTGCCTGCACATACAAGCCTATTGCTGCGTGCTTGCTCTGGTCATGCAAGTGCCCAGAATGATCAGTTGCCAGTGTCAGCACACATCATCCTGTTTGGGGTGGGAAGCTAAATGCCTATGGAGAATGGCATGCTTTGCCTGCGCCACCTCCAACTCACTGAACTGCACGCAGATGCACAGGGTTGCAGACCTGGCAGGACTGGCTTGCATGTCTGCACTCAGGGCAAGTTGTATGCTCATGCAACATGCCAAGCCGTCCACAGGACATCATAAGCTAAACAGGCATACACAAATTTCTCCAGTGTATGAGTGATGAGCTGCAATGATATGTACTTGAAAGTGCGCCCATCCACGTCCTCGATGCAACACACTCCAATCACTTAACATACCCTGGTGGTCATGCTTGCAGCCTTGTATTCCGCTTCTAAGTCTGCGTCTTCCTCCCACTCTCCTGCGTCCACTGGATCTAGCACTGTGGCCTTGCGCCTTCCCATTGAAGACGCAGTCTGAAATGTTCTGCATTTGCATACGCAGCGGCATAAGCAGCGGCATAAGCACTGACTTCGGTATGACACCACATCCCACAGTCAGGTGCTTTCTGATGGGTGTTGTGGGCCAAGTGCCACTGGGGAGAACGTTGCGCTGAGGACCAGCACTGTGCTTTGCAATGCCTGCCCAGTATTGTCTGCCAGCATGTGCTTGTTGGACTTGCGTGCACCTTGCAAGATTAATCCCTGCTCACTTGCCAAAGTGTCAAAAGCCAATACCTAGACGCCTTGCGTGAGAGTTTGGACAAGCTCCTTGCAAAGCTGCTTTTGCGAGGTTCTTCTTCAAAGGCTGGAGCTGGAGCCTCCATCTGCCTCAGAACCCAACTCTAAACTCTGACTTGTTCCTTACAGCACTCTCCTGCTGATAGGACTTAACGTCCGGCTTGCAGCAATGGCTTGACGGTACAGGCCTGTCTGATACTGCCTAGGGAAGCGCAGCCCGACAACCTGGTATCGGGTTGCAGGGGCGACGGAACGAGTGCTTCCTTGTTGTTGGCCACCTGCTGGGAGAGCACGTGGGCCACGTGGTGACAGCGCAGTTTTCAGGGGTCAAGCAAGGGTGTCCGTTGAGCCCTACGCTGTTTGGACTGTACAGCTGCCGTCAAAAGTCTGCTTACAGTAATGGCACTGCTTCAGCAGAAACCTTAGAGTGAATGCTGCGCGCAATGCAAATGGCGGTGAGGCCAGCCAGTGTTAGCAGACGAGCCTGCGCACTTGCTGCTGTGATCGTTGCCGTTGAAAACGCTTGTGCCGCAAGCTGCAAGGCTTTGGCTCAAGCAGGTGAGTGAGGCAAGAAAGCTGGTGTCAGCCAACAGTCAGTTTCGAGGCTGCCCAGCAGGCAACATTCATAGGAAGCAATACCCTGTGAAGGTCAAACCTTCTGGCAAAACAGGCCAGCTGTCTTGCCTAGTATCTACTTTTCTCAGCAAAGCAGCAAGCAGGAGGCAGTGGCTGTTTACACAAGGGGTAGCAAAGGCTTGCTGCCTGGACAAGCTTGCCTCTGACAGAGGTTGAGCCTGATCAGTCAGCAAACCTTTGTTTTCAGTGCAACCACTTGCAGAGGCTCACCTAGCACATTGCACAGCCTGTGCAGAAAAAATTGCGAGAGTTTAGCCCCAAGTTCCTAATGACTTTGACTTCGACTGCTGACTGCGTCAGCCTTTTGCCAACAGCTTATACCGTGCTTGGCTGGAAATTTGAATCTGGCTAGGGTTTGCAGGAATCTGAACAGCTGGGGTTGCAGAGTTGGGTGTGCAACCCCTGATGGTATGGTGACTGATGTTCATATGTCAGTTGGGGATGCAGAACAATGTTCAAGGCCACAGAAATGCAAATGTGTATAAGCAGACTTATGATGCCAGCTGTACGTCGATGGCTTGGAAAGCAGCTGATGGAGACCGCTTGCATTGATGCACCTACACTCATGGGATTTATGGTGCCGTTGTTATTGTATGCTGATGACCTCAATCTGGTGTCAACTAGTGCAGCAGGACTTCGAAAGCACTTGGATGCCTTGGCAAGCTTTTGTGAACAGCGTCAACTTACAGTAAATCTCAGTAATTGAAACTTGTCGACCGGAATGTGCAGACTTTGTATTGGGGCAGGTGTGGAGCGCACTGAGAGCTACACGTATCTGGGTTTCACATTCCATGCCATCAGGAAGATGTCTTTTGGGGCTAAACTCCTGGTGGCTTCTGCAAGGAAGGCCTGCTACGCTATGCGACGTCGATGTGCACTTTTGGGCATTCGAGATCCTGCTCTGCAACGCAAGCTACTTGACACTTTAGTCTCTCCATCCTGAGTTATGCTAGTGAAGTCTGGGCTGTGCATCCCAAGTTCAGTGAAGAAGCATAGGGACTTCTTGGGTGTCAGACAGCGCACAACAAATGATATTGTCCTAGCAGAGTTTGGCCTCTTCGCCAGATTGCTCCAGGGTCACTCAAGAGGCAGCTCTACCCTCAAAGTAGTCGGAGATACCTGTTCAGGACGAGGCCTTCCACCCTCATGGGGTGATTACGGTAGATCGACGGTAACGACGGCGATTTGTCGTGGAAAAGTCGGCTAGTAAATTTAGGCGGCGGAAATTTAGGACCGTGAGGCATTATTGCACTGCAAAACACCTTGTTCAGCGGTTTCTTGCCGAGCTATACAAAACTTTACAAAAGTGATCATGTTGGACACATGGCATTTGGCTTTCGATTGAATCTTTGAGCGCATCCACTGCTTAACACTGCTCTTGATACCGCTGTAACTGCCTCTTCAGCGATTTATCAGGCAGATACAGCAGGCCGCTTACAAAGCAATTACCGTTAGAATGGGAACGGAATCATTGCAGCTGTCTTACCAGGCTGACCGTGCATCCAAATTTTCAACAACCTCAGGGGTTTGAACCCCAGTCGTCAATTATGTTTTCATGCAAGCAGGTACACGTAAGAATTGTGTGCACCAGCGGTTCACTAACAGGTGTGGGTATTGGCCTGTACTGGCTCAACTTATGGTACTAGGTGTAGTTATTAATCCTAAAGAGTCAACAATCAAGTTTTTGTAGATGGACATGTTATGGGTCTGTCCTGACAGTGATGCTTTTGTGTGTCAGAGAGGCCAAGGACAGGCCACTGATGGCCTTGCATGCGTGGTCAATCAAAATAATTATGCTGTTAGTAGACAGAACGTAACATCATCTGTAGGCTCGCAGTGAAGTTCAAATAGATCTATATGAAGACACTTGGGGCCAAGTCTGCAATACATGCACTGTATCCTTGCAGTCAACAACGCCTTCTATGAAGATGTTGATGACAGCTGCATACTATGCTTCTAGATCCTCATAAAGCAGCGATTGTTGCAAATAACTTTCACTAATGATCCTTGCCATCCTTGACAACGCTCACTTGCTTGGCAAGGATGGCAAGGATCTGCAGTAAAGCATCAGCACAACAGTGGGCAACGTGATTGTTGCAAGCTTCGTTGATTTGTCTTTTCCAGATGTCTTTGTGTTCATTGCAATGAGTGGACAGAGTCCAAATCAGGACATGCTAAAGCTCAGCCAAAATGTTGCAGCTGACCTGGCAGCAGAGCTGACGAGTTTGCTCTGAGCTAACAGGGTGCAGCTGAGCTGAAACATTGCAGCTGAGCTACCGTATTTGCAGCTGAGCTGCCGTATTGCAGCTGAGCTGACAGACTGCATTGACAGACTGCTGCCAAGCTGACAGATCATGACTGAGTAGACAAATTGTAGCTGAGATGACAGATTGCAAAGGAGCCTTGCACTTCAAAGCTGAGCTGATTTCTGGCAGCTGGTGTGTCACAAGATGAACTGCATGACAGAATACGCTACAGCAGATAGATTGCAGCTGAGCTGACAGAATACAGCTGAGCTGACAGACTGTGCCTGGTCTGACACAAAGCAGGGCAGAGCTGCAAAGGAGGTGACACTGTGCAGCAATGCTGACTGACTGCAGCCGAGCTGACAGGCGTGCACCTGAGCTGCCTGAAGTTGACTGGGAAGGTGGCAGACAAGCTGACAACTGCAGCTTAACTGACCATCCGCAGCCAAAGCAGACAGATTGCCAAGTCGACATTTTGAGGTGCAGCTGTCAGATCGCAGCTGAGCTGACATGTCAAAGCTGGGCTGACACATCGCAGGGGGTTCGAACCTGTACAGCTTGCCTTCAGGCGAGCTGACATACTGCAGCTGAGCTGACACATTGCAGCTGAGCTGCCACATTGTAGCTGAGCTGACAGACTTAGCTGACAAACTGCTGCCAAGCAGACAGATCTTGACTGAGCAGACAGAATGCAAAGGCGCTTGCAGGTCATAGCTGAGATGCTGCTTGACAGCTGGTAAGCCCAGCATTGTCAACTTGGCTGCAAATTTTTCAGCTCGGCTGCAACTTGGAAGAGCAGCTACAACCTTTCAAGTTGACCTCCACTCAACAGCAAAATGTCATCACAAACTCCATTCAAGGTTTCCAGCTTGGCTCAGCTGCAAACATCCAGGTTTGCTGCAATGCTTTAGCCCGCAAACCTCCTCCAAGTACTCAAATGGTGTGCAGAAGTGTCGTTGTTACCTTGCTCAGCCGCTGTGTCTGATGTCCCGGATGTTCTGCTCAAATTTATTGTTGCCCTTGCAGATGTACCTCCGCCTCCCCAGTAAACTGGCAAGTTGTCTTCATTGTCTCCAACAACACTCAGTTCTTAGCGTAAGTTCATTCTCAAAGACACAATTGCTAAGACAGCATCATTTGTCTTTGACCAGCAAGCACCAAGCAGTCTGCAGGTGAATCCCAGCCGCTGGTTGAGACTGCCAATCTTGCTCTCTAAGACATACATCCCATCACACAAAGGACATACATGTTGAATCTGCTGAAGTCAGGCGGAACCTGTTGTCTGTCTGAATGTGTTTGGCTGCACACTGTCAGCTCAGATGCAGACAGCCAGCCTGCAAGCAAAGAGTCCAGCTGCACACTGTCAGGACCCCTGCAACCTGATAGCTGCACTTCAAAATGTCGACTTGGCCACATGTCGTTTAATTGCAGCTCGTCAGCTCAGCTCAGCTGAGGAGCTGCAGTTTGTCAGCTTGGCTGCCACATTCCCAGTCAACTCCAGACTAGCAGCCCAAGTGCAAACCTTTCAGCCCTGTTGCAAATATGAACAGCACACAGTTCTTAGCTTAATTTTTCTTCTCAAAGACACATTTGCCAAGGCAGCAGTGTACGTCATCCTCTGTGTTTGACCAGCAAGCAGCAAAGCAGTCTGCTGCTGAACCCCAGCCACTGGTTGAGACTCCCAATCTTGCTCTATAAGACACATATCCCATCACCCAGAGGACATGTTGAACCTACTGAAGTCACCTGGAACCTGTTGTCTGTCTGAATGTATTAGGCTGCACACTGTCAGCTCAGCTGCAGACAGCCAGCCAGCAATCAGTAAGTCCCGCTGCACACGTTCAGACTCCCTGCAATGTGTCAGCCCAGCTTTGACCTGTCAGCTCAGCTGCAATCTGACAGCTGCACTTTAAACTGTCGACTTGGCAATCTGTCTGCTTTGGCTGCGGTCAGCTGAGCTGCAGATTTTCAGCTTGGCTGCCACGCTCCCAGTCAACTTCAGGCTGTCAGCTCAGGTGCACACCTTTCAGCCCTGCTGCAGTTTTTTTCAAGCCGTCTGCAATCAGT
>JAABUO010003682.1_pt1 | contig 18225 bp, 16 predicted proteins | sample 5559291 | NCBI WGS metagenome assembly JAABUO01 (sample SAMN10711878, study PRJNA513372) | rock metagenome | isolation source: Antarctica rocks | place: Antarctica: Victoria Land, Finger Mt sud | reverse complement strand
CCAGTGCGGCGAGCACGCCGCCAGCGGAGAATGCGGCGTCGTCGAGGTGCGGCGAGACGGCGAGGACTCTCACAGTAGGTGCCTCACAGCAGATGGGCCGCGGCGCGGAAACGGCAGGACGGGTCGACGCCGCGAGGCGGGCCCCAGTCGAGATCGGGCGCGGTCCCGGCCAGTGCCTCGTACACCTGCGCCACTCGCCGTGCGAGCACCGGCCAGGAATAGCGCTCGCGCACCTCCTCCAGCGCCGCCGCTGCCAGGCGGGAGCGCAGCTCAGCATCGCCTGTTAGCTGCTCGATCGCCTTGCGCAGCCCGGGGACGTCACCCGGCTCGTGCAGCAGCCCGTTCTCGCCGTCGCGCAGGCAGTCGACGACCCCCACGCTGCTGGTGCTGATCACCGGCAGCCCGCTCGCCATCGCCTCCAGGATGGTGTTGCTGAACCCCTCGCTGTAGGTCGGGCTGACGAACACGTCGGCGCTGCGGTAGACGGCTGGCGCGGCCTCGGGCGGCGTGTAGCCGAGGAACGTGCTCCGGCCGTCGGCCTGCGCGCGGGCGGCGTCGAGGTCGGGGCCGATGCCGCTGACAACCAGCCGGACCCCTTCAGGCAGCGCCGCCAGCAGGTCCAGCACGCCCTTCCTGGCATCAACTCGGCCGTGGAACAGCAGCACGGGCGGAGCCTGCAGCGCCCCGAGCGGGCGGCCGGCGGGCGTGAACCGGCTGGTGTCCGTAGCGCCGGGGACGATGGTGAACCGCGCCGGGTCGGTCCCGTGCAGGCCGACGACCTCGTCGCGGAAGCTCGGCGAGCCGATGAGCACGGCACCGGCGTGGTCTAGCACGGTGGTGATCGCCTGCTGGTGGGTGCTGCAGCAGGTACCGACCCAGTGCCCGTCGCCGCCCTGGACCGACACCACAGAGGGCAGGCCGGCCGCACGTGCGGCAAGCAGCACTGCGAGCCCCGGCGGGTAGCCGTACTGCGCGTGCAGCACATCGAAGGGGCGCTCACCGTGCAGGCGCAGGACCGTCGCGGCGAGCTCCGCGGTGTCGCGCTCGAAGTCAGCCGGTATGCGGGTCTCGCCGACGCTGGGCAGCGCGACGACCTCGACCCCGGCCGGTACTCGGTCCGCAGGTGGCGGGCCGCCTCCGTACACGCGCGTGCCGGCATCGTCGTCGCGGTACTGGCTGACCAGCACCACCTCGATGCCGAGCCCGACCAGCTCGCGCAGCAGGTTCTCGGCGTACACGCTCATGCCGGACACCGCCGGCCAGTAGCGGCGGGAGACGAAGCAGACCCTCATGAGGCAGCTCCCTGCGCGGCTCCGGGCTCGGCGGCCCGCAGGGTGGCGAGCGCCCCGGGGACCATCTCGTGCGCCCGGTGGCTGTCGCGGGAGAGCTCGAGCGTCACCAGCCGCTGGTAGCCGACCTGGACGAGCGCAGCCAGCACCGCGGGCAGGTCGACGTCGCCCTCGTCCAGCGGCAGGTGCTCGTGCACCCCGCGGCGCATGCCCTCGACTGCCACCGTGCCGAGGTCTGCCGCGAAGGCATGGACTGCCTCTTGGGGCTCGTAGCGGCCGCAGACGACGCAGTGCCCGGTGTCGAGGGCGAGCGTGATGCCGGGAACCTCGTCCGCCAGTCGGCGCCAGTCGTCGGCATCCTCGACGAGCATGCCCGGCTCGGGCTCGACGGCCAGCGCGTAGCCCGCCCCGTCATGGCTGTCCACGAGCGCCCGCACACCGTCCCGGACCCAGCCCCACGCGGCGGTCCGGTCGAGGCCGGGCCGCGGGACGCCCGCCCAGAAGCTGACGGCCTCGGCGCCGAGCACGCCCGCCAGGTCGCACGCGAGGCGCAGGTAGGCCAGCCGGCGCGCCCGCCCCTGCGCGTCCGGGGTGACCAGGGTCGGCTCGTGCTTGGCCCGGGGGTCGAGCAGGAAGCGGGCGCCGGTCTCGACGACGACCCCCAGCCCGAGCTCGTCACACCGGTCGCGCACCCGTTCGGCCCGTCGCATCGCATCACCCGCGAACGGGTCGAGGTGGGCCACGTCGAGGGTGAGCGCGACGCCGTCGTACCCGGCGTCAGCGAGGAAGGCCAGCGCGTCGCCGAGGCGGTGGTGGGCCAGCCCGTTGGTGTTGTAGGCGTATCGCAGGCTCATGGCCGCCCCGCCGGCATCCGCTGGGCTTCACCGATGGCGACGGCGTGCCGCCCCGGCTCGCGGTAGAGCGGGTAGAGCAGGCCGACCCGCTCGTCGGCGCCCAGCCGGTCGAACCACGCCGGGCCACCGAGCCGTTCCTGCGCCTCCACGGTCAGGTGCACCCGTGCCCATCGGTTGCCCGCCGGGCGCGCCCCTACCGCAACGAGGGGGTCGTCGCGGTCGAGCAGCCGGCGAACGCCGCGCTCGCCGATCCGGCCGTAGGACATCGTCTCGACCTCGAGGCCCGGCACCAAAGCCTTGACGGCGACAGCGTCCCCGGTGCGCGCCGGCTGGGTGTCGAGGAGGACGTCGAGCCCGCCGGCGTGCAGCGCGCCGACCACGTGCCTGCAGAGGTCGGCGGGCCGCGCGGTGGGCAGGTCGGCCAGCGCCACGATGCTGCTGCGGAAGAGCACGCTGCTGGCCAGCAGGTCCCGCAGCTGGTCTGTGCTCAGTCGCGACCAGGCGAGCATCGCCTCGAGCGCGCGGTCCTCCTCGACCAGGCGCTCGGGCGGATGCCCGTTCAGCCAGCCCTCGAGGTAGCCGGGCGGCGTCGCGGATCGGACCAGGTCGAGCGGGCCGTGCATGAACGCCTTGCGGCTACGGGCGGCGGCGAACTCCTGCAGCGCCTTGCGCACGGCGGCCGCCGCATCCGGGTGCGCGGCCTCGCCGCACGCCGTCACCATCACCGGCACGCGTTCGCTTCCGTTACGCGCGCAGCCGACGGCGTACACGCTGGGGATGCCGAAGGCGGTGTCGGCGAGCTTGACTGTCACCTCGATGCCGGCAGCGTCGAGCCTGGCCAGCAGCGCCAGTGCAGCGGGATCGACCAGCCCGGCGGTGTCGATGACCACGCCCTGGTCCATTGCCCGGAAGGACAGGGCGTTACCGTCGCGCTGGATGAGCTCGAGCAGCGCGTGGGCGGTGGCCTGGGCGGGGTCGAAGGCCGCGCCCTGCCCGTTGGTGATGACGGTGGTCAGCCAGCCGCCCGACGGTGGCGGGCCGGGCAGGTCAAGGGGGCGCTGGCGACGAGCTCGGCGGGCACGAGCACCTGCTCGCCGTCGCCAACCCGGGTCATCGCGAGCCACTGCAGCGGGCGATCGTCGTCGTAGTCGCTGCCAGCCTCCAGGCACAGCGTCCGCGGGTCCTGCACGCGGCCGGCACCGCGGCGGCGGACCAGCTCGGCGTACGAGCCCTGCACCCGCTCCCGGCTGGCGAGCGTGAGCGTCGACAGCGCCATCTCGGCCATCTCACCGAGCGCGCCGGTGCGGGCATCCTCACCGGAGGCGCCGTACCCGAGCCCGCTGCCACCCGGGTGCCCCGGCGAGGCCGGCAGGGCGGCGCTGTGCAGCGGGACACCGAGGGGGTCCAGGCCGCGGACGGCGAACTCCTCGATCCGGCCAGCCGGGAACGAGGCGAGGTAGCGTTCGGCCGGGCGGAGGGCGGACGCCCCGGTCATGCCAGCTCCTCGAGGGGGACGGGTCCGGCGTCGGGCGCCGCGGCCAGCAGCCGGTCGACGAGGTTCACGACGTGGTCGGTGGTGACGCCGGACGCGCCTTCGAACGGGGTGAAGACGGTGCTGAACTCGAGCGGGGCGATGACGCTGCGGTAGTGGCGCAGCTCGTCGTGCGAGAGCGGGATCTGCGCGTGGAACGCCTTATGCGCCGACAGGGCGACGGGCCGGCCGGCGGCGTCGAGGTCGACCTTGAGCGAGTCGCCGCAGAACAGCACGCCGCGCCCGCTGTCGTGCAGCACCGAGTGCCCGTCGAAGTGCCCGCCGGTCCGGTACAGCACAAGTCCCGGTGCGAGTGGCAGCACGTCATCGGCCGGCCAAGTGACGCGGAATGCCTTAGTCCACACCAGATCGCGCACCCCGACGGCGACGACGGGCGGGGCCAGCTGCTCCTGCAGCAGCCACAGGGCGCCGTAGCCGTGGACGTGGCTCGAGGCCAGCACCGCCAGCCCGCCGCGGCGCCGCAGCTCGTCCAGCGCAGCCCCCGAGTACCAGGGCGCGCACTCGAAGCCGACCAGGCCGATGTCGGTCTCGACGACCCAGCCGCGGCCGTCGAGCCCGTACCGCGGTGAGCACCGGAACTCGGTGATGCCGGGGCACGCGGTCGGCCCCCACGAGCAGGTGAGGCGCGCAGCGACCTCCGCGGGCGTGGCGAACGCGAACCCGTCCTCGGGCAGGGCGTTGCGGACGTCGGCGCAGACCGGGCACACCTGGGGGCCGGGAGCGGGCCAACGCTGCCAGTGCCCGCAGTTCGTGCACGACCAGGCCGGATGCTGGGGGAGCAGCCCGCGATAGGGGTTGGTCACGAGGCGATCTCCTGGGTGGACCGGCCGGCTCTCGTCGCGGCCCGCTCCAGCGCCTCGATCAGCATGCGGTGCAGTCGCAGGTCGCGGTCGGCGGGGAAGGGCCACGCCGCAGCGCCACGCACTGCCGCGGAGAAGGCGGCGAACTGCGCCTCAAAGGGGGAGGTGGCGTCGAAGGCGATGTCGGTGGGCGCGCCACCGCTGGTCGACTGCAGGGTGAGGGAACCGCCAGCGGTCTGGCCCATCGTATCGGTGGCGACTGCCATTCCGCGCGTGCCGATGACTTCCAGCCGGCGCCGGGGCAGCGTGTCCGGGGTGTTGTACGCGACGTGCACGTCGACGAGCACGCCGCTGGCCGTCTGCCCCTGCAGCAGTGCGCCGTCGTCGACCGGGTAGGCGTGCACGCGCTGCTGCAGCAGGGCCGAGAGCGCGACCACGTCGTCGCCGAGCAGCATGCCCACCAGGTCAAGGCCGTGGGGTGCCAGGTCGATCGCGGCGCCGCCGCCGGCGCGGGCCGGGTCGATGCGCCAGTTGTCGTGTGGCCGCCCGTCGGGCGTCCAGTCAGCGGGCAGCCAGCAGCAGTAGACGATCCGCACGGCTGTGACCACACCCAGCTCCGGCACCAGCTCCTGCAGCCGCCGGTGGGCCGGGTGCCAGCGCTGGTCGTAGGCGGTGCCGAGCAGCACGTCCGCCCGACCGCAGGCATCGACGATCGCGTCGGCATCCGCCGCGCCGGCCGCGAGGGGCTTCTCGCACAGCACGGCCTTGCCGGCCGCGGCCGCAGCCTCGACCACCGCCTGGTGCGCGTGGTTCGGCGCGGCGACGTACACCGCCTCCAGCCCGGGCGCGGCAAGGAACTCCGCGAGGTCCGTGGTGCAGGTGCTCACCCCCGCCGGCATCCGCTGCAGTGCGCCCGGCGACGGGTCGTGCAGCGCGACGAGGTTGGCGCCCGAGGCCAGCAGGCCGGGCAGCGCGTGGTCGCGGGCGACCCATCCGCAGCCGGCGATGCCCCATCCGGTGCTCACCAGTGCTCCGGCAGGTCGAGCAGCAACCGCCGCGCCGTCGCATCCGACGGCAGCGCGGCCGGATCGATCCGCTCGGGCAGGTACTCGGCGGCCCGGGCGTACTCCTGCGCCCAGCGTTCGCTGGGCCAGTGCCGCACGCCGGCTTCGTCATATAGCGGGTTGAGCGGCAGGGCACCCGGCCGGGGCGCCCGCAGGTCCGGCCCCGGTCGGCACGGGTCTCCCGCCACGAGAGCGACAGCACGAGCCTTCACATCGGCGCCGGGGCGGGGCGGGCGGCCGGCGAGGTAGGCGTCAGTGAGGGCGTCGTCGTCGTAGACCAGATCCGTCCCGAGGAGCCGCTGGTACTGCTCGGGCGTGAGCGGATCGCCCGCACTGTGTACTTCGGCGGGGGTGTGCGCGTGGCCGATGGCGATCGTGCCGCCAGGGCCCGAGAGTCGCCGGAGCGCCGCCACCACGGCCGGCTTATCGGGCAGGAAATACAGGGCGTCGACACACAGCACGTAGGCCGGCCCAGGCACGCCCAGCGGCGGCAACGCGGTGGCGTCGGCGCAGACGTAGCGCGCTGCTGGGCAGACGAAGCGCTGCGCGAGCCAGAGCTTGCTGAAGGCGACGTCGACGCCAACCAGGTCGGTGACGCCGCGCAGGGACAGCTCGCGCAGCAGGTGGCCGGCTCCGCAGCCGACCTCGACGACTGGCTTCCCGGCCGGCCAGTGCGCCTGCAGCAGGGCCAGGGCGGCGAGGTAGCTGGGGTCCGACCAGCGGTGCGCGAAGTAGTCGCTGACCCGCCCGAGCCCGAGCAGGCGCATCGCCTCGCGCATGGTCGTGGCCTCGACCGCGCGGGCTAGCTGTTCTGGCGGCGGGGCGGGCTCGTCCCACCAGGGGTCGGCGTCGGCCAGCAGGGCGATGCGGGCGGCATCAGCGGCGCCGGCGTCCAGCAGCTCGACGGCGCATTGCCGCAGCTCGTCCTTGCCCGAGCGGCGCCAGGCGATGCCGTCGACGACGGGCCACCGCACGCCCTCGGCGTCCACCTCGATCCCGGCGTCGGGCAGGAGGTCTGGAGCGGCTGTCCAGGTTGACCGCACTGTCACAGGCCGGCCGCCTGCAGCACCGACTCGTGGAAAGCCTGAACCGGTCCGGCGTGCACCAGCTCCAGCTCGTCCAGCGCCTGGCCGGCGGTGAAGGCAGCAGCGCGGGCGTGGTGGTGCACCTGCAGCACGCGGTCGAGCACGTCAGCGGCGTGGAAGGTCTGCGACTCGGGCGATCCGGCATCGTTACGCAGCTGCAGCACCTGTCGCAGCCGTGCGGCAAGCGCCGGCGGCAGGGCTTCGAGCTCGCGCTCCTCGAAGCGCTGCAGCACCACCGGCAGCTGCTCGCCGAGCAGCACCTCCCCGGCGAACCCGGCGTCCGGGAGCCGGACGTTGTGCAGGTGGTGGGCCAGACCGACCAGGAAGGGCGGCACCGGGTCGGCGCCGAACACCCCGGCGAGCAGCACCCCGTAGACGGCAACAGTGAAGCAGTGGTCGCCGTGGCTTTCGGGCGGCTCGACGATCAGTCGCGGCCGCCCGGGGCAGGTGGCCCCCGCGCGGGGCTGACGCGACAGCGTGGCAGCGAGCGGCGGTACCGCGGTCAGCGCACCTGCCGCAGCCGCACCGAGCGATGCCCGCAGCCGGTCGCGTACGGGGGTGGGGACCGGCCCCGCTACCTCGTCGAACGCGCGCTGCAGCACGGCCAGGACCTCGGGCTCGGTAAGCCAGGCGTCGCCCAGCACCCCGGCGTCGATGCCGGCCAGCCGGACGCGGGCCAGCGCCGCGGCCGTCTCGGCCAGGGCGACTGTCGCGGGATCCTCGCCGCTCACCAGCCGCGCCCAGGCACGCTCGAAAGCCTGCTCGGCCAGCGATCCCGGCACCGCCGCCACCCGGACGCGCTTGGCGTCGGCGACCTCCGCAAGCAAAGGAGTCAAGCCGGCGAGGGTGGCTGCACGGGTCGAGCTGGCTGACGCCCCGGAGCGCACATCTGTCGTCACGCCCGGAGGGCACCCTCGGCCGGCGCCAGCAGCCACTCGAGCAGGGCCCGCTCCTGGCGGTGCAGGGCGTGTTCGGGCAGCCGCCCGCCGGTAGTCATCGGGGCCTTGAAGAACCAGCCGAGCTGCTCCTGCACGCCGCCCTCCCCGCGCTGCTGCGCCAGGTCGACCAGGCGCGCCAGCTCGATCGCCAGCGGGGCGGCGAGGATGGAGTCGCGGCACTGGAAGTCGACCTTGATCTGCATCCGCTGGCCGAGGAAGCCAACGAGGTCGATGGCGTCCCAGGCCTCCTTCTGGTCCCCACGCGGCCGGTAGTAGTCGATGCGGACCACGTGGTCCTCGACGGGGTAGCCGAGGATCTGGTCGAGCACCTGGCCCTTCGTCGACAGCTTCGAGGCCAGCGACGACGGGTCATCCAGGGCAAGGCCGTCCCGGTTGCCCAGGATGTTGGTGGAGTACCAGCCCTCGACGGTGAGCGCCCGGCTCCGCAGGGCAGGGGCGAGCACGGTCTTGAACATCGTCTGGCCGGTCTTGCCGTCCTTTCCAGCCAGCGGAACGCCGAGCTGGGTGGCGAGAGCGGCCAGCGCGGGAACGTCACCGGCCAGCGAGGGCGTGAAGTTGACGTAGCCACAGCCCTCGGTGATGGCGGCGTAGGCGTACAGCATCCCCGGTGAGATGGCCGGGTCGTCGAGGTCCAGACCTGCCTCGAACGCCTCCGGCGTTGCCAGCGCGGGCTCGGCGAGGTCGGGCCAGCGCTCGGTCGAGGCGAGGTTGACCACGACGCAGCCGCCGAGTTGCTCGCGCATCCGGAAGCGGCGCAGGTCGGCCCGGATCGCGTCGGCCTGCGCCCGCCGCCCGTCGGCCACCGCCGTGTTGCCGCCCACGATGTTGCGGCAGAACTCGGCATCGCCGACAGCCGGCCACGGCCGGATCTGCGACAGCCGGGGGGAGGCCGCCGCGAGCTGCTGCGGGTCGAGCACCCGGTGGACCTCAGCCGCCTTGGCGAGGTCGGCGGCGTCGAGGTCCCACCCGCCGATGACGAGGTCGTCGTAGGCGGCGAGGCCGGGCACCTGCGCATCAAGTCCGGCGAACGGCAGGCCGTCAGCTCCCGCGGAGCCGGTCCGCAACAGCTCCAGCCCCGCGGCTGCCGTCGTTGCAACGGCGCCGCCGAGACCGACGACGGCCATGCCGACCCGGCGCGCCGAGCGGGATGCATTCGGGACAGTCATGCATGCGCCTCCGCGGGATGCGGCGCCGGCCGGGACGGGCGGCTGCCAAGCACGCTGTCCCCGGGGTCGTTCGGCTCAGACGCCGCGCGGAGGGCGAGTTCGGGCCAGCGACGAACTCCTGCCGGTCAGTCGGCCGCCACCACCGCCGCAGCCGTCGGCGTCTCGACGGCAGCCGGCCGGTGCGGGCGCCGCCGCGGTCTCGGCATGGCCCCGCCCGGACCGGCGAAAGGCCCGAAGCCGGTGTGCTGCTCGCCGCTCCGGCTGCTGATGCCATCCGCACCGCCGCCCTCGGCGTCCGGCCCGCTTGCCGGAAGGGGGGTGATGGGCATGGTGAAGCGGAAAATCGACCCGGTCCCGAGGACGGAGGTCACGCTGATCCGACCCGCCATCGCCTCAGTGAGCTGCCGAGCGATGTAGAGGCCCAGCCCGGTGCCGCTCGTGGTCATCGTCAACGGGTCGCCGACCCGGTGGAACTTCTCGAAGACGCGTTCGAGCTGGTCGGCAGGGATGCCCTGGCCCTCATCACTCACCTCGACCGTGGCCGTGCCGTGCGGATGCGTGGGGTCACCGCTCGCGTCGATCGTCAGCAGGACGTGCACCGGAGCATCGTCCGGCGAGTACTTCAGCGCGTTCGACACCAGATTGCCGATCACCTGAACCACCCGCGTCGGGTCGCAGGCGATCGGCGCGGGCTCGTCCGGGAGCTCCACGTGCAGGCGCTCGGCCGACCCGCCGAAGTCGTCGACGGCTCGCCGGGCCAGCAGCACCAGGTCGCCGTGGATCTTGCGCACGGCGCTCGCGGGTGAGGCCACCTGGGAGGCCAGCAGCAGGTCCTCGACCAGCCGCTGCAGGTGGCTGACCCGGTCGGCGACGGTGTCGAGGAACTCCTTGCGTTTCTCGGGGGTGAACTCCTCGCCTCGCCGGCGCAGCAGGTCGATGTAGCCCTTGATGGGCGTCACCGGGGTGCGTAGCTCGTGCGAGACCGTGGCGATGAAGTCGGCCTTCATCCGCTCGACCTGCCGCTCGCGGGTCACGTCGTAGACGAGCACGACGTCCTGCACGATCGCGTCCGCCTCGAAGACCGCGGCGTGGGACATCCGGACCCAGCGCTGGTCGCCGTCGGAGCGCACGAGTTGCAGCTCGATGCTGCAGCGCGGGTGTCCGGTCGCAGCAGGGCCCAGCCGGCCTCGCAGGGGTCGACCACCGCCCCGTGCTCGTCCCAGGCCTGGACCAGGTCGCCGAGTGTGCGACCGAGCGCGAGCTCGCCCCCCACCCCCGTCAGCGAGACCAGCGCGGGGTTCCAGACCTGCACCCGGCGGTCGGCGTCGAGCACGAGGATGCCGTCGCTGGAGTGCTGGACGACTGTCTGGAGCTTGTCCGTGCCCTCGGTCAGCTGCGCCAGATGCTCGGCACCGCGGAGCGCGACGCCAAGCGCGCTGACGAGCGGGGTGAGCACGGCCAGGTCGCGGGCCACGAGCACGGGCTTCCCGGGCGGGCACACGAGCGCCAGCACCCCGAGCCGGCTGCTGTCGGCCTCGAGGGGCGCGAGCATGATCCGTCCCCAGCCGTCCGGCAGGCCGTCGTCCAGCAGCTCGGCGGTCTCGGAGGTCCGGGCGAGCAGGGCGGCATCGACCGCTGACAGCTCCCCGAGCCGGACCCCCTCGGCGTCGGCCAGGACAACGGTGCCGCCGCGCAGCTCGTCGCCCTCGAGGATGACCCGGGCTGTGTCGACCCTGAAGGCCTCCCGCAGCAGCCCGAGGAAGCCGCCGAGCAGGTCCTCCGCCACCAGGCGCCCGGCCAGGACCTGCGAGAGCGCCAGCAGCTTGGTGCTGCGCTCGCGCTCGAGGGCCTCCTGCGCCGCCGCGCGGAAGGCGTAGGCGAGGGCCCCCGCCGGCATGAGCGTGAAGGGGACGAGCGCCGGCGTCACCTTGAGCAGGGCGACGGCGACGGCACCGATGCCGCACGTGCCGATGGCCATGATGGCGGAGAGCCGCCACCCCTCACGCAGCGTCGTGCGCAGGTCGGCGCCGATGCTCGCTTGGAGCACGGCGGCGAGCAGGACGAGGTTGACCGCGGCGAAGCCGAGTGTGCCGGCGACCACGGCCAGCACAGTCTTGGTGTCGATGCCGGCGCCCGGCACTGCGACGAGTGCCACGGTGCCTACCAGCAGCGCGGTACCTGTCGCGTGGCACCCAGGTTGAACGCCGACTTCAGCCAGCCGCGTCGCTTGAGCAGGCACGCGACGGCGAGGCCGCCGAGGGCCGCGAGCAGGGCGAGCCCGGGCGGAAGCACCAGCACATCAGCGACGACAGCCGCCTCGTAGAAGGTGAGTGCCTCCTCCTCGTCGTCGTGCCGCAGCGTCACCGACAGGCGCTCTGCGAGCGCCGTCAGCGCCAAGGCGATGAGCGTGACCGTGCCGAGCGGCAGGTGCAGCAGCGCCGGTCCCTCGACCCGGCCGCGGAAGGACCAGGCGACCGAGCAGCTGACCACGGCGCCCAACAGGACGGTGACCAGGACGAGCCGTCGCAGCTCAGCCGCGCCTTGACCTGTTCGGCTGCCTGGGGGGCGACTGCGGCTCATCCCACTGTGGTCGGCGCCGGCTGCCTGGGGCTTCACCCCCAGTCGACGGCATTCCACGAGCGCGCGTCCCAGTCCTCGCTGTTCCACGACCGTGCATTCCAGCTGCGGGCGTTCCAGCTGCGTGCATCCCAGCTCCCCGCGTTCCAGCTGCGAGCGTTCCAGGACCGCGCGTCCCAGGATCGAGCGTCCCAGGCGGCGCTGTTCCAGCTGCGGGCGTTCCAGGAGCGGGCGTCGAAGACCATCGCGTTCCACGAGCGCGCGTTCCAGCTGCGGGCATTCCAGCTGCGGGCATTCCAACTGCGGGCGTTCCAGGAGCGGGCGGTGTCCCAGCGGCTGTCCGGCGAGCGCACCATCCACTCCCGGGTGGCAGGGGACAACGCTGCCCACGCGCTGCGGACCTCGCCCTGGTTGCCGTCGTGCACCGCGTCGACGAAGCGGCCCCATGCGTCTCCGTCGCCCGGGACCGTCCCGCCGGCGTCCGCATCAGCAGGCGTGTCGGCCGCCACGGCAGCAGCCACGTCGAGCAGGCCTGAGCCGGCTGCCGTCGGGTCGGCAAGGCCAGGAGCGGCGTAGGCGCTGCCCTTGAGCACCGCCTTGACCTGCTCGGGGGTGAGCTCGGGGCGCGCCGACAGCAGGTCGGCGACGGCTCCGCTGACGAGCGCGGCCGACATCGAGGTGCCACTGCCCCGGAAGTAGGCGTCGTCGACGCGCGCGGTGGGGTTGCCGGCGTCGACGATCGAGCCGGGGGCGCGCAGTGAGACGACGTGCGCGCCGGGCGCCACGAGGTCAGGTTTCGCGTCGTCCCCGGTCGCGTCGGCGACACCGCGTGAGGAGAACTCGCTGACCGTGTCTCGAGCCCGGTCGGCCGTGCCGTTCTCGTCGGCGGAGCCCACCGTGAGCAGCGTCGGGTCATCGGCGGGGGAGGAGATGGTGCCCGCCGCCGGTCCGGAGTTGCCGGCCGACACGACCACTGTGATGCCCTGGCGCCAGAGTGCGTCGAGCGCGTAGTCGAGCGGGTCCTGCTGGCGGGGCAGCGGGCTGTTCGAGTTCAGCGAGAGGTTGACCACGCGGATGTTGAGCGCATGCTGCCGCACGGCCACGGCTTGCAGCCCGCGCAGTACGCGGGACAGGGAGGTGGTGCCGTCGGCCTCGGCCACGCGCACGTCGAGCACTCCGGCCTGGGGAGCGGCCCCCTGGTGAGCCCCCTGCGACGACGTGCCGTCCGCTCCGACGAGCCCGGCCATGAACGTCCCGTGGCCGTACCCGTCGCCTGGCTGACCGGCTGTCACGTCGACGTGCCGCAGGCGGCCGGCGAGGTCCGGCACGTCGGCCACGCCGGTGTCGACCACGGCGACAGTCACGCCGGCGCCCGAGGGCGAGCTGTCCGACAGCCCCATGGTCTCGCGGGCGGTGTCGGCCGGTGCGTCGGTGCTCGTGTCACTGGCCGCCGAAACCGACAGGCTTCTGTCCTCGGCCACGACGAAGCCCGGCAGCCGGGCGCCGACGGGCAGTGTCGCCGCCACCCCCCGGGCGAGGGGCAGTGGCGCCGTCACGGTGCCACCGACGGCCCGCACGGCGGCGGCGACATCGCCAGGGCCTGACACGACGACCGGATGGGTCGGGCGCGGCCCGGATGCGGACGCGCCTGCCGTGCCGAGCAGTGCCGGCAGCAGCGGAGCGGCCGAGACCGTGGCAAGAGCGAGCGCAGCCGATAGCCGCCGCCGAGATGCCTGTCGCGCCATGAGGACCTCCAACCGAGGGACAGTCACTCATCCCATCGGTGCCGCTCTGACCGATGCCGCAGCGCCGATCGGGCGTACCGGCTTCGGCCACTTGGCCCAACGCCTCGTGACGCGGCGGCGGTGGCGCCGCGCAGGGGGCGCAGATCAGCTGCCGGGCGCAGCAGTCGAGGCCCCGGCTGCAGTCCCGCCCGGCTTCCCCTTCCGGACGGTCCCACAGCCGGGGCCCTCGCCGGCAACGCTAGGGAGGCTGTCGCCGGGGGTCAACGAAAGGCACGCGCAGCCTGTGGACAAGGCTGGGGACAGCGTTGGGGAAGACGGTGTCGATGCTGGGGATCTGCGGTGGGCAGCGTGTGGACAACCTCGTCTTCTCGCCCTGTGTCCCGTGCTGACCAGCGGCGCGGCAGGTGGCTGTTGTGGATGAAAGAAATCTGCTGCTGGCCGCCCGGCTACCGTGCGGTGATGCCCGAGCGTCCCGTCGAGATCAGGCGAAGCGCTCGCCGGCGGCGCAGCGTGACAGCGCGGACGGTCGACGGCGTCGACATCGTGATGGTCCCCGCCGGCCTGCCGCCGGACCAAGAGCGGCGCCTCGTCGACAGCGTTTTGCGCCGGCTTCGCGGCAGCCGCCGGGCGCCCCGTGACGACGCCGCCCTCGCCGCTCGCGCCGCTTGGCTCTCGCAGAGCTACCTCGGCGGCCGGGCGCGACCGGCCGCCGTGGGCTGGTCGCCCGCGATGCAGCACCGCTGGGGTTCATGCACGGCGGCCACGGGCGTCATCCGCATCTCCGGGCGCCTGCGGCGGGCGCCCGGGTACGTCCGGGACTACGTGCTGATCCACGAGCTCGCCCACCTGCTCGTCAACGACCACGGGCCGGCGTTCTGGGCCGAGGTCCACCGCTACCCGCAGGCCGACCGGGCCCGCGGCTTCCTGCAGGGCTGGGTCTGGCATGAGCAGGAAGGCCCCGAGCAGGAAGGCCCCGAGCAGGACCGCGACGGTGCCGGTTCGGCAGGCGTCCCGGACATCGACCCGACCGACGACGGGACGATCTGAAGGCCCGTCAGCCCCGTCAGCCTCAGCCGGTTGCGGGCGGCCCCCCCTGGGGGGGCTCCTCCGGCCCGGAGTCCTGCTCGCCGGAGTCCTGCTCGCCGACCTCGTGCCGGCTGGCCTCCTTGGGCGCCTCGTCGGTCAGCTTCTCGATCTCGGCGATGGGGCTGCTGTCGTCGGCCGGCCGGCTGACGAACCCGGTGACGTCGTCGAGGTCCTGAGCAGTCGGCAGCAGGTCGGGGTGGGTCCAGATGGCGTCGCGCCCCTCGATCCCCCGCTGCTCGCTGAGCGAGCGCCATAGTGCCGCGGCGTCGCGCAGCCGGCGCGGACGCAGTTCCAGCCCGACGAGTGCGGCGAACGTCTGCTCGGCCGGCCCGCCGGATGCGCGCCGGCGACGGACGGTCTCGCGGAGCGCCCCGGCGCTCGGCAGCCGGTCGGCGGCAGCGGTGTCGACGACCTCGTCGACCCACCCCTCGAGCAGGGCCAGCGTGGTCTCGAGCCGGGCCAGCACGGCCTGCTGCTCCGGGGTCGAGCTGCCGGAGAACACGTCGTCACCCAGGCTGTCGGCCAGGCTCTGCGGGTCGAGCTTGGTGGGGTCGAGGCTCGCGGGGTCGATCGACGACAGCGCACGGCCGATCGCCTCGGGGTCGACTGTGATGCCGCGGGCGTACTCGTCGACGAGGCCGAGCAGGTGGGAGCGCAGCCAGGGCACGTGGGCGTACAGGCGCTGGGCGGCGAGCTCGCGCAAGGCGAGATAGAGGCGCACCTGGTCGGCCGGCACCTCCAGGCCCTTGCCTGTCGCGGCCACGTTGGCCGGGAGCAGCGCCGGTGGCCCCAGGGGCAGGCCGACGTCCATCGTCCCGACGACCTCACCGGCAAGGCCGCCGAGCGCGGAGCCGATCTGAGCCCCGAACAGCAGCCCGCCGACCTGGCGCATCATCCCGGCCAGTGGCAGGGAACCGCCGGTCAGCTGCTCGAGGTCGAGGCCGGGCGGGAGCTGCTCGGCCAGCCCCGGCTGGTCCTTGAGCTGGGCGAGGCCTCCGGCTAGGCCGGTCCCCATCGCGTCGACGACCTTGGCCGCGACGGCGTTGCAGGCCGTCTTCCAGACCGGGAACGTGGCCTCGAGCCAGGCGGCGCGGGTCCAGGCGGCCAGCTCACCGGACAGGCCCGGCAGGGCCGTCGCGGAGTCGAGCCATAGCTCGGCGAGGTGCCCGGCTTCCCGAACCGCAGTCGTCTCGGCGGCATCGATCGGAGCGTCGCTCCCGGCCAGTGCCTGCACGGCCACCTGCCGGGCGAGCTCCCAGTTGACGGGGCCGCCGTCCCCGGCGAGCAGCCGCTCGAGCTCACGGAAGAAGGGGGCGCCGTCACCGAAGCCGCTGGAGTCACCCGGGCCGCCGGAGCCGGGCGTGAAGCCGAAGGGAAAGGACCCGGACATGAACCGCAGGCTACGCCTGAGACCTGGTCCCAGCCGTCGGTGCGGCAGCCCGTTCGCCGCGCTCGGCCAGACCGGCCGCACTAGTCTTTGGGCGGTGCCGGCCCGCCTGTTCCTCGACATCCGCGACACCCCGCTGTCCGTCGACGAGGCGCTCGCGGCCGTGGGCGGTCCGGGTGCGGGCGGCCTTGTCGTTTTCATCGGCGTGGTGCGTGACAACGACGACGGGCGGGGCGTCGAGCGGCTCGATTACAGCGCGCATCCGGAGGCCGCGCCGGCGCTGGAGCGGGTCGCTCGTAGCGTCGCCGAGGCCGTCCCGGTGCTGGCGCTCGCTGCCGTGCACCGGGTCGGGAGCCTTGCTGTGGGCGACCTCGCCGTCGTCGTGGCGGCCTCCGCAGCGCACCGCGGCGAGGCGTTCACCGCCTGCCGCCGGCTGATCGACGAACTCAAGGCCGAGGTGCCCATCTGGAAGCACCAGCGCTTCACGTCCGGTGACGACGAGTGGGTCGGCCTGCCCTAGCCGCCAGAAGTGCATCCGTTCTAACCCGGCTGGCCTTCAAGGCTCAGGTCGGCACGGCATCCGGTCGAACCCACTGGGGACCGATCGGATGGCATCTGCGGAGGGCCAGCATGGCGTACGTCATCTTCTTCACCGACTCGACCGGCGCGCCCGCGCATCAGCGGACGGAGCGGCTCGATGACGCGGTGGGCGCTGTCGAGCACCTGCGTAACGACCTCGAGGTGACCGACGCCGAGATACACGAGCTGTCGCCCGTCCCCGTCACGTTCAAGACCTACTACCGCGTCGAGGTCCCGACCGGTGACGCCCCCGCAGGGGAGCCGACTGTTGCCGCGCTGATTCCAGTGGCGCAGCAGGGTCACGTGCCCTCCCCTCCGCTGCCTTTTGCCGACCAGGAGGAGGTCGGCACCGTCGTTCCTGGCCTGATGCCGCTCGACGAGGCGGCACGTGGAGCGCAGTGGCAGGACGGCGGGACGCAGGCCGCTCACCTGGCGGCGCAGGCGCACAGCGCGGCGGCGTACGGCGCCATCCCCGCGCTGGAGCCCTTGGAGCCCCTGGAGCCCCTGGAGCCCCAGGAGCCGGACGCGAGCGCCGCTGGCGGCTCGGTCCCGGAGGCTCGCAAGGACCTCGAGCACATGGAGCCCGAGGCCGAGGAGTCAGAACGTCAGGCCCCCGAACACGTGAACTCCGAGCACATGACTCCCGAGCAGATGAACGCCGAGCAGATGAACTCCGAGCGCGAGCGCTTGCTCGGCTACTTCACCAGCTGATCGTCTCGTCACCCCGTCTCCGGTGATCGGGTGCCTACAGTGATCAGGTGACCCGGCGGACCAGCTCGCTGCTCGCTGCCGCGCTGCTCCTTGTCGTCCTGCTTGCGGTTGCGCTCGCGATTCCCGTTCCCTACGTGGCCCTGCTGCCTGGGCCGACGACCGACACGCTCGGCGCCAGCGCAGGCAGTTCAGGGCCGCCGCTGATCGCTGTTGATGGCCGGCGGACGTACCCCACGGGCGGCAAGCTCCTGCTGACGACGGTCAACGAGCAGCCCCAGCTGACCCTGGTCACGGCTGTCCAGCAGTGGCTCTCGAGCTCCGCGGCAGTCGTGCCCCGTGAGGTCGAGCAGCCCGCGGGGGTGTCCGACAAGGAGCTGCAGGCGACGTACGACCAGCAGATGCGCGACTCGCAGAACGCCGCCGAGGCCGCCGCACTGCACTACCTGCACATCCCCGTCACGGTCGTCGTCGACGACGTCCCGTCTGGCCCCTCGTCGGGCAAGCTGCGGCGCGGCGACGAGATCCTCGCTCTGGCCGGCAAGCCCGTCACCGACCTCGCGGTCCTGTTCGACATCCGCTCGCAGATCACGCCCGGGGCGACCGTGCCGGTCCGCATCAAGCGGGGCGCCGCGGCGCCGACCGTGGTCGAGCTGCGGACCGGGACCGTCGACAAGCAGCCCAAGACCGCGCTGCTCGGGCTCGAGCTGGGGGAGAAGAAGCCCTTCACCCTCACCATCGGCCTGAAGGGAGTCGGCGGCCCGAGCGCGGGGCTGATGTTCACGCTCGGCATCATCGACAAGCTCACGCCGGGGCCGCTCACCGGCGGCAAGGTCGTAGCTGGAACCGGGACGATCGACCCTACGGGGGTGGTCGGTCCGATCGGCGGGATCCAGCAGAAGCTCGCGGGCGCCAGGCGCGACGGCGCGACGTTGTTCCTCGTGCCCGCTGACAACTGCGCCGAGGCGAGCCGCGCCGTTCCCGCCGGCCTGCGCCTGGCTAAGATTGACAGGCTGACGACGGCGCTCACCGCGATCTCGGACGTCGCCGACGGCAGCGGGACACCGCCGGGCTGCTGAGCCCGAAAGATCCCCCGGACTGTCAGGGGGCTCGGCTACCGTCGTGGCGAAGGCCCCTTCTGTTCGTCCGCCCGAGGAGAACTCCGTTGGCCGTACGCCCGACGTTGCCGACGCGCCCGCGGCTGCTCATCCCGCTGTTGGCGCTGGTCGTGCTGGTCGTGCTGGCGGTGGTCGGCACGCGGCTGTGGACGGACCTGCTGTTCTTCCGGTCGGTGAACGCGAGCCGGGTGTTCGACACGGTGCTCGGCACGCGCACATTCCTGTTCGTCGTGTTCGGGCTGACCACAGCGGTGGC
>JAABUO010003681.1_pt1 | contig 18226 bp, 18 predicted proteins | sample 5559291 | NCBI WGS metagenome assembly JAABUO01 (sample SAMN10711878, study PRJNA513372) | rock metagenome | isolation source: Antarctica rocks | place: Antarctica: Victoria Land, Finger Mt sud | reverse complement strand
TATGTGTTGCATTTTCATTATCTGTTGTTTGTGTTTGCATACCTGCTGGACAAAGCCTGATATAGGAACCCCTCACTGGACCATGATCCAGTTATGTCTCAGCCTGCACTCCTTAGTCACTGATCTTTTATTAGTCATGTCTCAGCCTGCAATTGCTCAGTCATCATTCTCTGCACTGCAGGCGCTGCCCCCTTCTTCATGAGCGAGAGGGCGATGAAGAAGCTGAAGGGGCGCAAAACCAAGGTGGCCACCTACATGCTGGACATGAACCTGGTGGGCGACTACTGGGGCTGGTACGGCAAGAGGTGGTACCACCACACTGGTCCCATCTCCATGTGGTAAGCAAGTTTTCCTCTGTCTTTGTCGTAGTCAGTCAGAAACTGTGAGTCTTGTTGTTGCTGTAGTACTGCAGAAGCGCTTTGACTACAAGGCTGGTGCCCTTTGCTTTTGAGACTCTCAAGATCTGGGCACACACTCTTGCGCTCAGCTTGCTGTGATATTGTGATATCATCATCTAGGCTGAATCTTGCTTGACTTAGGTTTTTGTAAAAATTCAGAAAATTGCCTTAGGTCCTTGAAAAGTTGTAGGAAGCCGTGCCTATGTGTCAGTGTGCTGAAATCCAGTCGTACTGGTCTAGGTTTGGTACGGTCAGGATCAAAATTAAACTCAAACTTCCCTATGTGCTCTGCAGCTACTGGAATGTCCAACACTTTTTGTTCATCTTACTGTGTATGTTACTTGTCGTCCCACTCATTTGGTGCAGCTACATCTGCAGCACTGATCTCTGTGGTCAACCTCTTGAGTGCTGCGCGCCTGCTCTTTGCCCTCTTTTTCTTCTGGTCTGTTATAAGTGACCAGCTTCAGACTGTTTTGGTCTCTTGTGGCATCTTCAAACTTGGGCAACGGAAGCTCACAATCGCAATTTTGAGGAGATCAAAAGAGGCCAGAGAAGTCTGAATCTGTTTGTGTGCAATTTACCAGAAGAGGGGTGAAGAAGGAAGGAGAGGAGTATGTTGTGGCAACAGTTCCCCTTTTTCATCTTCTTTTCACACAAAACTGAAACCTGATGCGCAACCACTTGGGCTGAATAGTACCATTTCACCAGTCTACCTTTGTGCCTCAAGCATTCTTCACCTTCTTCCTAAAGTATCTACAGCAGATATTAGACCCCAGACATTTCTGAGTCTGTTTTTCAGCTGTGAAGCTGCTGTTCTGTTGAAACTTGTCACCTTTCTACATTTTCAACAGCCCTTGGTTGTATCAGGTTGTGGTGACTCCCCTTGTTCTTGATCTTCTGTTCACATGCTAGAATATGATAAGTAGACACTGAGGCTAATCTGACAAAAGGTGGTACCATCTGACAAAAGCCGTCTCCATCTGACAAGCCTCCTTCTCCATGTCCCCCTCCTCTTCTTCTACTTGTCTGTCTTCTTCTTCTTTCTCTTTTGGTTGACATGTTGCTGCATTCATTGCTGTTTGCGCAGCTTATCTTCTTCATCTGACCTCATGCTGGACCTGAATCTGCTGGCCCATCTGATAGACATCTTTTGGCAGCCAGAGCTGACGTGAATCGTACCCTCACGCACACTGTATGGCAGATGGACACCCCATGATCAACCACGTGCTGTTGCAGGTATGGGATGAGGGAAGCCCTAGCCATAGTGGCAGAGCAGGGTCTTGACTCTATGTGGAAGCGACACACAGAGCTAGGCAAGTACTTATGGGCGGGCCTGAGTGAGATAGGGCTTGAGCCCTACGTAACAGACCCGGCTGACCGCCTCATTACCGTAAACACCATCAGGGTGCCCAAAGACATCGATGCTGTCAAGCTCATCACATTTGCAATGACTAAGTTCAGCCTGGAAATCTCAGCAGGTATGATTGGTATCACACAAATTTCACACAGTACTCATTAGGTACTCGTTACATGTTTCTCGTTGGCATTGCACAATCTGCATATCTCTGCTGGACTCAAGAGCATGATGCGCATTGGATGCAAACTTGCTCTGGCCACTACCGGAGCTTCAAAAGATAGATGGGCAGCTAGCCATCAGAACTGCTGTACTTAACTTAGAACCTCACTGAATCAGCCATCATGCAGCCACTTGAGATCAGCTTGTGAGAAGTGCAAGATACATATACTCTCGTAAGAGCTGTAGCCGATTCGAGTGTCCCACATGACAGGTTTGGCTGATTGGTCCTAGTTGTCAAAATGTTTGTTTAACCAGACTCTGCAAACCATTGCGTTTTTGAGAGAGCAACTCCTGAGGGAACCTGTCACTGTATCTGGTCAGTCGAAGAGTATTCAAGAGTGTGTAAACACCCTGCTCTGTGACATGCCTGTTGTGACTGCAGGTCTGCTCTGCATGGACAGGACTTGTTCTGCATGTACCTAGCTCGTCATGTGCCGGAAAGCGCTGTTATCATGATTATTGCTTTGACTGCAGGTTTGGGCCCAAGTGCTGGGCAAGTGTGGCGTGTGGGCTTGATGGGGTATAATGCAACAGCCGCCAACATTGAGCTGGTGGTCACAGCATTCAGGCAGGGTCTGGCTGAGCAGGGCTACAGCAAGTCTCAGCCCAAGACCCAGAACCCCCAGGAGTCACGTGTTGACTACCCTTGAACAGCTTGCACTTTGCAAACGTCCCGTAATGTAGCTGTTTCTCAAAAGAGTGTTTAAAGGACCATGACTCATGCAGATCTGCAAGGGTCCATCTTGTGTGTCATGCACAGGGTGTGCTTAAGCAGAGTGACATCATGCAATGGTGCACACCAATTGGTATAACGTTACAGCTAGCGTTGTAAGCAGGCTCGTTACATTCTCAGAGCCGCCCTTTGATCATACATCTATGCATTTGCTCGAATGTCACTGTTTCATCTGCAAAATGTGCCAATTCGAAAGGCATAGTAAGCAAGAAATTAAGCTGATCTGGTGTTTGTCATTAATCTTCGTGCACTGCCAAAGGTGGCTGCTGCAACATCACAGTCACTGTGAAGGCATCAAAATTAGCCACATTGGCGCAGATAGATTCAAATCAACAAAGAATTGGATCTTATAATCAAAGCAAAGAACAAACAAGCTGTTGAACGCATGGCCACTGTAACGAGACCGGAAGCATAGCAAATTGTACCAGAGGTACACACATGCACTCATAACAGAGTGTGGTCTTGCCAGGAGTACATGAACAGTCCATGTCACCGACTCAATCCTCAAATTCAAATTTGAAGCACAGTCATTTGAATCCCACAGGCACATACAGCTCCCATACTCAGATATAGCTTTCAACAAATTTGGAGTAACGAATGTACGCTCAGACACAACAGCTGTCATGCCAAAACAGATGCAAACATCAAGCCATAATGCATATGTGATTGCTACTTATGCCTATGCATTTGCCTAAGCCATTGCCAAGGCCTTTGTCCTGGCGTAGGTATGGTCAAGAGGTTGACCCAAAGTACCAGACCGGCCTGTTGTTCAATAACTGAGGCAAGCGATCGTCTGTACGCTCAGGAATGAAGCCCTGCATGACTGCCTCGGCTAGGGCATCCTGTAGGGTTTGGACTTGTAAAAAGGAAATGGGCTGAGTGTTGGTGAAGACTGTCCAAGACACGCCCTCTGTACACGGTGGCGTGGTAAGGGATCCTGCGTACTGTACGTATTGGATCGTGTCCTGTGGGAAAAAGTTGGTCAGGTTCAGAGTGTAGCTGCTGCCCAGTTGATCAGAGGTATCTGACGTTGCATTGGCAGGGATGGAGTCTAAAAAAGGTGCTAGGAATGTGCTCCCTTCAACGCCATCAGTGCTGAAGTCATACAAGACTGCAAATACAGCTGTGCAGCCGCTGGCACAGCTGGTGTTGGCTGCTGTAACATTGGCTACAAGGTGTGCCTCCAGTGCTGAAAAGCGGCCGTTGACTGTGTGCTCGGAGGGGGTATGGAAATGAAACTGCAGTGGGGTCATGGACAGGACAGTGTTTGCTAGACCAGCTGTTTTGTTGGTGCCGGTGACGTTGATGGCTCCAGTGGCGTTGGGTTGAGCATAGAAGGAGCCTAGGGTCATAGCAGCAGTTGAGGGAGCGGCTTGGGTCCACAACACTCTGATCTGGTTGCCCAAGTTGTTGACCTGCAGGATGAAAAGCATTGTAGAGCATTGGTGCAGATATTTGCATGTTCAAGCGTCTGTGATGAAAGTCGGCTGTGCACCAAGGCAGACAGCAATGCAGTCAGATCTGTGTGTTGACACTTGTTGTGATGGGCTCATCAATAAATACGATAGACAAATGTTTGAAGACATAAGTTTCAGTTGTGATAACAAGTCAGTGAACCAATCTTTGCCCAGTCAGCATTGACACAATCAGGACATCTGTGTTGCTGCATTGCTACATACAGTCGCAAGACGTGGTTTCTTGCCACCGACGCTGCGCATATGCAACGATTGGCACAAGCACGCAGGTGCATCTTGAAGAGTATGGAACATACAGTGACGTTGGTCCCTGTGCCAAAAGTGAACGCCGAAGGAGACGCGGAGTTGGCAAGTGTGTACTGTGTTGATACGAGGTTTATTGGGCTCTGCTGCTTGGAGGTGACGCAGATGCCTCCCCAGTCAAGACCATCGTCAAAATACGACAGGTCCTGGGCACTCTGGACCTTCAAAAGCCCCGACAAGGTGAGAAGCAGCAATAGACACATGTTTCGAAAGGTCGGGTCGCGTTGGCCTGGCCTGGCCGGGTTGGTATACCAGCCGTATACGTATCTCGTCTGACCACCTTGAAGCCTGTGGGGCTGACGAGGTTGCAAACAACTATAGTGGCTAGCAAGGTCCGTACGCTTACAAGTTGCAGCTTGGGAGCGGATACGGTGGCTAAGTCGCCGCTATACAGAACTTATCCTTTAAAATCCCGCTGCAAGATAACAGGATCAAGCGACCCCGAAAGCGATCCCTATTATCTTCAACTGCACCAAACTGGGAGGTCACATGAGTTGCCAATCGCTCCGAATCCAGTGTGACTGATTCATTGACATTCATTGATCGGTAACGGTAATTGCTCAGCTGCAGCTGACATTACCGGCTTCACGCAATATGAACACGCATGGCCCCCACTCTGAACCCAAATTTACGTAGCAACCTGTGGCGGAAAGTTATCAGTCACTGCGTGACTGTGCAGCTGGACTTGTACAAGTGTCCTCGTGCCTGATCGCTCAGCTTGCTAACAGCGCTGCAGCAGATACTGAAAGTCATGGTGTCCTCTAAATGGCCCCTCTACAAGGTCAACCGAAACGCAAACAGCTTGTGAAGATTACCCACAAAGGACCTCGGTAATGCAATTGATGAGCACGCTGGATAGGCCCTGAGTGCTCTGGCTGAAGCTGCAGATGACCAGGATCAATGAACCAGGACTAAATGATTGAAAAGTGACCTCTATTGCGTGATGCAAACATGGTGAGTTTGTCTTTTATTGGGTCACGGGTCCGCTGCGACTGCACATCACACACTTGTGTAGCCTCCTCTATGGTTTAACACAGCCTCTCTGCCAAATGCATGCCTGTGGCCACACCATGGTTTGAGATGCTTGCTGCTGATGTTAACATCAGCAAGGTTGATGCAGACTTTTATTGTATATGCATCCAGAAGCAAAAGCCATGCAGCCCTTTGGTGCTGCCTAAGGTTTAAAATGTTACTCCTTGCTGTGGCTGCTGTGCATGCAAACTTGACATGCCTTTTCAAAAAAGCACCTGAAAAGACTCAATCCAGTGTCGCAGCCTTGCCTGTGGCTTAAGGGATAACTTCTGTTTGAATATAGCACCTGACACCCTTCATGTTGGAAAAAGTAAATGAAGCTTCCTTAAGGGAGCTTTTCATCATCATTTCAGTTTAAGGAAATGAGCTGATCATGTTTGCCACTGTGCATGACAATTATAGGCTCTGCATCAGATTCTTGGCAAAATCTAGGCGATTTAAAGTGGCTTTGGCACAACGTCTCCAATATGGCAAGGGAGTTTTATACTCATCAAAACTGGTGCCAACACTCCCCAGTTTTCTGACCAGTTCCAAAACTAGATTAAATAACACAGAGTTTTGCAAACTGTGTGAGAACTCGCAGTTTTTGAGGAGTTCTGGGGAGTATGCAGAACTGGCAGTTTTGTCCAAGTATGGAGAACACACAGTTTTGGAACTCACTGTTATGCACACAGTGTCTTAAACTGGTGGAAACTGACAGTTTCGGTATCAGCTTATACCATGAGTTTCAAACACACAGTCTGACGTACACACAGTATATCACCAGTTTCGTACACTTACTGCTGCAGCAAAACGAAGCTCGAGTCCTTTGGACCGTGCTTTATCCAGTAAATATTGCTTTTACATGTTCAAACAACCAGCATCCTAGTTGACTTTTCGCCTATGGTATGACCCTCTACAAAACATGTAAGCAAATCACTGCACTGTTGGTAGTACTCTGGTCATGTACTTCTCAACCTAATGATGTAATGCAGCTGTAGCAGACATGAGCACATACAAAAGACATCACTGCTTGATGATTCAGTCAGTAGCAAGATCGTCTTCTTCCTGTATTGGTGACTGTTCATCTGCTTGCTCTTCTGAACCCGAGACTGAAAGTAATTCAGGCATGTCTGGGCGCGGCACATCTGGGAAATGGCACAGCCTGAAGCTGCAGCCATTCACGGTAGCCTGAGATCTGAGATTGTCTATGTAGCTTCAAGCACAAGCCGCAATAGTCTGTCTTGCGTACAGCATGATCAGTGTTGTGCTTGGTCTTTTTGGAGCCCACCGAGTCTTTGTGACCTGTAAATAGGATGAGATGGAAAACCATACTCAGATGGCAAAGCATAGTCACATTTGCGTTCTGTAAAGCCTTGATGTAGAGCATGATGGTGCGTACAGCTGCCAAAAGTCAGCCATATGCAGGGTCGACTGCCAATGTAACATGAGGCTTGCAAACATCACTACCAATCAACAAAAGGTAGGAGCCTGCGCTGACCTCATTAACAACAAAGGCAGGGTGATCCCCACATCTGGCACCTCTGTCTCGTGTAAGTTTGCTTTGGTGACATGGCAGAAGTACTTCAGGAGCACTTGAGCATCATACAAAGGCCCTGCGCACCCTTCTGGAATTTGTCGTCTGCAGCACAACCTGAATTTAACATCTTATGCCAACTGCTGAAGTCAACAAGTGCCAAACCAGGTCCCTGCATATGCTGGTCAATGCGTAGTGGTGCACAGGTGCGATTGCCACATGCAAGCAACAAAAGGCTGCAAAGCTTTGTACCTTTCAGGAAGGCTTTCAAAATTGCAGTTGTGGTCTTGCCTGAGCCATACTGCCAAATTGTCTCATTCCTAAGTACAGATGCAGTCACATCTCTTGCATTTGCTTTGGTGTCCTTCTTGCCCTGCACGGGCACATTGGCTGTGGCAAAGGAGTGAAATGCATTTAGTGTGCTTTGCTATGCAGCTGCAATGATGCTTGCAATGATTGGTCTCATAAATCAGTCAGCAACACGGACTCACCAGTATTGTGCATTCTCCCTTATTCAGGCTAGTCACAACTTCAGCAAGCTAGCACAGGCTATGCAAGACCCTGTTTTAAAAACCTATTCATCATCTGCTATCCCTACATGAACACATGTGTCATACGTGTGCCAGTGCATACAAAGTTCACTTGACAGCGCAGCGGAGAACCTGCTTGTCGCATACCTGGTCTGTGTAAGGCAGAAGTATCGGCAGTATTTTAGTTTCTGCTGCAGGCCTGCACAACTGATAGGTGAAAGGAATGTTTGATATACCTTGCCTGGCTGCTGTTGGAGCCAGCCCCCTCCCTGCACAATAGTTACACAAGTAACACAGCGTACAATCAGCACGTCGATATTCCTTTTGCCCAGCCAGCCATTGACAAACGTCTTCTTGACGCCAGTCAGTCACACCTGAGTGATATGTGTAACTGTTGTTGAGTCAGTGCAGGTTCCATGAGGTTGAACATTCAGACATCAAGAATGCTTATGTTGATGACAAAACCCCTTGCACTGCCTTCTGAACACAAGAGAGGTTGCGTCTTCTTCAGTGCACAATGATAAATGGAAGTGTATGTCACGCTGATGAATCTCTACATATGGCCTGCTGGTAGATTGGAGCTTTGTCGTGGCAGAATCAGTCCGACTGACCTTAAGGAATGCACTCAGATCCTCCTGAAGCAGGTGAAATCGTTCTTTTCCAGCCAAGCTCGCTGCTTCAGTGGGACTCACCGCTCATGCTGCCTAGTGCTCCTGCTCGAGGATTGTCCGGCCGGTTTTACGCAAGCATGCGCGGCAGTTAGACAGATCAATGCAGTAGTGATCATTTGAAGTTGCTAATCACAGTGTTGAGCATGCAAGTGCAAGCAAGGCCTGGTGTTTGCTATGGCTCTTGCACTGATTTGTGCTGCGCTGGAATGCAGGTTCATGTCACATGAGCAATGGGGGTTTCCTGCCTTGGAGAGTGGCACTGCAGCCATAGTCAGAGGCCGTCTGTTGCCGACAAAGGGAACCGTTATTTTACCTCAAATTCGCTGACAAGCTAGGGTTCATCTTAATCAACGTAGAGCTGAATGGAGGAGAGCTCTATGAGCGTACAATGACTGTCCGCGCTTGATGTCCTGAAGAGCCAACTCCAAGCAGTTCACTCTGACAGACTCCCAGCCATCTTTGTGCACAGGTGCTGTTTATTTGTGTGATGCACAAGCATGCAATACAACTTCAAGATGCTGCAGTCCATCCCGTGTGATGAGCAATGGTGCCGCATATAGCTTATGGCACTTACTGCACTGTATCTAGGGTTCATGGTAAACCCTAAATAGTGATGTCCCTGCTCTGTTGGTGCAACCATAGGGTTAGAGTGTCAACTCATTTCCATTGTGCACTCTTCAGGAATGCAATTCTGGCAGGCGAGGCCCCTTTTGCAAGACCAAAATCAACACATACAGTTTGTTGCTGGGGCTACTGAGCATTGACCCTTAGGGGTCCCTGCTCTCTTGCACCACTTGATCATGTTGTTGCATCTCTACAGCAAACGTCAGCAGATGAGCCAGCAATGAATCACGGCATGCAGATGGTGAGTATCGGCAAGATCAGTTCATTTGTCTTAGGACCAGCCAACTCAAGATGCTCGACTGCTGCTTGCACTGACATGGCTGAGTTGCTGCATTGCACACGCAAGACACGCAAGCGTTTTGTGAAGCACCAGCATAGCGCAGAAGGCACTTCTGTATTCAGGTTATTTGGCTGGTACTATTGCAGCTCCGCTGCTGCTGCTGAGTGCTGCTGACTTGAATGTACCAAGCCCACTCTACACCCTTTCATAGCCACTGTCTTTCACACCAAATATGTTTCAACACATGCTGACTATGGTGGTCTGCAGGTACAAATGCTTTTTGCAACAAGAGTGCGCTACCAGCATGCTCCTGAGCTTGAAGAAGAAGCCAATATGTTGTTTGTCCGCTCACATACTGCAGCGCCTGACCAACAGTTGTCAAAATAACAGAGGGAGCAGGAGTCAACGTTATGCCACCCGGTTTGGGAAGAATCAGCGCCCGGCAGCAGGTCTAGGACTCCCATGCCAGTGCAATCGGTTGAGGAGCTTGATGTAGTCAGAAAGCAGGTCTGCATTTCCCCACAATTTGGCTATTGGCAAGCTGGGGACAGTAACTATTTCCTGTTGAATGACGCCATTGACTGGTGGCCACCTGAGGAGCCCCTTCCATTGACAGTGGTGCGCAAGCCAGCAAGAAATACTGTCGCAGTCCTGAATGACACAGATGATGACAGTGATGATGAGGATGTTACATAGGGTCCAAGCGGTGCCTGGTTTCAGCGCATCAATGGAGCGTAGAACGCATTATTACAAGCTAGACCTGTGGACCTTTGTTGATACTCTGTTGACATTCTGAGAGGTTGTGATAAGACTTGATCCTAGCGTGCTGTTGACCTTGAGCAGGCAGTGTATGTCAGTGACTTCAAGTTGTATCTAGAGTTGCAATCAGCGCTCAGCGTAGACTGCTTTAGTTATAGTGGTACACATTGTACTGCACACTCCTTGTCATTGATATGCTGTGCTTTGCGACACTAAGTACGCCATCAGTGATGCTTGATTACAGCAGGCTGTGCTGCTTCGTATGTGGTGTGAGCTGAAACTCTGTGAAATATACTCATAGTTTGTGTGTGTCCTGGAACACACAGTTTTCATTAAGGTCTGGTACAGTTTCAGACTGTGTGTACTCCATGGTTTCAGAAACTGCCAGTTTGCCATGAGTGTGAAAACTCTGTGTTCCTTAAAACTCTAGTCGGACTGGGTGTTCTGGCTGCAGTTTTCAGGAGTTTTCAGAACTGACAGTTTTTGAACCAGTCAGCAAAACTGCTACCAAAAATAGAGACGAACAATGATCGCCTTGAGGAAGTTTCATTGTGCTGTGACCCCATAGCGGCGGGCTTGATGACCGATGATGCATACCCAAAAAAATGTGACAATTGTAGGGTGAGACATACTGTTCTACATCAGACAATCAGGCACAGAGAACAAAAGGTCGCCACTATGGTACTGCTACAGTTCATACCTAGTTTTCTAGTGGCCACCACGCATGGGTCTCAATCCTAAGAAAAGAAAATCGAAAATCCTACGCCGCTAGGCGTGATAACGGGAACGCGCACGGCGGCTTGAACGTAACCCGAGGCCGTTAAGCCCGTGTAATGATGTTTCTTCCAGGCCGGCTAGGTCGACCGGGGTATGTTCGGTGATAACGGGACCATCCCCGGGTTGTTATAGGCACCGCGCCTTGTTCGGTGATAACGGGACCATCCCCGGGTTGTTATAGGCACCGCGCCTTTTGACGGGAAGTATATTACCCCATTTGATTAGATAACATAGGCAGGTGTATCATCCGTGGGCCTCAGAACCTGAGGAAGCCGAAAACGGCTTGTTCACAGACTAACAAATCTGCAAGGTCTGGGTTTGAACCCACGACCTCCGCCTGTCAGGCGGATGCTCTAACCACTAAGCCATTTAACGTCCGGCTAGCAGGACGAGTCTCAATCCTAACTAATGATGATTCTGAAAGAATGCACTAGTTCTTGATCGGCACATCATAATCTATCTGTAACCAACAGTCCCCAAGCAAGTCACATTGCTTAGGCATGTCAACTTCCCAGATGTGTCAGTCGCTTTGTTGAAACACCACATTCTTGTAAGTGAATGCAGACTTTGTCATTCGTCTGATGACAACCCTATGCACAGTGATTTCCGGCTGACCTGTTAGGGAAACATCTTCAGATCCTGTTTGCATGACTACATCCGCTGTTGCCATCTGTGGATAGTCTTCAGTGTCTTCTGCAAGGTGAATCCCACATTCTACTAGTGGTTGGCAACAAACGTTACATCTGTCCAGAGATCGTTTACAGAAGGTGCTACAGCATGAAGGCTTGGGCACGTGCACCGTACACGTCTACCGCAATGGGAAAAATGAGTGCTTTTCATGTTTCAGACGCAGCAAAAATAAGATCAATATTTTGTGGAGTACGCCGTTTTCTGTTGTCTTGTAATTTTTGAGCGCGAATCAATGTGATCCATGAAAGTAGCAAAATCATGAGTCTAGCTGTCCATGTCCAAATCCAAACATCATGTGAATGCCAACGTGCTGTCAAAACACTGAATGCATGTTCCTCGATGTCTAAAACCTGAACCAAGCCCGGCTTGCTATCATGTCCTTGATGACTTTGACGTCTGTCTTGATGTCAGTCACATCTTGCTTCAGGGTACTGATGTCTGTCTTGATGTTAGCCACGTCTTGCTTCAGGGTACTTACATCGCTAGCTAAGTCAGGTATGACATCTACACAAGCGAGTCTTCTTTGCTGTCTTCCCAAGAACAGAGCAAATCTGTCCTTACAGTAAACTGCCGCTGTCGCCACTGTGGTAAGAATCCCAAGACAGCCGGGAATGTCAAGCTTATGCAGATTCAAGCTGAACCATCCTGCAATCTGAGCATGCCACCGAAAGCCCCAGATGAGGATGGAAACCACTGCAAGGACTGCTGCCCAGTTGTCCGTTCTCTTGCGTGTGGCGTCAACCTGAACGATGAGCGGAGGTATGTTGTACAGATTCTTGTATGAAGCATCCTCAACCGGGTCTTGAGGCTCAGATGCGTGACATCTGAGCAAATGTTGCCTTGCTGGTTTGCTTGTCAGGAAGCTTTTGCCCAGTCCGCAAGATGTGAAATGATACCGCAGGTAGCTTGAGGTTCTGGCCGCGCGAAGAGGTTGCGGTGAATTTAACAGGGTTCCACACGCGCACTTGGACAATGTCATAATATCTGTGTTTTCAAGAAGATTTAGGGCGATGAGCCGGTGTCAGGTGCTTTGAGGATACCGTCATCTTTGCAGAAAGCGTCATCGAACTTTCCCGCGCAACATCAGATAACAAAGACATAAACACAGCCGTTGTCAGGTGTGTTGAGGGTTGAGGCGCGTGGACAGCTACGCGTTTCTGATCCGTGTTCAAAACCCTATAACCTAAGGGTTAGGCTGTGCGACAATTGCACTGCTCAAACACAATCACGTGAGTATGCAATCAGGCTTTGACTGATCTGTGAACGCCATGCTGAGTTGCTCTCACAATCCACATGCTATCATCACTACCTTTTTTGCGTTGACCCACGCCACGGCACATTTAGTGGAGCTGAGAGTCGGTTTCCGTCACGACTTGTAGACCTGGCCCTCTGCTTCATGGATGAAAGGGATGCGCCCTAGCCGAAGGCTGACGCACGCATATTCACGCATCGCGTGCGTCAGCCGCAAGGCCCGTGGACACGATCCGCCTAGTTGCGGCCGTCAAAGATACCGTCGTCGTAACGTGAAACGATTACTAATGGCAGATGTTTGGAGTTTCAAATAATAAACTGATTTAGCATAATTGCTACAGTACTAGCATTTAGTCAACGCCGTTGACTAAAACTAAAGCATCACTGCTGACAAAATCATAATGGAAATAACAGCTTTTGCCCTTCTTCAAGTCATTTCTTGAAGAAAACAAATTAGGAAATCAAGAGTGTAAGTATCGAGTGATGTAATCGCATGTATTTCACAGTTTGCACGGAGGAGGAAGTTATCTCATAAAGGTTCGTGCGTTATGGGTTGCTGAAAATGGTGCATCATTTTGCAAAAAGATCCAAAGATAAGCGGAAAAGCGCTATTGATGACAAAGCATTTTACATCCGGAATAATCAGCCAGAAGAGCTGGAGTCAGATTGGCAAGCACAGGAAGCGCGGGAGACTGAGATCAAAGCGGGGCATTGGCAGTTATTAATCAAGTGTCAGGTTTCCAACACATCATGGAAACATGAAGGGATTTTTGCGGCTGTAAATCTGCATAGTATGACAGCCGTACTCGGTGATTGTGATGATTGTTGCTGGTACTGCGGTGGTATGTACGCATCTTGCTGGGATAGTGATGAGGGAGATACATGTGCTGGAATTTGCAAGACACCACAAGACTGGTCCCTGTCCAAGATGTTGCATGCAGCGGAACTCACTAAAGCAGCAGCTGTTCCCAAATCCCATTGGAGCATCTACCTCACATCATGCGCCCGCTATTGTGACACAGATATCATTGTTCAGCATGCAAGGGAACATTCGGAGCTGATGGAATTTGCGGAAAGTGTCGTGTTGATACTGTACTTGCTTTTGGTTGTTGATGATTTTGTGCTGCAAATGTTACAGTCAAGGAATGCTCCTGAACTTCAGGACCTGAAGCACTGCGTCAATGATGCACATTTCGTTGCACAACAAAGGACTATATTATGCTGACCGACGCTGTTGATCCCATGTCCTTTCCAGAACCTTTCAGGACTCGTGTACAAGTCTGGAGACATACTGAGCATATTTGCAAGAATCTGCCAGCCTCAACACAATCAACAAAAATGTTTGTGAAACATTGTACACCAATCAAAAGATATGAATTCACTCGGATGGAAGTACGTGATCAGGATTCCCTAGCTGCTGCAAGATCGCTGCTACGGTCGGGCAAAACTATAGGTGTTCTGAACATGGCCGATGATGCCGTGCCATGTGGATACCCGTCATCTGGATCGGGTGCACAGGAGGAGTCTATAGCACGAAGCTCAACCCTATGTCAAAGTCTTGATATGCATATGTATCCTATCCAGGATGATGCGGGGATTTATTCAAAAGATGTGGTAGTGTTCAAAGATACGGAAGCCAATAACTTCAGATGCATCAAGCCTTTCAGAGTGGATATTTTGACTGTCCCAGGAGTTCGTCACCCTTGTCTCGATGAGAACGGCCTTATGAAAGAACAGGATCTTGTCAGAATGCGTGATAAGATCACCTTGATGTATGAGATGGCTCAAAAAAACGGTGTAATAATGGAGACATTGCGCAAGCATTCAAAGGAGTAAGTAAAAAGTACGACGGGGTTTGCGAAAGAGTCATTTTTGCTGTAATGAAATCAACAAGTGAAATGCTATTCACACATCTGCCGATGCCGCAGACTGCAATAGTCAATTATCACACAGCAAGTTTGAGCTCTCTTAACTCAACGGTCGTGGCCAACTCAGGGAGCGCCTCCTCTGCAGCGAGCTCTCTCACAAACCTGAGCAATAATCTAGCAAATGAAACACAGTATGTTGCAACTCAACTATCAGTGACGGCAAACACCATATCCGGTCTCATCGGCAGCGCTTCGGCATTTACTCAAAGCCTGACAGGGCAAGCAGTATCACTGTCTTCTCTGACTTCTTCAAATGCTTTTTTGACAGCATTCAGCGCATCAGCAACAGCCAGCTTGAGTAACCTGAATGGCAATCTGAGCACGCAAATAAGCTATGTAAATGGACAATTGGGCACTATTCAAACCAACCAGAATGACCCAGAAGCGCTGGCGAGATTCGTGAGGGTTGATTGCTGCCCAGTCAAACATGAAGAGAAAGATGAAGCGCTGCCAATCAAGCCCAGTTGGTTGGTCTGTAGAGTGCCTAACTGCCCGTTGACATAGGTTACTTGCGTACTCAGATTGCCACTCACGTTACTTAGGCTCGCTGTAGCTGATGTGCTGAATGCTTGCAAAAGCCTTACATCAAGGTAGAACTCCAAAAGCAGCATCTGTTTTGGAGCGCCGTGATTACAGCATGTGTCAGCTCAGAATGATACAACATTCCCTTACTGACACATGCCATATAACATCCCACCAAGCAGACTTTGCCTCTTCATCTTGAAAACACATGACAAAGGTCGACGCTGCTGCTACACACTAATCACATGATTTCACACAAGGACTTCCAGGGCCAACTTGAAACGTCGGCTTGCCTCCATCGCATTCAAAGCAACCAAAACCCTTGGTGCACTGGGCTTTGCCTATGTCACAGCAAGCACCAGCTGGCCTGCCATAAATGAATGGGGTTGTGGACGCAGCCTCGGAACTGGGAAGAGACTGAACTTGATTTGCTGTCATAAGTACGAGCATCAGGAATAATGCCAGCAAGGGTGTGTAATGATATGCAGTCCTCATCAACCCTACAGCATACAAAAAGACTTCAGTATTGATCACAAGACTAGACAAATATTTAGAGGGGTCGTGCAAGCTTGGCAGTTGATCTGCAATTTCGCAAACTCGTTCCTGTCCTGAGGAAACGTGGACTTCTGAGGTCTCACGATCGTTGTGCGCATGGGCGTCAAGATCAGGTTAAAGATTCCCGAACGTGACTTCAACCTATTGTGCGTTTGACCATCAGCACTGATGTAGCGTGCAAATATGCACAACTGACAGATCACGACGCGAAGCAACGCCGAGATTTTGACCGTGAATGACCATGCAAGCAGTCTTGCCAGAATCTTCACCGAAGGGAAACAAGACGCCAAGTCCTACAACTGTCTTGGACCAATGGCGATGGGCCCGATGCCTTGCACTGAGCCACCAATGCACACCGATGACAGTCCACTGCACTGGGGAATGCGGAACAGAATGTCGAAGGCAGCATCCTGCCGACCTCGCGACATACTACTCATCATATCCTCTGCTTTTCTCTTACTCGCTCCAGGATCGTGATCATTGCGCGCACGAAAGGCAGCATGCAGGTCGGCGTAGCTATGACTCCCGCATGGAGCCGATCAAAATTGCATAGCACGAGCCTAAGCAGGCGAGTCTGCGGGACACGACGTACTGCAGCGTATCGACCCAGACAAACTCCACCCGCCATCGTACGCACGCGCTGTGCCGTGTCGCAGCCTGCTTCCGAGCGTCACAGCGAACATCAACATCATGCGCGTCTCGTATGTAGTCTACTGGCCGCCGTGACACTGGTGAGCCTGGCAAGTGCAAGCGCTTTTGAAAACAGCATGTGCAAAGATTGCATCGGCTTTGTTTGCTGGCGGGCTAAGGATTTCGTAGTGTGCCTGACGAGCCTACACTGCTTCACGGACATTGTGAATGTCACGCAGGTCATGTCTCCAGCCTGTGCCTTCGCCAGGGGTGGGTCCACCCTGCGCGACCAGTCGCGGGATATGGAGGCGGAGATGCAGCAGCTGATACAGTCACGCCTGAAAACCGGACAGTCTTCTCTGCCTGAGTTGAAGCTAAACTCAGTAAGTTGTTGTGCTAAATCTACAACTTATGCATGCCAAAGCCTGCCTGGCTCTACAAGGACAGTACATGACTAGGTTCTTGCAAATAAGGGGTGTACATGCTTAGCTTTCTGCTTCCCACATCCCATCACTGTGACTGTCAGTCCTAGGCTGTGCCAAAGGTGACTGTACGTCACATCTGCGCTTGTTGAACTGCAGTGCTCTCTGTGGCTGCGGTGGTCAAGCATTTTTCAGGCTACAAGTGTGACAGACGCAGCAAACATGCATGGACAACGCTCAGACGTGCAGTGTCTGTGGTACACTTGACAAACCCACATTGACAATCTTCCGTGACTTCGCGCAGTCAAGCTCTCGGCGAGGTGGACCAGAAGTACAGAGCGCCTTGGCAGCCAAGCAGCAGGCTCAGCGGGCTCAGGACATCACTCGCCTGCAGGAGCAGCTTGATGCCTCTCAGAAGGCTCTGGATGAACAGAAAGCCACTGCTCAGAAGCTGGAACAGGTAAAAGAGTTGTGCCTGTTTAGCCCAATTACATTTCATGACCACTCGTATGCTTGAAGGATGCAGTCAGCCCTCTCTCACGCATCATAAGTGGATTCTACACGGGAAGGAACAGTACATTGGCTGTGACAGATAGTTCAAGTCCCCTGCTTTAGCCCTTACCTTCTGCTGCTGTCCTTGCAGTGAAAGACTCCATGGCGGCGCGTTCCACGATCTTTTGCCTACAATTGCCTTGCAAATGTATTGCAGGAGGCTCAGGAGGCTGTAAGGACAGCTGAAAACCAAAAAGCCAAAGCCCTAGCCGAAGCCCAGGCAGAGGCCTCAGCAAGACTAGCCAAAGCAGAAAAGGATGCTGCTGCTGCCTTGCAAGAAGCTCTGGCAAAGGCTGCGCAGATGGCACAGCAGCAAGAGGTGCAGGTCAAGCAAGCTGCTGAAGCTGCTAGACAACAGGTGTGCACGATGCTAATTCTGATGGAGTACCCCCAGGCTATAGGTGTTGCTAGCAGGCGATGCTGAGCTGGTGCAATTTGCAACCCACAAGGTGCCATGTTAATCTGCCTTGCATGTCAGTGATGTTGCTGGCTAGCATGGTGCTGGAGTTTATTTCCCTACAGACAGCTTGCCCTGCGACGCTGCTCATCAGCACAGCACAGCAAGCATGCTTTTCTTTTGACACCGGTCACATTTATGGGAGGTTGTGCAAGAACCCTCAGCTGTCTTGCAAATTTTGGTGTAGTAACATTTTTTACGTTTTCCAGCTCATGATGAGCTCGGTATGTGCAAAACAAGTACCTTGGTATCATGTCCATAGTAACACCATAATGATCACCTTTGCATGGCTGCAGGCACAGCAGCAGGCTGAACAAGCTCAGCAGGAAGCTGCCAGAGCTCAGCAGCAACAGCAGGCAAAGCAGGCAGAGCAGATCAAGCAGGCAGAGCAGGCAGCTGCTAGAGCACAGCAGCAGGCTGAGCAAGCTCAGCAGGAAGCTGCCAGAGCTCAGCAGGAACAGCAGGCAAAGCAGGCAGAACAGATCAAGCAGGCAGAGCAGGCAGCTGCTAGAGCACAACAGCAGGCCGAGCAAGCTCAGCAGGCC
>JAABUO010003680.1_pt1 | contig 18229 bp, 27 predicted proteins | sample 5559291 | NCBI WGS metagenome assembly JAABUO01 (sample SAMN10711878, study PRJNA513372) | rock metagenome | isolation source: Antarctica rocks | place: Antarctica: Victoria Land, Finger Mt sud | reverse complement strand
CCGCTTCATCGCAGAGCGTGTGATGCCGCTCTGTCACAGGCGCCGCGGCAGCGGAGACCATGGCCCCGTCATGGGGCCGCCTGGGCTCCGGGTGTCAGCGGCTGGGCGTGCCCCTGCCCATGCATCCCCGCCGAGTGGGCGGGGCCTGGAGGCGTACCAGCCGCCACGTGGCTGGCGCAGACGCGCGAGCGAGGCATGGCGCGCGCGCGGCGCAGGCGTGGCGAAGCCGAGCCCCGGCGGCGGGCCGCCCGCCGTCGCGCCGCCCAGCGTCGAGCCGCCCTCGTCCGTGCCGGGCTGGCGCGCGGGGCAGGTGCGGCCGCGGCCCATGGGCCGCGACCGCAGCGAGAAGCCGCAGGGCTTTGTCGACTCGCTGCCGGACTGGGTCGGCTACGGCCTGCTGTACCTCATCTCCGTCATCCCGGTGATCATCGCCGGCAGCGTGGTCGTCATCCTGTTCCTCAACTCGCTGAAGTGAGGCTGTAGGGCTCACTTTGAACCTTGCCCTAACCCTATACCATCATGTTGACCAACTCGCTGAAACGAGGCGCCGCGTCGTTCTGGAGGCGTGCTTTGCAGGGTAGTGAAGTGTCAGTGGGCGAGACGGCTGCAGAGCGGTCCGGCGTGCCGGGGTCAGTGGGCATGTCTGTAACCCATGACGATGCACTGATATGTGTGTTTCATCTCTGCCATCAAACGTTCTGGAGTATACACTTTACTGTGCGCATGGCACCGCGGCCCTAGACCGTCATCAGGCAACCTGTGCCGCAGCTCGAGCCTGCTGCAAGTACGAGAGCAATGCGCCGGCTGCTGACTTACAAGATAGCTCCGCTGCACGCCCTCTTGCTGCCACTCACTCAGCAATGGGTCAGACATGGAGGACATGGCATGGTCCTTGCACACGAGGAGAGTGGCCCCGACTGCAAAGTCGGACAGCTGTGCACACATGGCCAGCTACATTGCAACGTCCAAGCGGGCCCCTGGAATTCTGCAACAAGACCTGCAACCCTGACAGCGGAACCCATCCTGCAAAGGCAACTGAGACACCGCGTTCAGCCACAAGCATGCGGCGTGGCCAGCATGGGGCACTGCGCCCGGGCGCCGCAGCGCGCGCGGGGCCGCGTCAGGCGGCGTACGTGATCTGCTCGCGCTTGGGCTTGTCGGTCACGGTGCCCGGCTTGTTCTTGGACGCCTCGTGGCGCGCCAGCTGCGGCGGAATGTCCGCGTTGCTGTCCTCCAGCAGCCGCTTGAGGTCGTAGAATACCTCTGTGTCCTGCGCGCCCGCGGCCCCACAGGGTAGGGTCCCCTACAGGCAGTCTGTGACCACCCAGGACCCGCCACCATCTCCGATGTATGGAGGCAATTCTCCTTTGCACTGGTGCGCTGACAGCCAGATGCCGCAGAGGGTTGGGCACGGCTGCTCTGTCGTGCATGCAGCGCCTCCCACGCCCCCCACCTCTGTCGCGTGTGTCACTCACCGCGCCAGGGTCTGCTCGCCAAAGCGGTGCCCAGGCTCTGCGCGGCAGAGGCGGGCGCCCGGGCCTGCTGGGGAGGCTGCGCGCACTGCTGATTCGCACTGCAAGCAAGCAGGCGAGCGCGCGCACCCCCATGGTGAGGAACGTGACGGCGAAGCCCTTCTTGCCGGCGCGGCCGGTGCGGCCGATGCGGTGCGTGTAGCCCTCGATCGTGTGCGGCATGTCGTAGTTGATGACGGCCGCCACGTCGGGCACGTCGATGCCGCGCCCGGCCACGTCGGTCGCGACCAGCACGTTGTACTTTTCCTCGCGGAAGCCCGCCATGCCCGACTCGCGCTGGTCCTGCGGTGCGCGCGCGCGCGCGAGGGTTTGGCACGTGCATGAGGGCTCCTGAGGGTGCGCGTAAACCTGCTCGCGTGGCATTGCGGCCAGCCCAGACGGCTCCCGCCGACGGCGCCAGATCCAGCACTGTCGGTCAGGGCTTTCAGCCAAGCAAGCAGAACATGCATACCTGCCTAAACATACGCTGTGTCTCCGCATTGAGCCACGCTGACGCCGCGCCGCCTTGCCCAGCGGCGCCCCGGAGGGCGGGCCGGCGCGGGCGCGCCGCGCGCCTGCGTCTTGCCGCTGTGCAGCACGGTGCAGCGGTAGCCCAGCGTGTCCAGCTGTTTGTACACGATGTCGCACGCGCGCTTGCTGTTCACGAACACGATCACGCGCTTCTCGTCGACCTGCGCGCGCGCGCCGGCGCGCTCGCCGCCCGCGATCGGCGCACCAGCCTGCTGCCCCCTGCCGCCCTGCATCCGCCCTCATGCTCATCACCCAGGCAGGCCTCCAACGCGCGCGGCGGGATTAGGATTGGGCGGCAGGGTTAGGACAGGATACGGTGGAGCGCGCGGGGCGCGCCTCGTTGATCCAGTCCTCCAGCAGGCGCGGCTTGTCGTTGTCCTTGGCGATGATGATGTGCTGCGTGACGTTGTCGGTCGCCTTGCCCGCGCTGCCGATGTTGATCGTGACCGGCTTGCGCATGTACCTGCGCGCGCGCGCCTCCTCGGCGCCCGACCCGAGGCCGCACACGCTGCTGCACGGCGCCGGACGCATCACCCAGCAGCACGCACACTGGCCTTCACTCCCTCCACAGTAGAGTAGGGCAGGCCCACTGCCAAGCAGCAGGATTGGATCCAGTGGACAGCAGACGCGTCGGCGGTGCCGCGCGCGGGGGCCGGGCCGCGGGCGCACTTGCGCGCGAGGCGCTCCACGGTGGGCGGCATGGTGGCGGAGAACATGTAGGTGGTGCGGTACACGCGGCTGGCCTCCACCTCCGACTCGTCCTCAGGGCGCAGGTTGCTGCTGGGCATCGCGTCCATGACCGCCATGACCTGCGTGAGGATTGGGTCTAGGGCAGAGCATCACACAAAGATCTAAGAGCGGGTTGCCTTTACCCCTTCACCACCGTCACCTGCGCGCCGGGGCGGGGCTTCATGCACAGGCCACAGGGCGTGTTGTCGACGCGGCGGCAACTGTGCTGCGTCATCGCCGACCCAGGCGCGACCCGCTCAGCCCAGCCTTGACCTCGGCTGCCGCACGACAATGTGGCAGTGGTGGGGTTGCATTGATGCAGATAATTAGCTGTCCACAGATCCATCTGACAGATTCATCTGACGAGGGAGCTGAGAGGTGTGTATATGCATGTGTGCGCGCGCGCGCGCCTGCGGCTCGAAGCCCAGGTCGATCATGCGGTCAGCCTCGTCCAGCACGATGTAGTTGCACTGATTCAGCACCGCGTAGCGCTGCTCTAGGCAGTCCAGCAGGCGGCCGGGCGTGGCGATAATGATCTCGCAGCCCTTGCGCAGCTTGAAGCCCTGCTCCTCGATGTTCTGGCCGCCCACCACGGAGACCATGCGGTAGTCGGTGAACTGCGACAGCTTGCGCGCCTCCTCCTGCGCCGCGCGCCGGCCCCGCTCGGCGCGCGCCCGCCCTGCGCTCAAGCGACGCAAAAACCCGCCTCGCAGCTGATTGCTCACTCCCTCGCAGCAGCCCGCCCGCGTCTCTGTCGGCCCCCCACCCTCCAAATCCACGGCGACCAGCCATCCACCAGCGCGGCATGGTTGTGGCAGGATGGTGACTGGCGGCACCCCCACAGGCTCTGCGTGGCATGCTCGTCAGCGCGAGCGGTCAGGGCGTGCTATGGGCGCGGCCACGCTGGCACACCTTCTGATGGTTTTCGAAATGGGAGCGTCTGCCAGACCCTTATGTTATACGCAACACCCAAACCTCAGCCAGCCGCGCCGCTTTCGAGGCCAGCCAGCTCATGGCCGCAGGAGCAGGCGCGCGCGCCCGGGCCCGCGCCTCGATCTGCAGCGCCAGCTCGCGCGTGGGCGCCATGATGACCGCGTACGGGCCCTCCGCCGCCAGCGCCTCCGTCATCACCGGCTGCTTCATGATGTACGTCAGCATGGGCAGCACGAACGCGGCCGTCTTGCCGGAGCCCGTCTCGGCCACGCCGATGACGTCGCGGAACTGCAGGCCGAGCGGGATGGCGGCCATCTGGATCGGCGACGGCTTCTCGTAGCCCAGCTTCTCCACCGCCTGCGGCCGCGCCGGGCGACGTGTGAGCGCGCACGCGTCTGGTCCCCGCTCGGCCCGCCCGCGCCTGCCTGGCGCCTGGGGCGCCTGCGGCGCCGCGCACTTTGCGAGCCGCGGCTGTGCAGGCGGCGCCAGCACTCCAGGAGACAAGGTAACACTCTCAATGTCTGTCAGTGGCGACTCCTTGTTGATGGCCTGGCCCGTCTGCCCCTACGCTCGCAGAGCATTGGAGCCTGGCATGCACTGCCCGCTGGCGCACGAGTTCAGTGCCATGCAGGCCATATGCTCATTGGCTGAGCACCTTCATCTGCTGGTGCAGAATAGCGCGCGCTTCTGGAGCGCCGTACTGTCTTGACCCCAGCCTCTCTCCCCGGAATATCCGACCACCCAAGACGGCTGCAAGCTCAGAAGCTCATGCGAGGCGGCCCCAGGCAGATTTACGGAGGCGCGCGCGCCTGCATGACGGGCGGCGGCAGCGTGGCCTCCTTCCAGTTGCGGATGGGCAGCGCGGACATGCCGGACGACACGCCCTTGTACGCGATGGAGAAGTCCTCGCGGAAGATGCGCCAGTCGCGCTCCGTCATCTCGCCCAGCTCCTGCGCGGCGCCGGCTGCCCCTGGCTCAATGCGCGCGCCCGGCCTGGCGGCCAGGGTGCTTGCGGCGCGAGCGGGCCGGTGCCCTGGTATGGCCTGACAGCCAGGGTGCTCGTAACACGAGTCCGACAGCGCGCTGCCTGCGGTGCCGCCGGCAGCTACCTCAGCAGCAGAGGGCTGGTGAATTAGCTGCGCGGCAGTCGTGAGCCCAGGTGGGCGGCACTCGTCATGCAAACAGCCCGGTATTAGGCACGACGCGCCTTCGCACAGCATCCAAGACTCCGCGGTCACGCATGCACGCCCGCGCCCCCCGCCCGGGCGCGCCTTCTCGGTCCAGTGCTTCTCGACGCGGCGGTCGAAGTCGTCAAACGCGTCCGCCGCGCGGATGCGCTCGCGGTCGCGCATGCGGTCCTCGCGCGTCTCCTCCAGGCCCTGCCGCGCGGCCCGCACAGCCGCTCGGGCCCGAGGCTGCACCCGCCTCCGGTGGCCGCGCGAGCGCGTCACGCCCCCTGGTGCACGCCTTCGGCGCCGGGCACCGCCGCTGCGCGTGACGGCGCGCTCCTGGCAAACGCCGAGGCTGTGCGCACCCTCCGGCCAGCACACACGCATGACCGCAATGAATGGCGCATTGTCTACCTCCTTTGCGGCTTGCAACCATGTCGAAGCCGTCACGGCGCCCAGCAAACTCCGAGGTGCACTTTACCCCTGCAGAGCGCAGGGCGCCCGCGCCGCCGGCCTCGCAAGCCGGAGGGCCGGCGACATCCTTGCCCAACGCGATTGCCCGCCCCGGTGAGCAGCCCCGCCCCGCCGCGCGGGCCGCGCCTGCGTCTTGCGGATCTTGGCGACGGTCGCGCGCTCCAGCTCGGCGCCAGCCTTCTTCTGCTCGCGGCGGTCAATGCCGGCGCGCATGCCGCGCCCGTACAGCAGCGCGGCCTCGTGCGTCTGCTGGTACAGCGGGTTCAGGTCGCGGCTGGTATCGTCGCGCGCCTGCGCGTGGCCAGACAGGCATGCGCACTACTCACTCTCAAGGCAAAAAGGCACACACCCTTGCACTGCACAGCGTTGCGGGCGACCAGACAAGCGCGAGCAAATTTGCATCCAGCCGCGGCAGGCACAGGCGCTCTCAACGTAGGCAGCTGGTGTTTCTTGGTCGAGTGTGCACAAGGGCGGGCGCGGGCGGCGCGGGCGGCGCGCGCCTCCCAGTCGAAGTTGAAGCGGAACTTCTCGCTGGGCTTGAGCACCTTCTTCTTCTGCTTCTCTGCGCCCAGGTACTGCGCCTTGATCATCGCGACCTGCTTCTCCCGCTCGCGCTCCTGCGCGGCGCGCGCTGCCGCTGGGCAGGCTGACCTCCCTGAGAGTACAAAATGATTCTTGAGCAATGCATGCGGCCTATGTCGCCAGAGCAACATCGTCGCCGCTCCCGTCACTGCACCTCGCCTCACAATGGCCTGGCGTAGCAGCGTGGTGGCATGACTTGCCTGCTCCAGCGCCTAGGGCGCGTCCCTCCAGCCTTGCACGCAGAAAGGTCTATCGCATTGAGGTTAGAGCGCAGAGCAGGCGCACGTCGTCGCGCCGCCGGCGCTCGGCGTTCTGGCGGCGCTCCTCGCGCTCGCGGCGCTCGCGCTCCACATTGTCCGCATACACCGAGTGCGCCTGCTGCAGGCCCGCCGCCCTGCGCGCGCCGCGCCGCGGCTCATTTTACTCTGGCAGGGCATAACCCTAACCCTAACCCTGGCAGGCTATGCCAGCACGGCGCTGCTCCGGTCCAGCACAGTGGCCCGCGCTACGCCGCCTGCCTGCCGGCCGCGGACGAGTGCCGCCCTGCGCCCCTGCAGGCCAGTCCAAGCAAGAGCTGCAGGCGCGGCATGCGCCTGCGCGGTGCACCGCCCGGCCGAGCAGGCAGGCGCCGCCGGCGGCCCGGAGGGCCGCGCACTTGGCTTTGGCCAGCTGCGCCGCATCCTCCTCCTCCTTCTTTGCCAGCTCCTCGCGCTCCTTCTTGGACAGGAACTTGGGCTGCAATCACATGTGGATTTCACACGTGGATGCTTAGCACCTGTTCTCGCGTCACTCAATACCCGCAGCACGCAGCACCGCAGCTCAGCCAGGCGCGGGCGCAGACAGTCAGCTCCGTCACCGGGACTGCGGTTCGCGCGCGGAACAGCCCGAGGACGGGATGGAGGCAGGTGGCGCGGGGCGACGGGGCGCGCAGGGCGCGCCTTTGACAGGGCGGCCTCCTCGCGCTGCCGCTTCTTCAGCAGCTCGTCCAGGGACAGCGGCTGGCGCGGCGGCTGCGCGCCGAGCCAGGCGCCCTCAGCTCCGGCTCAGCGTGCAGGAAGATGGACAAGCACGCCGTGACATATACAGGTGTGGCAGAGCGTGCCAACCTGAGCCCTCAGACGACTGAAGCGGCGCAGCAGCACACACCACAGGAAACGCGCCTCGGCAGCCTTCTTAGCCGCGCCGCCGCCGTTCGTCTCCCCGTCCTCCGCGCCTGGCCGGCCGCGTGCGGGCGCCTCCGCGTGGCCCCGCTCACGCGCCGCCAGGCGCTCGCGCGCCTCGCGCATGTCGCGCTCGCGGTTGCTCTCGCGCGGCCGCGCCTCGGCCCGCTCGCCGCGGCCGCGCTCCGCCTCATGCGGCGCGCCCTCCCGCAGCCGCTCCGGCTCGCGCGGCGCATCGCCGGCGCGCCGGTCCGGCTCGCGGCCGCGCTCGCCGCGCTCGCGGGGCTCGCCGTCGCGGCCGTCGCGCGGCCGCTCGCGGTGCGCGGCGCGCGAGCCGCGGTCACGGTCACGATCGCGCTCCCGCTCCGGCTCGCGGCTGCGGCGGTTGTCGGGCTCGCGCCGCCTGGCATCCCGGTCGCCGTCTGCGGCGCGCTCCTCGCGCCCGCGGCTCTCGCCCGGGCTCTTCACGCTGCGGTGGCCATCTGTGCGCTCGTGAGCGCGCTCGTCCCGGGCCGGCGCGGCGCCGCGCTCGCGGCTGCGGCTGCGCCGCCGCTTGCCGTCTCGCGCGTCCGGCACGGGGCTGCGCTCGCGCTTGCGAGGCGCGTCCCGCTCACGGCTGCGCTCCGGTGAGTGGGAGCGCACCATGCCCGCCTGCGCGCCGGGCACTGGCTTGTCTGCTCGCTCAGAACTCCAGTCTCCACAGAATGAGTTTTGCTTTGTGCACTTGTGACACACCCCAAGCAGCTGTGGCGGGGACAGGGTTGCCCCCTGGCATGGTGGTCCTCAGACTTCATTTTACACAGCTTCTCTCTGACTGTCAAATCTGGAGGTACCCTGTTGCACCTGCGCACGCACACGCGCAGTGCTGCGACGGAAAGGGTGATGCGAGCGCCAGCGGCTAGTGCGGGGGCCCGGACACCTGTGAGCTGAAAGGCAACAAGGAAGTATGTCAGCGCCGCCGCAGGCGCACCCGGCGCCTGCTCCGACGAGCACGCCCTCTATGTTCTACCGATGGACGCTCCCCTTGGGCTCCGTGGCGGGAATCCCCGTGCGCCTGCACTGTGCGAACTCCGCCTCGACTGTGTGTATGGCTGCTTCTGTGCTAGACCAGCCTGCCCTGCCCTGCTACACTGATGTATATTGCCTGCGATTACCAACTGTGACCGTGCATCACTTGCCTTGTGATGGCAGAAGCAGGGCACCTGGCTCGACTGGGAGCTGACAGCGGGACGTGTGGCGTGCAGACCTGTTCTTCGCCGTGCTGCTTATACCAATGTTCTTCCAGATCTGGAACTCATGGCTCGGCGTGCTCTGGTGCGCTCTGGTCTTCCCTGTGTGTACATGTTTTTAAGACGTATGTCACGCTGTCACGCAGACAGGAGCATCCACGGGGCCGCAGTGGCTGAAGCCCGTTCACCACGCCAGGGCCTTCATCATCTACGGGCCGGTGCTGTTTGTCACCGTTTTCTTACACGAGCTTGGCCACTGCTTCGCAACGCGCCAGGTGAGTGATCCTCCGTCCCAGAAGAACTGCCCGGCAGGTCCGGTATGCCCTGCCACCGTCAGACCGTCTGGAGGGCCCCGCTCAACCATGGTCTCGGACGCGCAGGTAGGCGGCGCGGTGCACGGCATACTGCTGTGGCCCCTGGGCGGGCTGGCGTTCGTGGGCCACGCCGGGTCACCGGCGCGAGACCTGTACGTGGCCGTCTGCGGGCCGCTTACGCACATTCCGCAGGCGTGTCCCCCTGCCTGCAGTGCTGCGCCCGCCCGCCTGCGGCCAGCACTGTGCAGCGCCTGTGCGCCCGTGCATGAGGTGCCCTCGTGGAAGGGCGATGTTCGCTGACAATCTTGCTACTCGAGCGTTACAGAACTTTAGTCCAGCTGCTCCGGCAATCGATGCAGGCACCCTCTACGCCGAGTGTGAGAGGCGCATGCAGCGGCCCTGCTGCCTCACATGCACAGAGCCCTGGGCCGGCGCGGCGCGCAGTTCGCCGTGTGGTACCTGACGCTGGTCTTCAGCCGGAGGGGCATCCAGGGCTACTGGTCGCCCTCGCTGGTCGCGCCCGACGCGGCGGAAAACTTCTGGCTGGCGGTGTGCGCGGGCGCGTGCATGGTGCGCCCGCTCCCTCTCAGCCTCTTGGTCTGCCACGTCGGGTGCAGATCATGCTGCTAGCTGATGCTGTCAGCCTAACGAAGAATTTCATCATACCGTGCACAAATGCAGATGTGCTCGCGCAAAGCTCCCATGGTAGCGATTTCGTAAAGTGCCAGGAGGGTGGAAGCTATGCGCTTCCCATGCCGTGAAACGCAGCTACTGCGGTGCAGCTGCTAAACAGGCCGTGAAACAAGGTCCGGCGGGCAGGTGAACCTCGTGCTCATGGCCTTCAACCTGCTGCTGCCAGCGTACCCGCTCGACGGCGGCCGGTGCGCGCCCATGCACATTGTGGACCGGTAGCGTCCGTGCCTGAGCAGTCTTGTGCCTCCCAGCGTGACAGGGACGTGACAGAGAGGCTGGCCTGTTTGCCTGCGGCTTCTTACAAGTAAAAGCCGGACGGGATGCACTGTGTTGGGCGCAAGTGACTGCATGCTGTGCGCTGCTCATAGCTGGATGGTCAGACGCGCCTCACGTCTTTGCCCGCACGTCCGAGCCCATGCCACTCTCGACTGGCCTATATCGCACGGTGCCTGGCACAAGCCGATGGCGTTCGCGCGCGCGCGCGCGCAGCATCTTTGCGGACCTGCTGCTGCTGTGCGGCGTGCCGGCGCTGGTGGCGGCCAAGGCGACGGTGGGCGTCGCGATCTTCATTGGCGTGGCCATCCTCGTGTTCGGCGCGGTGTATTACAGCATTGTGACGATCATTGTGCGGCCCCACGCGTTGCGACCTCGGGGGCGCAACTCCTGGCCCCGCTTGCCAGCATTGCGCAAACAGATCACTCGCCAGCCTGGGTGCCTGCTGCCGGCCGGCGCGCTCTTCATGCGCGTCTGCATCACGTGCACGTGACCCGTCCCGTATCCGACATGCCCTGGGCGCGCCTCTAGCACCGATCCTGCTGTGTCGCAGTCATGAACGCCTGCGCTGCAGGCATGCGCGCGTCAAGCACAGGGTTGCAGCGAGGGGGGCGCCGCCGGGCGCGCAGGTGGGCGTGTGGATGCTGGTGAGCACGTTTGAGCTGTTCCAGGCCATCCGCACCGACACCATCAAGCAGCACCCTATGTTCTGCTTTGAGCCCGCCGCGGCGCCCTGCGACCCCAACGCCATGCTGCCGGCCAGCCACCCGCGGAGTGCAGGCATATGATGGGCGCGTAGGAATAGTTTTGCTGTGCTTTGCGCTGCTGCGACTGCCGAAGGACCCTAGACAAGTATGCTTCGATAAGCTATGCGATGTCGTGCGAAGTGATTACTGTTATTCTACGCGCCTTGAGTGCCTGAGCCGTACTCATCCATGAGGCTGACAACTCGTGGTGTAGGAGTGGATGAAATGTGGAAGGTTCCTGGTTACCCCAAGCAAATCGCCATGCTTGGACGTGTTGGGACTGCTTGTAGAACGGGGCTGCTCGATGTGCCAAGCACGGGGTCAGCATGGTTTGAAAGCCGGATGCGGCGGCAAGGCGCAGCAGCACTGCCCTGCGCTCCTCCATGAGTGCTGTATGCACTGCCTGTTGTCCACACTACCCACTCTGTCTACATCATATGCGGCAGCACTTGCTTGGCAACATCCTCGCAGAGGCATTTCTTCGCTTGTCCATGTGCGGTGAATCTTCGATCGCCATGAAATTGCTTTGCCGAACAGGCAGGTTCCGCCCAAGTGCAGTCGATCCAGAGTGATACCGTGCCCGCCTACGCCACCCGTGCCCACCTGTGCGATCGCCAGCGGCCAGTGCGGGGGTTTAGACACCTGTGAGCTGACTATCAAGAGGAAACATGGCAGCGCTGCCGCAGGCGCACCCGGCGCCTGCTCCGCCGAGCACACCTTCTAAGCATCACCAATGGTCGCTCCCGTTGGACTCCGTGGCGGGGATCCCCGTGCGCCTGCACTGTGCGAACCCGCCTCTGCTGTGTGAATGGCTGCTTCCTTGCTATTCCAGCCTGCCCTTGTCCTGCTGCACTGAGGTGTAGCTTGCTTGCGGACCCCGGGTGTGACCGCGCAGTGCTTGACCTGTGACAGCAGAAGCTGGGCAGCTGACACGAGGCGTGTGGCGCGCAGACATATTTTTTGGGTTGCTGCTGTTCCCACTGTGCTACCCGCTTTGGGGCTCGGGGCTTCATGTGCTATTGTGCGCGCTGCCAACACTTCGACTTTCCTGCACACATATGTATTCTCAAACGTGTTGCCCAGTCACTGCAGACAGAAGCAGCTGAATTGAGTTCATCGTGCCAGGGCCTTCATCATCTACGGGCCGGTGTGCTTTGTCACTGTATTCTTGCATGAGCTCGGCCTGTGCATCGCGACACGCCAGGTGAACACCCCGCCTCCCTGCAGGATCCGCTCAGCAGACCTGGCTTACCCTCCGAGATTGCTGAATAACCCTCGTTTAACCATATGGATGCTCTTGGTTATCATGCAGGTAGGCGGTGCAGTGCACGGCATCCTGCTGGGGCCCATGGGCGGGCTGACGTATGTGGGTCGCGACAAGTCACCGGCGCGAGACCTGTATGTGGCCGTCTGCGGGCCGCTCACGCACACTCTGCAGGCACGCCCCTGAGCCTGCGGGCAGTGGCACGCAGCGCCTGTGCATGCATACTCACTCACGTATGGGTGACCTTGTGGTTGGGCGCAGTACACATGAAACCATGAAAATGCAGATGCTCGCATGAGAAGTTGCAGTCAAGCTGCACCCACGTTTAATGCACTTTTTGGGTCTGTGCAGAATACTAAAGGAGGCTGTTGCGGCCCTGCTGCTTCAACGAACAGCTCCCAACCCCTGGGCGGCTCTGCGCGCAGTTTGCAGTGTGGTACCTGACGCTGGTATTCAGCCGGAGAGGTATCCAGGGCTACTGGTCGCCGTTGCTGGTCGCGGGTGTGGCGGACAACTTCTGGCTGGCGGTGTGCTTTGGTGGATGCGTGGTACGCCCCGCCCCCTCAGCCTCCCAGTCTGCCAAGACAGGAGCAGACTCACACTGGAATACACTATTCCTCGCGCAGTGCATGCTGCATGCGCTTGCAGGTAGCTTTGGCATAGCAGGGAGGCATGAGGCTCCGGCATGTAATATGCATGCGTGGACTATGCCCTAATGGCGCAGTTGCTGTGGTGCAGCTGACACATCCAGCCTGAGGAGAGCTTGCAATGGGCAGGTTAACATCGTGGTGATGGCCTGGCACCTCGTCATGCTGCCGTTAGACCCAATGGATGGCGGCCGGTGCGTGCACATAATTGATCAGAGGCGTCCGTGCATAAGCAGACTTGCGACCTCTGGTACGACAGAGAGGCCGGCCACTTGTTTGCCTGCAGCTCCTTTTGTGCGTCCCCGCCGTGAAATTGTCAATCAGGGCAAATAGTGGCTGCGTCTGAGTTGCTGCATATGGCTGGACGGCTGCTGACGCGGCCTCACAGCCCCGCATGCGAGCCCCGCTGCACATCACCGGGTGCCCCGGATTGGAGCGGCTAGTGGCATGAGCTATGAGGGCCATGCGCTCGCGCGCGCAGCATCTTCGTGGACCTGCTGCTGCTGTGTGGCGTTCCGGTCCTGGTGGCGGCCAAGGCATTGCTGGGCGTCTCGATTGTCATTGGCGTGGCGATCATCGTGCTGGGTGCAGTGTACCACAGCATGATGACAATCTTCACAACCCTGGTGCCGCCCACGTGTTGTGGCACTGCGGGGCATTGGCCGGTGTGCAAGCACTGCGCAAATGTTTTTGAAGTGCCAGCCTGCATTGCTATGGATGTGTTGCCGGTGGCCTCGCTCCCTGTATATGCATGTCTTACGAAAATGTGTCTTACGAAATGTGGCCTGCCCCGTCTCACGTGTGGTAGAGAAACGGCACTCCACCCCGTTGCGCCTGTCACAACCACATCCCGTCTTCTGCTTAGATACTTGACCTTCAAGCACAGGGCCTCAGTAAGTGGGCCGCCATCGGGCGCGCAGGTGGGCGTGGGTGTGCTGGGTCTCACTGCTGTGCTCTTCGTGTATATCCGCCTTGACAGAATTGAGCAGCACGCCATCTTCTGTTTCGAGCCCGCTGCAGCGCCCCTCGACCCGCACAGCACGCTGCCGGCCAACCCGCCGCAAAGTACAGGCGTATGATGGGCGACCACCGGTGGCCAACCAGAGAGCGCAGCATGTGAACTGTGTTGCTTTGTTATTCGCTGCCTCTGACTGCTGAAGGGCCCAAGCCAAGTATGTGAAGTGTGTGGATGACAGCATGTATGGCGCGTCGTGCCAGGTGAGTACTGTGTTGTGTGATGCGCCTTGAGTGCCTGAGCCGTACACATTAAACATTTTTGTTCGTGCAGGTATTGGGGCATAAGCGTTTCACGCCCTGGGTACCCCAAGCACATTGCCGAGCTTGGACGTCTCAATCAGGACTGATCGCTACGCAGCATGAGGATGTGATTGCTGCGCAGCATGTAGGAGTGATTGACGCGCTGAGAGCGAGGTGGGCATGGTGTCAAATCCGGCTGCGGACGCTAGACGCAGCAGCGGCACCAACCGCCAGCCCTTCTCTTCGACTCTTTCGTCCCCTGCCCTGTTGTCTGTGCTACCTACTCTGCGTGCATCATTTGCAGCAGCACTTCGCAATGCTTGGCAACACCCCTCGCAGTGCCTTAGCGCATTGCCGTCCACAGGCTGCATGCGCACTTGAGTGGCATGACTAAATACTGCTTTGTACAGCAGGCAAGCTTCCGCCTAGGTGCATCCGCTGATCCCACTCTGGATCCCGCTCTAGATCCCGCTCTGGAAACTCGCTAAGAAATCTCTTTGCGCAACCAGCTAGTCTGCATGGTGGGCGATAACCAGCGGCCAGTGCGTGGGTCTGGACACCTGTGAGCTGAACAATAACAAGGAAACATGGCAGCGCCGCCGCAGGCGGACCCCCTGCTTCCTCCGCCGAGCACACCCTTCCTGCTTCACCGATGGATGCATGCTCCGCCGAGCACGCCCTCACTGTTTCATAAATGGACGCTCGTGTTGGGCACCGTGGCGGGGATCCCCGTGCGCCTGCACTGTGCGAGCTCCGCCTCTGCTGTGTGTATAGCTGCTTCCTTGCTACTTCAGCCTGACCTGTCCTGCAGCACTGCATAGTAGGTTGCTTGCGAACCCCGGTTGTGACCACGCAGTGCTTGACCTGTGACAGCAGAAGCACAACACAGGACTCACCTGGGAAGCTGATACAGGGCGTGTGGCGTGCAGACATATTTTTTTTGGGGTTGCTGCTCTTCCCACTGTGCTTCCCGCTCTGGGAGTCGTGGCTTGAAGTGCTCTGGTGCGCGCTGGTAGCAGTCGTCTATGTATGGGTGTTTGCATTTACTGTCAGGTATGTATTGCCCAGCTACTGCAAACGGAAGCAGCTGATTGAGCTCATTGTGCCAGGGCCTTCATCATCTATGGACCAGTGATCTTTGTCACTGCTTTATTGCGTGAGCTCGGCCTGTGCATCGCGACGCGCCAGGTGAGCGCCCCGGCTCCCTGCAGGACCGCCCTGCAGATTTGTTGTACCCTTCACCCTTAATACGGCTAAACAATATCCGCTCATGCTCCCGGGCATGCAGGTAGGCGGTGCAGTGCACACCATTCAGCTGATGCCCATGGGCAATCTGGCGTACACGGGTCGCAGCAAGTCACTGGCACGAGACCTGTATGTGGCCCTGTGCGGGCCGCTCATGCACGTCCTGCAGGCATGCCCCCGAGCCTGCGGGCAGTGGTATGCAGCGCCGGTGGATGCATGTCTACGATTGGGTGACCTCGTGCATGGCGCCGTGCGCTTAACTTCTTGGAAAGGCAGATTGCTCGCATGAGAGGTTACTTTCAAACTGCCCCCGCGTTTGATGCTTTTGTTTTGTCTGTGCAGAGTACTAAAGGCGGCTGCTGCGGCCCTGCTGCCTCATATGCAGCGCCAGACCCCTGGGCGGCTCCGCGCACAGTTTGCAGTGTGGTACCTCTTGCTGGTCGTCAGCCGGAGGGGCATCCAGGGCTACTGGTCGCCATCGGTGTTCCCAGTCAGTGTGGCGAATGATTTCTGGCTGGCGGTGTGCGCTGGTGCATGCGTGGTGCGCCTTGCCCCCTCAGCCTCCTAGTCTGCCAAGACAGGAGCAGACTCAACTACTCTACTCCTCATGCAGTGCACAGAGCTGCACGCCCTCTCAGAATAGCAGGGAGCGCAAAAAGGGCGCAAGAGTGTGTTAGGTTGGCGCGAACTATGCGGTGGTGGCGCAGTTGCTGTAATGCAGCAGATACACGCAGCCTTAGCAGAGCTTGCGGCGGGCAGGTCAACATCGTGTTTCTGATCTGGCACCTCCTTCTGCTGCCGTGTCACCCGTTCGATGGCGGCCGGTGCGTGCACACTGTCAACCGGAAGCGTATATGCATGAGCAGACTTGCGTCCTCTGGCATGACAGAGAGGCTGGCCACTTGTTTGCCTGCAGCTCCTGTGGTACATCCCGGCCAGGATGTTTAGAGCGGGGCAGAGGGTGGGCATGCTGAGTCGCTGCATGTGATGGACGGTTGCTGACGCGGCCACGCATGCAGGCCTCACCATGCATGGTGAACCCTGCTTGCGAGGCGCTGCTGCACATCACCAGATGCCCAGATCCATGGGGTAAGTACGCGGCGCGAGCTGAAGGTCACGTGCGCTCGCGCAGCATCTTCGTAGACTTGCTGCTGCTGTGTGGCACGCCGGTCCTGGCGGCGGCCAATGCGTTGGTGGGCGCCTCGATTGTCTCCGGCGTGGCCATCCTTGTGTTTGGCGCGGTGCACCACAGCATGATGACAATCTTCACAACCCCGGTGCGGCCCCATGTGCTATACCATTGGGGGTGCATTGCCCGTTTGCGTATCTGCTGTTCAAGCACCTGCCTGGATATTTGAGAACCTGTTGCGGGCGCCTTGCTCCTTGTGCGCGTATGCCCTACGTGCGTGCGGCTTGCTCAATTTTGGAGACGCTTGGGGAGATGGCTCTCCTGCCCGTTGTGCCTGCCACAATCATGAGCGCCCTGTGTTTGTTAAAGGGCACATGAACTGCAAGATCTGGACGTCGTTGAGTGGGCCGCCATCAATGCGCAGGCGGGCGTGGTGGTGCTGGTGAACACACTTGGGCTGATCGCCAAAATCCGCCTTGACATAATTGAGCAGCACCCCATCTTTTGCTTCGAGCCTGCCGCGGAACCCCTTGACCCATATTCCACGCCGCCGGCCACCCCGTCGCGGAGGGCAGGCGTGTAGTGGGCGACCACTAGTTGCCAACCAGAGAGCGTTTGAACTGTTTTGCTTTGGTATTCGCTGCTTCTGACTGCTGAAGGGCCCAAGCCAAGTATGTGAAGTGTGTTGAAAAGAGCATGTATGGCACGCCGTGCTATGGAGCGACTGTGTTTTGTGACGCGCCTCGAGTAACTGAGCCGTACTCAATCCTGAGGGTAAACTTTGTGGGGGCGTGGGGCGTTAGGTGATTCCACAGTAGCAGGTCCCTGGGTACCCCAAGCAAGTTGCCGAGCTTGGACGTGTTATGTGGTTGCTGCGCAGCATAACAGAGTGACTGCTGCGCAGCATGAGGGAGTGATTGCTGCGCAGCATGAAAGCGTGTGGGAACAAGGTGGGCATGGTGTCAGCACCAACCGCCAGCCCTCCTCTGCAACTGCCTCATTCACTGCCCTGTTACCTGTACGCCCTACTCTGCATGCATCATCTGCAGCAGCACTTTTCTCTTTATGCTTGGCAATAACCCTCGCAGTGCCTTTGCGCACTGTCGTCCACAGGCTGCATGCACGCATGCGCACTCTGAATGACATGAATAAACGACTTTGTACAACAGGCAAGCTTCCGCCCAGGTGCATCCCGGATGGAGCGGACTCAGACGACTAATCCGTGCAGTTCCCAGCTTATTTTTGCGCAATCCTAACCAACGCAAGCCAGTGTGCAACGGAAAGGGCGCACAGCGGCCAGTGTGGATGTCCGGATACCTGCGAGCTGAAACCAACAAGGAAACACGCCAGCGCCGCTGTAGGCGCACCCGCTACTTGCTCCGTCGACCACGCCCTCCCTGTTTCACCGATGGACGCTACCGTTGGGCTCCGTGTCGGGGATCCCCATGCGCCTGGGCTGTACGAACTCTGCCACAGCAGTGTGTCAGGGCTACTTCCTTGCTATGTAGCCTGCCCTGTCCTGCTGCACTGCATGGTCACAACCGGGGTCTGCAAGCACCTCACTTCTCTGCTGAGATGTAGGTTGCTCGCAGTCCTTGGCTGTGAACAGGCAGCACTTGACCTGTGACAGCAGAACTCCCATTAAGGACTCAGCTGGGAAGCTGACATGGGACCCGTGGCGTGCAGACAAGTTTCTTGGCTTGCTGCTCTTTGGACTGTACATGAGGGACTCGTGGCTCCAAGTGCTCTGGTGCGCGCTGGTAGTAGTTTTCTCTTGTAGATGATGTTATTATTAAGTACTCTTATAATAAATGTTGCCCAATCACTGCAAACGGAAGCAGCAAAAACGCTTTCGATGACCCAGCGCCTTCATCACTTCTGGGCCGGTGATGACTGTCACCGATGCATTGCGTGAGCTCGGCCTTTCCATCTCGACGCGCCAGGTGAACGCCCCGGCTCCCTGCAGGACCGCTCTGCAGACCTGGTGTGCCACTCAGACTGCTAGAAAAGACCCCGCACAACCATGCTCCCGGACATGCAGGTAGGCGGTGCAGTGCACCGCATCCTGCGGGGGCCCGTTGGCGGGCATCCATACATGGGCCGCAGTAACTCAGTGGCGCAAGACCTGTATGTGGCCCTGTGCGGGTCGCTCATGCACATCCTGCAGGCATGCTCCCGAGCCTGCAGGCAGCGCCTGTGCATGCATACTCACAACTGGGTGACCTCGTGGTTGGGCGCCATACCATGTGTACCATTCCATGATGAAATTATGGACACGCAGACTGCTTGTGTGAGAGCCACAGACGCTGACCTGTGATAGGCTGCACCCGCACCCGATGAAGC